>ENA-ORCZ01000354-ORCZ01000354.1-marine-metagenome-genome-assembly--contig:-NODE-354-length-23074-cov-4.134670_pt1 | contig 23074 bp, 20 predicted proteins | sample MGYA00237785_ERZ508519 | MGnify/ENA primary metagenome ERZ508519 (study PRJEB26189, sample SAMN06268790) | marine metagenome | isolation source: Bioluminescent Bay, La Paraguera, Puerto Rico | place...
CCGCCCGAGTGATCGCACTGCCTTCCGTGATCATCATGGCCCGCCACATCCTGCCCAACGTCATGGGTCCGGTGATGGTCATCGCCACGATCAACCTGGCACTCGCCATCGTCACCGAGGCAACCCTGTCCTTTCTCGGCGTCGGCATGCCGCCGACCCAGCCGTCCCTCGGCACGCTGATCGCCGTCGGCAACGACTTCCTTTATTCGGGCGAATGGTGGATCGCGATCTTCCCGGGCGTGGCCCTGGCGCTGCTGGTGCTGAACGTCAACCTCCTGGGCGACTGGCTGCGCGACGCCCTCAACCCGAAACTGCGGTGAGGCCGGCATGAGCGTTCTCCAGATCAAGGACCTGAGGGTCGAGTTTCCGGGCCGCAAGTCCGTCTTCGTTGCCATCGACGACGTGACGCTGAGCGTCGAGGCCGGAAAGGTGCTCGGTGTTGTCGGCGAATCGGGGGCCGGCAAATCGACGGTCGGCAACGCGGTGATCGGCCTCCTGCAGGAGCCTGGGCATATTGCCGGCGGGGAGATCTTCCTGCACGGAAAACGCATAGACCGGTTGCCCTATCGCGACATGCGCAAACTGCGCGGGCGCAAGATCGGCATGATCTTCCAGGATCCGCTGACTTCGCTTGATCCACTCCAGACCGTTGAAAGCCAGCTGGTCGAAACCATCCGCACGCATCTGCCGCTGTCCGCGAAAGCTGCGCAAAAACGGGCCGTGGAACTGATCGACGCTGTCGGCATTCCCAACGCGAATGAACGGATCAGGCAATATCCGCATCAGTTTTCCGGCGGCATGCGCCAGCGCGTCGTCATTGCCCTGGCGCTCTGCGCCGAGCCGGAACTGGTGATCGCCGACGAGCCGACGACCGCGCTCGACGTTTCCATTCAGGCGCAGATCCTGGAACTGATGAAAAAGCTCTGCCGCGAGCGTAATGTCGCCATGATGGTGATCACCCATGACATGGGCGTGATTGCCGACATCACCGATCATGTGGCGGTGATGTATCACGGCGAGCTGGTGGAATACGGCGTAACCGCCCAGGTGCTCGGCGCGCCCGAACATCCCTACACGAAGAGCCTGATTTCCGCCGTGCCGCGGCCGGACATCAAGGTCGACCGTTTCCCGGTGGTCGACTATATCGAGAAAGCCGGCACGCCCAAGAAGCAGATCGATATCGCCACCCACTGGCTGGGGAAGTCGCGCGACTATGAGAAGGTTTCCGGATCTCTCGTGCAGGTGAGCGACCTCGACATGCGCTTCGAGACCAGAAGCTCCATCTTTCCCTCAAGGCGCAAATATTTCCAGGCGGTCAAGAAGGTCAGCTTCGACATCCGCGAAGGCGAGACGTTCGGCCTTGTCGGTGAAAGCGGTTCGGGCAAGTCGACCATCGCCCGGCTGATCACCGGTCTTTACCAGCCGACCGGCGGCTCGATCCTCTTCGGTACGACGGAACTGACCTCCCTGCGCCACCGGCGCGAGGTTCTGGCCATGCGCCGGCAGATGCAGATGATCTTTCAGGATCCCTATTCCTCGCTCAACGCGCGCATGCGGGTCAGCGACATCATCGCCGAGCCCATCAGGTTTCATCGGCTCGCCTCGAGCAACGCGGAAGTGCGCCAGATCGTCGACGACCTTCTCGACCATGTCGGCCTCGGCGTGGCGGCGGGCAAGAAGTTTCCGCATGAATTCTCGGGAGGCCAGCGTCAGCGCATCTCCATCGCGAGGGCGCTTGCCACGCGGCCGCGCTTTCTCATCTGCGACGAGCCGACGTCGGCCCTCGACGTGTCGATCCAGGCGCAGATCCTGAACCTGCTCAAGGACCTGCAGGAGGAACTTGGCTTGACGATGCTTTTCATCAGCCATGACCTCGCGGTGATCCGGCAGATGTGCAACCGCATCGGAGTGATGCGCAACGGCGAGCTTTGCGAGGTTGCCGAGTGCGACCGGCTGTTCGAGGCACCGCAGCATGCCTATACACGCGAACTCCTGAACCTGATGCCGTCTCTGGAACTGCTGTCGCGCGACAGCCTGGCGCCGGCCTGACCGGCAGGGCGGCTCCCTGGGCGGCTGCTGCCGTCAAACCTCCGCCGGAGCCGCTCAAGTCCTTGAAGATGAGTCTTTTTTCGGATTCGCCTGAGTCGCGGACTTGACTCTGCCGGCGGGCCCGATTCTCCGGCAGCAGGCACCGAGTAATCACAATCAAGTCCTTGGGCGGCAGATTTTGCCGCCTGGAAACGGGCACTTGGCGAACCGCAAATAAAGTAACCGGTCCTTTCGGCAAACGCAGCCGGTTAACGCGTTTTAATGATTGCGGCATCGACCGGATTTGTCGCTATTCATCAAGAATGAATGGTATCTTCATTTTCTTCCAGACAACTATTATGTCAACTTAAGATCTTTTCATATCGATACTGAAGCCGTATTTTTCTAATACACGATGTAGGCAAACGACCAGTTCGAACTCAAGATCGAATATTTGCCTTTACCGCCCTTCACCTCGCCAAAAACCCCGGCAAAAGTGCCAAGGTATTGCACAGGGCAACGGCAATCCGCCTTTCGCACTGACTCAGCGGCATTGCCTGAAAAAGTCTGCTCCCGCATTTTTTGATCCGTCGTCCGGGGCACCTTTTCAGCACAGTCAGTACTCCCGTCCCGAGCTCAACACAGAATTCGCAACACGAAAGCCGTCCGGCCATGCCGAAACCGTCCATGATTTCAGTGCTCTGGTTCTTCTTCCTGTCGCTCGCCACTGCGTTTCTGGTGCTGGCCTCCTGGGCATCGCTTGCCTCTGCCGACAACGGGACCATCGCCATCGAGGTCTTCGGCCTGTACAGCGCCCTGATTTTCAGCATGTTTTCGGCGATTTTTTCGCTGCTCGGGCTGTCCTTCTCGCTCAACAGCTCCGTCGGCCGCCCGCTGACGCTCGCGACGGCCGGAGCCGGCACCCTGCTGCTGGGCGCGACGACTGTCCTCCTTCTGGCGGGTGCGATACCTTTGAACGCGAATGCGCCCGCGCTCGCCGCCGCCTTCCTGATGGCATTGCGCGCCTTCGGCGTCGTGCTGCTGCCGCCGCGGGGCGATGACAGCGGTCTGGTTTCCGCCGGCTGGTCGCTGGCTCTGGCGATCGGCTGCGGCGCGCTCTGGTGGAGCATCGACCCGAGCCGGGCGCCCGGGGCCGCCGCCGCTGCGCTTCTGCTCTCCTGGCCCCAGCTGATCGACGGCATCAACGCCTTTGCCGACAAGGTATTCCTGAAAGCTGCGCAGGCCGCCGGCGCCCGGAACCTGACCGCGGCAAGCTTCACCAGGGTGGCCCGCGCCCGCGACATCCTGATCGACAAGGCCGCCGTCATGTCCGGGCCCGACCTGATGGTGACCAATGTCATGGCCTTCAACAACGAACCGAAAACGCTGCTTGCAGTTGCCGCTTCGGCGGAAGCCGGCTCGAGCCATCCGGTCGCCCAGGCCCTGCGCCAGCTGGCGACCCAGTGGCAAGTTGCGCTCAAGATGCCCGACCGGTTCGAACCCACCCCCGGCCTCGGCGTCGTTGCGTTGCTCGGCGGACAGACGGTGGTGATCGGCACGACGGATCTTCTGAAAAAGCTCAAAATCGACAGTTTCACCGCCGACGCCATCGCCCGTTCGCTGGAAGCGGACGGCAAGACCGTCCTGCGCGTGGCCGTCGGCGGCCGCGTGGTGGGCGTGCTCGGCCTGGAAGGCACGCTGCGCCAGGATGCCGGAGTTGCGGGCACGGCGCTGCGCAAGGAAGGGCTCGTGCCCCGGCTCTTCAGCGGCGACAACCAGAACACGCGCGCAGCGCTTGCCGGGATGCTCGGGCTGGAACTGACCGAAGACCCGAAACCCGGCGAAACCGCCATTGAAGCCGCCGCACGCGGTATTGCCGGAGGAGCGCCACTTGTCCTGACCCTGTCGCAGGACCGGATGTCGCTGGAGCTGCGGGACGGGTCGGCGTCCGGGGGTGTTGCCGCCGCCTCCGCCCTTGCGCCGATTGCCGTCAGCGACACGGACGACATCGGCGCCTTTCCCGCGCTGAAGGCGCTTGCCATGCGGCGGATGCTTCTGGCCGTGCAGGCGCGGCGCCTTCTCTCAGGCCTCTGGCTTGCCGCCGGCCTTGCGGGCGCCTGCATGCTGGCGCCGCTTGCCGCAGCGCCGATGCTCTTTGCGCTCTGCCTCGGGATACTCTGGATCTTCGCGCGCTTTTCCGTTGCCGACACGCTGCGCAAGTCTGCCTGACCGAAACAGTTTCAACTGTCGGAACCGATTTGAGCATCGGCTGCCTTTACAGGTTTCCGGAACAGGTGTTTATCGGCTTTTAACGACTACGTTGAGGGACGAGGCGCCATGAGCGACAAGAAGATACCGAAACTGCGATCCGCTGCCTGGTTCGACAATCCGGGCAATCCCGGCATGACCGCGCTCTATATCGAGCGCTACCTGAATTTCGGCATCACCCGAGAAGAGCTGCAGTCCGGCAAGCCGATCATCGGCATCGCCCAGACCGGTTCGGACCTCTCGCCCTGCAACCGCCATCACCTGGAACTTGCCAAGCGCGTGCGCGAGGGCATCCGCGATGCCGGCGGCATCGCCTTCGAATTCCCGGTCCATCCTATCCAGGAAACCGGCAAGCGCCCGACCGCCTCGCTAGACCGGAATCTCGCCTATCTTGGCCTGGTCGAACTGCTCTACGGCTATCCCATCGACGGCGTGGTGCTCACCATCGGCTGCGACAAGACCACCCCGGCCTGCCTGATGGCGGCAGCAACCGTGAACATCCCCGCAATCGCACTTTCCGTCGGACCGATGCTGAACGGCTGGTACAAGGGCGAGCGCACGGGGTCCGGAACGATTGTCTGGAAGGCACGGCAGATGCTGGCCGCCGGCGAGATCGATTATACCGGCTTCATGGACCTGGTCGCCTCTTCGGCGCCCTCCGTCGGCTATTGCAACACCATGGGCACGGCGACGACCATGAACTCGCTCGCAGAGGCCCTCGGCATGCAGCTTCCGGGCGCAGCCGCCATCCCGGCGCCCTACCGCGAACGCGGAGCCGTTTCCTACGAGACCGGCAAGCGCATCGTCGACATGGTGCGCGAGGACCTGAAGCCCTCCGACATCATGACGCGCGAAGCCTTCGAGAACGCCATCGTCGTGAATTCGGCGATCGGCGGATCCACAAATGCGCCGATCCATCTGAACGGCATTGCCCGCCATGTCGGTGTCGAACTCGACAATGACGACTGGCAAGAGATCGGCCACGACGTGCCACTGCTGGTCAACCTGCAGCCGGCAGGCGAATATCTCGGCGAAGACTATTTTCACGCCGGCGGCCTGCCCGCCGTCGTTGCCGAACTGATGCGTCACGGCAAGCTGCCGCATCCGGGCGCCCTGACGGCAAACGGCAGATCCATCGGCGACAATTGCGAGGGCGTCACCACCGACCTTCCGGAGGTTATCAAGCCCTTTGACGCGCCGATGAAGGAAAAGGCCGGCTTCATCAACCTCAAGGGCAACCTTTTCGACAGCGCCATCATGAAGACCAGCGTGATCTCTGAGGAGTTCCGCGGACGTTATCTGTCCAATCCGGACGATCCGGAAGCCTTCGAAGGTCGGGCCGTTGTGTTCGAGGGGCCGGAGGACTATCACGACAATATCGACAATCCGGAGCTTGCGATCGACGAGCATTGCATGCTGTTCATCCGCGGCACCGGGCCGATCGGCTATCCCGGCGGAGCGGAAGTGGTCAACATGCAGCCGCCGGCGGCCCTCATCAAACGCGGCATCACCTCGTTGCCATGCATCGGCGACGGCCGCCAGTCCGGGACATCCGGCTCGCCTTCCATCCTGAATGCCTCGCCGGAAGCGGCAGCCATTGGCGGGCTGGCGTTGCTCAAGACCGGCGACCGGGTGCGCATCGACCTGAAGAAAGGCACCGCCGACATCCTGATCCCGAACGAGGAACTGGCGCAGCGCAGGAGCGACCTGGAAGCGGCCGGCGGCTTCAAGGTCGCCGAGAGCCAGACGCCCTGGCAGGAAATCCAGCGCGCAATCATCGGCCAATTCGACAAGGGGATGGTGCTGGAACCCGCTGTGAAATACCGGGACGTGGCCCATACCAAGGGACTGCCGCGGGACAATCACTGAGGGCTCGAAAACAAGCGCACTACACGCACTGTTGTCCCACCGCGCGACCGGTGGGAGACCCGGAGCCCACTCGTTTCCAGCGAATTGAAGTGGGGGTCACCTTCTTCAAGAACGTCGTGCGCTTCGATAAATGGCTCTGAGAGTAGGCCCCGGATCGGCGCTTCGCTTGTCGGGGTGTCACCGTGGACGTGATTGGCAGACTTGTTTCACGCGGAGGATGCCCTTGTGCGATGGCCGTCCCATTTCCGGCGATGATGTTTTCCGGGTCCCGGGTCTGCGCTGCCGCTTCGCCCGGGATGACAATTCTGATAGTTTCGCGCTTCCAGGAAATCCAAAGCTGTCGTGGTGTTCAATTTCATACTTGACGATTACGTAAACGGCATGCTTCAAGAGAGCAACGATGGGCTGCGGCCCATATCTAACGGGAGAAAAATATGTCCTTGGAACAGCTCACCGAAGGCGTCCGCGCGAAAGTGGCCGATGGCGGCATTGAAGAAAGCGTGAAGTTCGACCTCGGTGAAACCGGCGTCATCTTCCTGCAGGGCTCGAACGTCACCAATACAGACGGCGATGCCGACTGCACCATCAAGATGTCGGCCGAGGATCTCGGCGACATGCTGTCCGGCGACCTGAACCCGACCGCGGCCTTCATGGGCGGCAAGATGCAGGTGGAAGGCGACATGAGCGTTGCCATGAAGCTGGGCAGCATTGTCTGAGACACTGACGCTTTCACAGCAGAAACCTTGCCGACCGGCCTCTTCGGAGGCCGGTTTTTTCGTGGGTTTTCTCCGCTTTCCGACCTCATCCTGAGGAGCGAGTTTGCTCGCGTCTCGAAGGATGGGCGGCACACACCGGGTCAAGTGGCCCATCCTTCGAGACAGCGCTCTCGCGCTTCCTCAGGATGAGGTTGAAGTGGCCGCATCGGCGCAAAGAAAAACGGCGGCCTTTTGAGCCGCCGTTTGCAGTTCTGGATGGTCCGGGTCGCTACCGGTTTGTGATGATCTCCGGTCCCATCAGGCTGTAAGGCAGCCAGGTGGAGAGGGCCGGGACATATGTGACGAGGATCAGGAACAGGAGCAGGATCAGCACGAACGGCGCCGCCGCCCTGACCACCTGCACCAGACTCATGCCCGTTATCCCCGATGTCACAAAGAGGTTGAGGCCGATCGGCGGCGTGATCATGCCGATTTCCATGTTCACCACCATGATGATGCCGAGATGGATCGGATCGACCCCGAGTTCCATGCCGATCGGGAACACCACCGGGGCCACGATCAGCAGGAGACCCGAAGGTTCCATGAACTGGCCGCCGAGCAGCAGCAGCAGGTTGACTGCGATCAGGAAGGTGAACCAGTTGAAACCGGCCCCGACCATCACATCGGTGATCGCCTGCGGAATGCGTTCCGACGTCAGGACGTGCGCGAAGAGCAGCGCGTTGACGATGATGAACATCAGCATAATCGTCGTCTTTGCCGCGTCCACCATCACCTTCTTGGTGTCCTGGTGGAACATCGCCGGCAGGAACTTCCAGACGATCAGGCCGAGGTTGCGGCCCCAGATTGACGCGCCGGTGCCAAGCGTTGCCGGCAGCTGAGCCGGGGAAAGCTTGTGACGGAGGACCGGGTAGGCGATGAGAGCCGCGATCAGTGCGATGGCGCTGTCGATGCCGAAAAAGCCCTGCCGATCGGTGAAGGCATAGGCGAGGCTGGACCAGACGAACATCGCGACGACGGCATAGGTGATCGCCTTGAAGCCGGCGAGTCCCAGCGGACCGTCCTTTTCCTGCACCCAGCGCACACCCGTCAGCGGGCCCATGTCACGATAGACGAAGAGGGCCACAAGGCAGGCGTAGACAGCAGCGACGGCAGCGGCTTCGGTCGGCGTGAAAATTCCGCCATAGATGCCGCCGAGGATGATGACCATCAGGAAGAGGCCAACGGCTGCTTCAGTCATCGCATGCCAGATTTCCTTGAAGCCGGGCCAGGGTTGTGCCGGCAGGTTCTTGACGCGTGCCATGACGTAGATGGCGATCATCAGCATCAGTCCGGCGATCAGGCCCGGCACAACACCGGCAAGGAACATGCGGCCGACGGAGACGTTGGTCGCCGCCGCATAGACCACCATCACGATGGACGGAGGAATGAGGATGCCGAGCGTGCCGGCGTTGGCGATGACACCGGCGGCAAATTCCTTCGTATAGCCAGCCTGGCGCATGCCGGCGATGGCGATCGTGCCGATGGCGACCACGGTCGCCGGCGAGGAGCCGGAGAGCGCGGCGAACATCATGCAGGCAAAGACACCGGCAATCGCAAGGCCGCCCCGGATCGAGCCGACAGAGGCGATCGAGAAGCGGATGATGCGCTTGGCGACACCGCCCGTCGACATGAAGGCGGAGGCCAGGATGAAGAACGGGATCGCGAGGAGCGTGTAGTTCTGCGAGGCCGTGAACAGCTGCAGGGCTACGGAGGAGATGGAATCGTTGGAGAAGATGGCGATCGCCAGCACGCTGGACAGGCCCAGCGAAATGGAAATCGGGACGCCCAGGAACAGAAAGCCGAGGACGAGGATAAAGAGAATTGCTGCTTCCATGGCCCCGCCTCAATCCTTCAGGACGTCTTTGTTTTCGGCAACGAGGTCTTCCGCCTCGTGTGCCGCAATCATCATCTCGCGTTCGCCGGTGATGATCTGCCAGGCCGCCTGGATGCAGCGGAACAGGAAGAGTGCCAGGCCGATCGGCAGGATGAGATACGCAATCCAGCGCTGGACGCGTTCCTGCGTGCCGAAATTCTCGATGATGACTTCCGGATAACGCAGGTCGTCGAGACCGATGCCGATCTTGTACATCTTCGACCAGTAGTCGATGGCGCCGCCCCGGGTGTTGAGGCCGAAGATGTGCAGCCATTCGGACCACAGCAGCGTCAGGGCATAGACAACACCGCACAGCGCGCCGAAGACCGCCGCGGCCCGGAACAACTGCTTCGGCAGCAAACGGATGACGGCGTCGACACCGAGATGCGAGCCGATCTTCACGCCGTAGCTCATGCCGAACAGGATCAGCCAGGCGAACAGGATGCGGGTGAATTCCAGGGCACCGGTCCAGCCGGAATTAAATCCGTACCGCGCTACCACCTGGGTGAAGGATACGATGGTCATGGCGGCCAGGAGGAAGGCGAGTACGCCCTCCTCGAAGCGCGTGACCCAATTGTCGACGCGTTGCATGCGTTTCCCCCGAATAGGCCTTCGTTATCGCTTGCCGGTGGGACGGGACGTCAGCCGGCTGCGGGACCTTGGCAGAAGGGCCGGATGAACCGGCCCTTCCAGGATTGTTTCTTGTTGCTTAGCTGGCGCTGTTGGACGAAACGGCGGACTCGATCAGGTCCTTGCCGATATCGCCTTCGAACTTGTCCCAAACCGGCTTCATGGCATCAACCCATGCCTTGCGCTGTTCCGGGGTCAGCTCGCGGATGGTGGAACCGGCATCGAGGATCGCCTGGCGGTTCTGAGCTTCCGCATCCGCGACATTGCCGTTGGCGGTTGCGGTGACTTCTTCAACGATGGTCAGGAACTGGTCACGCACTTCCGGCTCCAGGCTGTTGAGCCATTCGTCGGAGGTGACGAGCAGATAGGCGAGCAGCTGGTGGTTGGTTTCGGTGATGCCGTCCTGCACTTCGAAGAACTTCTGGGTGTAGATGTTGGACCAGGAGTTTTCCTGACCGTCCACAACACCGGTCTGCAACGCGCCATAGACTTCCTTGAAGGCCAGCTTCTGGGCGTTTGCACCCATGGCTTCGATCATGGCAACGGCAACGTCGGAGGTCTGCACGCGGAACTTCAGGCCCTTGGCGTCTTCCGGGACGAGAAGCGGCTTGTTGGCGGAGAACTGCTTCAGGCCGGAGCTCCAGTAGCCGAGGCCCATGAAGCCGTAGTCGGTCATGGAGTTCAGCAGCATCTTGCCGTTGTCACCGGTGGTGAAACGTTCGACGGCTTCCAGGTCCTGGAACAGGAAAGGCAGGTCGAACAGGCGGAACTTCAGCGTGTAGGCTTCGAACTTGGAGAGCGAGGGTGCTGCCAGCTGAACGTCGCCGAGCAACAGGGCTTCCATCACCTTGTCGTCGTCGAAGAGCTGAGAGTTCGGGAACACCTGCATGCAGGCCGTGCCGTTCATCTCGTCGTTGACGCGCTGCGCCAGAAGCGTTGCGGCATCGCCTTTCGGGTGGCCGGTCTCGGCAACCACGTGGCTGAACTTGATGACAATTTCGCCGTCATCACAGGCATCGGCCGCGTAGGCGTTGGCAGACAGGGCAAAGGACGCCGCGGTGACTGCGGCGAGAGCGAATTTTTTCATCGGATGTCCTCCCAGACATTTCAGTATGACGGCCATTCGGGCCGGACAGCGCGGTGGCTGGTCGGCACCCTATTGGCAAACCCCGTGCCAAGTGCCGCCAGCTTCTTGAAAAGCGCCGGTTTCCGCAGGTTAGCAAATTGTTTCGGATGTACCTAGTCCGGAAGAATAACGGGAAATGGGTCAGACTCGACACATGCCCGGGCAAGGAATGGGTCGATTTCGACACATTGCCGGGTCGTTGCCGGAAAAATCCGGAAAACTCAGTGCCAGAGGGCGCCGCTGGTGCCGTCATGGCACAGCCTGATGCCGAGACGTGAAAGTTTGTCCGGGTTGCGGACCGTGTAGATACGATCGACACGCCCGTCCGCTGTGTAGCCGAACGTAACAGCCGATTCTATTTCCGCGCCCCGGAAAATAACCAGGCCGCGGGTGCCGTTGAGATTGAGGACTTCGTAATGGCCGGGCCGCCACAAGCGGCTGAGAATACGGGCGACGTAGCGGCTGACTTTCTCCTCGCCTTCCAGAATGCGCCGCAGCGCTGTCGCCTTGCCGCCGCCGTCCGACTGGTATTGCACCGTTTCGGCGAGCAGACCGGTCAAGTGCTCCGTCGATCCCGTTTCCAGCGCCGCCAGGAAGGACGACAGGATCCTGTCCTGATGATCGGTGGAGGGCACGAAGCGGGAGGCCGGGCTCTGAACATGGCGGCTTGCCCGCGAAACAAGCTGTCGGCAGGCGGCTTCGCTGATGCCCAGCGTTGCCGCGACCTCGTCATAAGGCTGGGCAAAGATCTCGCGCAGCAGATAGGCGGCGCGTTCCTTCGGCGTCAGCCGCTCCAGCAACAGAAGGAAGGCCGTCGTTAGCGACTGGGCCCGATCTAGGTCGGCTTCCGGATCCGACCCGCTGTCGATCTGCAGCGGCTCGGGGATCCAGGGACCGACATAGTCGACCCGCTTGCGGTGGGCGGCTTTCAGATAGTCCAGGCAGCGATTTGTGCAAACCCTCGTCAGGAACGCCTCAGGGGCGGCGATCGCCGACCGGTCCGCGTCCTGCCATTTCAGGTACGTGTCCTGCACCGCATCCTCGGCATCCGCCATGGAGCCGAGCATGCGATAGGCCAGGCCCAGAAGCCTTGGCCGCACGGTTTCGAAAATGTCGCTGCCTGGTCTCATTGGCGTTTCAGTGGTTCGATACCTGGATCCGGTTCCACAGATTGATCATCGCGATCGCCGAGGTCATGGCGCTGATTTCGACATCGTCGAAATGCTTCCTGAGGTCACCGCGAAGTTTCTCATAGTTCGTGTCGACATGGAGGTTGGTCAAGGCTTCGGTCCAGGCAAAGGCCGCCTTTTCGGCGGGCGTGTAGTCACCGACGTGCCGCCAGACGGTGAGCCGCTGCAGGCGTTCCTGGCTTTCGCCGGCATCAAGCGCTTCCTTGGTGTGCATCTTCACGCAATAGGCACACTGGTTGATCTGCGAAGCACGCAGGTCGATCAGGTGGCGCAGCTTCGGCTCCAGGGCCGTCTCGCCGATCGCACCGGAGGCATCGACGAAGCGCTTCACGATGTCCGGAATGTTGTTGTAGTGGTTGATGGCCGTCGAGGTCGTCATGGGTATCTTCCAGTCAGGGTTAAAGAGAGTGACACCCGGTTGACGATCAGGAAAAGCGACGTGTGACATCGGCGAGAGATTTTTCTGCCTTGTACCAACCTCGACAAACAGGAACAGGCCCGCCGGACTGTGTTGCACCGCTTGAACGGGCAGCCAGGCCGTCCTGCGCAACGCGCCTTGCCGGCAAACCGGAGCAGCGCAATCAGATGAGTTTCTATTTGTTGAGGTTGCTACTACTGCCAGACAGGGTCCCGGCGAAAGGCTCCGGAAAGGTAGCCCATCAGCAGCGAAATCTTTCGCAGTCCGCGCAGGTCCGGGTGCGTCAGGATCCAGAGACTGTTGGAGGGTGCCGGCGTATATGTGAAAAGCCTCCGGAGGTCGGGACGGCGCATGTCGTCGGGAAGTAGCGCCACCCCATGACCTTGCGCGGCCAGGCTTGCCATGGTCGTCAGATCGTCGCAGCAGACCGGTGTCAGCGGCTGGGATACGCTCAGAAGCGTTGCGAACGCAGGATGGCGCGCAAGCTTTCCTGCAGGTCCGACCAGACTGTGCGCACTCAGGTCTTTCGCATCGTTCAGGGGGGCATTGGCTTTCAAATAGGCCGGTGAGGCATAAATCGCCCAATTGATGCCCAATATCCGCCGGCCCCAGAGATGATCAGGCGGATCCTGAGCGACGCGCAGCGCCACATCCGCGCTTCTGTCGGACATATTGAGTTCCTGATTGGAAACCAGAAGCTCGATGGAAATCGCAGGGTGCTCGCGCGCGAAATCTCCGAGATAGCGTGGCAGCATGGTGTCGGAGAAACTGCGCGGAGCCGTCAGGCGAACCGTGCCGGCGGCAGCCTCGTCCCGGCCGGCGATGCGCCTGTCGACTTCCTCGAACGAACTGATGATGCCCGCGCTGATTTCCTGCATCTCGGTTCCCGCGCCCGTAAGGACATAGCGGCCCTTCACGCGATCAAACAGCTTCGTGCCCACCTGACGCTCCAGCGCGGCCATATGCCGGAACACCGTCGCGTGACTCACCCCGATCCGTTCAGCTGCCTTCACCAGGGAACCTGTTTCGCAAACGGCGGCAAAAACCTTGATCGCATTCCAATCCATGATGCCATTTCAATTTTGCAATAGAACTGCTCAATTCTGGCTATCGATTGAAGAATTGCAAGCCGATATCGTTCGAGTGTCAAAAAACGATCAACCGGAGTTTCTACATGATCGGCTACACTTCTCTGGGCACCTCGGACCTCGCGCGTTCCGCAGCCTTTTATGATGCGCTCTTTGCCGAGCTTTCAGCAGAACGCATCATGACTTTCGACGATTTCATAGTCTGGTCGGGCGGCACCGGAGGCCCCGCATTCTCGATCCACATTCCGGAAAACGGAGCACCCTATTCGGTCGGCAACGGCGTGATGATCGCCCTCGCCGCCACCGACCATGCCCAGGTCGACAGGGTCCATGCCCGGGCGCTTGAACTTGGCGGCAGCGACGAGGGCAAACCCGGATTTCGCGCGGATGGTTTCTACGCCGGTTATTTCCGTGATCCGGATGGCAACAAGCTCAACATCTTTCACATGGCCGGATGAATGCAACGGGTTCATGTTCCTTGCAAGGTCGTAGGGCACAGATTGTGCCCCTACGTCCAGCGGGTCGTTATCGTGCTGCTGGAACGCGCCATGCCCTTCAAGCGCATCGACATCGATCTTGACGACAAACCGGACTGGCTCTTCGACGTGTCTCCCTGTGGGAAGGTACCGGTCATCCGTGTCTCCACCGGAGAATGGCTGTTCGACTCCTCCGTCATCGCCCGCTATCTGGACACAATATCCGGCGGACGGCTGTTGCCGTCCGATCCGCTCGCGCGGGCACGCCAGGAAGCCTGGATGACCTATGCCGACGGCATGCTGGCAGGCGTGGCGGATATGATCTACCGCGATACGAACGCGACGGCCTTCCACAAGTCGATGACCGATCTCACGCAGCGCCTGGAAACGGCCGCCGCACACTTTGCACCGGAAAGATACTTTGCGGGAGCGGAGTTTGGTCTGGCCGACGCCGTGTTTGCGTCCCTCTTCCGCTATTTCCCGGTGCTTGACGAAGTCGCTGATGGAACGCTGGAAAAGGACTTGCCCGGCGTCCTTGCGGATTGGTGGACAGAGATCCGCGCTCGTCCCTCTGTCGCGGCCGCCGTGCCACGCAGCTATCGCGAGGAACTGCGTGCGTTCATCGCGGCAAGAGACAGCCATGCGGGGCGGTTCCTTGCAAGCCGGCTGGCGGCCCAAGGACGCGAAGACTTCGGGCGGAGGTCCGAAAGACCTCAGGAAGGTTGACCGGTTAGGCCCGAAACTCTCCCGGGCCTCAGCCGGCCAGCGCCTCGTCCTTGCCCAGTCCGTATTTGCGCATCTTTTCGTAAAGAGCCTTGCGGGAGAGGCCGAGGGTCTCGTAGGTCGGCTTGATGGCGCCATCGTTGCGCTTGAGTTCGGCTGCGATCAGTGCGCGTTCATAAGACGCGACCTGATCGAAAAGGGTCGACCCGGAGCCGCTGGCAGCCGAAGTCATCTGTTCGACGCCAAGCACGAAACGGTCGGCGACGTTGCGCAATTCGCGCACGTTGCCGGGCCAGTCCCTTGTCATCAGTCCGGCGAGATATTCCTCGTCGATATCCGGGATCTCGCGCCGGTAGCGGGCCCGGGCCTCGACGGCAAGATGGCGGAACAAGAGCGGAATGTCCTCAAGGCGTTCGCGCAAGGGGGGAATGGCGACGTTGACGACGTTCAGTCGGTAGAACAGATCCAGCCGGAAACGGCCTTCCTTGCCGGCCGCTTCCAGATCTTCCTTGGTGGCGGCAATGAAGCGCACGTCCAGTTCGATCGCCTTGTTGGAGCCGAGGCGCTCGATGGTGCGGGTCTCGATGACCCGCAGCAGCTTGACCTGCAGCTCCAGTGGCATGGATTCGATTTCGTCCAGGAACACCGTGCCGCCGTGGGCATGTTCCAGCTTGCCGATACGCTGGCCGCTGGCTCCGGTGAACGCCCCCTTTTCGTGGCCGAAAAGCTCCGATTCGATGATTTCGGCGGGCAGCGCACCGCAATTGAGCGCGACAAAGGGCTTGTCCTTGCGCGGGCCCTCGTCATGCAGCGCCCGGGCGACCACCTCCTTGCCGGAGCCGGTCTCGCCCAGGATCAGCACGTCCGCATCCGTCGCGGCGAGCGCCGTCACGTTGCGGCGAAGCAGGTCCATGGCGGGCGTGCGGCCGACGAGACGGCTTTCCAGGCCCGTCCGGTCGGCAAGCTCCTCGCGCAGCTTGCGGTTTTCCAGAACCAGCCGGCGCTTGTCGAGCGCGCGTTCCACCACGGAGGCAAGACGCGAGACGGAGAAGGGCTTTTCCATGAAATCATAGGCGCCGGCCCGCATGGCCTCGACCGCCAGCGGTACGTCGCCATGGCCCGTGATCAGGACGACGGGCAGAGCCGGGTCGATCTCGAAGGCCCGTTTCATGACCTTAAAACCGTCGGTGCCGGGCATGCGGATATCGGTAACGAGCACGCCATAGAAGCCGCGATTGACGCGTTCCAGCGCCTCTTCCGGCGTGCCGGTCGCGAACACATCCTGGCCGGAGAGCTCCAGCCCCTGGCTGAGCGAGCTGCGCAGATCTTCCTCGTCGTCGATCAGAAGGACGGTTGCCTGATCCATGAACGCCTTTCTTTCATTCCGCTGCCAGCACGTCTTCCCCCGCCACGGGCAGGCGCATGGTGAAGACGGCGCCGCCGCCCAGAAGGTTCGCCGCCTTCAGCGAGCCGGAAAAGTCATGCACGATCTTGTAGGCGATCGACAGGCCGAGGCCCAGCCCCGCGCCGACATCCTTGGTGGTGAAAAACGGATCGAAGATCTGCGGCAGCACCTCCGCATCGATCCCGGGGCCGTTGTCGCTGACCGTCAGCACGGCTTCGGAGTCCTCCCGGCCGAGCGCCAGACGAACGACGGGCAGGGCATTGCCGCTGACCGCGTCCACCGCGTTGGAGAGAAGATTGATCACCACCTGCTCCAGGCGGATGCGGCCACCCTTAACGATAATGTCGGCGTCAGGGAGATCGAGCTCAAGGTGAACTTTCTTCTGCTTGATCTGGGGTTGCAGCAGCAGCGTTGCCTCATCGATCACCTGGCGCAGCGACACCGGCTTGATATCCGTGCCGGACCTGCGGGTGAAGCCCTTCAGCGTCTTGGCGATCTCCGCCATGCGGGTGACCATGCCGCCGATGCGGGTGAGGTTGGCCTGGGCTTCGTCCGCCCTTCCGCGCTCGATCAGCATGCCGGCGACCTCCGCGTCCGTTCGGATCGCCGCCAGCGGCTGATTGTATTCATGACTGAGGGCGGCCGACATGCGGCCGAGCGTGGCAAGCTTGGCCGCCTGGACAAGCTCGGCCTGGGCAAGGCGCAGGTCCGCCTCCGCCTGCTCGCGTTCGCGCACTTCCTGTTCAAGCTGCACATTCGCCTTGCGCAGATCGGCCGTACGGCTCTGCACCCTGCGCTCCAGCCTGAGGGCGGCCGCCTTGTCGCGCCTTGCCTGGCGGACGAATTCCTCGCGCCGCACGATCATGATCGCGATGCCGCCGGCGGCGATGACGCAGACAAGGAGCGCGACCAGCATGGCCCAGCCGGACCCCTGCCTTGCCTCCTCGACATCCACGAGCGTGCGCACCCGCCATCCGAGGACGGTCAGATCTTCCGTCAGCTGCATATGATAGTTCGGCGCGGCGGTGAAAGGCAGCAGCAGTTCAAGCCGCTCGACCAGCGAAAGGTCGGCCACATCGTGACCCACATCGAGCGCCGACAGGTGCATGCCGCGCCAGGCCGGCACATTGGTGACGACGATCCGGCCGTTTCCGTCGAAGGCGACGATCGGGTCCTTGCTGAGGGCCCAGGCCTGTTCGACGTCCTCCAGGCTGACCCTGACGGCGAGAACGCCCTCGATGGAATTGCCCCGCCGCAGCGGCGAGGCGAAAACATAGTTCGAGGGTCTTTCCACCGTGCCGGGAAGCAACTGGCGGCCGAGCTGCCCCTGAAGCGCCTGATCGAAGGCCTGGCGGATGGCGTCGCGACCACCGATCGACCCCGAGGGCACGCCGTCCTGACTGGAGACGATCACCTCGCCGTCCGCATCCATCAGCCAGACTTCCTCCGCCCCGGACATGCCGGCAGCGATCGCCGCAATGCCGGGATCCTGGGAGAGCCCGCTTCGCATCAGCAGGGCGCTGATGTCGGGTCCGCGCGCCAGGAGTGGCGACAGCAAGCGGAACTTGTCGAGGAGGCGCTCCAGCACGGCCGTCTGGACGGCGAGATTTGCCCTCGCACCGGTTTGCAACTCGGCAAGCGTGATCCTGAGGCTGGCATGGCCCGTCAGCCACATCAGCGCCAGTGTCGACAGCACTGCCGCCGCAGCCATGCCGATCTTCAGCCTGCGCCAGATCCGGCGCTTGGGATTGCGTGTCATTGCGCCAGTATAATCAAGCCGGGCCCTCCGTGAAGCACCGGGCGCATCCCGCCTCAGTTCGCATCACGGTTCGCCTCCGCCGGGATCGCGGCCCGCTGGCGCCGGTCGATCGCGACGCTCTTGATCAGCACCGTCACCTGCCTGCCCCGATACAGGTCGAGGTCGGCGACGGACGCCCGTGTGATGCGGGCGCGCAGGGTCTGGCCGCCGACCGCACACAGGATCTCGGCATAGGGGCCGGTTTCGCTGGAAATGCTGGTGATCGTGGCGGCAAAGGCATTGCGGATCGACAGGCCTTCCGGCGGATTGACCGCAAGCGCGACATCGCGGGCACGGATGCGCAGGCGAACGGCTTCGCCGGGATCCGCGATCCGGTCGGGTATCTGCAGGCTCGCGCCGCCGATATCGACATGGGTCAGGCTCCAGTCTGGGTCGAAGGCGGTCACCGTTCCCTCCAGCAGCGCACTCGCCTCGTGACGGCCCGTCGCGCGGCCGAGGTCCGTGCGCGCCAGCATCTCGGCCACCGGGCCATAGGCGGGCGTACGGCCTTCCGACAGGATCACCAGCGTATTGGAAAGGCGCGCCACCTCCTCGATCGAATGGCTGACATAGAGGATCGGGATACCCGCCTCAACGCAGAGCCGGTCGAGATAGGGCAGGATGTCGTTGCGGCGGGCCTGATCCAGATTGGCAAGGGGCTCGTCCATGATGAGGAGACGCGGATCGGACAGCAGCGCCCGGCCGATGGCCACCCGCTGGCGCTCACCGCCCGACAGCGTGCGCGGCTTCCGGTGGAGAAGTCCGGACAGCCCCAGCAGCCTGACCACTTCGTCGAGGTCGCGCGTCTCGGGCCGCCTTCCCGCCCAGCGCGCATAGGTCAGGTTTGCCCGGACGCTGAGATGCGGGAAAAGGCGCGCATCCTGAAAGACCTGCCCGACGCGCCGTGCCTGCACCGGCAGGTCTATGCCCTTTTCAGCGTCAAAGAGGACTGTGCCGTTAACGGCGATGCGGCCGCTCCGGGGCCGGATCAGCCCGGCGATCATGTTGGTCAGGGTCGTCTTGCCCGCGCCCGACTGGCCGAAAAGCGAGGTGACGCCCGCCTCGCTGCTGAAACGCGCTTCCAGGTCCAGCGTGCCGACCCGGCCGGTGATATCGACATCAAGCATTGCCGTCTCCCATGCGCGCGCGCAGCCGGCGCGCCAGGACTTCGGAAGCGATCAGCGCCGCGAAGGCAACGATGGTGGCGATCAGGGTCAGGCGGAAGGCGGCGAGATCACCGCTCGGCGTCTGTGTTGCCGTATAAAGTGCCAGCGCCAGCGTGCGTGTCTCGCCGGGAATATTGGAGACAAAGGTGATGGTTGCGCCGAACTCGCCCATCGCCTTGGCGAACCCAAGGATGGCGCCGCCCAGAATGCCGGGCAGGGCAAGGGGCAGGGTCACCGTCAGGAAAGTCACCAGCCGATGGGCGCCGAGGGATTTCGCCGCTTCCTCCAGTTTCGGGTCAACGGCCTCGAAGGAGAGGCGGATCGGTCGCACCATCAGCGGGAAGGCCATGACGCCCGCGGCCAGCGCGGCACCGGTCCAGTTGAAGGCGAAGCTGACGCCGAAGAACTTGTCGAGGAAAGCCCCGGCAGGGCCCTTGCGACCGAACGTCAGCAGCAGGACATATCCGGTAACGACCGGCGGCAGCACCAGCGGCAGGTGCACCAGCGCATTGAGAAGACCATGGCCCGTGAAACGGTAACGGGCAAGAACGAAGGCGATCAGGACGGCAAGCGGCAATGCGACGGCGAGGGCAGCGGCGGCGACCTTGAGCGTCAGGAGGAGGGCCTGTGCTTCCTCGGGCTGAAGATTGAAGAAATCCACGTCGGCTCAGTCTTCTGGTTCCGGATGCCGACCGTTCTGACGGCCGTTCACTGGTTATCGGTTACAAAGCCGAGCGAATGCAAGATGTCCCTTGAGATCGGGCCGGAAAGGAACTCCAGAAATGCTGATGCGTCCGGATGGGTCCGTGCTGCCGTCAGGGCGGCGAGATAACGGATCGGCGGATGGCTTCCTTCCGGAAATTCGAACAGGGTGTCGACGCCCGGTTCGACAGCGGCATCGGTCTTGTAAACCAGCCCCAGCGGCGTGTCGCCACGGGCGACCGACGTGAGCGCGATCCTGACGTTTTCCATCGGGGCGAGCGAGCCGGAGACGGCGTGCCAGAGGCCCAGGTTCTCCAGCGCCGCCTTGCCGTAGCGGCCGGCCGGCACTGTTTCCGGATCGGCCATAGCCAGCCGGTTGCCGCCGAGCCTTTCCATGAGCGTTTGCGCGGAGAGGTCCCCAAGTGGCGCACTGCCTTTCGGCCCGATCAGAACGATGGCGTTTGAGGCGATGTCACGTACGCTTTCCGGCCGGACTGATTCAGTTTCCAGGACATAGTCCATCCAGGCCGCATCGGCGGAAACGAAGATGTCGGCCGGAGCGCCCGCCTCCACCTGCCGTGCCAGCGTGCCGGTGCCGGCGAAGGAAAAGACGACCCTGGCACCGCTCTCCTTTTCGAACGCGGCACCGGCCTGCTCCATCGCTTCGCGCAGACTTGCGGCCGCAAAAACGGTGAGAGGCTCCGCTGCGCGGGCCGGAAGAAGCGCCGTGAGCACAAGTACCAGAACCAGCAACACCCGTGAGATCATCAGGTCCGTCCCCCTTGGATACGTTTCCTAACTAAGGCCGGGGTGCCCGGGCCGCAACTGCCGCGTTTCCATAACCGGCTGAACCGGATGCCAAAACGGGTGCCGAAGCGGGCGCTCGAGAGATTTTGCTTCTTCGACGAATACCCATATGGTCAAAGCGGACAATTTCAGATCCTTCCTCCCATTCCTGCCTGCCGTTTCCGAGACACTGCATGACGATCACACTGAAAGCCCAAGTCCCCGACATCGACACCTATCTGCGCCTGCGTGTTGACTCAGGTCTCAGCGGCTACGGCCGCGACGCGGCAGAGATCGGGCTCCGGAACAGTCTTTATTCGGTCATGCTCTTCGACGGCGAGGACGCGGTCGGCATGGGCAGGCTGATCGGCGACGGCGGCTGTTTCATCCAGGTGACCGACATCGCCGTCCTGCCCGCCTATCAGGGGCAGGGCCTCGGCAAACGCATCATGGCGGCGCTGACCGAGCACATCGAAGGCGCCTTTCCGCCCTCGACCTATGTCAGCCTGATCGCCGACGTTCCGGCAAACGCGCTCTATGCGCAATTCGGCTTCGAGGAAACGGCTCCCGTCTCGCTCGGCATGTCGCGGCGAGCCGGCAAACCCGGCGTCGGATAGAGCTGCAAGGCTGATGCGTGTCGGCTGTTCCGGCGGGACAGGAAATTCAGCCGCGCTCGCATATCGGGTCGTCCGAGAAATGGGCGCCGCCTATGGTTCTCTCATCAAGACTGAGGAGACCGCCCATGTTCCAGATCCAGCCCCTGCCCGCCGCCGAGTTTTCGCATCTCGGCAGCCTCAGCGAAGCCGAACTCCGTGAGAAAGATATCCAGGTGCATATTTCCGACGGCGCCTTTCCCTGCCGCGTATCGCTGAGCGATGCGGCCCAGGGGACCCGGGTTTACCTGCTCAATTTCGAACATCAGCCCGGCGCTTCGCCTTATCGCTCCCGCCACGCCATCTTCGTCGCCGATGGCGCCGAGGAGAGCCATCCGGAGCCGGGCGTGGTGCCGGAGGCCATTGCCAGCCGGCTGCTGTCGGTCCGGGCCTTCAACCGGGCACACGAAATCGTCGACGCCGACGTGATCGAGGGCCGCGAGGTGGCGGGACTGATCGCCACATTCTTCGACAATCCGCAGGTCGACTATATCCACCTGCATTTCGCCCGCCGCGGCTGCTATGCTGCCAAGGTGACACGGACCGCCTGGTCCTGATCAGTACAGCCTGAGCAATCCCTCGGAGGTGGCTTCCGCCAGAAGCGCCTCCGGGCTTTGTTTCAGCTTGCCGTGCCTGATCATGGCATCGCCGATGTCGCCGAGATCGTCGGCGTTCTGCCAGCTGTCAGGCTGCCAGATTTTCGAGCGGATCATGGCTTTGGGACAGTGCATGAAGGCGCGTGTCACATGCACCACCAGCGCCATTGCCGGAACCCTGCCGTCCACCGCCATCCGCTGAAGCAGCCCCGCGTCCCTGACGATGCGGGCCTCACCGGACACCCTGAGGGTTTCGCCCTTGCCGGGGATCACAAAGATCAGCCCGATGCGCGGGTCCTTCAGGAGATTGTGGTAGCAGTCCAGCCGGCGGTTGCCCGGCCGGTCCGGGATCGCCAGCAGTGTGTCGCCGAGGACGGTGACGAAACCTGCCGGATCGCCCTTCGGGCTGATATCGACGACGCCGTCCGGGTCGGTGGTGGCAACCAGGCAGAAGGGCGAGCGGGCGATGAATTGCCGGCAGAGATCGTCCAGCGCCGTGATTTCCTTGACGCGCACCTTTTCCGGCGCCGTGCCCGCATGGGCTTCTAGCTCTTCTGCCGTCCCGATCACGTCCGAGAAAGCTGCAAATGGTGTCGGGTCCGCCGGCATGCCGTGCTCCCTTCCAGCGCATTGCGCATATTGATTTGCCTGCCCGAGTGTCGCGCTCCTGCCTCGGACTGGCAAGGCCTGGCGCGATTTCTCGCCTTTGTCCAAACTGGCGCCTCGATTCTGGCTAAACTGGATCTTACCGGCCCCTTGCCGCGTTCTTCATAAAGGAGCCGCATAAATTTTCTGAACTCAATGCGTGCAGCATATTTTCTTGCCAGCAAGAGGAGATCCGGTCATGCCGACCGCAGCCGAACGCCGAGCCGCCTTCAAAGCACTTCACGTGAAGGGGAAGGCCTTTCTGATGCCGAATCCGTTCGACATCGGCACCGCACGCATCCTGGACGGTCTTCGTTTCGACGCCATCGCGACATCGAGCGCCGGCTATGCCTGGACGCAAGGCGTGAAGGATGCGGAAGGGATGGTGACGCGCGACGCTGCGCTTGCCCATGCGGCCGACATCATCGGTGCTTCCAGCGTGCCGGTGAACGGGGATCTTGAAAACGGCTTCGGCGACAGGCCCGAGGATGTGGTGGAAACGGTCAAGGGTGCCATCGAGGTCGGCCTCGCCGGCTGTTCGATCGAGGACTACACGACCGATCCCAAACATCCCTATTACGAACTCGAACTTGCTGTGGAACGGATCAGGGCCGCCGTCGATGCGAAAAACCGGCTGGCACCGGATTTCGTCCTGACCGCCCGCAGCGAGGGGCCCGTCCAGACCGATTACGAACTGGAGGAAACCATCAAGCGTCTCAACGCCTTTGTCGAGGCCGGCGCCGATTGCGTCTACGCTCCGCAGCTGAAGGACCGGGAGCAGATCAGCGCCGTTCTGGCCGCCGTCGACGCGCCGATGAACGTGCTTGCGGGCCGCAATAATTTCCACCTCACCCGCAAGGAGCTGGGGGACATGGGCGT
>ENA-ORCZ01000355-ORCZ01000355.1-marine-metagenome-genome-assembly--contig:-NODE-355-length-23060-cov-8.568029_pt1 | contig 23060 bp, 21 predicted proteins | sample MGYA00237785_ERZ508519 | MGnify/ENA primary metagenome ERZ508519 (study PRJEB26189, sample SAMN06268790) | marine metagenome | isolation source: Bioluminescent Bay, La Paraguera, Puerto Rico | place...
GGCGGCACTCGCCGCCCCGCTCTAGGGCCGCCTCATGTCCGCCGGGCCGAACAGCTCTCAGGGAGAAGCGCTGATCGAGGCCTTCATCGAGATGCTGGCCGCCGAGCGCGGCGCCGCCGCCAACACCCAGGGGGCCTACCGCCGTGACCTCGACGCTTTCGTCGGCTTTCTCGGCAAGCGTCGCCGGGGCCTCTCGGAAGCAACGGCCGACGACATTCGCGCCTTCATGGGCCAGCTCGCCAAGGCCGGCATGGCACCGCGCACCGCCGCTCGCCGCCTTTCCGCCCTGCGCCAGTTCTACCGCTTCCTGCTGAGCGAGGGACGGCGCGGCGACGATCCCAGCAGCGAGATCGACAGCCCGCGCCAGGGCCGTCCCCTGCCAAAGGTCCTCAGCGAGGCCGAGGTCGGTCTGTTGCTGGAGACGGCGCAGCAAGATGTCGGGAGCGGCGAAGACCCGGAGGCGTTGCGTCTCGCCGCCCTGGTGGAGCTGCTTTACGCCACAGGCCTGCGCATCTCCGAACTCGTCGGCCTGCGGCTCGCCGCCGCGCAGCGCGACCAGCGCCTGATCATCGTCCAGGGCAAGGGCGGCAAGGAGCGCATGGTGCCGCTGAGCCCGGCCGCGCGGCAGAGCCTCACCGCCTACCTGGCGGCGCGCGACCACTTCCTGCCGAAAGGGGGGAAGGGCAAGACGGCGGCGGCCAAGGCGGTGTCCCCCTGGCTGTTCCCCTCCCGCGGCGAGGCGGGGCACATCACCCGCCAGCGGGTCGCTCAGCTGCTGAAGGACCTCGCCCGGCGCGCCGGGATCGATGCCGCCAAGGTCTCGCCCCATGTCTTGCGCCATGCCTTCGCCAGCCACCTGCTGGACCACGGAGCAGACCTGCGCGCGTTGCAGAAGATGCTGGGCCACGCGGACATCTCCACCACCCAGATCTACACCCACGTCCTGGGCGAGCGTTTGAAAACGCTGGTCCAGGAACATCATCCCCTGGCGGGGTTCCAAAGCAGGGGCGGGCGGAATCGGGCCGGTTGAACGTCCCCGGCGATTCTTCCGGTTGACAAGACCCATTGGTATGACCAGTTTCCGCAGCTGAGTTGGCTGGGTGATAGCGCCCCGGGCAGGCCGACGTTCATCCAACAGCGTTCTCTGACACAAGCAGGGGTATTTCCATGAGCTTTACCATCGTCGAGCAGGCTCCCGCGCGCCTGAACCGCAGCGAATTGGCCGTCCCGGGCAGCAACCCGAAACTCTTCAAGAAAGCGGCGGAGTCGGCGGCCGACGTCGTGTTCCTGGACCTCGAGGACGCGGTGGCGCCCGACGACAAGGAGCAGGCCCGCAAGAACATCATCAAGGCGCTGAACGAGATCGACTGGGGCAACAAGACCATGTCGGTGCGCATCAACGGCCTCGACACGCACTACATGTACCGTGACGTCATCGATATCATCGAGCAGGGCGGCGAGCGCCTGGACCTTTTCATGATCCCCAAGGCCGGTACCGCCGCTGACATCTACGCCATCGACATGCTGGTGACCCAGGCCGAGGAGGCCGTGGGCCGCAAGAAGCGCATCGGCTTCGAGATGATCATCGAGACCGCGCTGGGCATGGCCAACGTCGACGAGATCGCCAAGGCCTCGCCACGGAACGAGAGCCTGCACTTCGGCGTCGCCGACTACGCCGCCTCGACCAAGGCGCGCACCACCGTCATCGGGGGCCCGAACGAGATGTACGGCGTGCTGACCGACCCGGACGAGAAGGGGGAGCGTCTGTATCACTGGGGTGACATGTGGCACTACGCCGTCGCCCGCATGGTGGTCGCGGCCCGCGCCAACGGACTGCGCCCGATCGACGGGCCTTTCGGAGACTTCTCCGACCCGGAGGGCTTCCGCGCCCAGGCGCGCCGCGCCGCGGTGCTGGGCTGCGAGGGCAAGTGGGCCATCCACCCCAGCCAGATCGAGTTGGCCAACGAGGAGAACAGCCCCTCCAAGGCCGAGGTCGACAAGGCCAAGCGCATCCTCAAGGCCATGCGGCAGGCCCAGAAGGAAGGCAAGGGCGCGGTCTCCCTGGACGGGCGGCTGATCGACATCGCCTCCATCAAGCAGGCCGAGGTAATGGTCAAGAAGGCGCGCCAGATCGCCAAGGGCTGATCCCGGCCCTCCGGACCTCTCAAGGAGCCGGCGGTTCTCTTTTTGCGAAAGAGGGCCGCCGGCTCTCTTGATTCCAGGTTGATTTCGCTGCCGGGCCTGCTTGATCTGGCGGCGATTTTGCGGCAAAGGGAGGCCGCCGGACGCCTTTCCGCCGCCGCCGCGGGCTCACTTAGGCGTGCCAGACGCGAAATGCTGTGTTAGATAGACGGTCATGCACAATTTCCTCGACTTCGAAAAGCCGATCGCTGAGCTCGAAGGTAAGATTGAAGAGCTGCGGCATCTCTCCGACGACGGCGAGATCAACATCGCCGACGAGGTCGAAAAGCTGCAGGGCAAGGTCGACCGCCTGCTGCGCCAGACCTACGGCAAGCTTTCCGCTTGGCAGAAGACCCAGGTCGCCCGGCATCCCGACCGCCCGCACTTCCAGCACTACATCTCGGCCCTGGTGGAGGATTTCACCCCGCTGGCCGGCGACCGCCTGTTCGGCGAGGACCACGCCATTGTCGGTGGCCTCGGCCGTTTCCGCGGCTATTCGGTCATGGTCATGGGCCACGAGAAGGGGGCCGACCTCAATTCACGGGTGAAGCACAACTTCGGCATGGCCCGGCCGGAGGGCTACCGCAAGGCCCAGCGCCTGATGCGCATGGCCGAGCGTTTTCAGCTGCCGATCATCTCCCTGGTCGACACCGCCGGCGCCTATCCCGGCATCGGCGCCGAAGAGCGCGGCCAGGCCGAGGCCATCGCCCGCTCCATCGAGGTCTGCCTGGACGTCCAGGTGCCGCTGCTCTCGGTGATCATCGGTGAGGGCGGCTCCGGCGGGGCCATCGCCCTGGCCGCGGCCAACCGGGTTTTCATGCTGGAACACTCGATCTACTCGGTGATCTCGCCGGAAGGCTGCGCCTCGATCCTCTGGCGCTCCGGCGAGCAGGCCCAGGAGGCCGCCGAGGCCCTGCGGCTGACCGCGCAGGACCTGCTGCGCCTCGGCGTCATCGACGACATCATTCCCGAACCCCTGGGCGGCGCCCACCGGGCGGCCAAGATGACCATCAAGGGGGTGGGCGACAAGCTGGAGGAGGGCCTGCGTGAGCTGGTCCGCGAGAGCGGTCCGCAGCTGAAGCAGGCACGCCGCCAGAAGTTCCTCGACATGGGCCAGAAGGGCCTCGGCTGAGCCGGATCTGCGCCTTCCGGTTCCCCGGTCAGTTGAAGTCCGTCGGCGCGCGGCGGTCATTTTCTTCCATTCCCTGCACGAACAACGCAACCCTTCGCTGTGATATCGAGTGGTATGGGGCTTGTGCCAGCCACCCCTTGCGGCGCTAATATGTCCCCAATGCCCGGCGCAACGACGCCGGCCTGCCGCACCGGTTCTTGGCGGGCAGGGTTACATCGACAACAGCAGGGAGAGTGGAAAAATGCTGCTCCGATCATTCAGACACGCCGTCGTCGGCGTGGGGCTCGCGCTGGCTTTCACGGGCGCCGCGCAGGCCGAAAAAGTGCTGCGCGTCGGCAACGACGGCGAACCGCAGTCCATGGATCCTCACTACATCTCAACGGTGCAGACCAGCCGCCTGTCGGACGACATGATCGTGGGCCTGCTGACCTATGGTCAGGATGGGCAGCCGATCCCCGGCGCGGCGGAAAGCTGGACCATCAGCGAGGACGGCAAAACCTACACCTTCACGCTGCGCGACCATGTCTGGTCCGACGGCACGCCGGTGACCGCTGAAGACTTCGTCTATGCCTGGCGGCGACTGCTGGCGCCCGATACCGGTGCCGAGTACGCCTCGCTGCTTTACATCGTCAAGGGCGCCGAGGACGTCAACACCGGCAAGGCCGGTCCGGAGACGCTGGGTGTCGAGGCGGTGGACGCCCGGACCCTGAAGGTGGAACTCACGGCGCCGGCGCCATACTTCCTGGCGCAGCTCGCCCACCAGACCGCCTTCCCGGTGCCCAAGCACGCCGTGGAGAAGTACGGCCGTGACTGGACTAAGCCGGAGAACATTGTCGTCAACGGCCCCTACATCCTGACCGAGTGGCAGCCCAAGGTGCAGGCCACCCTGGTGAAGAACGACAAGTTCTACGACGCCGACAACGTCGCCATCGACAAGGTGATCTACTACGCGATGGAAGACCGCACGGCGATGCAGAAGCGCTTCCGCGCCGGTGAACTGGACCTCGCCCGCGACATCGCCTCGGAACAGATCGACTGGCTGCGTGAGAACATGGCCGACAGCCTGCGCATCGCGCCCTACGCGGGGACCTACTACTACGTCTTCCGCTCGGACAAGGAGCCCTTCACCGACGCCCGCGTGCGCAAGGCGCTCTCCATGGCGATCAATCGCGAGGTCATCACCGAAAAGGTGCTGCGCACCGGCATGCTGCCGGCCTACAGCTTCGTCCCGCCGGGCACGGCAAACTACGGCGAGCCCGCCTATGCCGACTTCAAGGACCTGCCCTACGGCGATGCCGTCAAGCAGGCCAAGGCCCTGATCGAGGAGGCTGGTTACGGTCCCGACAAACCGCTGAAGATCACTTTGCGCTACAACAACGCCGAGGATCACAAGCGCATCGCCGTGGCCGTGCAGTCCATGTGGAAGCAGATCGGCGTGGAGGCCGACCTCTTCAACACCGACGGCAAGATCCACTACGCCGACCTGAAGCAGGGAGATTTCCAGGTTGCCCGCGCCGGTTGGATCGCCGACTACAACGACCCCCAGAACTTCCTCTTCCTCATGGAAAGCAAGAGCGGACCGATCAACTACTCGAAGTTCAACAACGAGAAGTTCGACGGCCTGATGGCCGAGGCCGAGGCGGTCTCCGACCTGGGGCAGCGGGCGAAGATCCTGCATGACGCCGAGGAAGTCGCCATGGACGGCCAACCCGTCGCGCCGATCTTCTACTACGTCTCCAAGCAGCTGGTTTCTCCGAAGGTGATCGGCTGGGTCGACAACGCGCCGGACAAGCATCCGACGCGCTTCCTGGACCTGGAGCAATAGTCGCAGCTTCCTGAAGACCGCGGCCGGTCCCCGTTCTTCCGGACGGGGGCCGTCGCGGCCTTCACCGTTTTCCGAGGGGGAGGCTGCGGGTGCTTTCCTACGCCCTGAGGCGTCTGGTCACGGCGGTGCCGACGCTCTTCGTCATCATCACCGTCGCCTTTTTCATGATGCGGCTGGCCCCGGGCGGGCCTTTCGATTCCGATCGCGCGCTGCCGCCGGAGATCGAGAAGAACATCGCCGCCGCCTATGATCTCGACAAACCGCTGTTCGAGCAGTACCTGATCTATCTCGGCCGCATCCTGCGGGGTGATTTCGGGCCGTCCCTGAAGATTCGCGATTTTTCCGTGGGCGAACTGATCGCCTCCGGCGCACCGGCCTCCATGGAGCTGGGATTCTCGGCCATCCTCCTGGCTCTGGTTATCGGCGTCAGCTTGGGCACGCTGGCCGCCCTGCGCCAGAACAGCGGCACCGACTTCTCGGTCATGTCGGTCTCCATGGTCGGCATTGCCGTGCCAAATTTCGTCATGGCGCCGCTGCTCTCCCTGGTACTGGGCGTCTACCTGGACCTGCTGCCGACCTCCGGCTGGGGCAGCGGCGAGCTGCGTTACAAGGTCTTGCCGGTGATTGCCCTGGCGCTGCCGCAGATCGCCTACGTGGCACGCCTCACCCGCGGTTCCATGGTCGAGGTGCTGCACTCCAACTTCGTGCGCACGGCGCGGGCCAAGGGCCTGCCGCCCCGGTCCGTCATCGGCCTTCATGCCCTGCGCAATGCGCTCATTCCGGTGATCACCACCATCGGCCTTCAGGTCGGCGTGCTGCTGGCCGGCGCGATCCTGACGGAGACCATCTTTTCCTGGCCGGGCGTCGGCAAGTGGCTCGTCGACAGCATTTCCCGGCGCGACTATTTCGTGGTCCAGGGCGGTCTGCTGCTGATTGCCGGGATCATCATGCTGGTCAATCTGATCGTGGACGTGCTCTACGGCCTCATCAATCCGCGCATTCGCCACAATTGAGCGGAGGATCAAGAAAAATGACAAACACCTCCCCGGCCGCCAAGGCCGACACCGCGAAACTCGAAGCTGAAAGCCGCAATGCCACCAAGGCCCAGCTTGCCGAGTTCTGGTACTACTTCGCCCAGAACAAGGGGGCCGTCGTGGGTCTCGCGGTCTTCGTTCTGCTGGTTCTGATGGCTGTGTTCGCACCGCTGATCGCCCCGCACAATCCCGATATCCAGTACCGGGACAGCTTCCTCGTCCCGCCGGTCTGGGAAGAGGGCGGCAAGGCGGCGTTTCTTCTGGGAACGGACGCGGTCGGCCGCGATATCCTGTCCCGGCTGATCTTCGGCGCGCGCTTCTCGCTGTTCATCGGTGTCGTCGTCGTCACCATCGCGCTCACCGGCGGCATCGTGCTCGGGCTGATCGCCGGATATGTGCGCGGCGCCGTCGACACGTTCATCATGCGCGTGATGGATATCATCCTGGCCTTCCCGTCGCTGCTTCTCGCCCTGGTGCTGGTGGCCATTCTCGGCCCGGGCCTGATCAATGCCATGATCGCCATCGCACTCGTTCTGCAGCCGCATTTCGTCCGCCTGACGCGGGCCGCGGTCCTGTCCGAACGCTCTCGGGATTACGTGGTCGCGGCAAGGGTCGCCGGTGCGGGCCATCTGCGGCTGATGTTCAAGACCATCCTGCCCAATTGCCTGGCGCCGCTGATCGTCCAGGCAACGCTGTCCTTTTCCAACGCGATTCTGGACGCGGCCGCCCTCGGCTTCCTCGGCATGGGCGCCCAGCCGCCCACGCCGGAATGGGGCACGATGCTCGCCGAAGCGCGCGAGTTCATTCTGCGCGCCTGGTGGGTGGTCACCTTCCCGGGCCTTGCCATCCTGATCACCGTTCTTGCCATCAACCTGGTCGGCGACGGCCTGCGCGATGCGCTCGACCCGAAACTGAAGAGGAGCTGAGCGATGCCGCTTCTTGAAATCAGGAACCTGAGGGTCGAGTTCGATACCGCGAAGGGGCCGTTCCGAGCGCTCGACGGCGTCGACTATACGGTCGATGCCGGCGAGGTGCTGGCGATCGTCGGCGAGTCGGGATCCGGAAAATCCGTCGCCATGCTGGCGGTCATGGGCCTTCTGCCGGACAGCGCGACAATCACCGCGGACAAGATGGAGTTCGAGGGCCGGGACCTCAGGACCCTTTCGCCCAAGGCGCACCGCAAGGTGATCGGCAAGGAGATCTCGATGATCTTCCAGGAGCCGATCGCCAGCCTCAATCCGTGCTTCACCGTCGGCTTCCAGCTCGGCGAGACGCTGAAGACGCATATGGGCCTTAAGGGAAAGCAGGTCAGAGAGCGGGTGATCGAGCTTCTGACCGCCGTCGGCATCCCCGATCCGGAGGGGCGCATCAGTGCCTTTCCGCATCAGATGTCCGGCGGCCAGTGTCAGCGCGTGATGATCGCCATGGCGATCGCCTGTTCGCCCAAGCTGCTGATCGCGGACGAGCCGACGACCGCGCTCGACGTGACCATCCAGAAGCAGATCCTCGACCTTCTGGTGAAATTGCAGCAGGAAAGCGGCATGGGTCTCATCATGATCACCCATGACATGGGCGTGGTGGCGGAGACCGCCGACCGGGTGATCGTTCAGTACAAGGGCCGGAAGATGGAGGAGGCCGACGTGCTTTCCCTCTTCGAAAGCCCTCAGAATCCGTATACCAAGGCGCTGCTTTCGGCCCTGCCGGAAAACGCGACCGGCGACCGCCTGCCGACGGTCGGCGATTTTGCCGAAGCGGGAGGTTTCTAAGATGTCGGATGTTATCCTGAAGGTCTGCGACGTCTACCGCACCTACGACCTCAAGGGCGGGATGTTCAAGAAGGCTTCGACGCTGACCGCCGTCAAGGGCGTCAGCTTCGACGTGGAGCGCGGCTCGACCCTTGCCGTGGTGGGCGAGAGCGGCTGCGGCAAGTCCACGCTGGCGCGCATGCTGACGATGATCGATGCGCAGTCTTCCGGATCGATCGAGATCGACGGCCTGCCGATCGACATTTCCACGACCGGCATTTCCAAAGAAATGCGCCAGAAGGTGCAGATCGTCTTCCAGAACCCCTACGGCTCGCTGAACCCGCGCCAGAAAATCGGCCACGTGCTGGAAGAACCGCTGCTTCTGAACACGGACATGCCGGCCGCCGAACGCCGGGACCTTGCCCTCGAGATGCTGGACAAGGTCGGCCTGCAGCCTGAGCATTACGGCCGCTATCCGCACATGTTCTCCGGCGGCCAGCGCCAGCGGATCGCCATTGCCCGCGCCATCATGATGAAGCCGAAACTCCTGGTGCTCGACGAGCCGGTCTCCGCACTGGACCTTTCCGTCCAGGCGCAGATCCTCAATCTGCTTGCCGACCTTCAGGACGAGATGGGCCTCACCTACGTGTTCATTTCCCACGATCTTTCGGTGGTGCGCTACATCGCCGACAAGGTGATGGTGATGTATTTCGGCGAGGTGGTGGAATACGGCACGCGCGACGAGGTGTTCAGCAATCCGCAGCACGACTACACCAAGACCCTGTTCGCCGCGACCCCGCGCGCGGATATCGAAAGCATCCGGAAGCGGTTGGCGGCCAAGGCCGCTTGAGGTCAGACCGTCTCCAAAGGCCGTCGCCCCGGCTTTGTGCCCGGGCCTTTTGTCCGGAGGCATGGTAGCCGGTCCAGGATCAGATCCGGGATGGCGCTGAGTTCAACTCTGGGCCCGCTCCGGCAATCTCCTTCGTCATCCCGGCTCGCGCTGCGCTTGGCTGGGATCGGAGAGCCACCGGTTTTTCCAGATCCGTCACCAAATAGTTGGGTAAGGGGCTCTCCGATCCCGGGTCTTCGCTTCGCTGCGTCCGGGATGACGTATCTGATGTGGGAATTGAATTCATAGCTGACGGATAGAGAGCGAAAGATCTCTTTAGCCGATTCGCTTCCGGTTGATTTTCCGGAGTTTTCCTCTCTTTCTCGCCGTTTTCGATCCAGCCATCGATAAATTCTACAAAAGACAACTTGTATTATTCGATATTTCGAGTATTCTCGAATTATGGAAAGAGAAGACGCCTTGAATGCCTTGGCGGCCCTGGGTCAGGAAACGCGCCTCGACGTTTTTCGCCTTCTGGTGAAAGCGGGAAAAGAAGGCATGACCGCCGGAGCCATCGCAGAATCGCTCAAAGTGCGTCCGAATACCCTGTCGACCCACCTGGGCGCCCTGTCCCGGTCCGGCCTTGTGCAGCCGGAAAGGGACGGGCGCTCGATTCATTACCGCGCCGACCTCAACACGATGCAGGCGCTGGTAATGTACCTGCTGCAGGACTGCTGCGGCGGCAATCCGGAACTCTGCGCGCCGATCTTCGATCTGGCGGGCGATCGCACGGGTTCCAAGGCATGCTGAACCCGACGCCTGTCGGCGTTCGAATTCTGGCGGGGCAATTTGAACGATGAGACATGTCTGAATTCACTCTCTCCCGGCGCCTGGTTGCCGAAGCTCTCGGGACCGCGATGCTGGTCGGAACCGTGGTCGGATCCGGGATCATGGCGGACAACCTGTCCGACGATGTCGCCGTTTCTCTTCTCGGCAATACCATTCCGACCGGTGCGATCCTGGTCGTCCTGATCACCATTCTCGGGCCGGTCTCGGGTGCCCATTTCAATCCGGCGGTGACCTTCGTTTTCTGGCTGCGCCGCGAACTCGACCTCGGGCTGGCCGCTGCCTATATCGCCGCGCAGGTTCTGGGCGGTATCTGCGGATCGCTGATCGCCCATGTCATGTTCGAGCTGCCCGTCTGGCAGGCCTCGACGCATGTGCGCACGGGCTCCGCGCAATGGGTGGCGGAAGTGGTGGCGACGTTCGGTCTGCTTGCCAGCATTCTCGCCGGGATCCGCTTCCGCGAAGCCGCGGTGCCGTGGCTGGTGGGGCTCTATATCACCGCCGCCTACTGGTTCACCGCCTCGACTTCCTTCGCCAATCCGGCGGTGGCGATTGCCCGCAGCTTCACCAATACCTTTTCCGGTATCCGCCCGGTGGATCTGCCGGGGTTCATTGCCGCCGAATTTATCGGCGCTGCTCTGGCGCTGGCCCTGTTTTCCTGGCTCTTGAAATCGGAAAAAGCCCCCGGCTGACATTCTCGTCCGGAACATGAACGGGCCGCTTGTCGCGATCCGAGTGTCCGCCTGCTTTTGCTTGGCAGGCGAAGGACGAAATGCTCTAAGGGATATGAAACGAATAACGGGCAGCGTCCGCAGGCGCTGCCCGAATTCGGAGAGACTGCCGGAAGAGGGAATGAGCAAGGGTCGTGTCCATATCGCCGGGGCGGGTATCGTCGGCCTTGCCATCGCAGCCAATCTGGTGCAGCGCGGTTACCAGGTGACCGTCTTGGACCGGGAAGGTCCGGCCGCCGGCGCGAGCCAGGGCAATGCCGCCGCGATCGCCTGGACGGATGTCGCGCCGCTCGCTTCTCCGGGGCTTTGGAAACAGGCAATCAAATGGCTGGCCGATCCGCTTGGGCCCCTGACCGTCCGGCCGGCCTACGCGCTCAGGATCCTGCCGTGGATGCTGCGCTTCCTGGCCGCGTCCAATCCGAAGAAAGTCGCCGAAAGCACAAAGGCTCTCGCCGCGCTGAACGGTGCGGCGCTGCCTGCCTGGGAGCGGCTGTGGCGGATCTCGGGAACCCATAACCAGGTGCGCCGCGACGGCTGCCTGGAACTGCTCGACACGGCAGCGTCGCTTGCCGACGCCCGCGCGGGCTGGGCGGAACAGCGGGCCTACGGGATCACGGTGGACGAACTCGACGCAGGCGCGATCCGCGCGCTCGAGCCGGATCTTTCCGACCGGGCGATCGGCGGGGCGCTGGTGCCGGACTGGGCCCAGGTGGAGGATCCGAAAATCCTCTGCCTGTCGCTAGCGGACTGGCTGAAGGGGCAGGGCGTGGAATTTTCCGTTGGCGAGATCGAGCGGCTTCAACCGAAGGACGCCGGTTGCGGGCTTGTGCTGAAATCCGGCGAACGGATCGAAGCGGAATGCCTTGTGATCGCCTGCGGCGCCTGGTCGAAAGCCCTTGCCGCCCAGCTCGGCGACCGGATTCCGCTCGACACGGAACGCGGCTACAACATCACGGTCCCGGAGCCGGGCATCAGCGTGAAGCGGTTCATCATGCTGCCGGGGCATGGCTTCGTGCTGTCGCCGCTCTCCACCGGCCTTCGCGTCGGTGGCGCGGTCGAGTTCGGCGGCCTCGACCTGCCGGAGAACTGGAAGCGCGTCGATGCCATGGTGGCGAAGGCGCGGCTGTTCTACCCGGGCCTGAAGACGGAAGGCGGCAAACGCTGGATGGGCTTCCGGCCGTCGATCCCCGACAGCCTGCCGGTCATTTCTCCTGCCACCCGGCACGACAGGATCTTCTATGCCTTCGGCCATGCCCATCACGGGCTGACGGAGTCCGCCGTCACCGGCGAGATGATCGCGGATATGATCGACGGCAAGGCTCCGGCGGTCGATCCGTCGCCCTTCGCAGCCGGCAGGTTTTAGAGCATCGACAGATTGTCCTTCGGGACCTGTGCGCCCCAATCCTCTCATCCTGAGGAAGCGCGTCAGCGCTGTCCCGAAGGATGGGCCGCACATTCGGGAGCAAGCGGCCCATCCTTCGAGACGGGCCTGTAGGCCCTCCTCAGGATGAGGTTCCGGTTCAGGGTCGATTTCTGCTCAGACCGAAGGACAAGCTGTCAAAACTCTACCTCGAAAGTCTCTCAGATCTGCGGCATCGGCGATTGCCGGTGTTCGCGGTGGAACCTGTCGAGCCTCAAGGTGACGATGGCGAAGACCACCCAGCTCGCGTGGAAGAACACCCCGGCGAGCATGACCAGCCCGCCGGGGATCGGCCCGATGGCGGCGCGGGCGAAGGCTTCGGACAGGCTGGTCAGGGGAACGGGATGAATGGCGAGCTTGCCGTAATAGGCGACGGCCTGGATCGCCAGGATCCAGGAATAGTTGCTGCGCAGCCTGCGCCCCGCCGCCCGCACCAGGCTGATGTGGTAATGCGGCATCTGGTAGTCTTCGGCGAGCATCTTCGCCCAGTCGCCGCGCCAGGGCACTTTCCTGCCCTGGAGGATCGGCGCGTAGATATCGGTTTCCATCAGCCGGGCCCGGGCGCGGAACATGTTGTAATAGCGGTAGCGGCGGGCCTCGAAGATCAGGAAGACGGTGACCAGCAGGCCGACCAGGACCATCGGCAGCGGAGAAGCCTCGCGGTTTGAAAAGGTCGCCGAAAGCGCGATGCCGGTGGTGACGACGGCCCAGTTTGTTGTGTTGTCGAGGCGCGTGCGCCAATGGGTGCTGCGGAACACCTCGGCCCGGTAGAGATGGGCAAGCGCGCCCAGGGTGCCGGACTCGATGTCCTGCCTGGGCCAGTCCCGATCTGCGGTCTCTTCCGGCATGTGCCGACCCCCGATCTTGTGCGCATGTCCAGTATCTTAGCGCAGACGCGGCGGTTTGCCAGTGCGGGGCTCCCGCAGTTGATCATGGTAGGCTGAGTGACCCCCACCCCAATCCCCTCCCACAAGGGGGAGGGGTTTTGCGTGTTGAGAGGCAGCATCCTGTCCAGCTTTTGAAAATGCAGATGGTGAGGGGAGTTTGCGGTGGCCGCAGCCGAATTTCCCCTCCCCCTTGCGGGGAGGGGATTGGGGTGGGGGTGAAGGTTCGAGCAGGAGGCGGCGGATTCAATCCGATAGCGGTAGGGGGCTGTGGTCTACTTCCGCTTCTTGTTCATCGCCGCCGCAAGTGCTGCCGCCATAGCGTTGTTGCCGTCGCCGCCGCCGGAGGATCTCGGCGCGCCGCCGCGCGGAGCATTGCCGCCGGGACCCTTGCCGCCCGGGCCGCGTCCGCCGGGCCCTCTGCCACCCGGACCGTTGCGGTCCTGGGAGCTGCGTTCGCGCTGGCCCTGATAGTCGGCCTGGGACTTCATGGTCATGGAGATGCGCTTGCGCGGTACGTCGACTTCCAGAATGGTCACCTTGACGATGTCGCCCGCCTTGACGATTTGATGCGGATCGTCGACGAAACGGTCGGCGAGCTGGGAGACGTGGACAAGGCCGTCCTGATGGACGCCGACATCGACGAAGGCGCCGAAATTGGTGACGTTGGTCACCGTGCCTTCCAGTTTCATGCCGGGCTTCAGGTCGGAAATTTCCTCCACGCCCTCCTGCAGGGCGGCGGTCTTGAATTCCGGGCGCGGGTCGCGGCCGGGCTTTTCCAATTCGGCGAAGATGTCCTTCACCGTCGGCAGGCCGAATTTCTCGTCCGTGTAATCCGCCGGGTCGAGGCCTTTGAGGAGCGCGTTGTCGCTCATGATCTGGCGCACGTCGCGGCCGCAAGCCTTCACGATGCGTTTGGCGAGCGGATAGGCTTCCGGGTGGACGGAGGAGGCGTCCAGCGGCTCCTTGCCGTCATTGATGCGCAGGAAGCCAGCGCACAGTTCGAAAGCCTTGGCGCCGAGACGCGGCACCTCCTTCAACTGGGAACGGCTGTCGAACCGGCCGATCGACTCGCGGTGTTCGACAACCGCCTTGGCGAGACTGTCCGACAGGCCGGAAATGCGCGACAGCAGGGCAGGGGACGCGGTGTTGAGATCGACGCCGACCGCGTTGACGGCGTCTTCCACCACCGCATCCAGCGCCCTTGCCAGCCGGGTCTGGTTGACGTCGTGCTGGTACTGGCCGACGCCAATGGATTTCGGTTCGATCTTGACGAGTTCAGCGAGTGGATCCTGCAGGCGGCGGGCGATGGAGGCCGCGCCGCGCAGGGAGACGTCAACATCCGGCATCTCCTTTGCCGCCAGTTCAGAAGCGGAATAGACCGAAGCGCCCGCTTCGTTGACGATCACCTTCACCGGGCGCTGTGCGGCCGGAATGTCGGCGAGCACGTCGCCCGTGAGCTTGTCGGTCTCGCGGCTCGCCGTGCCGTTGCCGATGGCGATCAGCCCGACCTTGTGTTTTGCGATCAGCGCGAGCAAGGCCGCGCGCGAGCCGGAAATGTCGTTGCGCGGCTGGAACGGATAGATCGTCGCCGTGTCGGTGAGCCTGCCGGTCTCGTCCACCACGGCGACCTTCACGCCCGTGCGGATGCCCGGATCGAGGCCGAGCGTCGCCTTCGCGCCCGCCGGGGCGGCAAGCAGCAGGTCCTTCAGGTTCTTGGCGAAGACCTGGATGGCTTCCTCCTCGGCCTTCTCCCTGAGAACGCCCATCAGGTCGAGCTCCAGGTGGAGCGCCAGCTTCACCTTCCAGGCGAAGCGGGCGGCTTCCATCAGCCATGTGTCCGCAGGGCGGCCGCGGTCGGCGATGCCGTAGGTGTCGGCGACCATTCTGACTGCCGGAGCGACGGGGGAAACGTCGTCGGCGTCGACCGTCAGGTCGACGGAGAGAATACCCTCGTTGCGGCCTCGGAACAGCGCCAGGGCGCGGTGGCTCGGGATCGTCGACCATTTTTCGGAATAGTCGAAATAGTCGGCGAATTTCGCGCCCTTCTCGGCCATGCCGTCGATCAGTTTCGACTGCACGACGCCACGGTCTTGGACATAGGAGCGCAGGCGGCCGACCAGTTCGGCATTTTCGGCGAAGCGCTCCATCAGGATCTGGCGGGCGCCGTCGAGCGCGGCCTTGGTGTCGGCAACGCCCTTGTCTTCGTCGACGAAAGGGGCTGCTTCCGCATCCGGGGACTTCGACGGGTCGCAGAGCAGCAGATCGGCCAGCGGCTCCAGTCCGGCTTCCCGGGCGATCTGGGCTTTGGTGCGGCGCTTCTTCTTGAAGGGCAGATAGATGTCCTCAAGCTGGGACTTGGTCTCCGCGGACGCAATGCTCGTGGTCAGATCGTCGGTCAGCTTGCCCTGTTCCTCGATCGACTTCAGAATGGCGACACGGCGCTCTTCCAGCTCGCGCAGATAGATCAGTCGTTCCTCCAGCTTGCGGAGCTGGGTGTCGTCCAGCCCTCCGGTCGCTTCCTTCCGGTAGCGGGCGATGAAAGGCACGGTCGAGCCTTCGTCGAGAAGCTGAACGGTCGCATTGACCTGGCCCGCCTTGCAGCCGATCTCGTCGGCGATCCGGTGTGCGATCCGCAAAGCGGTATCGGCGGACATCGCGGCATCGGGGGTGGTCTTGCTGGTTTCGGAGACTGATACGCTGGCCATTAACGCGGTGACTTTCAGTGGTAAGGACTTCTGAACGGCAGACGATAATCCGCTTGAATGGGGCGGAAAAGGGACAGAGTGCCGCCATCCACGGGTCTTGTGTCAAGCGTCATTCACGGGCCACCGGATGGGGCCCCGCGATGACGCTTGGCATAAAGCATGACGTAGACGTAAGGTCAGTTTTCAGGCCGTGCACGAGAGGCCCTTCGGCATTTTTCCGCATAGGCAGGAGCATTCTTTGTGCAATTTGGAGTTGCTTTCCTTTCGTGTCCAGAACGATAGGCAACAAAATGCACTTTTTCGAACGGGATGTGCTGAAATCCGTTGGCTAAATCATTGTCTTTTGCTGTGCAAACTGCAAGAAAAGAGTTCGATGGTTGTAATTATCCAGACAATTGCCAAATGTGAATGTGTAGGGGTTATGACACTGCTTGTGAAAAGGAGGCCCGGCCAATGGCACGAGGACGGCCGAGGAAAGTAAATACAAAAGATGCCCTGCACTCTGTCATGATCGCATTTTGGCAAAATGGTTATTCCGCGACATCGATGAGCGACCTCGCGGAAGTCTCCGGAATGGCCAAGCCCGGTCTTTATTCGGCCTTTGGGGACAAGGAAGCGATTTTCGAAAAGGCGCTGCTGCATTATTTCGAAACCTATGGCGGCCCGGTTTTCGGGCAGCTCCAGGCGGCGAAAAAGCATGTGGTGGAGGATCTGCGCGATTTCCTCGGTGCCGTCGCGGACCTGACGCTTGATCAGAATACACCCTCCGGTTGTTTTCTGGTGAACGCGCTGGTCGATTGCACCTACGGCTCGGACAGCCACCGTGATCTGGTGAACGGGCTGCGGGAGTCCCGCTTCAATGCGATCAGGGAGCGCCTGATCAAGGGCCTTGCCGCCGGCGAATTGCGGTCTGACACGGATATCGACCGTGTGGCGACCTTCGTGGACGGCCAGTTCTCTGCAATCGCCCTTTTGGGCCGGAGCGGAGCCACCGAGGCGGATCTCAAGACCTTTATCGAAACGGGCCTGCGCGCCCTGCCGGTAACGGATACCATGCGGGTGTTCGAGGAGATGGATTTCGACGACGGGCCTATCTTACGACAGTGATACGCTCGGCCGCACGGGTGACCGCGGTATAGAGCCACCGGCTCTTGTGCTCGCGGAAGGCCCAGCTTTCGTCGAACAGGACCACGTCGTCCCATTGGGAACCCTGGGCCTTGTGCACCGTCAGCGCGTAGCCGTAATCGAACTCGTCAGCCTTTCGGCGGATGGCGTAGGGAATGCTCTCTGCGCCCTCCTCGAACATGGCCGGAAGCACCTTTACCTTCACGGTCGTCTTGACGAGGTCGTCTTCGGAAACGACGTCGAAGCGCAGCGTGTTGCCGCGTGACTGGCGCAGCCGCTTCACGATCCACAGCCCGCCGTTCAAAAGGCCCTTGGTCTTGTCGTTGCGCAGGCAGACAAGCTTGTCGCCGACGGCCGGCATCGGCGTGGCGAAGTCCTTCAGCTCGCGGATGCGGCCGTTGTAAAGCCGCCGTGTCTTGTTGGTGCCGACCAGCACCTGGTCTGCGGCCAGGATCTGATCCTTGTCGATCTCGCGGCGGTGGATCACCTTGCTTTCGCCGAAGGTGCCGTAATCGAGCTGGCCTCCGTCGCGGATGGTCATCGACATGCGCACGATCGGGTTGTCCTGCGCCTGGCGGTGAACTTCCGTCAGCATGACATCGGGTTCGGCGTCGGTGAAATACCCGCCGCCCTTGACCGGGGGAAGCTGGGCCGGATCTCCGAGCACCAGGACCGGTGTGCCGAAGGACAGCAGGTCCTTGCCGAGTTCCTCGTCCACCATGGAGCATTCGTCGATGACGATCAGCTTCGCGGTCGCCGCGGCGCTGTCCCGCTTGATGGCGAATTGCGGGCCGGTGTCATCGTCATCGTCCGTCTCGTCCTCCTCCTTGGCGGAGCGGGGGCGGTAGATCAGGGAATGGATGGTACCGGCATCGGCGCAGCCCTTCTGGCGCAGCACATGGGCGGCCTTGCCCGTGAAGGCGCCGAAACAGACGTCGCCGTCGATCCCTTCCGCCAGATGGCGGGCAAGGGTGGTCTTGCCGGTGCCGGCATAGCCGAACAGCCGGAACACCTGCCGGTCGCCCCGCTGCAGCCAGGCAGCGGTTTCCTTCAAGGCATCATCTTGTTGCGGGGACCAGGCCAGGGAAGAACTCCTATTCAGTGTGGACCCGTTGCTTACCCCGATTTACCTGAGTCGGCCAAGGGTGAATGGCGGAGTTTCCGCACGATGCTCTAACATGTCCGGATACCGGATCGGCACTCGGCTTCGCGTTCGGCTCAGCCTCACTTGTCCGGAATGACCTCAGAAAATTCAGCGCATTTGCGCCACTCACCCCAGCACCGAGAACGAACTCTCCTGCGTCAGCTCCCGCTTCCGGGAGAAGGTCGCCGTGTTGAGGGTGTGGCCGACATTCTTGAGCGGGAATTGCAGAGGCGTGTTGTCGTGGTCGTTGTCCTGTTCGCAATAGTCGATCAGCTCGGCCATCAGGCGTCCGGCGACGGGGGCGTTCTTGAACTGGTTGCCGCTGGTGCCGATGGCCAGGTAATAGCCGTCGACATCGCTGCGGTCGTAGATGGGCAGCCAGTCGTCGGAGGCATCGTAGAGGTCGGCGACGCCGACCGGATGCTGCGAGACGCCGAGTTCCGGCAGGCGCTGGGAATAGCGGTAGGCATAGGTGAGCGCCCGGTCCGTGAGGTCGCGGGAGAAGTCGTCCGGGTTCTCCTCGACCGGCGGGTCGCAGGGCGGGTTCTCGCTGCCGATCATCAGTTGCCCGCCACTGCCCGGTTTGACATAGACAGAGACGTCGCTGTCGGAGACGATCAGTCCTTCCCGGGAATAGCCGAGCCGTTCCGGCGGCTTGATCTGCACGACCTCCTGGCGCAGCGGCCTGTGTCCGATCCGGATGCCGGGATCGCCGTCCAGAAGCGCGTTCACCTTGCCCGAATGCGGCCCGCCGACATTGATGACGACGGGAGACCGGAATTCCTCGCCGCCGGCGCAGACGATGCCGGTCACGCGGCCACCGTCGACCGGGATCCTCACCACCTTCGTGTTGAAGCGGAATGCCGCGCCCAGCCGGCCGGCAGCCTCCTTCAGATTGCGCGCGGCGATCTGGGGATCGTCGACATAACCGCCTGCGGGAAAGAACACGCCGCCGGCGATCGCGCCGCCGGTCGGCGCGCCGAAATCGTCGTGATCCATCTTCTTGGCCGGAGCGAAACATTCCAGATTGTAGCCCGGCAGGCGCTTCAGGATTTTTTCCGTCGGCCAGTGTTCGTAGGCGATGCCGAGGGTATCGGCATGTTTGAGCACGCGGTCCAGGTTGTTGTTGGCCGCGGTTTTCATCACCAGCGTTCCGGTCTCGACGAAGCGCGCCAGCTCGCCCGGCTCTTCCGCGCCGAGATAGGCCTGCCAGTTCTTCCAGTCGTGATAGCCCTCCAGGGCCATCGCGGTGCCGTCGAGCGTGGAATAATAGGTCCGGATCACCGCGGCCGATGACGATGTCGAGCCGTAGCCGGGCGCGGGCAGGGCGTCGACGCTCAGGGTCCTGTAGCCTTTCCGGGCAAGGGAATAGGCGATCGCGCAGCCGATAACGCCTGCACCGATGATAATGGCGTCGTACTGGGTGTCGGGGTTGGGCATGGCCATGAATCCTTTGCGCTTTTGCCCCTAACTCAGGGGACCGTCCCGAAATTGTCCAGAGGCATATGCGCCAATCGCTGTCCTGAAACAGCCAGATGCAGGCGGCAAAATCCAATGATTGGTGAATTATTGCAACATATGTTATTTTTATTAAACAGCTCGATGAATCTGAAAAATATTGTGGAATTTGTTCCCTAGTCTCCAATTGAAACCCGCCGCACCGACAGACATAGTGAACACAGTTCGTGTCTGTTTGTACTGAATCATCAAATATTTGGAGCGACGTGTGCCGCGCGCAAAACTCTGCGAATGGCCGACGCTGGCGTTGATCGCCACCGCGTCGGCAGCCTGGATGCTGTTGATCGGGTTTTATGATGACCTGGGCGGCTGGATCGTCTGTCCGCTCGCCGCCATTCTCGTGACGCTGCAATCGTCGCTGCAGCACGAAGTTCTGCACGGTCATCCCACCCGCAATCCGGCCTTCAACGAAGCCCTTGTCTATTGCGGTTTCGGCCTGTTCATTCCCTATCGCCGGTTCAAGTCTCTTCATCTGCGGCATCACAACAACGACCGGCTGACCGACCCCTATGACGACCCTGAAAGCTACTATCTCGCCTGGCGCGACTGGGAGGACCTGCCGTATTTCGTCAAGCTCATGCTGACTTTCAACAACACGCTCTTCGGCCGCCTTCTGATCGGTCCCGCCGTATCGTTGACCGGTTTCATCAGCTCCGAGCTTCGCATGGCCTTCGCGGGCGACACGGCCGTGGTGAGAGCCTGGGCGCATCACCTGGCGGGCGTGGCCGGGGTGCTTCTCTTCGTGACGCTTGTTGGCGGCATGCCGGTCTGGCTCTATGTTCTCGGCATCGCCTATCCCGGAATGAGCCTGTTGATGCTGCGCACCTTCGCCGAACACCGCGCCCATGAAAATGCCGAAGCGCGCTCGATCATCGTCGAGTTCTGCCCGGTGTTCTCGCTATTGTTCCTCAACAACAACCTTCACGTCGTGCATCATGCATATCCCAGAGCGCCCTGGTACCACTTGCCGGCGCTCTACCGCTCGGCGCGGGCGGAATGGCAGCGGCGGAACGAGGGTTACGTGTTTTCCAGTTATTACGACCTGCTGAAACGCTATCTCTTCAAAGCCAAGGAACCGGTGCCGCATCCGCTCAAGCACAGGGGCGCGGACGAGGCGGTTTCTTGACCGGAACGGACTGCTTCAGGGTCCGGCTGCCGATGTATGACTGGCCGGAAGTCCGCGATGCGACCGCTGAACTCGAAAGCGCCCTGCAGGGCGCCCTTGTCGAGGCGCTGGGGCTGACGCCGGCGCAGATCGTCGCCTGGCCGGAAGAGCTGGATCTCGCCGAGGCCTGGAGCCGGCCGGAAGTCCTTCTTTCGCAAACCTGCGGCTATCCGCTGACCCACGCCCTGGACGGCCGGGTAAGGGTGGTCGGCGCGCCGCATTACGCGGCCCCCGGCTGCGACGGCCACCGCTATTGCAGCCACATCGTCGTGCGCAGAGACAGCGGGGCCGGCGATCTGGCGGACCTGCGCGGTGCCCGTGCGGTCTACAACAATCCCGACAGCCAGTCGGGTATGAACGCCCTGCGCCATTCGGTGGCGCGGGTCGCCGGCGGGAAGCCGTTTTTCTCAAGCGTGAGGCCGAGCGGAGGGCATCGGGCCTCCCTCAAAGCCGTTGCCGAAGGGCAGGCGGATGTGGCCGCCATCGATGCGGTCTGCTGGGACCTTGCCTGCCGGGAACTGCCGGAGCTGGCTGTCCGCTTGCGACCGATCGCCCGGACCGCGTCCGTTCCGGTTCTGCCGCTGATCACCTCGCTCAGGGTCTCCGACGCGCAAGCGGAGCTGATTGCCGGCGTGGCGGCAGAGGTGCTGAGCGCGCCGGAAACGGAAAAAAGCCGCGAACGCCTGGGCATTCGCGGCTTTTCCAAACTGTCTGCCGAAGACTATGCGCCGATCCTCTCCATGGAGCAGGAGGCTCTGGGGCTAGGCTACCCAGCCCTCACATAGTCTGGGCAGGTACGCTGCACTCAGCGGACGAATTTCTGCGTCTTGGCGATCTCGCGCAGGCGAAGCGCCTGGTTCATGCGGGCCAGTTCAGCAGCGGTATTGCCGTGGACGACACCCATGAGGTTGATGCCGAGAGCTTGTGCAAGATAGGTCATGGCGTTCCCGATCCTGATGTGTTGGTTGATGTTGAGGGCGGGCCACTGCTTTAAAATCAGGCCGCTTGCCCGATATATGGGCATTCCTTGCGATTCAATCAATCGAATAGTATTCACTTGATCGGTCAAAATTTTTGAACTGAGGCTAAAAAGGGGCGTCCATGGAAAAATTGCCGGGAGCGGGGATTCCGCTCATTGACCTGGACCTCTACCGCACCTTTGTCGTAATTGCCGAAACATTAAGTTTTTCAAAGGCTTCCGATCTTATCGGCCGGACACCCTCGGCGGTGTCCATGCAGATCAAGAAACTGGAAACCATCCTGGGCGTTTCGGTTTTTTCAAGGGAGGGGCGCAGCGTTCGTCTGACCCCGGAAGGCGAAGCCCTGCTCGGATATGCAAGACGGATCCTGATGCTGAATGAGGAAGCGGTCGGCCTGTTCCTTTCGCCGGAGGTGGAAGGCGAGGTGAGATTCGGTGCGCCGTCCGATTTCGGCACAAGGTTCCTGCCCAATATCCTGTCGCGTTTCGCCCGATCGCATCCGGGCGTGAACGTGGACGTGCATCTGGACGGCAGCCCGATGCTTTCGGAAAAGGTCAAGAAGGGGGAGCTGGACCTGGCCGTGTTCACCGCCCGGCCCGGGACGGGCCTTGCCACCGGCGGCGAGATCGTCTTCACCGAACCGCTGGTCTGGGTCGGCCTTGAGGGCGGCATCGCCTATGAGCGCGATCCCCTGCCCCTGGCGGTCTCGACGCCCGGGTGTCCCTGGCGCCGCGCAGCGCGCGTTGCGCTCGACGACGCACAAAAACCCTACCGGATTTCCTATACGAGTTTTCACAGCGCCGGCCAGGAAGCGGCCCTCCTTGCCGATCTCGCCGTCGCCCCGTTTCCGGCAAGTGTGGTCGAGCATCCGCTGCAGGTGCTCGACGGACGCCACGGCCTGCCGGACATCGGCGACTACCACATCATCATGACGGAGCGGGCCGACGCCGGGAAAGCGACCCACGCGTTCGCGAAACATGTGACGGAAAGTTTTCGGGAACTCGGCCACGGCGTGTCCTCGTGACGGTATGAGGGCGCCTCTCCTGGAACCGGGCTCTCGTCCGTTAACCATATCTGTCGTTTCAGGGGAGTAATCGGCGGAACCGCTGGCGCAAAAGTTAACGAAAGGTTACGATTCACGGTAAACAATTCGTTAACGGTGAGACGCGTCATGAATATGATCTGCAAATCCCTTCTGGCTGCCGCCGGTCTGTGCGCCGTCCTGGGCACCGCCGCCCAGGCGGAAAGCGGCACGATCCGCATCCTGCACGACGAGCCTTACGGAGCGATCGTCACCAAGGAAGCCGGTGTCCTTGTGTTCCGCGGTCTGCCGCCGACCCGCAAGGTGATCGTCAATCCGGACGGCAAGACCCCGCTGGAACTGAAAGAGACCGAAGTCCGCGAGACCAACGTCATGGTGTTCGCCGATCAGGACGACTACGTCCGGGCTCTGGGGCCGAAGATCATCCGGCTGAAGTAAGCGGGTTCATAATCCACCGCTTCTCCCGAAAAGACTTCATCCTGAGGAGGACCGGCAGGTCCGTCCCGAGACAATCATGTTTGTTTGAGTGAGGGCAGGCTGTGGCGCAAGCGGCTCACGCCGTCATTCCAGACAAGTGCAGCGAAGCTGCGCGCAGATCTGGGATCCAGACATATTTCGCGCTTCGCGCGGCCGATTCTCTTTTAGCTTGAGAGCTCACTTCGTTCGCGCTGACACGCTGGCAACTGTGTTTGTTGTCTCATGGAGCATAAGGTTTTTGGTCTCTGATGACGGCGTTTGCGATGACGAGGAT
>ENA-ORCZ01000357-ORCZ01000357.1-marine-metagenome-genome-assembly--contig:-NODE-357-length-22951-cov-2.806593_pt1 | contig 22951 bp, 18 predicted proteins | sample MGYA00237785_ERZ508519 | MGnify/ENA primary metagenome ERZ508519 (study PRJEB26189, sample SAMN06268790) | marine metagenome | isolation source: Bioluminescent Bay, La Paraguera, Puerto Rico | place...
ATACTCGCGGTATTGCATTAATTCCAATTCCCTTGCGGGCGACTTCTTGATCCTGAACAAGCCCTTACGCGACGAGCGGCAACGGTTACTGCGCGTCGGTCCGCCCCGGGCAGGCGAACCATTTCGCACCCGCACTATAAAGTTGAGTCGCTCGCCTCCCGGGCCTGTCATGCCATTGTGCTCCGACTCCCGCGCGAAGGGGGTTTGGTCTGAATAATAAACCAGAGGTTGATGCGCCGAACGCCCGCCTTGCCGGCCGCCCACAGCCCGCAGAGCCGGCGTCCGCGCCGCTCGCCCGGCGTCAGTGCATGAGCAGGATCGGCAGATCCGCATGGTCGACGACATACTGTGTCACTCCGCCCATGATCAGTTCGCGCTGTCGGCTCTGGCCGTAGGCCCCCATCAGCAGGCTGTCGGCCCCGGCCTTCTTGGCGTTGTCGAGCAGGATCTTGCCCACCGGATCGGAGGTCCGCTTGAAGAGCTGCACGCCGCAGGCGACGCCATGGGTCTCCAGGTAGACCTTCGCCTCCTCGGCCGAAATCGGCAGCTGCTTGCCCTCCGGAGCCAGCAGCGTGACCGAATCGGCTTTCTTCAGCACCGGCAGGGCCGCTGTCATGGCCCGCGCCGCCTCGCCGCTGCCGTTCCAGGCAATGGCGATCTTGGCACCGACAGCGTCGACCGGCTTGGCCGGGCACATCAGGACCAGCTTTCCGGATTCGAGCAGCGCCGCCTGCAGGGTGTTGAGGCCCAGGTTCTGCTCGTGGTCGGGCTGCGGCACGACGATGAGGTCGGTCAGGCGCCCGCGCAGGCCGATGACATTGGCCTGCTTTCCCGTCGCCTCGCGCCACGTGGCCGAGACTTGGTCCTGGGGCCAGGGAAAGGAATCGACTTCGGCCACGCCGCGATTGGCGCAGTAGTCATCGAAGAGCTTGCGGACCTTGCTCTCTTCCTCGTCGGCGAGGCTGCCGGCAGAGCTGACGATGCTCTTGCGCAGGGCGGCGGGAATGGGCACCCCGAAGGGGATCATGTCCTCCGGCTTCGGCCGGCAATGCAGCACCTCAAGATGTGCATTGTGACGCCTGGCGAGGCTGAGCGCGTGATCGAGCACGCCCTCGCCTTTGCCGTCGCCGCGGACCGGCACCAAGATCGAACGCAAAGTCATCCAGCTTTTCCTCCCATTGTGCCCTTCCCAGCTTTTTGCCTACCAGGTTCGAACGTCTCTCCCGCGCGGCCGGACCGGGGGCGGTCGCCCGCCTCCCGCACGGCCGCCGGGCCGGGGCCCCTTAGAAGAGCCCCTCGATCAGGCCGTTCGCGTCCAGCCGGATGCTGTTCGCGGAGGGCACCCGCGGCAGGCCGGGCATGGTCATGATCTCGCCGCAGATCGCGACGATGAAACCGGCACCCGCGGAAAGCCGCACTTCGCGCACCGGCACCGCGTGATCGCTCGGCGCGCCGCGCAGGTTCGGATCGGTGGAGAAGCTGTACTGGGTCTTGGCCATGCAGACTGGCAGATCCCCGTAGCCTTCCTCTTCCCACTGCTTGAGCTGGGTGCGCACCTTCTGGTCCGCGATGGCGCCCGAGGCGCCATAGATCTCCTTGCAGATCGTGTCGATCTTGTCGAAGAGCGAGAGGTTGTCCGGATAGAGCGGCTTGAAGCTGGCGCCGCCGGCATCCAGCAGGCCGACCACCTTGTTGGCCAGTTCCTCGGTGCCCTCGGAGCCCTTGCCCCAATGCTCGCAGATCACGGCTTCCACGCCCTGGCTCTGGGCGAATTCCTGGATCGCCGCCAGCTCCGCCTCGGAGTCCTTGATGAAGCGGTTGATGGCGACCACCGCCGGCACGCCGAACTTCTTCACGTTGGCGATGTGGCGGCCGAGGTTGGCGCAGCCCTTCTTCAGGGCATCGACGTTCTCGTCGCCGAGCGCGTCCTTGGCGACACCGCCGTGCATCTTCAGGGCGCGCACGGTGGCAACGATGACCACCGCCTCCGGGTTCAGGCCGGCCTTGCGGCACTTGATGTCGAAGAACTTCTCGGCGCCCAGGTCGGCACCGAAGCCCGCCTCGGTCACCACGTAGTCGGCCAGCTTCAGGGCCGCCTTGGTGGCGGAAACCGAGTTGCAGCCGTGCGCGATGTTGGCGAAGGGGCCGCCGTGGATGAAGGCGGGGTTGTTTTCCAGCGTCTGCACGAAGTTCGGCATCAGCGCGTCCTTCAGCAGCACGGTCATCGGGCCGTCGGCCTTCACGTCGCGGGCATAGATCGGCTTGCGGTCGCGGGTGTAGGCGATGACGATGTCGCCCAGCCGCTTCTGCAGGTCGGCCAAGCCGTCGGCGAGGCAGAAGATCGCCATGATCTCCGAGGCCACGGTGATGTCGAAACCGGTCTGGCGCGGGAAGCCGTTGGCGACGCCGCCCAGCGAGGTGATGGTGTCACGCAGCGCGCGGTCGTTCATGTCCAGCACGCGGCGCCAGGCCACGCGGCGCGCGTCGATGCCCAGTTCGTTGCCCCAGTAGATGTGGTTGTCGATCAGGGCCGAGAGCAGGTTGTGCGCCGAGGTGATGGCGTGGAAGTCGCCGGTGAAGTGAAGGTTGATGTCCTCCATCGGCACAACCTGGGCATAGCCGCCGCCGGCCGCGCCGCCCTTCATGCCGAAGCAGGGCCCGAGCGAGGGCTCGCGCAGGCAGATCATGGCCTTCTTGCCGATGCGGTTGAGGCCGTCGCCGAGGCCCACCGTGGTGGTGGTCTTGCCCTCGCCGGCCGGCGTCGGCGAGATCGCCGTCACCAGGATCAGCTTGCCGTCCTTCTGGCTCTTGATGGACTCAAGGTAGTCGAAGCTGACCTTGGCCTTGGTGGGCCCGTACTGCATCAGGGCCTCGGCCGGCATGTCCAGCTTGGCGCCGATCTCGGTGATCGGCTTCATCTTGGCTTCGCGGGCGATTTCGATATCGGACTTTGGCATAGCGCTTCTCTGCCTGTTCTCTAATGATTGCTGTCAGTCCCGATCGGCCGGGGGAACCCTGCCCCGCCCGGCCGCACCGGAACACTCCCTGCTTCAGCCGCCGAGCTTGCTTCCCTCGGCGAGGCCGGCCTTCGCCGCGAAGTCACCGGCGGAGATCTTCTTGTCGTCGTGCGGACGCACCCGGTCGACGCGAATGGCGCCGCCCTGTGCGGCCACGGTGAAGCTGTCGCCGTCGACCGCCAGCACGGTACCCGGCTCGCCGGAGCCATCGACCTTGCGGCTGTCAAAGATCTTCAGCTCGTTGCCGTTGCAGGTGGTCCAGGCGCCCGGCTGCGGATTGGTGCCGCGGATCAGGTTGTAGACCTCGTCCACCGGCTTGGACCAGTCGATCTCGGCATCGGCCTTGCGGCACCAGCTCTCGTAGGTCGCCTTGCTGTGGTCCTGCGGGGTCTTGGTGACCTTGCCGTCGCGCACCAGGTCGACGCACTCGCACATGGCGTCGACGCCCATGGGGAAGAGGTGATTGAAATACAGCGTGCCCAGCGTGTCGTCGGGGCCGATGTCGACGGTCTTCTGCATGATGACCGGGCCCTCGTCGAGACCCTCGTCCGGCTCGAAGATGGTCAGGCCGGTCTTCTTCTCACCCATGATGATCGGCCAGTTGATCGAGCTGGGCCCGCGGTGCAGCGGCAGCAGCGAGGGATGGTACTGGATCGTGCCCTTGGTCGGCAGGTCGATGATCGGCTGCGGCACGAACAGCGTGACATAGGCCATGACGCAGAGATCCGGGTTGAAGGAGCGCATCAGCTCCTCCGCTTCCGGCGTCTTCCACGACGACGGCTGGTGCAGGGTCAGGCCCTTCTCCAGCGCGAACTCCTTCAGAGGGTCGGTCGGCCGGCCCTCCTTGTCCGGCGCGCAGAACACGCCGACGATGTTCTCACCCCGCTCGAGAAGCTTCTCGAGCACCGCTTTACCGAAGGCCTGCTGGCCATGGACGACAATCCGCATCCCCGTATTCCCCGTGTCTTCCTTGGACCGACGGCGGCTCTAGATCTCCGCGCCGATCCTGATTGCTGATGAGCGGCGAATTGCGTCGCGGCGTCTGATCTCGCCGCGACGCCTAGCATTCACTCTGCGGCAGCCTGATTCGGCATGTCGCCGAGCGCGCCGCTGGCCCAGGTTTCCTGGACCTCCTCGTCGGAGAGACCCAACACGTCCCTGAGGATCTCCTCGGTGTGCTCGCCGAGCAGCGGAGAACGCACCACCTCGACCGGCGAGTCCGACAGCTTGATCGGATTGCCCACCGTGAGGTATTTGCCGCGTTCGGGATGGTCGACCTCGACGATCGTGCCGGTCTCGCGCAGGCTCGGCTCCTCGGCCAGTTCCTTCATGGAAAGGATCGGACCGCAGGGAATGTTGAGCGGGTTGCAGGCTTCCATGACCTCCAGCTTGGACTTGGTCTTGGTCCACTCCTCGATGGTGTCGAAGATCTGCGGGATCTTGTCGAGGCGCGCCTCCGGCTTGGCGTAGTTCGGGTCTTCCTTCCACTCCGGCTTGCCGATCAGGTCGCAGATGTTGCCCCAGACCGCGGCCTGCGTGATGAAGTAGACGTAGGCGTTGGGATCCGTCTCCCAGCCCTTGCACTTCAGGATCCAGCCCGGCTGGCCGCCGCCCGAGTCATTGCCGGCGCGCGGCACGGTGTCGCCGAACTCGATGCCCTGGCCGTACTGGCTGTACTCCTTCAGGGGACCGTGCTGCAGGCGCTGCTGGTCGCGCAGCTTCACGCGGCAGAGGTTGAGCACGCCGTCCTGCATGGCGGCCAGGACACGCTGGCCCTTGCCCGACTTCTCGCGGTGGTACAGCGCGGTGACGATGCCCAGTGCCAGGTGCAGGCCGGTGCCGGAATCGCCGATCTGGGCGCCGGTCACGGTCGGCGGGCCGTCCAGGAAACCGGTCGTCGAGGCCGCGCCGCCGGTGCACTGGGCGACGTTCTCGTAGACCTTGCAGTCCTCGTAGGGACCCGGGCCGAAGCCCTTGACCGAGGCGTAGATCATGCGCGGATTGATCTTCTGCACGTCGTCCCAGCCGAAGCCCATGCGGTCCAGCGCGCCGGGCGCGAAGTTCTCGACCAGCACGTCGCAGGACTGCACCAGCTTGGTCAGCACTTCCTTGCCCTTGTCGCTCTTGGTGTTGAGCGTGATGGAGCGCTTGTTGTGGTTCAGCATGGTGAAGTAGAGGCTGTCGACATCGGGGATGTCGCGCAGCTGGCCGCGGGTCGCGTCGCCCACGCCCGGACGCTCCACCTTGATCACGTCGGCGCCGAACCAGGCCAGCAGCTGCGTGCAGGTCGGCCCGGACTGGACGTGGGTGAAGTCGAGAATGCGAACGCCTTCTAGAGCTTTCATTACAGGCTCCTGTTCTTCAGAAAGGTTGGCTCTCCGGAGCCGGATTATTTCTTGGAAACCACGCTCTGCGGGTTGAGATTGCCGATGCGGCCACTCTCGGTGCCGGCCTTCTCGTCGATCACCGCGTTGACCAGCGTCGGCTTGCCCGACTCGATCGCCTCCTTGACGGCACGGCTCAGCTCGTCCGGCGAGGTCGCGTAGACACCCACGCCGCCGAAGGCCTCCATCATCTTGTCGTAGCGCGCGTCCTTCACGAAGACGGTGGTCGCCACGTCGGAGCCGCCGGAGGGATTGACGTCGGTGCCGCGGTAGATGCCGCCGTTGTTGAAGACGACGACGCAGATCGGCAGGTTGTAGCGGCAGATCGTCTCGATCTCCATGCCGGAGAAGCCGAAGGCGCTGTCGCCCTCGACCGCCAGCACCGGGCAGCCGGTCTCCACCGCCGCGGCGACGGCCTGGCCCATGCCGATGCCCATGACGCCCCAGGTGCCGACGTCCAGGCGCTTGCGCGGCTTGTACATGTCGATGATGGAGCGCGCGAAGTCGAGGGTGTTGGCGCCCTCGTTCACCAGGATGACGTCCTGGTTCTCGGCGATGACCTGCTTCAGGGCGCCCAGCGCGCCGTGGAAGTCCATCGGCACGTTGTTGTTGCGCAGGCGCGGCGCCATCTTGGCGATGTTGCCGTCCTTCTTTTCCCGGACCGCGTCGGTCCAGGCGGCCGGCGGCGGGGTCCAGCCCTTGTCCATGCCGTCCAGCAGGGCCTTCACGCAGGAGCCGATGTCACCCACCAGCGGCGCGGCGATCTCCACGTTGGAGTCCATCTCGCGCGGCTCGATATCGATCTGGATGAACTTCTTCGGCGCGCTGCCCCACTGCTTGCCCTTGCCGTGCGAGAGCAGCCAGTTGAGCCGGGCGCCGATCAGCATGACGACGTCGGATTCCTTCAGCACCAGCGAGCGCGCCGGGCCAGCCGACTGCGGATGGTCGTCGGGCAGCAGGCCCTTGGCCATGCTCATCGGCAGGGAGGGGATGCCGCTCTTTTCGATGAGCGCGCGGATCGCGTCATCCTCCTGCGCGTAGGCCGCGCCCTTGCCGAGGATGATGAGCGGCTTCTCGGCGCCCTTCAGCACCTCCAGCGCCCGCGCCACGGCGTCGGCCGAGGGGATCTGCGCCGGCGCGGCGTCAATCACCTGGACCAGCGACTTGCGGCCGGCCTCGGCCTCCATCACCGAGCCCAGCAGCTTGGCCGGCAGGTCGAGGTAGACGCCGCCCGGACGCCCGGAGACCGCGGCGCGGATGGCGCGCGCGATGCCGATGCCGATGTCCTCCGGGTGCAGGATGCGGTAGGCGGCCTTGCAGAGGGTCTTGGCGACGGCCAGTTGGTCCATCTCCTCGTAGTCGCCCTGCTGCAGGTCGACGATCTCGCGCTCCGAGGAGCCGCTGATCAGGATCATCGGGTAGCAGTTGGTCGTGGCGTGGGCCAGCGAGGTCAGGCCGTTCAGGAAGCCCGGCGCCGAGACCGTCAGGCAGACGCCCGGCTTCTTGGTCAGGAAGCCGGCGATGGCCGCGGCGTAGCCCGCATGCTGCTCGTGGCGGAACGACAGCACCCGCATGCCTTCGGCCTGCATGTAGCGGCCGAGGTCCGTGATCGGGATGCCGGGCACGTTGTAGATGGTGTTGATGTCATTCAGCTTGAGCGCGTCGATGACGAGGTGGAAGCCGTCCGTCAGCTCCTGCGCCTCCGCCGCGTCCCCTGCGAGCGTGTCGATTGCCGGATCGCTCATGCGTATCTCCATAGTTCCATGTTGCCTCCGAAGCTCACCGCTATTGGCTGCGGCTTCCGCCTGGTTCTAAGTCTTGATTTTCAGTCCAGATAGTCGACGTGCTTTTCGATGTGCGCCGCCAAGTTCAAGGTGTGCTCCCGCGACAGCCGCTCCGCGAGTTCCGCGTCGCGCGCTTCCAGCGCCTCGATGATGTGCATGTGATCGATGATCGAGCGGTTGGCGCGGTCCTGCTCGTTGATGGTGCGCGCGCGGATGCCCTTCATGTGCAGGAACAGGCGGTCCGCCGTTTCCTTCAGCAGCGCGCAGCCGCTCATCTCCAGGATGGCCTGGTGAAACTCGATGTTGCGGTCCGAGTACTCGTCGATGTGGGCCTGCATCTGGCCGTTCTCGAAGGAGGTGAAGATCTTGCGCAGCGAGGCGATCTGCTCGTCGCTCGCCGTCTCGGTGATCAGGCGGCAGGCCATGCTTTCCAGCGCCGCCCAGACCGTGATCATCTCCAGGATTTCCTTGCGCGTCTTGCGCACGATGAAGACCCCGCGGCGCGGGATCACGGTGACCAGGCCCTCCTGCTCCAGACGGGCCAGCGCCTCGCGGATCGGCGTGCGGCTGATGCCCAGCTGCTCGGAGAGCTGCCGCTCGTCGAGCTTCAGCTCGGCGTCGTCGGCATAGATGTTCATCGAGGTGATGCCGTCGCGCAGCGTCTCGTAGATATGCCCCTTCAAGGAGAAGGTGTTTTCGATCGGCTTGAATTCGAGCTTGCACGGCAGCATGGCTATAATCTGCTTCAAGGGCTTCGAGAAAGGGACCGCAACGGCGCGCGCCCGGGGGCGTCTGGTTCGTGGTATACAATAGCCCAGACACCAGAGGTGAACAACAAGAATCCCGTTATGGTCGAAGACCGAAGTTATCCACAGCGCCAATCCGAGGTCTCAAACAACAGCCTCTAACCGGCTGATACACTTGAGAAACAGACCTCATTTCTTGGACCTCAACAGGGCCGGCCGCGCCGCCGCTTCCACACCATTGCACCCCGCCGCGCGGACATCCGGAGCGCGGAAACGGCCTCTCCGGTCTGGCGGCCATTCCGCTCCTCAGCCCCCATGGACTGGCTCAAGGAATATTGTCGCGCAGGAAGACGTCGATGCGGATGCGCTCCTGGTCGGCGACGAAATCGCTGCCCTCGCAGGCCGAGAGCAGCACCCGCGTGGCGCTGCGCACCTCGTGGCCCGGGTCCTGGTTGATCACGGCGTCGATGGTACCGCGCACCAGCTGCTTGCGGGTCAGGGGCGTCAGGTCGTGGGCGATGAAGACCATGTCGCCGGCGCGGCCCGCCGCCTCCAGGGCTTTCACGATGCCGCGGTTGCCGGCGCCGACGTTGTAGATGCCGACCATGTCCGGCGTTTCCGCCAGCAGGGCCCGCGCCACTTCCTCCACCTTCTCGAAGTCGTCGCGCCCCTCGCGCACCGGCAGCACCTGGAGCTGCGGGAACTCCCGCGCCATGACCTGTTCGAAGCCGAACTGGCGCTCCACGTGGTCGCGCAGGGCGAGCGATCCGGCGATCAGCCCCACCTTCCCTGAGCGGGGGCCGACGAAGCGGCCGAGCAGCATGGCCGCGGTCCGCCCCGCGGCGGTGTTGTCGACGCCGACGTAGTGCGCCCGCTTGGAGCCCGGCGCGTCGGAGACCAGGGTGACCACCTTCACGCCGGCCTCGACCAGCCCGTTGATCGCCTCGCGCACCGCCGGGTGGTCCAGCGCCACCACCGCGACCCCGTCGAAGGCGTCGCCCAGCGACTCCAGCTCATCGGCCAGGGCGTGGCCGTCGAAGACGTCGACGAGGCGCAGGGAGAGGCGCAGGCGCTCGGCCGCCATGCGGGCCGCCGTCGCCTCGACCTCCGCCTGGAGGGTCTGCATGAAGGTGTTGGTGCCGGTCGGCAGGATGAAGCAGAAGCGGTAGTCGCGCGCCCGCGCCAGCCGCGCGGCCAGGCGGTCGGGCTGATAGGCCAGCTTGTCGGCCGCCGCCTCGACCCGCTGCACCGTCGCCGGGCGCACGCCGGGCCGGCGGTTCAGCACACGGTCGACGGTGGCGACGCTGACGCCGGCCTCCCGCGCCACGTCCTGGATGGTGATGCGCACCTGAGCCTGCCTCCCTCTTCTATCGGGAGGCAAGCATGGCAGCGGCCGGTGAAGGGCGCAACTCAGTAGATGAGGCTATACCCTCATCGCTGCTCCGCCCCTGCGGGGCCGCGTCAATACCGCTCGAAGCCGCGCTTCAGCTCCCAGTCGGTGACCCGGCGGTCGTATTCCAGCTGCTCCCACTTGGCGGTGTGGAGGTAGTGCTCGACGACGTTGTCGCCGAAGGCGGCGCGCAGCATCTTCGACTTCTCCAGCGCCTTGATCGCCTCGCGCAGGGTCTTGGGGATGTCGTGCAGCTTCTTGCCGCCGCTGTAGGCATCGCCGGAATAGGGCTCGGGCAGGTCCAGCTTCTCCTCGATGCCGGCCAGGCCCGCCGCCAGCAGCGCGGCGAAGGCGAGATAGGGATTGAGGTCGCCGCCGCCGACGCGGCACTCGATGCGGATCGCCTTGGAGCCCTCGCCGCAGAGGCGGAAGCCGGCGGTGCGGTTGTCCAGGCTCCAGATCGCCTTGGTCGGCGCGAAGGTGCCGGCCTGGAAGCGCTTGTAGGAGTTGATGTAGGGCGCCAGGAAATAGGTGATGTCGTCGGCGTACTTCAGTTGCCCGGCGACGAACTGGCGCATGGTCTGCGACATGGTGTGGTCGGCCTTGGGGTCGAAGAACAGCGGCTTCTTGCCGGCCTTGTCCCACAGCGAGGCGTGGATGTGGCAGGAGTTGCCGGCCATCTCGTAGTTCCACTTGGCCATGAAGGTCAGCGCCTTGCCCTTCTGGTGGGCGATCTCCTTGCAGGCGTTCTTCAGGATCACGTGGTTGTCGGCCATGGGCAGGGCCGCGTCGTAGCGCACGTTGATCTCTTCCTGGCCCGGGCCCCATTCGCCCTTGGAGTTCTCCACCGGGATGCCGGCGCCCTGCAGGCCCTTGCGGATGGCCCGCATCACCTCTTCCTCCTTGGTGGTCTGGAAGATGTGATAGTCCTCGATGTAGTAGCCCTCGGTCTTGAGCTCCTGGTAGTGCTTCTGGTGCGCCGTCTCGTAGGTCTCGTCGAAGAGGTAGAACTCCAGCTCCGAGGCCAGGAAAGGCTTGTAGCCCTTCTTCTCAAGGCGCTCGACCTGGGCCTGCAGGATGGCGCGCGGCGAGTGCGGGACCGGTTCGTGGTGGTGGTGGTCCAGCACGTCGCAGAGCACCATGGCGGTGCCCTCCAGCCAGGGCAGCAGGCGCAGGGTGGAGAGATCGGGCTTCAGCACGAAGTCGCCGTAGCCCTGGGCCCAGTTGGCGGCCTGGTAGCCCGGCACCGGCTCCATATCGATGTCGTTGGCCAGCAGGTAGTTGCAGGCGTGGGTTTCGTCCTCGGCGGTGTCGACGAAGAACTCCGCCTGGAAGCGCTTGCCGATCAGGCGGCCCTGCATGTCGACCATGCAGACGAGAACGGTATCAATGCTGCCGCTGGCAACGGCTTCCTTCAGCTGCGCGAGGCTCAAAAGACCAGACATCGGAAACTCCGGTTCGGAAAGGCCGGGGGCGGACGCCCGCCGGTTAGGTGAAAGATCAGGACCCCGCAGGATAGTCGTCCGCCCGCGGCCGGTCGAGGCTCGTTACGAGGCAGCACCGGGGCCCGGCTGCAACCCAGCGGCGCAGGGCTCAGGTCCCGTCGTGCAGGCGGTGGCTGATCGGCGTCAGGCCGCGCCGCGCCTCGTCGTAGAGGTCGAAGAGCCGGCCGTAGGCGGCATGGCGCGCGGCGTCCGGCTGCGCCTCCCCGACGACCTTGGCGCAGCGCCGCACGGCTTCCTCCGGCGACGCGAAGACCCCGCCGCCGACCCCGGCCACCAGGGCCGCGCCGAAGGAGGCGTCGCCGTTGGCCGGCACCTTCACCGTCAGGCCGGTCACGTCGGCGATGATCTGGCGCCAGGTGGCGCTGCGCGCCCCGCCGCCCAGAAGGCGCATGTCGCCGAAGGTGGCGCCGGAGAGATCCTTGGCCGCCCGCAGCACGTCGTTGAGGGCGTAGGCGATGCCCTCGTAGCAGGCCCGCGCGAAGTGGGCGCGCGTGTGGCCCAGGGTGAGGCCGATGAAGTCGCCGCGCAGCTTGGGGTCCCAGTGCGGCGCGCGCTCGCCCATCAGGTAGGGATGGAAGATGAGGCCGTCGGAACCCGGCGCGATCCCGGCAGCCAGGCGGTCCATCTCGGCGAAGGCCGTGTCGACGGCCAGGTCGGCGAAGAAGGTGTCGCGCACCCAGCGGTGGGCGGTGGCGCAGGCGTTGATGCCGGAGGCCATGTACCAGAGGCCGGGCAGGATGTGCGGGTAGCAGGAGACCGGCGGATGTACCTCCGGCCGGTCGCAGGCCAGGAAGACCACGCCGGCGGTGGCCAGCTTGATCGCCCCCTGCCCGGCCCCGATGGCGCCGGCGCCATACAGCTCGACGGTGGTGTCGTTGGAGCCGATCACCACCGGGGTGCCCTCGGCGAGGCCGGTGGCCGCAGCCGCGGCCGCGGTCACCCGGCCGGCGATGTCCTGCGGCTCGGCGACCGGCGGCAGGGTCTCCATGTCCCAGCCGATGAGGCCGCAGATGTCGCGCGACCAGCCGCGCGTCTCCACGTCGGACATGAGCGCGCCCAGCACGTCGGAGTAGTCCGTCGTCCAGTCGCCGGTCAGACGGCTGCGCAGCCAGTCCTTGGCGATGTAGAGGCGCCTGGTGCGGGCGACGGCCTGCGGCTCGTGCTTCTGCAGCCAGGCGAGCTGGCAGAGACTCCAGGTCGGGTTGGCCCGGTTGAGGCCGGTGGCGATGATCATCTCGCCGGCGCGGGCGTGCAGCTCGGCCGCCTCTTCGGTGCTGCGCTGGTCGTTCCACATGATGGCCGGCCGGATGACCTCGCCGGCGGCATCCTCCAGCACCGCGATGGCGGCGATGTCGCCGGCCGGCAGGCCGGCCTTCTCCAGCACCCTGGGCACCACCGTGCAGAGCGCCTGCCACCACTCCGCCGGATCCTGTTCCGACCAGCCGGGCTTGGGCGCCTGGGTGGTGATCGGCGCGGCGGCCTCGGCCAGGGTCGCGCCCTCGCCGTCGATCAGGGTGCCCTTCAGGCTGCCCGCCCCCAGGTCCAGGCCGAGGATCGCGGTCATAGAGCCGCTCCCCCGCCGGCCTCGTCCAGCGGCGTCACGTAGGTGGCGTGGATGCCGCCGTCGACCAGGTAGCCGGAGCCGGTGACGTAGCTGGCCGCGTCGGAGCAGAGAAAGAGCGCCACCTCCGCCACCTCGACCGCCTTGCCGAAGCGGCCCATGGGCATGTGGACGCGGCGCCGCTCCAGCTTCTCCTCGGTGTCGAAGAGCTGGGCGGTCAGCGGCGTGCCGATCGGCCCCGGCAGCAGGGCATTGCAGCGGATGTTGCGCCGCCCGTACTGGGCCGCGATCTCCCGCGTCATGGCCAGCACCCCGCCCTTGGAGGCGGTGTAGGCGAGCTGCGGCACCGCCGCGCCCATGACCGCCACCAGGGAAGACATGTTGAGGATCGCGCCGCCGCCGGCCCGCTGCAGCGCCGTCAGGCCGAAGCGGCAGCAGTGGAAGACGCCCGTCAGGTTGATGGCGATGGTGCGGTCCCAGATCGACTGCTCGGTGTCCTCCGGCCCGTTGTCGCCGTTCAGCATGACGCCGGCGTTGTTGAACAGGGTGTCGACCTGGCCCAGCCCCTGCTCCGCCTTGGCGAACATGGCCGCCACGGAGTCGGGGTCGGCGACGTCCACGGTGACCGGCAGGGCCCGGCCGCCGGCGGCGACGATCTCCCCCGCCGTGGCCTCGGTGGCCGCGGCGTTCACGTCGGCCACCGCCACGGCCGCCCCCTCGCGGGCGAACAGCAGCGCCGCCTCCCGCCCAATCCCAGCGCCGCCGCCGGTGATCACCGCATGCTTGCCTGCCAGGCGTCCTTCGCTCATCCGGCTCCCCCTGTTGTCTCCGTCACACCCTACCTTCCCGCCGCAGTCGTCAGGACCTCTCCGGACCGCGGCGGCTGGCGGCCCGCGGGCCGCTCCACTAGTGTTTCGGGCGCCAAGACCTTCCTTCCGGCGAAGGTAGCTTGCACGACTTGGCAACTGCAACATAATGTTGGCAGTTACCAACCCACAAAACGGCATACAAATGAGCAAGGAGGCAAAGATGGCGGGGGACGAGGTGAAGGAGATGATGGCGGCGCTGAAGAAGATGGGCGCGCGCTACGTCCGCTTCGAGCTGCCGGACCTGCACGGCACCAGCCGCACCAAGGTGGTGCCGGTCGGCAAGGCCGAGAGCTACGCGCGCAAGGGCCTGAACTTCTACGGCGGCACCATCGGCCTCGACACCGCCTCCAACGTCATCGGCGGCTCGGGCGTCCACGAGGAAGTCAGCTACCGCGACCAGATGCTGGTTCCCGACGTCTCGACGCTGCGGCCCGTGCCCTGGGTCGAGGACACCGCCAAGGTGATCTGCGATGCCTACTGGGAGCCGGGGGTCCCGGTCGGCGGCACGCCGCGCACCGTGCTGGCCAACATGCTGAAGCTGGCCGACAAGATGGGCTACCAGGTGATGATGGGCCACGAGTTCGAGTTCTACCTGCTGGAGCCCGAGACCAAGGAGCCGCTGTTCGGCGGCGTCCATATCTTCAACGCCACCCGCAACCAGTACGTCCCCTTCCTGGACGTGCTGCTGGACGTGCTGCATGAATCCGGCATCGACGTGATCACCCATAACTGCGAGTACTCGCCCTCGCAGTTCGAGATCAACTTCGGCCCCGGCATCGGCCTGGAAGGTGCCGACAAGGCCTTCACCTTCAAGAACGCGATCAAGGAACTGGCCCACCGCAGCGGCTACCTCGCCACCTTCATGTCCAAGCCGGCGACGGACATGGCCGGCTGCGGCTGCCACGTGCACGTCAGCCTGCTGGACAAGAAGACCGGCAAGAACGCCTTCTACACCAAGGGCGCCAAGGAGGGCATGAACCCGCTGATCCGCCAGTTCGCCAGCGGCCTGCTGACCCACGCCAAGGCGATGCAGCCGCTGATCAACCCGACGCCCAACTGCTACCACCGCCTGAAGCCGCACACCTTCGCGCCCTCGAACATCTCCTGGGGCGTCGAGGACCGCACGGCCATGGTGCGCATGAAGGACGTCGGCCAGGAGAACTGCCACATCGAGATGCGCGCGGGCTCCGGCCTCTCCAACCCCTACCTCTCCATCGCCGCGGTGATCGCCGCCGGCCTGCTGGGCGTGAAGGCCAAGGGCGAACTGCCGAAGCCCTCCGAGGGGCCTTCCGAAGACGACCCCAAGCACAAGAAGCTGGCCGGCAGCCTGGAGGAGGCCCTGGCCGCGCTGAAGAAGGACAAGGACATGCAGGAACTGCTGGGCGAGGACTTCATCAAGCTCTTCACCACAGTCAAGCAGGCCGAACTCGACCGCTTCCGCAGCCACGTCACCGACTGGGAGCGCAACGAGTACCTGGAGCTCTACTGAGCGCCTTCTTCCACCCTTCCCTCTCCCGCGCGCGCCGGCGACCAGCCGGCCGCGGGAGGGGTAAAATCACCTCATTTGACGCCCCAAATCCGCCTCCGGCGGCAGGAAGCGACTCGAGTCGCGGGGACCGATTCGTCACGAAATCCCGCTTCCAGAGCGGATTCCGGCGCGCCAGCGACGTTCTGGCGCAAGGAAATCGCCGCAGCACGCGGCGCGCCGCGCGCGCTGGCAGCGGCACCGCGGACCTCGGCCCGCCCCATTCGTCCGATTAAATTTATCTATTTAAAACAACAATATAGCGCGAAACAAAACCGCCAAACCCTTTAAATAAAGGGTTTCCGCGTCGCCTTGGCCACCCTCTCGCGGCGGCCTGATCGCGCAAGCCCTTGATTCCAGGCAAAAGCGGTCGTTGACGTTTTCGCCGGGCATGGCTTATCAGGCGAATCCATCGGCATCCCACAAAAGGAACCACTTGTGATGGCCAGAAAGCCCGCGAAAAAAGCCGCGAAGAAGACCGCCAAGAAGACCGCCAAGAAAACTGCCGCGAGAAAGACTGCGGCGAAGAAGACTGCCGCCAACAAGGCCGTGAAAGCCACCGCCACCCCGGCGGGCTCCAGCGACCGCGAGCAGCTGGTCGAGATCGTCAAGGCCGGCACCGGCTGCACCAACGTCGCGGCCCGCGATACCGTGACGGCGCTGCTCGGCTCGATCTCCGCTTCGCTGAAGAAGAATCAGAAGGTCCAGCTGCCCGGCTTCGGCACCTTCATGGTGACCAAGCGCGCCGCGCGCAAGGGCATCAACCCGCAGACCGGCGCCCCGATGAAGATCAAGGCCTCCAAGTCGGTCCGCTTCAAGCCCGGCCGGACGCTGAAGGGCTCGCTCTGAGCCGCCGGCGCCCCCGCCGTCGCGACGCGCGCTGACGCCAGACAAAATACGGCCGCGGTGATCTGACGATCGCCGCGGCCGTTTCAGTCTGCTCGGTTGAAGGCAACACGGGCAGGGAACTGAGGACAAACGGATCAGGCGGAGAGGCGCTGGTTCTCCGCGAGCTTGGCGTCGACGGTCGCAACGACCTCGTCGATGGCCGGGTTCTCCATGCCGAGCGACTTGCCGATCAGCTGCACCAGCATGTCGACACGCTCGATGGCCGGCGCGCCGGCGGCCACGGCGCGGGCCGCCGAAGAAGGCTTCAGCAGGTTCTCTGCCGCCTTGGCATACTTGTCGAAGGGCACCTGGTCGGCCGGGTCGGCGCCCAGCTTGCGGGCGATGGCATCGACGTGGGCGTAGATCGACCGGGAGAGATCCAGGTCGCCGTGCACCGCCTCGCGGATCGGGCGCGGATCGCCCATGGTGATGCAGCGGTAGTTGCCGGTCAGCAGCATCGACCACTTGGCCAGCGGTACGAAGAGCGAGTCGAAGACGCGCAGCTTCACCGGCACGTCCTTGCCGTCCAAACGCACGGCGGCGATGTCCGCCTCCAGCTGCTTCAGCATGGCGTTGTGCTGCGGATCGTCGAAGGCGGCGGCCTTGAAGTTGGTCGGCAGGCCGACGTGCAGCACGTTCGGCTTCTCCTCCGGCGGGCGGAAGGCCTGCGGGTCGGGGCTGCAAAGGGTCATCAGCGCCGGCTCGAAGCGGTCCCAGACGCGCGGGTTGGTGAAGCTCGCCTCCAGCTTGCCGGCGTCGAGGCCGGGGATGCGCTTCAGGTAGGCCAGCGGCGGCATGTTCATGATCGAGAGGCAGGGCACGCCGGCCTCGGCGATTCGGACCATGAGGGTCCAGATCGCGTGCACGCCGTACTGCGGCTCCTGCATGGCCAGACCGACAAGGTCGTAGTCCGCCGGGTTGACCTCTTCCGGCGTCTTGGCGTCGAGCCGGCCGGGAAGGTCGCCAGAGCGGATGGCGCGGTGCGCGTCCTCGTCCTTCAGCTTGATGCGGACTTCGGTGCCCTCGGCGTTGATCAGCTCCGCCGTCTGCGAGCGGCAGACCAGGGTCACGTCGTGACCGGCCATGAGCAGCTTGGTGCCAAGAAGCGAGCCGTAGGAGGCGCCGAGAATGAGGATCTTGTAGGCCATTGGTCGTGTCCCGCTTTTTTGTTTCCGCCCCTCGCGGCCGTCCCGGGAAATCGCCTGACCCGGGAGGGCTCTTTGGGGCCCCTGCCAAGTTTGGTTGATGACGAACAAGCTACGAGCGGCAGCCGCGATTTGCACGAAAACTCGGGTTTATGTGTTGCCTGTGTGCACAACAAATGCTCTAATTTGTTAATTTGTTAATACGAAGAGGGCCAGTCTCATGGCCATGCGGAAGATCCTCATCGGCCCGCGGCTGCGCCAGCTGCGCCGCGAGCACAAGCAGACCCAGGCCGAGATGGCCAAGGCGCTGGGCGTCAGCGCGGCCTACATCAACCTGCTGGAAAACAACCAGCGCAGCCTCTCTGTGAAGATGCTGATGGCGCTGTCGGACGCCTACGGCGTCGACTGGCGCGACCTGCTGAAGGACGAGTCCTCCACCCTGCTGACCGACCTGCGCAACGCGGTGCAGGACCCCGTCTTCGGCGGCGCGCCGCCGGACCTGCAGGAGCTGCGCGCGGCCATCGACCACGCGCCCAACGTGGTCGGGCACTTCCTGCAGCTCTACCGCAGTCACCGCACGGCGCTGGAGAAGATGATGCGCCTGGGCAGCGAGGGCATGCCCGACAACCTGCTGGCCTCCACGCCGGAGACCATCATCCACGACTTCTTCCGCAACCACGCCAACTACTTCGCGGCGCTGGAAGAGGAAGCCGAGGAGCTGCGCGCCGACGAGCCCTGCGATACCGACGACGTCTACGCCATGCTGAAGGCGCGCCTGCAGCGCGTGCACGGCATCGAGGTGCATTCCGCGCCGGTCGAGGAGATGAGCCAGGCGCTGCGCATCTACGACGAGGCCGACGCGGTGGTCCATCTCTCCGAGGCGCTGGACCACCAGAACCGGGTCTTTCAGCTCGCCCATGTGCTCTGCCTGGTGGAACTGCCGCAGGTGCTGGAGAGTCTCACCGCCAACAGCGGCATCCGCTCGGAGACCGGCCTGGCGCGCTGCCACGTGGAGCTGGCCAACTACTTCGCCGCCGCCTTTCTGATGCCTTACGAGCCCTTCCACGCGGCGGCGGAGCGCACCAACTACGATGTCGACCGCCTGGCCGCTGCTTTCGGCGTTTCCTTCGAGCAGGTCTGCCACCGCCTCACCACCCTGCAGCGCGAGGGGGCACGCGGCGTGCCCTTCTTCTTCCTGCGCGTTGACAAGGCGGGCAACGTCACCAAGCGCTTCAACGCGACGTCGTTTCACCTCGCCGAATACGGCGGCGCCTGCCCGGTGTGGAACATCCACACCTCCTTTCGCACGCCCGGCGTGATCGTGCCGCAGTTCGTCGAGCTGCCCGACGGCCAGCGCTTCTTCACCATCAGCCGCACCACCGACCGCCCGGTGTTCAGCCGCGAGTCCCAGGACCGCCGCCTCGCGCTCTCGCTGGGTTGCGAACTGAAGCACGCGCACCGCCTGGGTTACGCCGCGCCCTTCAACATCGAGGATGACGCCCTGTTCAGCCCGATCGGCATCAACTGCCACCTCTGCCCGCGCCAGGCCTGCTCCCAGCGCGCGCCCCAGCCGCTCTTCACCGAACTGCCCATCGACACCAAGCGCCGCGGCAACACCCGCTACGAGAGCTGAACCAGAACTCGCCCCAGCTTCCCTTTCTCGTGTAAGACAGGACGCGAAACACGAGAGGGAGGGAAGCTTTGCGTATCGCGATTGTGGGCTGCGGGGCCATGGGCTCGGTCTACGCCGCCCTGCTGGCCGATGCCGGCAACGAGGTGCTGGCCATCGACCGCTGGGAGGAGCACGTCCGCGCCATGAACGCGCAGGGCCTGCGGGTCGAGGGCGCCAGCGGCGACCGCCGCGTGAAGGTGACCGCCGCCACCACGCCGCCGAAGGAGCCTGTCGACATGATCATCGTCGCGGTGAAGGCGGCCGACGCCGCCGCGGCGGCTGAAGCGGCAAGACCGCTGCTCGGCCCGGAGACCGTGGTGGTCACCATCCAGAACGGCCTGGGCAGCGCCGAGGGCGTCGCCGCCGCGCTGGGCGCCGACCGCCTCATGGTCGGCATCGCCGGCGGCTTCGGCGCCTCCTTCAAGGGGCCCGGGCACGTGCACCACAACGGCATGAAGACCATCCGCATGGGCGCCCATGCCGGCCTGCCCTTCGACCACGTCGAACAGGCGGTCGGGGTCTGGCGCGACGCCGGCTTCGCCGCCGAGGCGGCCGAGGACATCGCGGTCATGCAGTGGGAGAAGCTGATCTGCAACGTCGCCTACAGCGCGCCCTGCACCCTGACCGGCCTCACCATCGGGCAGGCCATGGAGGACCCGGACATCGGCCCGGTGAGCCGCGCCGCCGCGACGGAGGCCTGGGAGGTGGCGCGGGCCGCCGGCATCGCCGTCGACATCGCCGATCCCGTCGCCCACGTGCGGAGCTTCGGCGCCGCCATCCCCAACGCGAAGCCCTCCCTGCTGCTCGACTTCGAGGCCGGGCGCCGCGGCGAGATCGACTACATCAACGGCGCCATCCCGCGCGAGGCGGCGAAGCTTGGCGGCGCGGCGCCGGTGAACGCCACCCTCGTCCGTCTCGTCAGGTTCCGGGAACGGGGGTTCTAGGCTACCACCACCGTCACGCCGGCGGCGGCGGCGGCCTCGGCAAGCTTGGCCGGCAGGGGGCGGTCGGTCACTAGGTCGGTGAGGCCGCTCAAGGGCATCACCACCTCCAAGAGGCGGATGTTGAACTTGGTGTGGTCCATCATGAAGATGCGCCGCTCGGCGCGGCGGAACATGGTGCGCTTGATCCAGCAGGCCTGGGAGTCGACGTCGGTGATGCCGCCCTCGGTCAGGCCGCCTGCCGAGGTGAAGGCGACGTTGGCGTGGAAGCGTTCCAGGTATTCGCAGGTGTCCTGGCCGTAGACGCCGCGCTCGTGCGCCGAGTAGGCGCCGGGGCAGAGGATCACCTTCACCCGCTCGGAGGTGCCCACCGCCTCGGCGATGTCGAGGCCGTTGGTGATGACCGTCGCCTCGATGCGCTCGGCGGCGATCTTCTCGGCCAGGTGATGGGCGGTGGCGCCGGAATCGATCATCACCACGTCGCCCGGCGCGATGGCCTGGATCGCCACGGCGGCGATGCGCTGACGCTCGGAGACCATGGCGGCGGTGCGCTCGCCGATCGAGGGCTCGCGGCCCATGGGCGCGGCGGCGCCACCGTAGGTGCGCTCCACCAGGCCGCGCGACGAGAGGTCGTCGATGTCGCGGCGCACCGTCTCCGTCGAGACGTTGAAGGCCTCGGCCAGGTGCGAGATGCGCACCGTGGGATTGGATTTCAGCTCGGCGATGATGCGGCGGTGGCGCTCCTCACGGTCGAGCCGGCCGTTGGCCTTGGCGGGCTTCAACTCGGGCTTCAGATCGGGCCTTTGGGCACCCCTGCCCGCCTTCGTACCGCCCTTGGCCGAGACCGTCATACCGCGCCTTCCCTCAAGCGGCGGCCTCCAGGGCGGCGGCCTGCAGGATGTCCTCCAGCTGCGAGGCCAGAGCGCCCTTGCGCGGCGAGAAGGAGCCGTCGAAGGCCGCCGAACCGATGGTGAAGGCGTTGACGCCCGCCTCGGCCAGGGCGCGGATGCGTTCGGGCGTGGAGATGCTGCCGGCCACCACCAGGGTGCCCTCGGTGCCGCGGCGCGCGGCGCGCACCAGCTCCAGCGGGTCGGCCTCGGTCGCGCGGTAGGCCAAGAGGTCGACGCCGGCGCAGCCCATGGCCTCGAAGCGGCGGCAGTCCGCCTCCACCTCGGCGGGCTTGCCGCCCAGGGAAGTCGGATGGCCGACCGGCTTGCCGGGGAACGGCAGGTAGTCGATGCCGCTGCCGTCCAGGATGTCGAGAATCTCTTCCGCCTCGGTACCGCCCATGACGCAGTCGACGCCGATCTTGCGCGCCGCGCGGGCGGAGTCCAGGCAGGCCTCCTTGGTGGCGGAGACAACCTCCAGGTAGCTGACCGCCCCGGCGTCCTTGATGCGCCGGTTCAGCGCCACCAAGGTGTCGTATTCAACCCCGATATCCTTGAATCCCATGTGCTTCACACCGGCCCGCGCGACGGTCTCGAAAACCTCGAGGCAATCTTCGACCGTCTGGTCGGCGCGGGTAAACATGAAAATGAAATCAATTTGGGGTCGCGTCATGAAGGGCCTTGCTCCACATCGAAACTGGCGCTGCCGGGAGCGCCGTCGGACAAGCGCCGTTGCGCCGGATTCTCGGCAGGCGTCTTGCTTCGGTTATGCCCCAACTTCGTGGCGAGTACAACAAATCATGTTGGAATTACCAAATTTCGCGTGGTACCTTCATCATAACGAACGAACAGGGATCCATGGGTTTACGACACAATTCGGGAGGCGTGATCATGCAGTTCGACCGTCGCAGTTTGTTGAAGTACTCCGCCGCCGCGGGCGCTTTGGGCCTCGCCGGCCCCTTCGCCGGGCAGGCCTTCGCCGCACGTGAGAAGGAACTGAACATCCTCTGCTGGGAGGGCTACAACTCCGACGAGGTGCTGGACCCCTTCCGGCGCTCGACCGGCGCCAGCGTCAGCGCCGAGAGCGGCACCTCCGATCCAGACATGATCAACAAGCTGCGCGCGGGTGAGGTCAACGTCTGGGACGTGATCAACCTGAACCAGCCCTGGGCGCGCGACCAGATGTGGCCGGAAGGGCTCATCAAGCCGCTGCCGAAGGACCGCTTCGAGCCGCTCTTCGCCGACATGATGGCGCCCTTCAACAAGGACTACGAGTGGTGCTACACGGCCGACCGCGAGAACCTGCTGGGCATCGTGCAGCGCTTCGGGCCCTTCAACTTCGTGGTCAACACCGACAAGGTGAGCCGCGCGACCGCCGAGGATGAAGGTTTCAACCTCTTCAACGAGGCCTCCAATTCCGGCAAGTACGGCATCCTCACCTACGACAACTGGAACATCTACCACATGTGCATCGGCGCGGGGCTGGACCCCTTCGTCAAGCACAGCGAGGCCGATATCGCGGCCTTCGAGAAGGTCGCCCGGGCCTGGTTCAAGGGCGCCAAGCTGCTGACCGACGACCTAGTGGCCATGAACCTGGCGCTGATCAACGGCGAGATCGACTTCTACCTGACCGGCGGCACCTACACCGCCAGCCCGGCGCGCCTGGACGGCTATTCCAACATCCGCGGCATCACGCCGAAGAAGGGCCCGCTGGCCGGCGGCAAGGGCGGCATCACCTGGGTCGAGGTCACCTCGGTGGTCAACAACCCGCAGGGCTCGCCGCTCGCCTACGACTTCCTGGAGTACGTCCAGAAGCCGGAGGTCTGCCACGCCGTCGCCTTCGCCGAGGGCACCTACAACCCAGTGACCCAGATGGGCAACAAGGCGGTCTTCGACCTCTTCTCCTCCGACGAGCTGGACGCCATCCAGTGGGACAGCCTGGAGGAAGAGCTCTCCAACACCGTCGACTACCAGATCAACCCCGATTACGACGCGATGAACGAAATCTACAACGCGGCCAAGCGCGAGGCGTAAGATACCCCTGACGTAGACGAGACGGCCGCGGTCCGGACCCTGCTCCGGGCCGCGGCGCCCCGCCGCCCGACCCGCTGACCTTCGGGTCAGAGAGAACCGCCGAGTTAGAGAGATTTGCCGTGGCCGAACCCATCCTGAGACTGTCCCAGGTATCCAAACGCTTTGGTCAGTTCCAGGCCGTCAAGGAAATCGACCTCGCCATCCAGGAAGGCGAGTTTTTCACCATCGTCGGGCCCTCGGGCTCCGGCAAGACCACCCTGATCCGCATGCTGGCCGGCCTGGAGCAGCCCTCCGACGGCGAGATCGCGCTGCGCGGCCAGCGCGTGAACGAGACCCCGGCCAACCGCCGGCCGACCTGCATGGTCTTCCAGTCGCTGGCCCTCTTCCCGCACCGCACGGTGGGGCAGAACATCGAATTCCCCCTGAAGATGCGCGGCGTGACGCCCAACGAGCGGATGAACCGCGCGCTGGAGCTGATGCGCCAGCTGCGCCTGCCCGAGGACTACTACAAGAAGCAGGTCACCCAGTGCTCCGGCGGTGAGCGCCAGCGCATCGCGCTGGCCCGGGCCCTCGCCTTCGATCCGGAGATCCTGTTCTTCGACG
>ENA-ORCZ01000359-ORCZ01000359.1-marine-metagenome-genome-assembly--contig:-NODE-359-length-22643-cov-3.758486_pt1 | contig 22643 bp, 26 predicted proteins | sample MGYA00237785_ERZ508519 | MGnify/ENA primary metagenome ERZ508519 (study PRJEB26189, sample SAMN06268790) | marine metagenome | isolation source: Bioluminescent Bay, La Paraguera, Puerto Rico | place...
CCAGCCTTGGCATGAGCTTGTTTGAGCGTAATGGCCCGAAATTGACCTTGCGCGAAGCCGGCCGGGCCTATTTACCCAGTTTGCGCCGGGCCCTGGACGAGATCGAGGCCGCGACCCTTGATCTGGTCACCCATGGTGCGGGGGAGCGGAAACTGGTCATCGGTGCGCTGCATACCTTGGCCAGCAGCTGGCTTATTCCAAAATTAAATCGATTCCAAAACGAGTATCCCGACATCCGTCCGGTGATCGAGACATTGGCGCTTAATTTCGCCACCCCGGAACGCAGCCCGGACCTTGGCGCACGCCAGATGGATGTGGGTCTATATTTTGGTGACGGCCGCTGGACGGGGATGATTTGTGATAAACTTTTTGATGAAATTCAAGTGGTTGTTGCCAAACCCGGATATGTTTTTTCAAGTGACACAGGGGGTGGAAACAGCCCCGTTGACCCTTCAGGCCTTATCGCACGTTACCCGCGATTGGTTCACACCACCCGGCCCAGGGCATGGCATGAATGGGGGCAAGCCAATGGCGTTGCCATTACCAGCGCGCCCGGACCCGCGTTTGAGCATTTCTTCATGCTGATTGAGGCGGCCAAGTCGGGCATGGGAATCGCCCTGTTACCAAGGGTTTTGATCGAAGGCCCCCTTGCCGAGGGCAGTCTTGAAATCATCAGCGAGGCAAGCCTGAAATCACACGGCGCATACTATCTGATCACGCCGGAAAACCGTCAGGACGTGCCGGAAATCCGCGCCTTTCGCGACTGGGTGCTCGGTTTGGCAAGCCAATCCGAATTGTCGGAATAATGGAGCAAGTATATGAGAGATAAGCAGGAAATACCCTGTTCTCGGGATGCTAGGCGCGGCGATAGATGCTGTGCAGCAGGTGATCTTTCTTCGGACCAGTGATTTTTATTTTTGTTTCGAAATGATCTAGCCCGTTCCAGATCATGCAATGGTGGTAAAAGTCCTCACCACAGGGGTGAATGTCGCGTGCACAAACCCCTTCTTCACCCTCCTCTTCAAATTGTAGCAACACATAGCGATTGCCGAAACTCAACGGGTCGCGAAACAGAAGCTCAATCGCGCCCAAGTCCTTGTGTAGGACAAAATCATACTCCCGATAGCCATCAAACCGCTTGCCATCCGGCCGGGTCAAAAAACCCTCTTCGCGATAGCGCAGCACGTTGGGCTGGTCCGGGTCGGCAGCATGAAACGTGACATCGCCGGTAAACTGCCCGGCTTCACCCAGATCGCGCACGAGCGTCCAGTTGCCCGCAAGGGCCTGGAAGATCTCGGATGCGTTGGGGAACTTGGCTGTCATTTGTGCTTTCAGGTCTGTTTTGAAACACAAAAGGCAGGGCGCGTATTTTGGGGCCCCTGCCTTTTTATCGGGTTTGGTCTTGCTTAGGCGCCGGGCAGCATCCGCGGGAGTTTCTCACCGCCAAGGATATGCACATGCAGGTGCGGGACGTCCTGGCGGCCGTGTTCGCGGGTGTTGGCGATTAGGCGATAGCCGTCCTCAACCACACCAGCTTCCTTGGAGATTTTGCCAATCGCGCGGGTATAGGCAACGATTTCGGCGTCCGAGGCATTGAGCGCAAAGTCGTCATAGCTGGTGTAGGCGCCTTTGGGGATCACCAGCACATGGGTCGGGGCCTGCGGCGCGATATCGTTAAAAGCCAGCACATGGTCATCTTCATAGACCTTGGTGCACGGGATTTCGCCGCGCAGGATTTTGGCAAAGATGTTTTCCGGATCGTAGGGCTGAACGGCCATGGTGATGCTCCTGATACCTTGTCGGGACATTGCCCGGATAGTTGAGGCTTTATGCCTTAATCTTTGCTGCGCGATGCCTTTTCGGCAATACCTGAAATGCCCTGACGTTCTGCCAGTATCTTCCAGACGTCTTCCGGTTTCACCCCCTGATCGGCCCAAAGCACGGTCAGGTGATAAAGCAGATCGGCACTTTCAGATGCGACCTTTTCCGAGGTTTCGGCGAGGGCGGCAATCACGGTTTCAACGCCCTCTTCGCCGACTTTCTGGGCAATTTTGGCGGTACCCTTGGCAAACAGCTTGGCGGTATAGCTGGTGTCCGGGTCCGCACCCTTGCGCGCCGCCACGGTTGCGTAAAGCGCATCAAGGATGTGCTGGCCTTTATCGGTGTCAGCCATTTTTCAGTCCTCTCTGACCGGGATACCGGCCGCTTTCATTTGGTCTTTGACCTCGCGAATGCGGTAGGTGCCGAAATGGAAGATCGAGGCAGCCAGAACCGCCGATGCATGCGCGTCGCGCACGCCTTCGACCATATGGTCCAGCGTCCCCACCCCGCCGGATGCAATGACGGGCACGTGGACGGCATCTGCAATGGTACGGGTCAGCGGAATGTTAAAGCCCGACTGGGTGCCATCGCGATCCATCGAGGTGACCAAAAGCTCCCCCGCACCGTATTCGACCATTTGTTTCGCAAATGCAACGGCATCAATCCCGGTCGGTTCACGCCCGCCATGGGTAAAGATTTCAAACGTGTCCGGGCCGGTTGATTTGGCGTCAATCGAAACCACAATGCATTGCGATCCGAACTTGCGCGCCGCTTCGCGGACGAAATCGGGGTTTTTCACCGCAGCAGTGTTGATCGAAACCTTGTCGGCCCCGGCCAGAAGCAGCTTTCGGATGTCTTCAAGGGTGCGCACCCCGCCACCCACGGTGACCGGCATAAAGCAGGCCTCGGACGTGCGGGCAACCACGTCAAAGATTGTATCGCGGTTGTCAGATGACGCGGTGATATCAAGGAAGCAGAGTTCATCCGCGCCCTCGGCATCGTAGATGCGCGCCTGTTCGACCGGGTCGCCGGCATCGATCAGATCAACGAAATTGACCCCTTTGACGACGCGGCCGTCCTTGACGTCAAGACAGGGAATGACACGGGTTTTCAGCATGGTCTGTTTCCTGTTGGGTCGGTTACGAAAGGGCCGCGATGGCCTCTGCCAGATCGATGCGGCCATCATAAAGCGCACGACCGGAAATCGCGCCGTCGATGCCGACATCTGTGTGTTTCTTGACCGCGATCAGGTCATCAAGCGATGAAACCCCGCCCGAGACAATCACAGGGGTCGAGATTTCCGATGCCAGCGCCACGGTAGACTCAATATTCGGCCCGCCCATCGCACCATCGCGGTCGATATCGGTAAAGATGATGGCGGCCACTCCGCAGTCTTCGAATTTCTTGGCCAGTTGAAGGGCGGTGACCTCGGATGTTTCCGCCCAACCCTCAACCGCGACATAGCCATCACGGGCATCAATGCCAACCGCGATCCGGCCCGGCCATTTGGCGCAGGCTTCCTTTACGAAATCGGGATTGCGCAGCGCCACGGTACCCAGGATCACGCGCGTGATGCCCTTGTTCAGCCAATAATCAACCGTTTCCATGGTGCGGATACCACCGCCAAGCTGAGTCTGGGCCTTGCCCGATACAGCAGCAAGGATGGAATCCACAGCCGCCCCATTGACCGGTTCACCGGCAAAGGCCCCGTTCAGATCAACGATATGAACCCAATGGCAGCCCGCGGCGACGAATTCACCGGCCTGTGCGCCCGGATCGTCGTTAAACACGGTTGCCTTGTCCATGTCGCCGCGAAGCAAGCGCACACATGCACCATCTTTCAGGTCAATTGCGGGATAAAGGTTCACTGATCGGTGTCCTGTATTTTCTTGGTGTAGTAATAGCCTTCGACCATCTTGCCATCGACCATCGCGTAATAGGGATTGATGCCCCAACGGACATAGCCAAGCCCGTTATAAAGTGCGATGGCGGCTTCCTGGGTTTCGCGAAGGTCGAGTTTCAAAACGCTATAGCCCGCTTCACGGGCGAAATATTCAATCGAACGCACGATCGCCTTGCCGTTACCGCGCCCGCGCGCCCAAGGGGCGACGAAATGGCCGGAAATCTGGGCGGAATGACGCTGTGCTTCAAGGTTGGCCGGTGTTTCGATCAACTGGGCGGCACCGGAAATGATGCCATCCACGCGCGACACAAACAGATGACGACCAGGCATCAGCAACACACCGCGCCAGTATTTTTCCATGTCCGGGCGGTCCGGTGGTGTCAGCCAGCCAAAGCCGCCACCTTCGACAATCGCCTGCGTACAGGCATCGACGATATCGGAAATGTCGCCAGCGGTCAGTTCGGTCACGCGTTCGGCAATGACGCCCGGCTGAATGGTATCAGATGGTGCGATCATGGCTTCCACCCCAGGAAGTTCCCGATGATGGCAAGCCCGGTTTTCTGGCTTTTTTCCGGGTGGAACTGGGTGCCGATCATGTTGTCACGCCCGATCATCGCGGTGATGTTCCCCCCATAGGAAACCGATGCCAGTCGCTGATCCGGGTTGGTGACATGCATGTGATAGCTGTGCACGAAATAGGCGTGATCGCCATCCGAAATGCCTTTAAGCACCGGGTGCGCCTTGCCCGCCGGATCAAGCACCAGCTCGTTCCAGCCCATATGCGGGATCTTAAGGCTTGGGTCGTTGGGCTCGATGGCCACGACTTCGCCAGAAATCCAGTCAAGGCCGTCAGTGACGACAAACTCGCGACCGACGGTCGACATCAACTGCATGCCAACACATATGCCAAAGAACGGCTTGCCGCCCTTAATCACCTGTTCGGTAAGGACATCCACCATGCCGGTGACGGCATCAAGGCCCGCGCGGCAATCGGCATAGGCGCCAACGCCCGGAAGCACGATATGGCTGGCGTTGCGGACCTTTTCCGGGTCATCGGTGACAATGATCTCGTCAGAAAAGCCGGTTTCACGGGCAGCACGCTCGAACGCCTTGGCACACGAACGCAAATTGCCGGAACCGTAATCAATAATCGCAACACTCATGGGTAGGATGGGCTCCCGGTTGAGGGGGTGGAGGTAAGGGCAGCTGCGGAGTGTGGGACGCGCAGCCGTGAATTTTTCGAACGCTCAAAGCAGCGATGTTCGGCGTCGGTTTCATCATGACCTGCGACGATATCGACCATCTTCCAGCCAGATGCGGCCAGTTTGCGGCGGCGCAGGTCATTGGCGATCAGGCCAAAGCCGATCCCGGTGACAAGCGCCAGGGCAAAGTCCATTGCCGGGCCACCGTCAAACAGCTCGACCGCAAAGGTGCACAGAAGTGACACCACGACCAGGCCGATAAAGCCCAGCCACAGGCGATGGTACAACGCCCAAAGGCCCGACAGCAGAAAGGCCCAGAAATTGAAGCCTTCGCGGATCAGGATGGCGTTTTCCATCGGATCGGCATCGCCGGGATGGGTATGGACTGTGTAAACCTTCATCGAAAACCGGTTCTTTGGACCGGTGGCATTTTTGGAGTGTCATGCCACCGGTTATTTTCGATCAGACCGAACTGACCTGCTTACAAGGAGCCGCCAAGCGTGCCCTTGGTCGAGGGAATGGCATCGGACTTGCGCGGATCAATTTCGATTGCCACGCGCAGCGACCGTGCAAGCGCCTTGAAGGCACTTTCGATGATATGGTGGTTGTTCTCACCATACAGGTTCTCGACATGCAGCGTGATGCCGGCCGCCTGGGCAAAGCCTTGGAACCATTCACGGAACAGCTCGGTATCCATATCGCCCAGCTTGTCGCGGGTAAATTCGACATTCCAGATCAGATAGGGGCGGCTTGAAATATCGAGTGCGACACGGGTCAGCGCCTCGTCCATCGGCAGCAGGCAGCTGCCATAGCGCGTGATGCCCTTCTTGTCGCCGAGCGCCTTGGCAAAGGCTTCGCCGATGGCAATGCCGCTATCTTCGGTGGTGTGGTGGAAATCAATATGCAGGTCGCCCTTGGCCCGGACTTTAAGGTCCATCAGGCTGTGACGCGAAAGCTGTTCGAGCATGTGATCAAGGAACCCGACCCCGGTCTCGACGTCATAAACGCCGGTCCCGTCAAGGTTCAGTTCAACCATGATCTGGGTTTCGTTTGTGTTACGCTCAACGCGGGCCTTGCGCATGCAAAGCTCCTTTCCTGCAGATATTGATGCATATGACGGGTCGTATGTAGCAATAAAGCTGCCCAAAAGCCAGTTTTAGGTGCCTACGTATTGGCCGCAAATGCTCGTATTATCAAACGTAGCCGATTAATAATCCAAATTTGCGGCCATTTGGCTGCGATACGCCTCACGATAGGCTCTTGGAATGTGAACGTACTGTTCGATTATGGCTATCAATTCTGGTGCTAACGAGAGAGGAGAATTGGTCGCGTGCATGTGCACAGGTTGACGCACAGTTTTTCGGGGCTTTTTTGTGTAGAACACGTTTTGCCACACTAGGGCCGGTCTTGAAGGGTGCTTCTTTCTTTGGAGAATTTCCTCAAGTAACCCGCCATAGACTCTGTATTGGTGATAGGGGTACTTGACCGCCTGATTAGCTCTAATGATATCAAACTCATCGAGCATTTTCTGACAATAACGTCTTACATCCCAGACGGTGCTATCAAGCTCATAAAGCTTTGGACCATAAACGTAGCTAGAACCAACCTGGTACCTATCCCCGCCGAACATATCGATAAACTCTATGAATTCGAAAGTTCTGTCGTGCAGCTCAAGTTTAAACGGTAGTTTATCCAGTAGCTTTAGCGCTTCCGCAAGGTCATGGCCTAGGTTCTTTGAAGGTATTCGGCTGAATAGCAAGATCGCCTTAAGGTATTTTTCGAGAACCTGAAGAGAGCTCCACAGAAACTGTTGATGCAATCCCGTACGATAGGCCAACCGAGCATGGATGTAGTCTTGATCTCCTGTATCGCGAAAGCAACGAACTGCGAAATCGTCGATTAGTCCCTCTTGCTCTTCGATATGCATTTGATCCCCAGCGCGCTAAACAAAGTCGAACTTATCAACGTCAAACAGGCCGCGATCGGTCATTTTCAGATGCGGGATCACCGGGAGTGCCAGGAAGGCAACCTGCAGGAACGGTTCAGGCAGGACACAGCCTAGATCCTTGGCCGCCTTGCGCAGGTCAATCAGGTGTTCCTCGACCGTTTCAAACGGCTCAAGGCTCATAAGGCCCGCGACCGGCAGGGCCAGTTCGGCCGTGACGTTGCCGCCATCGGCGACCGCAAAGCCGCCGCCCATTTCAATCAGGCGATTGACCGCTGCTGCCATGTCGGCGTCGCTTGCGCCGACCACGGTGATGTTGTGGCTGTCATGCCCGACGGAGGAGGCAATCGCCCCGCGTTTGAGGCCAAAGCCGCGCACGAAGCTGCGCCCGATATTGCCATTGATGCCGTGGCGTTCGACCACTGCGACCTTGATCACGTCGTTATCCAGATCGGGTTTCAGGCCATTATCACCGATTTCAAGCGTCGCCTCATCGCGGAACGTCAGGATAAGCCCCGGCTTGACCTTGATCACCGGGGTCTGGTTCTGACCCGGTTTGGGGTCGCAGGCAAAGGCCTCTGCCGTCACAGGCGTTGCCTTCATTGACGTCAAACCGACCGGGTCGATGGTCTTGCGTTTGGCAAACAGATCCTTGGTGACAAGGCGGCCACCTGCGATGACGTCGGTGACGTGGCAGGCTTCCAGATCATCAAGGATGGCGATATCGGCACGCCAGCCCGGCCCGATCAAACCACGATCACGCAGGCCGAAAATGCGGGCTGCCGAATGGGATGCAGCGCGATAGGCATGATGGATCGGGCAATTACGTGCCTTCAAATGACCGATTAATCGCGAAACAAGACTATCAAGATGACCTTCTTCACCGATATCAAGTGGGTTGCGGTCATCGGTGCACAAGGCAACGAAGCTTGAGCTGTTTTCATCGAGAATTTCGGCCAAGGCCTCAAGATCCTTGGACACCGATCCTTCGCGGATCAGGATTGCCATGCCCTTGGCGAGTTTTTCGCGGGCTTCCTCGGCCGAGGTGGCCTCGTGATCGGTACGAATGCCAGCGGCCATATAGCCATTAAGGTCCGATCCGCGCACCAGCGGCGCATGACCATCGATATGGCCATCCTGAAAGGCTTCAAGCTTGGCCATGATGCCCGGATCAAGGTTGAGCACGCCGGGATAGTTCATCATTTCCGCCAGACCGACGACCTTTTCGTGGCTTCGGAACGGCAACAGATCCTCGATTTCAAGTCGTGCGCCGGCAGTTTCAAACGCGGTGGCCGGAACGCAGGATGAAAGGTTCACCCGCACGTCCATCACGGTCTGCTCGGCGCAATCAAGGAAGTATTTGATGCCCTCAGACCCCAGCACATTGGCGATTTCGTGCGGGTCACACAGAACTGTGGTGACGCCATGGGGCAGGACACAGCGATCAAACTCGAGCGGGGTGACGAGCGAGCTTTCGATATGCAGGTGGGTATCGATAAAGCCGGGGACGGCAAATTTGCCGGTGCAGTCAATCTCGGTCTCGCCAGCATAGCTGTCATGGGTGCCAACAATCCGGTCGCCGACGATGGCGATATCGGTTTGGGTGATCTTGCCGGTGATGACATCCAGAAGCCCAATGTTTTTCAGGACCAGATCCGCCTTGATTTTGCCCTGACCGGCAAGGATGCATTTGCCAAGATAGGTGTTGGAAAGATCGGTGTTGCTCATCGGTTCTGGTCCTGTCTTCTTGAAATTCTTTTAGCGTCCCCAAGGGTAAAGCAAGTGGCGGCGGGATGCCTTGAATTTTTTGGGTATCTTCGCGTTGAAACTGTGTTTGGGCTGTGATGAAGGTCATCCGGGCGCGCCCGCGTGGCCTCGGCCCTTGACCGGGGCGTCTGCCGTGCTAACTCTTGGGCGAAGCAATCGATGAGATTCAAGGATAATTCATGAGCGAACAACAAAGCTGGCATGGCACGACAATTCTTTCCGTGCGCAAGGGCAATGAAGTCGTGGTGGCAGGCGATGGTCAGGTCTCGCTTGGTCCGACGGTGATCAAGGGCAATGCGCGCAAGGTACGCCGGATCGGCCACAAGGGCGAGATCATGGTGGGCTTTGCCGGGGCAACCGCGGATGCCTTTACCCTGCTGGAACGGCTTGAAGCCAAGCTTGATCGTCATCCGGGCCAGACCATGCGCGCCTGTGTCGAATTGGCCAAGGATTGGCGGACCGATCGTTACCTGCGCAAGCTTGAAGCCATGATGGCGGTGGCCGACAAGGATGTGTCACTGGTTCTGACCGGCCAGGGCGATGTTCTTGAACCCGAAGATGGCATCATTGCCATTGGTTCGGGCGGGAATTATGCGCTTGCTGCCGCACGGGCCCTGCTTGATCAGGACCTTTCCGCCGAGGAAATTGCCCGCAAGGCGATGGCGATTGCCGGTGAGATTTGTGTTTACACCAATGGCAATGTCCTGCTTGAGAAAATCGATATCGAGGAAGCAAAGTAAGGCGCTGGTTTATCCGGGCCTTTCAACTGCCTCCGTCGCAAAAAGATACGGAATAAATTTATGACCCAACATTACAGCCCGCGCGAAATTGTTTCCGAACTGGACCGTCACATCATCGGTCAGAAGGATGCCAAGCGCGCGGTCGCCATTGCGCTGCGCAACCGCTGGCGCCGTCAGCAGCTTGACGAAACCATGCGCAATGAAGTCTTGCCAAAAAACATCCTGATGATCGGCCCGACCGGTGTCGGTAAAACCGAAATCGCGCGTCGCCTTGCCAAATTGGCCGAGGCACCGTTCATCAAAATCGAAGCGACCAAATTCACCGAGGTCGGTTATGTCGGGCGCGATGTCGAACAGATCGTGCGTGATCTGGTGGAAGTGTCGATTGATCTGACCCGCGAAAGCATGCGCAAGAAAGTGCGTGCCAAGGCCGAAATGCAGGCCGAGGAACGCATTCTTGATGGTCTGGTTGGCGAAAATGCCTCGTCCGACACCCGCCAGAAATTCCGCAAGATGCTGCGCGAAGGCGAGCTTCAGCACAAAGAAATCGAAATCAACGTGCAGGAAAGCAGCGCGTCTTCGATGCCGACCATCGATATCCCGGGGATGCCCGGTGCGCAGATGGGGATGCTGAACCTGAACGACATGTTCGGCAAGGCATTTGGCGGCAACACCAAGCCAAAACGCATGACCGTCGAAGAAGCCTTTGATCGCCTGATCGATGAAGAAGGTGACAAGCTTCTCGATAATGACAAGGTCACTGCCGAGGCGATTGAAAATGTTGAACAGAACGGCATCGTGTTCCTGGACGAGATCGACAAGATCACCGCGCGGTCCGAACGTGGTGGCGATGTATCGCGCGAAGGTGTTCAGCGCGATCTGTTGCCGCTGATCGAGGGGACCAACGTCTCAACCAAGCATGGCACGGTCAAAACCGACCATATCCTGTTTATCTGTTCAGGTGCGTTCCATCTGGCCAAGCCATCTGATCTTTTGCCGGAATTGCAGGGGCGTTTGCCGATCCGGGTTGAGCTGAAGGCGCTGACCGAGGGTGACTTCCGCCGCATCCTGATGGAACCGGAAGCATCCCTGATCAAGCAGTATATTGCGCTTATGAAGACCGAGGACGTGACACTCGACTTCACCGATGACGCGGTTGATGAAATTGCGCGTATTTCGGCGAATGTGAACGAAACGGTCGAAAATATCGGTGCACGTCGCCTGCATACGGTTTTAGAAAAGCTGCTTGATGATATCAGCTTCACCGCCACCGACCGGGGCGGCGAGACGTTCAAGGTTGATGCCAGTTATGTCCGAGAACAGGTCGAAGACCTTGCCAAGGATGCCGACCTTTCGAAGTTCATTCTGTAATCGAAATATTTGATTGAATCAGATATGGAAAGGCCAGCACGATGTTGCTGGCCTTTTTACTTTAACCCTGTGTGGTCGCAACTTGGCGTATGATATTGCATTTGTGCTGCATCGAGTGGGGGGACGTCATGTCCTTTGACATTGTTTATCTGGCAGACAGGCCGGATTGTGTGGATGCCTGTGCGGCGTGGGCGTATGGGCGCTGGGGTGTGCAAAAGCCTGATAGTAGTTTTGAAAGAGTCAGGGACTATTTTGCGCAATGCTGTCAGAAGGACGATCTGCCTCTCACCCTTTTGGCGATCAACCGCGATACCAACCTGCCGGTCGGGATGGTGAGCCTTTGGCCACAGGATGGGCCGGGATGGCCGGATAAAACCCCATGGATTTCCGCAGTCTATACGCTTTATCGCTATCGTGGGCAGCGCATTGCCGAGACACTTGTCGAGCGTATCCAGCAAGACGCAAAACGTTGCGGTTTCGATATGGTCTATCTACTGGCCGGAAGTGCGGCCGAGATGTATCGAAAATTCGGCTTTCGCGAAATTGACCGCAGAGTTACCGATACGGCTGCAGCTGGTCATGAAATCCTGTTTTGCAAGGAAATCTGATTGGTATGCAAGGCTGATCAGGCGCTGTGGAGCTTGCGGACATTTCCGCCGGTTTTGGCCGGAAGGTAAACCGTGAAGGTTGAGCCGACGCCCTGTTCGCTTTCGATCTGCATCGTGCCGCGGTGGCGTTGCACCAGGTGTTTGACGATGGCCAGGCCAAGGCCTGTGCCGCCAACCGCGCGCGAACGTGCGGTGTCAACGCGATAAAAACGTTCGGTCAGACGCGGCAAATGTTCACGCGCAATGCCATCGGAATGATCGCGGATGGAAACGGCCATGATCCGGTCGTGGCGGAAGCGGGCCAAGGCACCGGGTGGGTTTTTGGCCAGATTGATCGAAACTTCGACATCGGTATTTGCATGGCCATATTTGATGGCGTTTTCGACCAGATTGACAAAGACCTGGGTCAGTTCCTTTTCCTCGCCAACCATTTCGGTGTCATCAAGCGTACTGGTGACACGGATATTCATGCCCTTGGCTTCGGCCTTCATGGCAAGGCTTTTGGCAACCTTGCCGATGATTTTGCCAACATCGCAATCGTCGGATGGCGGGGTATGTTCATTCAGTTCGATCCGTGCAAGAGACAGCAGATCTTCGATCAGATGCTGCATACGCTGCGCCTGATCGCGCATCACCGGAAGGAACTGGTTGAGCGCATCCGGATCGTCCTTGGCCGGCCCTTCAAGCGTTTCGATAAAGCCCAGCAGCACCGAAAGCGGGGTCCGAAGCTCGTGCCCGGCATCGGTTGCAAAGTCTGCGCGCATCTGTTCAAGTTTGCGAAGCTCCGTCAAATCGGAGAATGTCAGAACAAAATTCCGGTCGCCTGCAGCAGCAGGCAGGCGCGCGGTCAGTACGTCAAAATGACGGTGCGCATCACCCGCCAGTACGAATTCCGCATGCTTCATGGTTTCGCGCGCGCTTGCGACATCATCAAAGGCATCAAGCAGGATCGGGTCGCGGATGAAGCGCGTCAGATCACGGCCGGTTTCAAGGTTGTGAAACAGTCCCTTGGCCGCCCGGTTAAACCCGGTCACGACGCGATGGCGATTGACCATCACCACCGGGTTTGGCAGGTGATCAAGGATTTCGGCATCGGTGCTGGTTTGTGCTTCAAGCAGGGCGATGCGATCACGAAATGCGGCGGCAATCTGGGTATAGAGCGATGAAAGCTCGGACGCGGCGGCAAAGGTAATGTGTTGCGGCGGAGTGCCTTTGTAGCGGTCGCGCAGATCGGTCGCATAGCGTGCCACCCGGCGCAGATCGCCAAAATAGATGCGCAATATCGCAGCAGCCCCGAGCCACGCGGCAGTCGCAGACAGGATTGCTGTGCCCCAGCCAAGCTGCTCCATCGCCGCAAGGACGACAAAGACAACACCTGCCGGAAAGGCAACGGCCAAAGCCGTAAGTATCAATTGGCGGAAACCCAATTAACGCTCCTGTTTAAACGGGGTGACGGCGGTTTATCACGCGTGTGATCAAAAGTGGACCTAAAATGGTTATGGGCCAGTAAAGATCAAATAAAAGTTTGATGACAGTTTTCTAAGCCTTGAAGTGATTGAAAATATCTGTCGGGTACGTGGCGATGCCGCCTTCTGCCCACTGCTTTCGGGCAAGATGCTCATGTAGGGAGCGCATCGGTTTGCGCCAACCGGCGAGCGGGTATTTTAGCGCCCGCCGGTCAGGTTCTTGCTTAGTGTGATCAAAAGACTGATCAGATGATTTCAGCGCCCTGGTCGAAGCTCAGACGCGGCTGGCGTTCAAACAGCTTGCTGCCATCGCCATAGCCGATATTGAGCAGGAAGTTGCTTTTATACGGGGTGCCAGCAAAGAATTCGGCATCGACCCTGGCGTTATCAAAGCCCGACATCCCGCCACAATCAAGGCCAACGGCCCGAAGGGCGAGGATGAAATAGCCTGCCTGCAGCGTGCCATTACGGAATGCGGTGGTTTTGATTGCTTCTTCCTTGCCAGCAAACCATGAACGGGCGTCGGTATGCGGGAACAGGTCGGGCAGCTTTTCGTAAAATTCCATGTCATGGGCGATGATCGCAGTCACCGGTGCTGTCATGGTTTTTTCGATATTGCCCTCTGCCAGGCAGGGTTTAAGGCGTGCACGGGCTTCATCGGTGGTGACAAAGGTAACACGCATCGGTTCGCAATTGGCACTTGTCGGTCCCAGTACGGTCAGGTCCCAGGCCTTTTTGAGAAGTGCCGGGTCAACCGGCTTGTCATGCCAGACATTGTGGGTGCGGCCATTGTGAAAAAGAAGGTCAAGTCCATCAGAATTAAGCATGCATCCTCGTCAATCAGAAGTGGTTGCCAAAAGTTCGATATGGTTACCATTAGATTTGTACTGTGGCGGACAATTGGCAAGAGCTGATATGAACTGTGGAAAAACAATCGGTTCACTGGTATTTTCGAAGTCAAAATGACCCTGCAAAACGCATTGCGTGGGGCGGGAGCCGGGTTTTCTACTGGGGGGAGATCCGAGGGCGCGAATGAGTTGCGCCCCGGCGTGGGTGGATCGCAAGATACTGGAAACAGATATGGCAGTTGAGACCAAAGGGCACAGCGCAATTTCGGCAGTGATGCGGGTGAAACCGCCGCGCAGGATGCACGGCCTTATTGTCGGTGTCTCCTTCGCGGTTGGGCTTACTTTTGGTGCTACGGCGGGCTTTGCCCAGATCGCGTCGGATAGCGCACCTGCAACCGATGAAACGGTTGAGGCGACGACGGCGGAGCCTGCGATGACGGGTGCGGATGGTGCCGAAACCCCGGAAGTCCCGACGACCGAGGCAACAGCACAGGGCGCGGCCCCATCTGATGCGCCACTACGCGCGGATCAGGAAATGGTCGCGCAAAGTGGAGACGCGACCTCGGCCGTGGTCTTTATGTATCATCGCTTTGGCGAGGGCGAGTATCCTTCGACCAACATCACGATGGAACAGTTCGACCAGCACGTCAAAGAACTGACCAGCGGCCCCTATACCGTGATGGGTGTTCCGCAGATCATCAGTGCGCTTGCCGATGGCAACGGACTTCCGGACCGTACAATTGGCATCACGATTGATGATGCGTACCGCTCTGTCTACGAAAAAGCCTGGCCTGTATTTCGTGAACACAACCTGCCCTTCACCGTGTTTGTTTCCACCGAACAACTTGATTCGGGCTATGCCAACTACATGACCTGGGACATGGTGCGCGAATTGTCCAAGGCGGGTGTGACGATTGGTGGTCACAGCCAGAACCACGCCCATCTGCCTGATTTCGATATTGATCGCATTAAGGCGGAGCTTACCAATTCAGCTGCCCGGTTCAAGGAAGAGCTTGGTTATGTACCGGATATCTTTGCGTATCCCTATGGGGAGGCCAGTGACGCGGTCATCGCAGCGGTCAAGGAAGCCGGCTATCGCGCGGCCTTTGGTCAGCAAAGCGGTGCAATGCATACCAAGTCCGATTTTATGTATTTGCCGCGTTTTGCCCTGAACGAGCATTATGGCGCAATGGATCGGTTTAATCTGGCGGCGAATTCCCTGCCGCTTGTGGTCAGCGATGTCACACCGGCTGATTATACCCTGACCCGGAATCCGCCGGCCTTTGGCTTTACACTGGCAGAATCGGCCCCCTCGATGAACTGTTATCCGTCCGAAGGGGAGCCGACCATGTCGCGCCTTGGCGAAGAACGGGTCGAAATCCGCCTCGATGGTCCGGTTTCAAGCGGGCGCTGGCGGATCAACTGCACCGCCATGGGGCCAGATTCACGCTGGCGCTGGTTCGGGATGCTTTATACCGTTCCATAAGCAACCGCTTGATGACGCTAAACCCGATAATCAACGTCGGGATCTGAAATCCAAATAAAATCAACGCCATGTCCAGATATCGGGCATGGCGTTTTTCAAACAAGCCAGCGGCTTTTATCGTGTTCTTGATTGGGTTCTTGCGCCTGATTGGGGGACAATGTAGGTTAACCACACTTCTTAACCGTAATTAATTGGTAATCACAGTGCCAAGTGACTTAAATCGAAAGAGTGTCCTTCTGATCATCTCGGGCGGCATTGCCGCCTATAAGGTGCTGGAGGTGATTCGTCGGTTGCGCGATCGCGGGATCCATATCCGCGCCATCCTGACCAAGGGCGGGGCCGAGTTCGTGACACCGCTTTCGGTTGCGGCACTGACCGAAAACAAGGTCTATCAGGATCTGTTTTCCCTGACCGATGAAGCAGAAATGGGCCATATCCGTCTGTCGCGTGAGGCGGACCTTGTGCTGGTCGCCCCGGCAAGTGCCGATATTCTGGCCAAGATGGCGACCGGGCAGGCCGGTGATCTGGCGACAACCGCGTTACTTGCGACCAACAAGCCGGTGATGATTGCCCCGGCGATGAATGTCGAGATGTGGAACCATCCGGCAACGCAAGCCAATATCGCCACCCTTGAAAGCCGTGGCGTGTTGCGCGTTGGCCCATCATCTGGCGACCTTGCCTGCGGCGAATTCGGATCGGGCCGTTTGGCCGAACCGGCCGAGATTATCGCAAGTGTTGTTGATTTTCTGGAACAGCAAGACGCGCCCAAACCCCTTGCCGGTAAAAAGGCAGTGGTCACCAGCGGCCCGACGCACGAGCCGATTGATCCGGTGCGTTATATCGCCAACCGATCCTCGGGCAAGCAGGGTCATGCGATTGCCGAGGCGCTGGCACAGGCCGGTGCCGATGTGACGCTGGTCACCGGGCCGGTTACCCTGCCCGATCCCGCAGGGGTGAAGGTCGTGCGCATCGAAACTGCACGCGAGATGCTGGGTGCCGTGCAGGCCGCCCTTCCCGCCGATATTGCCGTGTGTGCCGCGGCGGTCGCAGATTGGCGCACAGCTGATGAAGCCGGTCAAAAGCTTAAAAAAGATGGATCGGGGGTGATCCCGGACCTGAAGCTTTCGGAAAATCCGGACATTCTCGCCGCCATCAGCAAGGCCGGAGCTACGCGGCCGGGTCTTGTGATTGGTTTTGCCGCCGAAACCGAAAATGTCGTTGAGCATTCGCGGGCCAAGCGGTCGCGCAAGGGATGTGACTGGATACTCGCCAATGATGTGGCACCCTCAACCGGCACATTTGGCGGCGATGATAACGAGATTTTCCTGATTTCAGGCGATGACGAAACCACGGATGAACGTTGGGAACGCCAAAGCAAGACCGGGGTTGCCCGCGCGTTGAGTGCGCGCATTATCAAACATTTTTCCTGACGGGCGTATCCCGGAAGGCAAACATAACGATTAGACCGGCAGATGATCCTGCCGGAACAAGACAAGGATAGACGATGTCGCTTTTAAGCGTTGATTTAAAACAGCTTCCGCACGGGGCGGATTTGCCGTTACCGGAATACGCAACCGCGCAGTCAGCCGCGGTTGATTTGCAGGCCGCGATTGACGGGACGCTGGTTCTGGCACCGGGCAAACGTGCCATGGTCGAAACCGGTATCGCCATCGCCCTGCCCGCCGGGTTTGAGGCACAGGTGCGTCCGCGGTCGGGTCTGGCTGCGAAAAACGGGGTCACGGTCCTTAATAGCCCCGGCACGATTGATGCCGATTATCGCGGCGAGATCAAAGTCATCCTGATCAATCACGGTGACGAAGCCTTTGAAATCGAGCGCGGCATGCGCATTGCCCAGCTGGTGGTCGCACCGGTGACGCAAGTGACATGGAGCGCCGTAGAAGACTTGAATGAAACCGCGCGTGGTGCGGGTAGTTTCGGTTCGACCGGAACAGCCAGCCCGGCCCGTTAGGCCAGGAAAAGCATGCTGGTCGATCCGGTTTGACGCTATCTGGTTATGCCGTCTGGGGGGATGGCTGAACCGCAAGGGGAGTTGAGTGAAAAGATGCTGAAGCTTTCTAAGAAGATGCTGTTTGCGATCGAGGCGGTCGTGGACATTGCCTATAACGCGGCGGGTGAGCCGGTTCAGAGTCGCGACATCACCGCGCGTCAGGGTATTCCGAAACGCTATCTTGAACAGACGTTGCAACAGTTGGTGCGTGCCGACATTCTGGTCGGCGTGCGTGGCCCGCGCGGGGGTTATCGGCTGGCGCGTGAACGCCGTCGCATTACGCTTGCCGATATCGTGTCGGTGATCCGGTCGATGGAAACATCTGATGACCCGATCGAGGATCCGGCAGGATCGCCACTGGGCAAGGAAGTCGTCCGTCCGCTGTGGCGGGAATTGCAGGACGAAATGATGAAGCAGCTTGAAAAAATCACGGTCGAAGACCTCTGCAACCGCGCACGTGATGCGGGCCTGCGAAGCGGGATCGAAGAGTCCCCGGATTTCATCATTTGATCTTATCGGGGTGCAGCGGTTTGGTGTATCGTCATTGCACAAGAAACTGCTGCTATTGAAGGACAAACTACAAGTTTATGGAACGTTGCCCGGCACAGGATCTGTAAAAAATCTTTCAATCCGTTTGACCCGGATAAATAGCGAGATAAATACAGATCAAAGATGTGCTTGATGGCAAAAATACAGAAACGTGCGAGGAAAACATGACTGAGTTTCGCGGCAAGATTTACGACAGCATCATCGACACCATTGGCGCAACGCCGCTGGTGCGCCTTTCGCGACTGGCAGAGGCCGAAGGTGTCAAAGCCGATCTGATCGGCAAGCTTGAATTCTTTAACCCGCTGGCCTCGGTCAAGGACCGTATTGGTCTGGCGATGATCGAAAATGCCGAGAAATCCGGCAAGATCAAGCCGGGCGCAACCCTGGTGGAGCCGACATCGGGCAATACCGGTATTGCCCTGGCCTTTGTGGCGGCAGCCAAGGGTTACAAACTGATCCTGACCATGCCTGAAAGCATGTCGCTTGAACGTCGCAAGATGCTGATGCTTCTGGGCGCGCAGATTGATCTGACCCCGGCGGCCAAGGGCATGAAGGGTGCGGTTGCCCGTGCCGAGGAACTGGTTTCGGAAATTGACGGTGCCGTCATGCTTCAGCAGTTTGACAACCCGGCCAACCCGGAAATCCACCGCAACACCACGGCCGAGGAAATCATCAAGGATACCGCCGGCAAGGTGGATATCTTTGTTGCCGGTGTCGGGACTGGCGGGACCCTGACCGGGGTGGGTGAAGTGCTTAAAAAGCATAACCCGAACATTCAGATCGTTGCTGTTGAACCCGAAGACAGCCCGGTCATTTCCGGTGGCGCACCGGGCCCGCATAAAATTCAGGGCATTGGTGCCGGCTTCATTCCGGGCAACCTCAATATCGATGTCATCGACAAGGTCATGACCATCGGCAACGAGACCGCCTTTGCCACTGCGCGCAAGCTTGCCAGCATCGAAGGCCTTCCGACCGGTATTTCGTCCGGTGCAGCGGTTGCGGCCGGGATCGAGCTTGGCCAGCTGCCGGAAAACGAAGGCAAGCGCATTGTTGTGATCATACCGAGCTTTGCCGAACGGTATCTTTCGACCCCGTTGTTCGAAGGCCTGCAATAAGCAGCCTGAAAGACCAAAGATTTCAAAGGGTCCGGCACGATGTGCCGGGCCTTTTTCATTGGCGGAATGCAGGGCCCTAACTTGGTTGCGTGCGCAAGCAAGGCATTTCGTTTCGATATAAATATGAAATCTTTGCTTGAGGCCACTGTTCCATGGGCTATATGCAAAAGCCTAATGGATTACCATCTGATCTGATGACCGACGTTCTGACAGGAAGCCCACCCGCGTGAGTGATTTCGATTTCAGCGAAAATGAAGTGCAGCGCTATGCCCGCCATATCGTCCTTAAGGAGGTTGGCGGCATGGGGCAGATGAAGCTTAAGCGCGGTCGGGTTCTGATCGTTGGGGCGGGGGGGCTTGGATCGCCGCTTGCGATGTATCTGGCGGCTGCCGGGGTTGGGACGATTGGCATTGTCGATGCCGACACGGTCGAACTTTCAAACCTGCAACGCCAGATCGCACATGGCATGAAGGATATCGGAACGCCCAAGGTCGATAGTGCCAAGGCGACCATGGCGGATATGAACCCCGAAGTCACCGTGCAGGCCCATAACACCCGGCTTGATACCAGTAACGTCATGGATCTGATTGCCGATTATGATGTGATTGCCGACGGGTCGGATAATTTCGATACGCGCTTTTTGCTCAACGATGCCTGCTATATGGCGGGCAAGACGCTGGTTTCCGGTGCCGCCCTTCGCTTTGACGGGCAGGTATCGACATTTAAAGCCCATCTCGGTGCCCCGCATCCCTGTTATCGCTGCATTTACCATGCTCCGCCGCCCGAAGACGCCATTCCGTCCTGTGCGCAGGGCGGCGTTTTGGGCTCGGTTGTCGGCATGATCGGCGGCATTCAGGCGACAGAGGTGCTTAAGGAGCTGATGGGCATTGGCGATGGCCTTTCGGGGCAGCTTTTGATTATCGATGCCCTGTCCGCCTCCTTCCGCAAGATCAAGGTGCCGCGCGATCCGGGTTGCCCGACCTGTTCAGAAAACGCCACAATCAAGGATCTGTCTATTCATGAGCACTGAGTCTGATACGCCCAAAAAGCTCTCCCTTGTGGTATTTTCCGGGACCTATGAAAAGGTTCATTACGCACTCGTAATGGCATCGGCAGCGCTTGCGTCTGGCCGTGACGTGACCCTGTTCTTTACCATGGATGCCAGCCGTGCGCTGTTTGCGCCGTCGGGTTGGCGTCATCTGCGCACAGAGGTTGAAGGGGCGACGGCGACCTCGATTGATCTTAGTTACTCGACGCGCGGCATCGGCACTTTCGAAGAACTGTTGTCGGCCTGTGCCAGCCTCAATGCCAAATTCATGATCTGCGAGATGGGCCTGCGCGCCCTTGGCCTTGAAAATCAGGCAAAGCGTGAAGAATTGTCGATTGAGACCGGTGGTGTTGTCACATTCCTCAATGATGCCAAGCAAAATGGCAAGATGCTGTTTATCTGATCTTTGAGGTTCGTATTCGTCTCAGCTTGCCAGAAGCTTGACGCCCAGACCGGCAAGACAGATGCCAACACCGCGTTCGATCCATGATTTGATCGCGGCAATGCGCGCCTGCACCGATGGCAGGGTCAGGGCTGTTGCGACAAGCGCAAACCAGATCATGTGGCATGCCGCGATATAAACCCCATACGCGATTTCCTGAACGATCGCGGTGTCTGGTGAAATCACCTGACTGAACAGCGATACGATAAACAACATGGTTTTGGGGTTTAACGCATTGCAGGCAAAACCGATCCAAAATGCTGATCCGCTTTTTTGTGCCGAACTGGTTAGGTTTTGATCCGGCTGATCAGAGTTTGTGACGTTCGAAGTGCTTTTGCTGTGATCCGGCCTGCCCAGCAGACGTCGAATGTCCGGCCAAAGCGCCGATACGCCAAGCCAGATCAGATAAGCCGCCCCAAGGTAGCGCAAAGCCGATAAAACCCAGACATTGCTGGCAAAAACAACACCAAGCCCGATCAGCGTGTAGCCGAGATGCACCGAAACGCCGGTGCCGATCCCGATGGCGCAGAGCACGCCTGCCCGCCGCCCGCGTGCAAGGGCAATCCGGGTCACCATCGCAAAGTCCGGGCCGGGGCTGATCACGGCGAGAATGGTGATGATGCCAACGGCAATGATTTCCATCGATAAGATATCGCCTGTCCATTCCGGCATGATGTGATCCCTTGTGAATGATGAATTCAGTTGATGTGTGAGTAATTTCAGTATCAAACTGTTCACATCGCCGGAAAATCGAAAAATACTGGTATTTATTGTGAGTAATATTCACAGAAAGCGCAGTCTGCCGCCCTTGGCAGCCCTGCCCGCCTTTGAGGCCGCTGCCCGCCATCAGAGCTTTTCGCGGGCGGCGGATGAGTTGCATCTGACGCATGGTGCGATCAGTCGCGCGGTCGCACAAATCGAGGAACGCCTTGGCGTTCAGCTTTTTGTTCGGCGCAATCGGCGTGTTTGGCTGACAGCCGCCGGGGAACGGTTGTTGAAGGCAACAACAGTTGCGCTTGATGGGCTTGATCAGGCGATTGAGGATATCCATCGCCATGACAAGTCATCCCCGATACTGACCGTATCGTGCGAGCCCAGCCTTGCGATGCGTTGGTTGATGCCGCGTCTTGGCGACTTTCGCGAGGCCAACCCGGATCTGAATATTGATCTGAGACTGGCGGGCGGACCGGTGGATTTGTTGGCGGATGGCTGCGATGTTGCCATCCGGCGTGCGGATTACGGCATTTCCGAGCACTACGTCACCACCCGCCTTTGGGCGGAATATGCAGGGCCGGTTTGCGATCCGGAATGCTGGGAAACCATCCTTTCAAGGAATTTGTCAAACGCCCGCTGGCTTCATACGCGAACGCGCCCCGATGCCTGGGATGACTGGAAACGCTCAAGTGGTAGTACGGCAACCCCGGGAAGCGAGCAGTATTTCGATCATTTCTTTTTCGCCCTGCAGGCAGCCGTTAACCGGCTTGGTACCGCGATTGGACCCTTGCCGCTCGTGGCTGATGATCTGGCGTCCGGGCGGCTGATAGCGCCGCATGGCATGACCCCGACGGGCTTTGACTATGTCCTGATCACGCTTGACCCGCCCAGGCGTGATCCCCGGATTGCGCTGTTCTTTGAATGGTTGATGGCCAAGGCAACTGACATGGAGCATGCGATATCACCTGCCTGACTGTGATCAAGGAACTGGTTGGCCGCGCATCAGCTCGGAACATTGATTGCGTGCGAAGCGTTTGGGGAATGTTTGAATGGCAAGGGTTTATCGCATGCTGACCGACCTTCCCTATTTCGCCACGGCGGAAAAATACTTCGATATTGGCGTGATCGATATGATTGCGCGTCTGGTGGCGGCAACCGTCATTGGCATGCTGATCGGGTTGAACCGTGATGTGAATGGCAAGCCGACCGGCATGCGCACGCTTGCCCTTGTGTCACTTGGTGCGGCCGTGGTCGCGGTGGTGGCGGTCCATTTTCAGGATCTGATTGATCATCCTGATGCGCTGTCACGCGTTGTTCAGGGGATTTTACAGGGGGTTCTGACCGGCATCGGTTTTATCGGTGCGGGGGTGATCATGCGTCAACCTGAAAGCATGTCGGTGTCGGGGCTGACAACGGCAGCAACTGTGTGGATTACTGCGGCCCTTGGCATTGCCTGTGCGCTTGCTGCCTGGCATATCGTCGTGATTGCGACAGTTCTGACATTTATTGTGCTGATTGCGCTTAAACCGATAGAGGTTCTTTTGGTGCGGCTGCTTGGAAGTGCGGAGCAGGCGCAAGACGCCAAGGATACCTGATCAGAAATCCTCGCC
>ENA-ORCZ01000360-ORCZ01000360.1-marine-metagenome-genome-assembly--contig:-NODE-360-length-22515-cov-3.976780_pt1 | contig 22515 bp, 26 predicted proteins | sample MGYA00237785_ERZ508519 | MGnify/ENA primary metagenome ERZ508519 (study PRJEB26189, sample SAMN06268790) | marine metagenome | isolation source: Bioluminescent Bay, La Paraguera, Puerto Rico | place...
GCGGGCCACCACAAGGGCGAGCCAACGACGCCAGAGGGCAAAATCGCCCGGCCCAATTCATCTTTGTTTTCCAATGCCTTCAGCCTGTCCGGGGTGAAGAATTCCGGCCCATCGGCGTCGTTGTGCCGCTTGCACGATGCACCGCATCGCGCTGCGCGACACGCCTCGCCGAGTGAGCCGCAATTCCTCATCAAATGATCCAATATTGTCGAGAAATGCTCTAATAGTCGCCGAGCTTGATGTCGCGGGAATAATCAGCACCCTCGACTTCCTTGGTCACGGCCTGGCCGCAGATGGTGGCGCCGCGTGTGGCGTCGTAAGTGAGCGAGGGCGAGCCTGCAAGCTGCCAGCCCTTGTTCAGGGCCTGGGTGACCCGGTGGCAGAATTCGCTGTCGTCGACGCCGGTGATGAAGCGGTAGAGTTTCATGAAGGTCTCTCTTTGAGGTCAGGTGCGGGCCGCGATCGCGTCAGCGATGGCGATCACCCGCTTGCCCATCTCCGCATGTAGCCGTTCCACCATCTTCCCGTCCACCTGGATTGCGCCCTTGCCGGCATTTTCCGGTTCTTCGAATAGCGCGTTGATCCGGCGGGCCCAGGCGACTTCAGCCTCCGAAGGGCTGAAGGCGTCGTGGCAGGGGGCGATCTGTTTGGGGTGGATCAGGGTCTTGCCGTCCATGCCCATCTCCGCCCCTTGCGCGCATTCGGCGGCAAAGCCCTCTTCGTCCTGGAAGGCGTTGTAGACGCCGTCGAGTATGTCGATGCCGCCGGCCCGCGCCGCCGCAACGCATGTCATCAGCCAGGGCATCATCGCGGCGCGCCCGGGCGTGAGGCGCGCGCGGGTCTCCTTGGCAAGGTCGTTGGTGCCCATCACAAAGCAGGAAAGGCGCACTTCCGGGTCCCAGCCGCAGGCACCGATTGCCCCGGCATTCAGCATCGCCAGCGGCGTTTCCATCATTGCCCAGATCCTGAGTTTCGCGGAGGCTCCGAGCAGCGACAGCTTGTGGGCAACGAGCTGCAGATCAGCCGGCGAATTGACCTTGGGCACCAGGATCGCATCCGGATCGGCCTTCACCGCGGCCGCAAGATCGTCCTCGCCCCAGGGTGTTTCCATGCCGTTGATGCGGATCACCACCTCGCGTTCGCCATAGCCGCCCGCCGTCACGGCCTCGACGATCTGGGAGCGGGCAAGATCCTTGGCGTCCGGCGCAACCGCGTCCTCAAGGTCGAGCAACAGGCAATCCACGTCCAGCGTCCGCGCCTTTTCCAGCGCCCTGGCGTTGGAACCGGGCATGTAGAGGGCGGAACGGCGGGGTCTGAGCGGTGCGGTCATGGATGGGTCCTGGCTTTGGCGAAACGGAATTCCGGTTAAGCTAGTGGATCAAGCGGCCAAGGGGAATTCGCCGAAGGGGGAAGGGCGGGCCTCCATCAGACCGGTTCCGTGCTGGCCGGTCTGGTCGCTGATCTGAAAAGCATGTCCTTGGCGGCAATCAGTGCACCCAGCGTGATGGCAAGGCAGGCGATGCCGACGGACAGCGTCAGCGCGCCGAAACCGAAAGCGATCAGCAGCAGCGTGGACAGGAGCGGAGCGGAATAGGCGGCCGCGCCAAGCACCTGGATATCGCCGCGTTTCACGCCGATGTCCCAGGTGAAGAAGGCAAGCCCGATCGGGAAAACCGCCAGGGCCAGGACCGATGCCCATTGCAGCGGTTCGGCCGGCCAGACCGTCTCTTCCAGGACAATGTGGCAGAGGCCGGAGAGCAGCGCCGTCATCAGGCAGAAACCGGCGACAGCCTCGGTCGGCACCTTGCCGAGACGGCGCGAGAGCACCGAATAGCTGGACCAGAAGAGGGAAGAGGCAATCGCCGCGCCATAGCCGAGAGCAGAGCCGCCGGTAAAGGAAAGGCCCTTGTCGCCGGCGATCAGCAGCGCCGCCCCGGCCAGACCCAGGACCGTACCGATGACGTGATGCAGGCGCAGCCGTTCGCCGGGCAGAAACGCGGAAAAGAGCACGATCAGGAGCGGCCAGGTGTAGTTGATGAGGTTGGCCTGTACCGGCGGTGCGTTGCGGATTGCGGTGAAATAGAAGAAGTGGAAGCCGAAGAGGCCGAGGGTGCCGAAGGCCCAGACGCCGACCGGCTGGCGCAGCAGCCTCGTGCGACCGGTCATCACGAGCCAGACCAGCGCGGCGGTTCCGGAAAAACCGAAACAGAGCGTGTTCATCAGGAATGGCGGAACGTTGCCGGAGCCTGCCCCGAAGAGACCGAGTGTCGCCCACATCAGGACTGCCGTCAGCCCGATCAGCGTCGCCTTCAACCTTTGCCTGTCCGACATCTCGTTTGCCTGTTTCTCGTTTCTGGCTCCGCTCATGGCATGAATTGCGGAAAGGTGAAAGTCTGCAAAACGAAAGTTCCGGCAGAGATCCGTCATCGCCGTCATGTCGCAGCGCCTGGGGAATTGAAGTTCTTGATCCGCTCGCCGTTTTCAGGACATGGTGGGGGACCACCTCAATCGATTTGCTTTTCCGGGGACTTTATGACGACACCGCAAATCAGAGCCCTTCGGCTGGATGATGCCCATCAGCTCGCACCGCTTATCGCCGAAAACGCCCAGGCGCTGAAACGCGGTGCGCCCCGCCGGCCGGACGATTATTATGCAGAGCGCATTCTCAGCGACAAAATCGCCGAGGTTCTGGGTGCATTCGACGGCGACAAGCTGATCGGCTTCGCGGTCTTCTTCGATCTGCCGGAGCTGATCACCGGGCTCAGGATCGGCCAGATGGACGATATTTATGTTCATCCGGAGCACCGCAACAAGGGCATCGGCCGCAGAATGATCGAGACCCTCACCACAATGGGCAAGAGCCGCGGCTGGCTGCATCTGCGCTGGATCGTGCCGGGCAAAAACACGCCCGCGGTCGCGCTCTACGAGAAGATCGCCGAGCCGGACCACCGCAAGAGCTACGTCATTCCCATTGATCGCGTCACCGGCGACTGAGGTGACGGACCGTCAGATCCCGGCGGCAAAGAGCGGCGGGATCTGACCCACAGGCAGGAAGCCGACACGGATCTGCCCGCGGTCAATGGCAACGGGCAGGGTGATCGTCCTGACGCCTTCGACTTCCGTTGCCGCCGGTTCCAGGCTCCTCACGATATTTTCCAGAAGCGAATATGTCCTGCCGTCCCGCGGCAGCAGCGGCTCCAGCCTTTGCAGCAGCATCTGCGCATTGCCGATATCCAGCTTGAGCGAACCGGAGAGCGTGCCGTCGCGTTCAAGCACCAGATCGCCATTGGCCGCCAAACGGCCTTCTCCGAGCGTTGCCTCCAGTAGGACCAGTTCGAGGGGCACTTCACCCTTCGCCCGGACGAGGGAGTAGAGATCCGCCCCGGCGAGCAGGCCGGAGCCGCCGTCGATGCGGACGTGGCCGCGCAGAGAGACGCTCTCCTGCAGTTCCGGCAGGGACTTGAGCTGCAGATCCGCAACCGTCAGGAAACCTTCCAGCACTTCCGGCCGGTCCGGCATCGTGCGCACATGAACTTCAGCCATATCCGCCGCGAAGAGGCCAGAGGAGAAGGCGGTTTCCACGGCCGCTTCCGGCTTTTCGAGGACAGCGGCAAGCGAGCCGACGGACATCTCTCTGAATTTCACGCTCGCCCGTGCGATGTCGAAGGTAACCTCACCCTGAAGCCCGTTCACCGGAACGGTCACGGAAGCGGGAGGCTTCGCTTCGAAGATGATATGCCGGGGATTGTAGATGAGGGCGACCGCCATCAGCCCGCCAAGCGATCCGCCTGACCCCCAGCGGTCTTCCGACTGGAGATCCCGGCAGGATATTTCGTAGCGGAACGGAAATCCGGCGATGGAAAGATCCGTGCAGGTAAAATCGATGCCCTGTAAGCCCAAGGCAGTGACCTGCCGGTCGATCTCGCCTGCCAGCACCGACCGCCCGTAGAACCAGGCGCCCGACCAGCCCGCAATCACCAGGACAATGGCGGCGATCAGCAGCATGTAGCGGCGTCTTGACGATTTCGGCGGCCTGGTCTCGGTGTCGGTCTGGGTCTCGGGCAATGCGTCGTACTTTCTTGTTCGAAGGGCTCCGGCTCGGCCGGCATCAACGGCATGAGGCTCGGGACATGCCATTGAAACGGCCGGTGCGGCTTGCTATTTCCGCATCTGCGGCAACACAAGACAGGTCGATATGAGCGATTTTTGGGTCTTTGGCTATGGTTCTTTGATGTGGAACCCGGGATTTGACCATGTGCGAGCGGAACCGGCGCTGCTGCGGGGCGCCCATCGCTCGCTCTGCGTCTATTCCTGGGTCCATCGCGGCACCAGGGAACGGCCGGGACTGGTCTTCGGGCTCGATAATGGCGGTGCCTGCCGTGGCATGGCCTATCAGGTCGCCGAAGAAACCTGGCCGCAGACGCTGGCTTACCTCCGGGCCCGCGAACAGACCACGATGGTCTACAAGGAACACCATCATCACATCGAGCTGGACAGCGGTGAGAAGGTCGAGGCGCTGGTCTATATGGTCGACCATGCCCATGAGCAATATGCCGGCGCCCTGGCGCTGGAAGACCAGCTCGACATCGTGGTCGGCGCGTCGGGCAAGTCCGGTGCCAATCCGGAATATATCATCAACACTTCCGCCCATCTGGAAGAGATGGGGATAGAGGACAAGGGCCTTGCCTGGCTGGCGCAAAAGCTGAAGGGGCTCGCCGTCAGCTGATGCGGATCCGGAGGCCGTCCCTTGTGCCGGTCAGCTGGTGCGGCTGACGACGAAATCCGCCAGGGCCGACAGGATCGCCGCGCGTTCGCCATAGGGCGCAAGAAGGCTTTCGGCCTCCTTTTGGAGCCGGCCGAGTTCCGTACGGGTCTTCTCCACGCCCCAGAGGCCGACCAGGGTCGCCTTGCCGGCTTCCGCATCCTTGCCGGTGGCCTTGCCCATGATTTCCGCGCTCGCTTCAACATCAAGAAGATCGTCGGCGAGCTGAAAGGCCAGCCCGATGACCTCGCCAAAGCGCGTCAGGCAGTCGATATCGGCTTCAGGTGCATCGGCCAGCATGGCGCCGGCCCGGCAGGCATAGCGCAATAGGGCCCCGGTCTTCATGGCCTGCAGGCGGCGGATCTCCGCTTCCGTGCGCTCGCGGTGTTCCGATTCAAGATCGAGCATCTGCCCGCCCGCCATGCCGCCGACACCCGAGGCCCGGGCAAGTTCCCTCGATAGCCGCAGCCGGACGGCGGTATCCGCATGCACCGCCTCGTCCGCAATCACGTCAAAGGCGAGCGTCAGGAGCGCGTCGCCGGCGAGGATCGCGGTGGCCTCGTCATAGGCCTTGTGCACGGTCGGTTGGCCACGGCGCATGTCGTCGTCGTCCATGGCGGGCAGGTCGTCATGGACCAGCGAGTAACAATGGATCAGTTCAAGTGCGCAGGCAGCCTTGAGAACGCCCTCGTCGGCCCGGCCGAAAAGCCTGGCCGCCTCCAGAACCAGAACGGGGCGCAGCCGCTTGCCGCCGTTGAGCGCGCCATGGCGCATGGCGGCAACGAGCCGCTGCGGGCGCGCGGTTTCGCCCGCAAGCGCCTTCTCGTCAAGCAGTGTTTTCAGCGTCGCCTCGACGAACCTGGCCTGGGATGTCAGATGCGGGTTCGGGTCAAGGGTCACGTCGGGCTCCGGCACGGATCGGAAACAATTTCAAGGTTCGGGTTTCCCTGAAACCAATTCTCTGTATCGTCAAGACTCGAAATTCAAAAAAGCAGCCGGAGCTGCCTGCCCGATCATTTCAAGCCCCTCTTTTTCCGGAGACATTGCCCATGAGACTGTTGTCGAGCCTATTGCGATCCTTCATCAAGCGTGGCCGCATGCGCGTGATAGACGTGGCCGGGACCGTGCACGAATTCGGGTCGGGCGAGGACGGACCGACCGTGACGATCCGGCTGCACGACACGAAGCTCTACCGGTCGCTTTTCCTCAATCCTGAACTGGCGGCGGGCGAAGCCTATATGGACGGAACGCTGACCATGGAGGAGGGCTCGACCTGCTACGACTTCATGTTCCTCTTTTCCATCAACCGGGCACCGCTCGGTGCAAACCCGGTTCAGGGACTTCTGCGCAAGGGCTGGAAGCTGTTCCGCCGCCGCCAGCAGAAGAACAGCGTCGAAAAGGCAAAATCCCAGGCCCGGCACCACTATGACCTGTCGACCGATCTCTACCGGCTGTTTCTCGACGAGGGCCTGAACTACAGCTGCGCCTATTACACCAGCCCGGGCGACACGCTGGAAGAGGCGCAGGCGGCCAAGCTGACCCACCTGGTCGCCAAGCTCGATCTTGCACCCGGCATGGAGGTCCTCGAAATCGGCGGCGGCTGGGGATCATTGGCGATCCGGATGGCGCAGGCCGGCGCAAAGGTCACCTCGCTCAATGTTTCGCCGGAGCAGGTGAAGATTGCGGAGGAACGGGTACGTGCCGCCGGTCTTCAGGACCGGGTCACCTTCGTCCTGAAGGACTACCGGGAGTTCGAAGGGCAGTTCGACAGGATCATTTCCGTCGGCATGATGGAACATGTCGGCATCGGTCATCTCGATGACTATTTCGGCCAGATCCGCAAGTGCCTGACGCCGACCGGCTATGCGGTCGTGCATTCCATCGGCCGCATGACCCCTCCGGGAACGACCGGGCCCTTCATCCGCAAGTATATTTTTCCCGGGGGCTACGTGCCGGCGCTGTCGGAAGTCTTTGCGTCGACGGAACGGCTCGGGTTATGGGTCTGCGATGCGGAAATCCTGCGGCTGCACTATTGCTTCACCATTCGCGACTGGCGGCTTCGCTTCGAAGAAAAACGCCAACAGGCGGCGGATCTCTACGATGAAACTTTCTGCCGGATGTGGGAGTTTTATCTGTGTGCCGTGGAACTCGGTTTCCTGCATGGGTCCAACATGGTCTTCCAGCTCCTCCTGTCGAAGGAGCGCGATGCCGTGCCGATCATCCGCGACTTCATGGTCGACAACGAACGGAAACTGAATGGCAAGGGTTAAGCCCGCTACAGGTGAAAGACCGGGATCGGGCGGAGGGGGCGGGCGCAGGCGCGGACTCTACCGCACCATCCGCAAGCGCGTCCTGCAGGTGTTGCTGGTGCTGATCCTGCTGCCGCCGGTCCTCACCATCATCTATTCCGTGGTGCCGCCGGTCTCCACGCTGATGCTTGCGCGCTATGTCCAGTTCCTCTGGGTCGACCGGCAATGGGTACCGCTGGAAGACATTTCCCCCAACCTGATCCGGGCGGTGATCACCTCTGAAGACAGTGGCTTCTGCGAGAATAACGGCGTTGAGTGGGACGCGCTGCAGGAGCAGGTGGAGGCGCTGAGCGAGGGCGAGAAAGCGCGCGGGGCGAGCACCATCACAATGCAGACCGCCAAGAACCTGTTTCTCTGGGGTGACCGGTCCTATATCCGCAAGGCGCTGGAATTGCCGCTGGCGCTGATGCTTGACGCGATCCTCTCCAAGCGGCGCATCCTGGAGATCTATCTCAACATCGCCGAATGGGGCGAAGGGATCTTCGGTGCCGAGGCTGCCGCCCAGGCGTGGTTCGGCAAGAAGGCCAAGGACCTGACCGGGACGGAAGCCGCACGCCTGGCGACTGCCCTGCCCAACCCGCTCGGCCGCAATCCGGCAAATCCGGGCCCCGGACACCGACGGCTGTCGGCGACGAACCTGGCACGCGTGAAGGTCGCGGGGCCGATTTTCGACTGTGTTCTGGGGAAATAGTTCGCAGCTGATAGCCCATTGAAAAAGTCTGATCTATTTAGACCAAGAATTTTTTCGCTATGGGGTGGCAAAACGCTGGCGTTGCCTGTATAACGCCGCGCATTCCAACACGCTGCGTGACGCCACGCCCCGGGCTAACCCGGTCCGGGCCGCGCGGATATGGACCACGGAGAAAAACAAAATGGCCGTTCCAAAGAGAAAAACCTCGCGCTCCAAGCGCGGTTTTCGCCGTTCAGCGGACGCCCTCAAGCAGCCGACTTACGTCGAGGACAAGGATTCGGGCGAACTTCGCCGTCCGCATCACGTTGACCTGAAGAGCGGCATGTACCGGGGCCGTCAGATCCTTTCGCCGAAGGAAGAAGCATAATCTGCTTTCTTCGGGTGGATCGCCGCATGGCAAACCAGATTGAGGCTGGCCTTGTTCCGACAAGCCGGCCTTTTTCTATTTCCCTGCCTTGAATTGGCGATGAAGTTCGTGTCAGCTCGCCGCACTCTGACCCAACCTAGCCAGCCCGTGCCGGACCAGATTCTTCGGGAGCCGCTCAAATGCGCCTTTTCTCCGCCATTCCCTTCACGCTGTTCTCGCTCCTTATCTATAACGCTCTCGCCTTCACCGCGGGCGCGTCCGATCCCGGTTTCTGGGCACAGCCGCTCATCACCATTTCCATGGTCTCCGGTGCCACGTTCGAACTCCTGATCAGCGACGTGCTGATCACTGTCGGACTCCTTTTTCTTTTCATCGAAATCCTGAAAGCCACCCGCATCGGCACCACGGCCCTGCTCGACCACATGTTCTCGGTGCTGGTATTCGTCGCCTATCTGGTGGAATTCCTGGTGCTGCAGCCGGCGGCGACGTCTCTGTTCTTCATCCTGATGGCAATTTCGCTGATCGACGTGATTGCAGGCTTTTCGATCTCCATCACCGGTGCCCGCCGGGACGTCTCCTTCGGGCACGGGGACATGCACTGACAATCGGCTCTCGACAGGGCACCGTCATCCGGACAAGCGCAGCGAAAGCTGCGCGATGATCCGGGATCCGGACATATTTCGCGCTATAGGCGCGATTTCTCTTTAAGATTTGAGTTCGCTTCGCTCACGCCCATTTCCGGGTTCCGGATCGGCGTGCAGTTGTCCGGAATGAGGCGGTGAGGCCTGGAAGCTTTTCCCGCCTCAGGCGTCCTTGCCGTCCTCGATGATCGCGTGTTTCTGGATCAGCGGCAGCTGGGTGAGCGTGAAGAGCAGGGTGATCGGCATGATGCCGAAGACCTTGAAGCTGACCCAGAAATCGGTCGAGAAGCTGCGCCAGACGATTTCGTTGATGGCGGCGAGCACGAAGAAGAACACGCCCCAGCGGAAGGTCAGCTTGCGCCAGCCCTCGTCGGTCAGGCGGAAGGCGCTGTCGAAGACATAGCCAAGCAGGGACTTGCCGAACAAGAGCCCGCCGAGCAGGACGGAGCCGAAGAGGCAGTTGACGATGGTCGGCTTCAGCTTGATGAAGAGCTCGTCATGCAGCCACAGCGTCAGCGCGCCGAAGACCAGCACGACGGCGCCGGAAACCAGCGGCATGATCGGCAGGCGCTTCGTCAGCCACAGCGAGGCAACCAATGACACGGTGATCGCCACCATGAAGGCGGCCGTTGCCAGGAAAATCGGCTTGCCGACGGACTGCAGGACGGGAAACATTTCCGCGATCTGCTCACCACGGGCATTGAACAGGAAGAATACGCCAAGCGGCCCCAGCTCCAGCGCCAGTTTCAGGAGCGGCGACATTTCCTTGCGGGTCGGGTCGTTGGGGGCGTGTTCGAATTCCATGTTTCTGCGTTATCCTGTACAAGCGGTCCGGCTTCGGACATAGGGGATGCATGGTGTCAGGGTCAAGGACCGAGACCCGAATAGGCAAATAGAGCCCGGGGTTTTTGGGGCCAGTGGCAAGATTGCGCTGCGGATGGGGCGCAAGGAGAGCCGAAGCAGCGAAGTGCCGGAAGACGTAAGACGACTGAAGACATGAAACACCTGAGCGCTTTCCTTTTCACGTTTCTGCTGCTCGCATCGAGCGCGTATGCAGCTATGCCGATCACGTGGGACGCTCTGAGGGACCCGAAGACAGCTCAATTCGACGATCCCTTCGCCGCTCTCAGCGGGCCGGAACTTCGTGGACTTGGCACGGTGTTGCAGCTGCGCCAGCGGCTTGACGGGACGGACGCTGGCAGCGATGCGCGCCCGGAAATCGAACAGCGGCTGCGGCGGGAAGAGGCAAAGCTCGCGGCGGCGGGCATAGCCACGGACAAGCTGTTGTCCCGGCGATTTGAGATCGGCAAGAAACGGGCCGCAGCGGCGCTTGCCGGCAATCCCGCCCTGGCGGGAAAAGAGATTGCAATCACAGGCTACGTCATCCCTGTCCAGGGCCCCGGCAGTGAAGATGTGCGCACCGGTTACCTGGTGCCGGAACAGGGCATGTGCAGTCATATGCCGGCGCCCGACCCGAACCAGATGATCCGCTACCGGCTGCAGGCAGACTGGCGGCCGGACCATGTCTATGAACCGGTTCTCCTCATCGGCCGCCTGTCGCTGAAGACCACGAAACAGGAAATCACGCTGCTCGACGGCCAGGTTGACATGATTGCCTCGTTCGAGCTGGAAGTGACGGAAGCACGGAGCTTGCCTCAGGAGAAATCGCCCAATCCAGCCAGCCGGATCTGGCGGTTTTTCAGCCGGCCCGGATCGCAGGGACCGCACACTGTGGAGTAGCAATCGTCTGACCGGGGTTCGTCCTCGGATCGGCGAGATTCGATTCCCAAAAAAGAAAGGCGCCCGAAGGCGCCTTCCCGATCGTTCCGTTTGACAGGACCTCAGCCGTTGGCGATGTACTGGCCGCCATTGATGGTCATCACGGCACCAGTCATGAAGGCGGCGGCGTCGGAAGCGAGGTAGACTACGGTCTGGGCGATTTCCTCAGGATGGCCGAGGCGGCCGACCGGGATGCCTGCGACGATGCTCTCCAGGACCTTCTCCGGCATGGCGGCGACCATGTCGGTGTTGATGTAGCCCGGGCAGACGCAGTTGACGGTGATGCCCTTGAAGGCATTTTCCTGGGCCAGCGCCTTGGTGAAGCCGATCACGCCCGCCTTGGCGGCGGAATAGTTGGTCTGGCCCATCTGGCCTTTCTGGCCGTTGATCGACGAGATGTTGATGATGCGGCCGGAGCCGCGCTCGCGCATGCCGTTGATCACCGGCTTGCTCATGGTGAACATGGAATCGAGGTTCGTCGACAGCACTTCGCGCCACTGCTCGAAGCTCATCTTGTGGAACATGCCGTCCCGAGTGATGCCCGCGTTGTTGACGAGCACTTCGACCGGACCCAGTTCGCTTTCCACCTTTGCGATGCCGGCGGCGCAGGCGTCGGGGTCGGAGACATCCCACTTGAAAACATGGATGCCGGTCTCGGCCTTGAAGGCTTCGGCCTTTTCGATGTTGCCGGCATATGTGGCCGCCACGGTGTAACCTGCGTCCTTCAGACCCCGCGAAATCGCTTCGCCGATACCGCGCGTGCCACCCGTGACCAATGCGACCTTGCTCATTCCCCTTCCTCCTGACTTCCAGTTCCGGCCCTTCGGGCTCCTTGAGATCAATTCGTTCTTGTGTGCCGACTTTGGATCATGACAGGGCGTGCCCGGCCATGATCCCGATCAATCGGCGCGCCCTCGCTTAGCGCTCCAGGCACATGGCGACGCCCATGCCACCGCCGATGCACAGCGTTGCAAGGCCTTTCTTGGCGTCGCGGCGCTTCATTTCGTGCAGCAGGGTGCAGAGGATGCGGGCACCGGACGCGCCGATCGGATGGCCGATGGCGATGGCGCCGCCATTGACGTTGACGATGTCCGGGTTCCAGCCCATGTCCTTGTTGACCGCGCAGGCCTGGGCGGCGAAGGCTTCGTTGGCTTCCACGAGGTCGAGATCGCCGGCGGACCAGCCGGCCTTTTCCAGCGCCTTGCGGGAGGCCGGGATCGGGCCGGAGCCCATGATCGCCGGGTCGACGCCTGCGGTTGCCCAGGAGGCGATGCGGGCGAGCGGCTTGAGGCCGCGCTTTTCGGCTTCCGCGGCGCTCATCACCAGGATCGCGGCGGCGCCGTCATTGATGCCGGAAGCGTTGGCGGCGGTCACGGAACCGTCCTTGGTGAAGGCCGGGCGCAGCTTGGCAACGCTGTCGAGCGTGGCGCCGTGGCGGATATATTCGTCATCGGCGACGACGCGCTCGCCCTTGCGTTCCTGCAGGGTGACCGCTGTGATCTCGTCCTTGAACTTCCCGGCCTTCTGGGCGGCCTCGGCCTTGTTCTGGGAGGCCACGGCGAACGTGTCCTGCTGGTCGCGGTTGATCTGCCACTTTTCGGCGACGTTCTCGGCGGTCTGGCCCATGTGATAGCCGTTGAAGGCGTCCCAGAGACCGTCCTTGATCATGGTGTCGATCATCTTGTAGTCGCCCATCTTGTAGCCGGCGCGCATATGGGCGCAGTGCGGCGACAGCGACATGTTTTCCTGGCCGCCCGCCATCATGATGGTGGCGTCGCCGGTCAGGATCTGCTGCGCTGCAATGGCAACGGTGCGCAGGCCGGAGCCGCAGACCTGGTTGAGTGTCCAGGCAGTGGCGGCATCGGAAATGCCGGCGTTGATGGCGGCCTGGCGGGCCGGGTTCTGTCCCTGGCCGGCGGTCAGCACCTGGCCGAACACCACTTCGTCGATGTCGCCGCCCTCGACGCCGGCCTGTTCCATGGCGGCTTTCATGACAATGGCGCCGAGATCATGTGCCGGGGTGTTGGCGAAAGATCCGTTGAAGGACCCGACGGGCGTGCGGGTCGCACTGACAATGACGATATCGGTGAAGGCGCTCATCATACTCTCCAGGACTTGGGGCCGTTTGACCGTAGTGGGTTGGTGCCGTTGCGGCACCTTGTGACCCCTGTTTATGCATGGACTAGAACTTGCGGTGCGATTTGTGTCAACCGTATCACCCCGTATCGGCGACCTCTTTTCGCAATTGCGGCATCATCCTTTCGTCAGCGCACATAAAAAGGTGGCAAGACCCGCTGAGATTGGCATAGTCTCATATCCGGAGGAGATGACAGGCCTGCGAAGGCCTTGTCGTCAAATGGGAAACCAGAGCGGGACCACCTCCCGCTCATGCCACAAGGCTGACAGGCGGAACTCACGGATGGCCAAGACCAGCGAGCCGACAATCATCAAGAAATACGCCAACCGGCGGCTCTACAACACGGGCACCAGCACCTATGTCACGCTCGAGGACCTGGCGGTGATGGTGAAGGGGGAAGAGGACTTCGTCGTCTATGACGCGAAGACCGGCGAGGACATCACCCGCTCCGTGCTGACCCAGATCATCTTCGAGCAGGAGGGCAAGGGCCAGAACCTTCTGCCCGTCACGTTCCTGCGCCAGCTGATCCGCTTCTATGGCGACAGCATGCAGGGGCTCGTGCCGAGCTTCCTGGAATATTCCATGACTTCGCTCACCAAGGAGCAGGAGAAGCTGCGCTCGCAGATGAGCGAAGCCTTCGGCGCCACCGCCTTTGAAGCCATCGAGGACCAGGTCAAGCGCAACACCGAAATGTTCGAACGGGCCATGAAAATGTTCATGCCCTTCCCGACGGGCACCGGCGACGGGGCGGCGTCCACCGGCGCCGCGAAACCCGCAAAGAGCGGCGGCGGCGGGTCGGATCTCGACGACATGAAGCGCCAGCTGGAAGAAATGCAGAAGAAGATCAACCAGCTCTCCGAAAAACCCTGAGGGCGGCCTTGCCGTCCATGGCGGACCTGCGATCACGCCCCGCGTCCCGTGTCTGGCGCATTGCGCCATTGAACGAGGTTCCGGACGAGATCGAGCGGATCCAGCACTGGTTCTGCGAGGCGTGGCCGGACTGGTACGGGCCTTCCGGGCCCGGCGATGCCTATCGTGACCTTGAAAGATGCCTGGCGCCGGCCGGGCGTCTGCCGCGATGCCTCGTGGCTCTCGCTGATGGCGGCGTGCCGGTGGGAACCGTTTCCCTGAGGGATACCTCGCCGGGATCGGACCGCTACCCCGGCGCCTGGCTGACGGCGCTTATGGTGCTGCCCTTCTCCCGCCGGGCGGGAATCGGCACGGATCTGATCGCCGCCGCGGAGACGGAGGCGAAGCGACTCGGTTTTGCGGAAATCCTTGCAGCAACCGCGACGGCGCAGTCCCTGGTTCTTGCCAGGGACTGGCAGCACTTCGATACGCTGCGATCGGTTTCGGGGCCTTTGGGGCTCTTCCGCAAGGCCCTGGGAGTTGCCTGAGCGGCCGTCAACAGCAGCTGAAGTGTAGCGGCCGCCCCCATCACGACCTCCTCCTGAGGAGGGCTGAAAAGGCCGTCGCGAAGGATGGGCGGCACACTTCGGAGCGAGCAGCCCATCCTTCAAGACAGCGCTCGCGCGCTTCCTCAGGAGGAAGTTGGAGCAAAGTGCCGGGCCCATAAGAAGGGCCTGCGGAAGTGCCCTCAACCGCAATCGGCGACAAGGCCCGCGGCCTCGATGCCGGCGACGGCGCAGGCTTCGTCATTGTCGGACGTGTCGCCGGTGATGCCGACCGCGCCGAGCGTCTGTCCGGCACTGTCCCGGATGAGGACGCCGCCCGGAACCGGAATGATGGCGCCGCCGGAAGCGCCGTTGAGGGCATTGATGAAATGCGGCCGAGTTTCCGCATTCGCGTTCAGCCACCTGGTGCCGGTGCCGACGGCGAGCGCGCCGGTGGCCTTGCCGGTGGCGATCTGCGGCCGCAGGATCGACGACCCATCCTGACGCTTGAGCAAGACCAGATGCCCGCCGGCGTCGAGCACCGCAACCGTCAACGGCTTCAGTTTCAGCTCCGCGGCTTTTGCAAGCGCGGCGGAACAGATGGTCTCCGCAGTTGAAAGTCCTATCCCGAGTGTCATGGTAATTCTCCCTTTCGATGGGCCGAAACGGCGCTGTGCCGCAGGGCCGGTCCATTGCTGGCGATCCGGTCTTGCGTATGCGTTTGCGCAATTTGCCAGTTCTTCATAAGGTGCTGCACGCGATGCGGATTTGCTAGCAGACCGGGTCGCGTGCGAATAGGCGGCATAGCCAAGAAACTTTTGCAGCAATTGGGAAAGAATGGCGTTTCGGGCGGGAGGAATTCAGTGAAGCGTGACTTTGAGGCACCGGGCCGGTCCCCGGTTTTCGCGCGGGAAGGCGCGGCGGCGACCTCGCACCCGCTGGCAACCAGCGCGGCTTTGGAAGTGCTTCAGGCGGGCGGCAATGCGGTCGATGCCGCGATTGCGGCCGTCGCCGTGCAATGCGTCGTCGAGCCTCACATGACCGGGATCGGCGGCGACTGCTTTGCCATCGTGATGGAACCGGACGGCCGCCTCACCGGCTTCAACGGTTCGGGTGCCGCTCCGCGCGCGGCGACGCCGCAGCGGCTCGCCGAACTGGGCGTGAAGGAGATCACCGACACCTCACCGCATGCGGTCACGGTTCCCGGCGCCGTCCGGGCCTGGGAAACCCTGCTCAAGGCGCACGGAACCAGGGACTTCAGGTCGCTTTTCAGACGGGCGATCCAGTATGCGAGCGACGGGTTTCCGGTGGCGCCGCGCGTGGCCCGCGACTGGGCCGAAGTCGTCGACAAGCTGCGGGCCGACGAATATTCCGCCGCACGCTACCTGATCGACGGCGAAGCGCCGAAGGCCGGAGCCATCCTCAAGTATCCGCGCGTCGCGGACACTCTGTCGAAGATCGCCGAAGGCGGGGCCGACGCCTTCTATCTGGGTTCGATCGCCGACGACATCGTCGCAGCCCTGCAGTCCCGCGGCGGACTGATGACCCGGGACGACCTGGCCGCCTGTCACACCACGGCGGTCTCGCCGGTGCTGCGCGACTACAAGGGCCACACGGTGGCCGAACTGCCGCCCAACGGCCAGGGCATCATCGCGCTGATCATGCTCGGCATCCTGGAGCGGTTCGACCTTGAGAAACTCGATCCGCTGGGACCCGAACGCTTCCATCTGGAAATGGAGGCGGCGCGGATTGCCTATGCGGTGCGCGACAATTTTGTCACCGATCCGGGCTACATGGATGTCTGCCATTCCCGCCTCATCGGCGAGGATTACATTTCGCGGCTCGCCAGTCAGGTCTCGGCCGGCAAGCGCATGGCCTCCATACCGGCAAGCGCACTCGCGCCGCAGACCGATACGGTCTACCTGACGGTCGTCGACCGGGACGGCCTTTCGGTCTCCTTCATCAATTCGCTCTTCAGCGACTTCGGCAGCGGCATCGTTGCCCCCGACAGCGGCGTGCTTTTGCATTGCCGCGGCAAGTCGTTCCGGGTCGAGCCGGGTCACGCCAATTCGATCGACGGCGGCAAGCGCCCGCTGCACACGATCATCCCGGCGATGGCGTTGAAGGACGGGGCGCCGTTCCTTTCCTTCGGCGTGATGGGCGGTCACTACCAGGCCTGCGGCCATGCGCATCTTTTGACCAACATCATCGACTATGGCATGGACGTTCAGGCGGCGATCGATTTCCCGCGCATGTTCTTCGACATTGCCAGCCACGAACTGCAGGCGGAAAACCTTGTGCCGGCAGCGACGATCAAGGGCCTGGAAACCCTCGGGCACAGGGTGGTGCGGGCTGCCGGTCCCATCGGGGGCTCTCAGGCGATCATGATCGACAGGACGCGGCATCTGCTCACGGCCGGGTCCGATCCACGCAAGGACGGACACGCCGCCGGCTATTGACAGTCGGTCTTTCGAGAGAAAACACCGCGACAATTTGAACCTTGAGATCGGCCCGTCCCGGGTGTCTTGTGTCCCGGGACGTGCCGACATCAGAAGAGGATATCATGTCCGGTTTTTCGCGACGGGAGGTCCTGCTCGGCGGAGCCGGTGCGCTGACGGCCTTTGCCGCCGGTGCGCTCGGGGCCCGGCAGGCACTGGCGGCCGACCACGCGCTTACCCTTGCAAGGCTCAGCCACACAATCGTCCCGGAGGCGGCGACCGGCGGCATGATGAGTTTCCTGCCGGACGCACCGCCGCCGGTGCTGCGGCTGAAGCAGGGCCGCAAGGCGCGCATCGACGTCACCAACATGCTGGACGAGGCGACGACCGTGCACTGGCACGGGCTCAGGATCGCCAATGCCATGGATGGCGTGCCGTATCTGACCCAGTATCCGATCGAGCCCGGCCAGTCCTTCCGCTATGAATTCACCCCGCCCGATGCCGGCACCTTCTGGTACCACCCCCATTGCAACACGCTGGAGCAGATCGCCCGCGGTCTGACCGGGGTCATGGTGGTCGAGGAAGAAGAGGATCCGGGTTTCGACCGGGATCTGCCGCTGAATCTTCGCGACTTCCGCCTCGGCGGCGACGGCCAGTTCATCGCCTTCTACAAGGCGCGCAATCTCGCCCGCGGCGGCACGCTCGGTACGGTCTCGACCGTCAACTGGCAGGTGGACCCGGTCTACGAGCTGCCGGCCGGCAGCCTGGTGCGTTTGCGGCTCGCGGTTACCGATCTCACCCGGATCGGCACCTATTCGATCGCCGGGGCAGAGGCGCAGGTGATCGCGCTCGACGCCAATCCGCTACCGCAGCCAATCCCGGCAAGCGGCATCGTGCTTGCCCCGGGTCAGCGCGCCGACATTGCCATGCGGGTGCCGGACGGCGCGAACGAGGTGGCGACCCTGCTTCTGAAAAAGCCGAATGGAGACAAGGTTCTGGCGCGGTTCCAACCGATGGACTCAAGCGCAGGGCGGAGTTTGCGCGAACTGAAGCCGCTGCCGCCGAACCCGGTGCCGGAGGCGGATCTGAGGAATGCCGAGGTTCTGGATTTCGTCTTCGGCTGGTCGCCGGAAGGTAACGCGCCGCAGGCCAGCATCTGCGGGTCGCTGGGCTATACGTTCTGGTCGATCAACCGGGTGGCCTGGGGAGGCGACCGGCCCGGTCCGCTCGATCCGCTGGCAACGCTCCGGCTCGGCAAGTCCTATATCCTGCGGCTGCGAAACGAAACGCCGAACGATCACCCGATCCATCTGCATGGCCTCTCTTTCCGGCTGCTGCGCTCCAACAAGCGCGCGCTGCCGCCGCTGGTGACGGACACGGCATTGCTTTTGGAAGAAGAGACGATGGAAGTTGCGCTCGTCGCCGACAATCCGGGCGACTGGGCGTTTCATTGCCATGTCATCGAACACCAGAAAACCGGCCTTGCCGGTTTCCTGCGCGTTGCCGAATGACTTGGCGGTTGCCCGCACCGGGCGGTCAGGCCGACAGCGACACGGTATAGGATCGCTCGTCGTCCTCGCCGGCGGCGGCATATTGCGCCAGATGCTGCCGGCGCTCCATTTCCGTCTCACGGCCGAGATCGCGGTTCGCCAGCAGCTGGGTCGCGTATTCGGCATGCGAACCTGCATGAAGATCGCGCTGCAATTCCGCATGGGCAATTTGGGCCGGCATCCTGTCGATGCCGAACGCGCCGATCGACTGCGCAAACAGATCCGGGTTCGGGATATAGTCGGCGACCGGCCTTTGCCGAATGCGCAAGGGACGGATGGCGGAAACGGGTTTCACTTGCATCATTGTCTCCGTGGTGGGCCAGTCCGTGGCCATTCTGGTCGGAGGTCCGGAGGACTCCGGATCTGTGTTTCAATATAGGCTGTCCGGCAACAGAAAAATGTGACGCGCATCACACTTTCGCGGGCACAGGAACGACGACAGTCCTTGATGGAACGGTTGATGGACCCGCTCGGTTCCAAAAAAAGACCCGGGGCGGGGCCCCGGGCTGAAGGTCTCCAGTGGTACTTCTGGATCTTTGATAAGAACCGACGCCTAACGCTCCGTCTTCAGGAGGTGGCCTGCGGCGCGGCGGCGCGGCAGGGCGGCCGTGGCGCGGTAGGAATTGATCCCGGCCAGAGGCTCTGCCTGCCTGCGGAACCTTGTCTGGGGCTCGCCATCGCGGGTGGCGATCAGGTGCGCGAGGAAAATCGAGTTGGGGCGGTAGCGCGTGGAAAAGGTCTGCTGCTCACGTTCCAGCTCCGGCTCGACGGGCACGGGCAGGTAGGACGCAAAGTCGGTCTGGCGTCCGTTTTCCTCTTCTCCCGAAGAGGGACGCTGGCGCCTCACATTGGCACGGCCTGCAGAGGTTACCGGGGTTACACGCACGTTTTTTCGCCTCTTTGTCTCAGAATGGCACGCTCAAAGCTGCCTTGCCTGAAACGTCGCAATCACCGTGCCAGATTAACCTCCTGTTAACCTTTTGTCCGCAGAAAACCGCCGATTCAGATTAAAAATAGTTAACGTGCCGGCGCAAAAACCGGACGCTCCGGTGCGAAACGGGGAAAGCGGTGGTAACCGTCAAAACGGGTTGAATTCGCGCCGGGAAAGGCAGCTGAGTCGGCGCTGCCGCTTCAGCCGATAGCCGGTTGGTCGACTTTCAAGGGAAGGGTGAAATCGCCCGGCACCAGATGTTTCCCTCGCAGCAGATGCTGCAAGGTGACGGCGACGGACCAGGCATCATCCAGGGCATTGTGCTGCTGCCGCTCCGCCGGTTTCAGGCCGTAATAGTCGGCGAGGCGGCCGCTGGTGGTCTTCTTGAGGTCCGCGTAGGGCATGCCGCCCTTCAGCAGCAGGCCACAGGCATTGCCGAACCGCCTCGCCGGGATCATGCGGGGGACCTCTTCGACATAGCAGCTGACGCCGAGCAGCGTCAGTTCGTCCTTGCCCCAGGACCAGAAGTCTGCTCCTTCCGAGAACCTGTCGAACCTGTCAAGGGCTTCGGCCAAGGCGACGCCGTGCCGGTCGACCGACGCCTCTTCGATGCCGGTCAGTTGAGTGAAAAAGGGATCGAGCCGATTGTCTCTGCCGAAGCGGTCCTTCGTCTTGATCAGAACCTGAAACGTCTCCACGATCCCGTAGTCCGGCTCGAACGACAGCTTGACGGCACCGATCTGCGCAACGTTGGGATCGGGATCGAACGGACCGCACCACATCCGGCTCATGGCCCCGGGCGCGGTCAGGTATTCGCAGTCGAAGATGATTGCATGGCTCATGCGGCGGGATCCGGTGATCAGAAAAAGGCAAGGAGAACGGTGGCGAGGAACAGCAGCGCGGTTGAGTAGAAGGTCAGCGCAAACCCGAGCGAACGGGCCGCGGCGCCGTTTGCATAGCCATGCCAGAACAGCGCGCGCCCGACCCAGAAGAGAGAAGCCGCCGCGGGAAGCGCGCCGAGATACGCGGCAGGAGCCAGCAGCGCGAAGGCAAGATAGACCAGCGCCGCCAGAACCGTCTGTTCCAGCGTGTTCTGCAGCACGGCCTGAAGCACCCTGGCCCTGTCCGTGCCGGCCGTCAGGCCGCTGCCGTCGATATCGGCGGGCGTAAAAAAGCGATGGCGCGCCAGAAGACCGATGGCGGCAAGCAGCCAGAGCGCAATCGCCAGGAGGCAGCGCCCGGCCAGCTGCGTCCGCCCTGCCAAGGCGGGCTCCGGCAGCCACTCCCGGGGGAACAGGAATGCGCCATAGCCGAGGGCGACGACCGCAAGGATCATCGCGGCGATCATGCCCTTCAAGACACCGTGCTGTTTCTGCGAGAGGGGCATGGCTGCCTCGGTTTCGTGTATGCCCGATTTCAGAGAATCACAGCGGGTGAAAAAAGGAAAGCGCGACCCTTGGGCCGCGCTTCCGATACCTGGTTGCCCCCACCGGATCTCAATCCGGCGCCCTGCCCGTCCAGGCGGTCCGGTCGATGTCGAGATCGGCGAATTTTTCCGGATCGAAGACCGGCCGGACGACGCCCTCGCGCAGTTGCTGCTTGAAGTCGTCCAGGATCCGCTTGGCCGTCGGGAACAGCATCATCAGCGCCAGCAGGTTCACCACGGCCAGAACGCCCATCAGCGGATCGGAGAAGAAGAAGACGGCCGTTGCGTTCGGCGCGGTGGCGCCAAGAAAGACGACGCCCATGACCGCGACCCTCAGAACCTGCAGCGCCATGGTGCTCGAGGTCATGGAGCTGAGCGCGTTCTCGCCGAGATAGTAGTTGTAGATGATGGAGGAGAAGGCGAAGAGCAGCACGGCGGCGGTGAGGAAATAGCTGGTCCAGCCGCCGAGATGGGAAGCGAGGGACTGCTGGGTCAGCACGACACCGTCGACATCCTCGGCGCCGGGCACATAGACGTCGCCCAGAAGGATGATCAGGGCGGTGCAGGTGCAGATGATGATCGTGTCGATGAAGACCGAGAATGACTGTGTGATGCCCTGGCTCAGCGGATGGCGCACGTCCGCGGTGGCGGCGACGTTTGGCGCCGAACCGAGGCCTGCCTCGTTGGAAAAGAGTCCGCGCCGCAAGCCCTGGGCGAGCGCCGCGCCCATGCCGCCGCCGACCACTTCCTCGATGCCGAGCGCATTGGCGACGATCATGTAGAGAACCGCCGGGATCTCGGTGATGTTGAGAAGGATGATCACCAGCGCCATGCCGATATAGCCGACTGCCATCACGGGGACGATGATATCGGCTGCCTTGGCGATGCGGTGGATGCCGCCGAAGACGATAAGGCCCGTGAGCGCGGTCAGGGCAATGCCGGTCCACAGTCGGCCGATGCCGAGGCTTTCCTCCGCGGCGCCCGCGACGGTGTTGCCCTGAAACGCATTGAAGCCGAAGGCGAAGGAGGCCATCAGGCAGATGGCGTAAAGCACGGCCAGCCAGCGGTAGTCCCGGCCGAGACCGTGGATGATGGTTCGCGCCGGCCCGCCGCGGTATGTCCCGTCGCCGGTGGAGCGCTTGAAGAGCTGGGCGAGGGAGCATTCGATCAGGCTGGTCGCCATGCCGATGAGGGCAATTGCCCACATCCAGAAGACGGCGCCCGGGCCGCCGAGCGTGATCGCAACGGCCACCCCGGCGATGTTGCCGCCGCCAACGCGGCCACCGACCGACAGGAGAAGGGCCTCACGGGCGGAGATCGCATTGGGATCGCCCGACTGGTTCCTGGAGGACAGGACACGGAACATGCGCAGGAAAAAGCGGAACTGCACGAAGCCGGTGGTGACGGTGAAGAAAACGCCGATGACAACGAGAAACGGGATGAGCGCCCATTCCCATGTCAGTTCGTGGATCAACGCGAAGAACGCCTCGATATAATGCATGGATCCAACCCTCCTTGTGACCGCAAGGCCTGCCGCGTGGGGAGGCCCGTCGGAAATGACAGGTTAGGCTTCGCCTTTCGGCGAATGCAATAAAAAAGAGCACGTTACGTCAGTGCACTTAAAAGCTGTCTTGTGGGCCGGAGAGCAACCAGGCAACAAAAAACGCGGCCCCGAGGGACCGCGTTTCCAAAACTCTGCAGGCTATGCCTCAGGCTGCCAGGGCGCCCTGTGCCTTCTCGACCAGAGACTTGAAGGCCTCCGGCTGATGGATGGCGAGGTCGGACAGGACCTTGCGGTCAACTTCGATGCCGGCCTTGTTCAGGCCATCGATGAAGCGGCCATAGGTCAGGCCGTGCATGCGGGTCGCCGCGTTGATGCGCTGGATCCAGAGCGAACGGAAGTTGCGCTTCTTGGTCTTGCGGTCGCGGTAGGCATACTGTGCGGCCTTCTCGACGGCCTGCTTGGCAACGCGGATGGTGTTCTTGCGGCGGCCATAGTAACCCTTGGCGGCTTTCAGAACTTTCTTGTGGCGAGCGTGGGCGGTTACGCCCCGTTTGACGCGTGACATTTAGGTGATCTCCTTCGGGGC
>ENA-ORCZ01000361-ORCZ01000361.1-marine-metagenome-genome-assembly--contig:-NODE-361-length-22510-cov-4.062676_pt1 | contig 22510 bp, 18 predicted proteins | sample MGYA00237785_ERZ508519 | MGnify/ENA primary metagenome ERZ508519 (study PRJEB26189, sample SAMN06268790) | marine metagenome | isolation source: Bioluminescent Bay, La Paraguera, Puerto Rico | place...
GGCATTTCCGGCCCGATCGCGGCCATGGCGCCCGCCATGATCGACTCGGCCCAGCTGGCCATCCAGCAGGTCAACGAACAGGGCGGCATCGGCGACGGCGAGAACCTCGTCGGTGTCGTCGGCGACAGCGCCTGCAACCCGCAGAACGGCACGGACGCCGCCACCAAGGCCGTCAATATCGAAGGCGTCGTCGGCATTGTCGGCCCGCACTGCTCGGGGGCCGTTCTGGCCGCTGCCGGCTCCGTTACCATCCCGGCCGGCATCACCCTGATCACGCCGGCCGGCACGTCGCCGGAGATCTCCAACCTGGAGGACAAGGGCACCGTCTTCCGCACGGTGCCGTCCGACGACTATCAGGGCCGTGCCCTCGCACGTACCCTGAAGGAGCAGGGCTACGAGAAGGTGGCCGTTGCCTATCTCAACAACGACTACGGCACCGGCCTCGCCAACGCCTTCAAGGCGGAGTTCGTCGATGAACTCGGCGGCGAGATCACCCAGTTCGCGGCCCATGAGGAAGGCAAGGCCTCCTACCGTTCGAACCTTGCCGAACTCGCCAAGGGCGATGCCGACACGCTCGTGATCTTGGATTACGGCGACGGCACCGGCCTCACCATCTTGCGTCAGGCTCTGGAAAACGGCTTCTTCGAGAAGTTCGTCGGCGGCGACGGCATGAAGTCCGAAGCCGTGATCAACGAACTGGGCGCGGAAAACCTCGACACCTTCGTGTCGTCCTCCCCGGTCGGGGAGCAGTCCCAGTCGCTCGAGATCTTCAACGAAGCCTTCAAGGGCATCGGCGGCGATCCGGATGCGATCTACGTGTCCACGTCCTATGACGCAGCCTTCCTCCTGGCGCTCGCCATCGAAAAGGCCGGCGGCAAGAAGGAAGACGTCGCCGCTGCCATGATGGAAGTCTCCAACGGCGAAGGCGAGCCGATTCTTCCGGGCGAATGGAAGAAGGCGAAGGAACTGATCGCAGCCGGCACGGCCATCGACTACAAGGGCGCTGCCGGCGACCACAACTTCGACGCCAAGGGCGACGTTCCGGGCACCTACGCCCTCTGGGAAGTCGGCGCGGAAGGCTTCGAAGTCCTGACCCAGATGAAATAAGCTTCTTCGACTGAAGAGCTTGAGAAAGACCGGCGGCTCGCAAGGGCCGCCGGTTTTGTTTTGAAGCGCAGCAAATACCCTCACGGTCATTCCGGACAAGTGAGGCGCAGCCGAATGCAGATCCGGAATCCAGACCTGTTTTGCGCTGAAAGCGCAGCCTTGTTCTCTCTTTCCACAATGAGTTCGCTCACGTTCACGCTGACGCGCTGGGTTCCGGATCTGCGCGCAGCTTCGCTGCATTTGTCCGGAACGACGGAGCGGTTGGGAGAGCTGTTGCACTCAGCTCTTACCCCCTCAAGGATTTCCCGCTATACACCCCGCCATGCGTGATCTGGATGTTCTTGTGCTCGGTGGTGGCGCCGCCGGGCTGATGTGTGCGATCGAGGCGGGAAAGCGCGGGCGCAAGGTGCTCGTGGTGGACCATGCGAAGAACCCGGCGGAGAAGATCCGGATATCCGGGGGCGGGCGCTGCAACTTCACCAACATCCATTGTTCGCCGGCTAACTTTCTGTCGCAGAACCCGCGATTCTGCGTCTCGGCGCTGAAGCGCTACACCCAGCATGACTTTCTGAAGCTCGTTGAAAAGCATCGCATCTCCTGGCACGAAAAGACCCTCGGACAGCTCTTTTGTGATGACAGCGCCAGGGACATCATCCGCATGCTCTTGTCCGAGTTGGAAGCTGCCGGCGGCAAGCTGCAGCTCGAAACGGAGATCAGGGCGGTCGACAAGCCGGATGATCATTTTTCGGTCGCGACCTCCAGGGGACCGGTCAGGGCGAAGGCTCTGGTCGTGGCAACCGGCGGGCCGTCGATCCCGAAGATGGGCGCGACCGGTTTTGCCTACGAACTGGCAAGGCAGTTCGGCGTTGATGTGATTGCGCCGCGGGCGGCGCTGGTGCCGCTCACCTTCTCCGATGCCAACAAGGAACTCTGCAGCAAGCTCGCGGGTGTTTCGGTCGATGCGATTGTCTCTTTCAGAAAGACCTCCTTCCGCGAAGGCCTGCTCTTCACCCATCGCGGCCTCTCCGGGCCGTCGATCCTGCAGATCTCGTCCTACTGGCAAGAGGGGCAGCCGGTATCGGTGAACCTTGCGCCGGCAACCGACGTCTTTGAGACGCTCCGGCAGGCCCGCCAGCAGACGCCGAAACAGGATCTGAAGACGGCGCTCGGTCTCATGCTGCCCAACCGGCTGGCGGAGGAACTTTCGCAGGCGTTTTCACTGAAGGGGCGGCTTGCAGACCAGTCCGACAAGGTGCTTCACCGGGCGGCAGACCAGCTCAATCGCTGGCAGCTGACACCGGTTGGAACGGAAGGCTACCGCACGGCCGAGGTGACACTTGGCGGCATCGACACGCGGGAGCTCTCCTCCAAGACGATGGAAAGCGCCAAAGTGCCGGGGCTTTATTTTATCGGCGAGGCGGTTGACGTTACCGGCCATCTCGGCGGCTTCAACTTTCAATGGGCCTGGTCGTCGGGGCACGCTGCCGGCCAGGTGGTCTGACGGTCTCATTCATCAATTCGTAGAAGAGCTTGCGCAGCGCAGCATTTTTTGATGATCGCTCCTCATTCATGGGTATAGTGGCTCGACTGGGCTAACCATCAATCGGTCCCGATGCTGTCAACTCGTTCCCCCTCATCCTGAGGAAGCGCGCAAGCGCTGTCTCGAAGGATGGGCGGCCCGCTCCGAACAAGCGGCCATCCTTCGAGACGGACCTGACGGTCCTCCACAGGATGAGGAGAAATCGAACCGGATGAAGGATACAGCTCATGGCTGAATGCCGGGGGGAGGAATGAAGCGCGTTACGATACATGATGTGGCCGACACGGCCGGGGTTAGCCTGGCAACGGTCGACAGGGTGCTGAACGGGCGCCCGGGCGTACGCAAAGTGACGATCGAGAAGGTCAAACAGGCGGTTGAGGTGCTGAACTACAAGCCGGATGTCTTCGCTGCCGGCCTGGCGAAGAAGCGTCTCTACCGGCTGCATTTCCTGCTTCCCAACGGGCCGAACGCCTTCATGGAGGACCTCACCCGCGAAGCGCTGTCGCATGCCGAGACCATGAGCGGCGACCGCATGCATGTGCATGTGGAGCCGATCGATGCTTTCGACGGCCACCGCGTGGCCGGGACGCTGGCACTGCTCGATCGATCGCAATGCGACGGTGTCGCTGTCGTCGCCCCCGCCTTCCCGGAAGTCCAGGCCGCCATCGACCGGCTGCAGGACCGGGGCGTGCCGGTGGTCACGCTCGTTTCAGATCATCCGTCTTCCACGCGTCAGCATTTCGTCGGCATCGACAACATGGCGGCCGGCAGGACTGCGGGGCGTCTCCTTGGCCGCTTCCTGCCGAAGGCGCCTGCGAAGATCGCCTTCATTGCGGGGTCGCTGGGGCTGCGTGACCACGCGGAGCGCTATGACGGCTGCCGGGAAGTGCTCGAAAGCGACTTTCCGCATCTGGAGCTTCTGAAGGTGCGCGAAGGCCGGGACGACAATGCCCGCAATGCGGATCTCGTCAGAAAGCTGCTCGCCGAACACCCGGACCTTGCCGGCCTCTACAACATGGGCGCCGGAAATCGCGGTACGATTGCCGCCCTGACCGAAAGCCGCCGCGCCGGCGGCATCGTCTTCATCGGCCATGAACTCACCCCCTATACGTATGACGCGCTGGAGGACGGCGTGCTTGATGCGGTCATCGCCCAGGATCCCGGCCATGAGATCCGCAGCGCCATCAGGGTACTGAAAGCGCTCTGCGACGGCGTGCCGATCATCGAGGGCCAGGAACGCATCGGCATCGACGTGTTCCTGAAGGACAATCTGCCCGACTTGTCCGGACCGACGCCGGCGACCGACCAGACCGCCTGACAAATCAACGACAGAACCGAGCCGTTTCCGGGAGGAAACCATTTGGAGGCCGTAAATGAGTAACGCACCTCAGAAAATCGTCAACCCGATCCTGCCGGGCTTCAATCCGGACCCGTCCATCTGCCGGGTCGGCGACGACTATTACATCGCGACCTCCACCTTCGAGTGGTTTCCGGGTGTGCAGATCCATCATTCGAAGGACCTGAAACACTGGCGCCTTGTGACGCGGCCGCTGACACGGCCCGAGCAGCTCGACATGCGCGGCAACCCGGATTCCTGCGGCATCTGGGCCCCGTGCCTCACCCATGCGGACGGTCTGTTCTGGCTGGTCTATACGGACGTGAAGCGCAAGGACGGTGCCTTCAAGGATGCGCATAACTACATCGTCACCGCACCCGAAATCGAAGGGCCGTGGTCCGATCCTGTCTACACCAACTCCTCGGGCTTCGATCCTTCGCTCTTCCATGACGACGATGGCCGCAAGTGGCACCTCAACATGATCTGGGACTATCGGGTCGGCAGGAATTCCTTCACTGGGATCGCGCTGCAGGAATATGATCCGCAGGCGGGCAAACTCGTCGGACCGGTCCGGAATATCTTCAAGGGCACAGAGCTTGGCCTGGTCGAGGGGCCGCACCTCTACAAGCGGGACGGCTGGTATTACCTGCTGACGGCGGAAGGAGGGACCGGTTATGACCACGCCGTGACATTGGCCCGCTCCCGCCGCATCGAGGGGCCGTACGAATTGCATCCCGACACCCACGTGCTCACCTCCCGGCTGGATCCAGACAACCCCATCCAGCGTGCCGGACATGGCGACATCGTCGAGACCGAAGCAGGAGAAACCTATCTGGTGCATTTGATGGGCCGGCCGCGGCCCGGTCAGAACCGCTGCCAGATGGGCAGGGAGACGGCGATCCAGAAATGTGTCTGGGGCGAGGATGGCTGGCTGCGCCTTGCCGCCGGTGGGCAGGCGCCCGAGGTGGAAGTGGAGGCGCCGGCACTGGCCTCCCATCCGGTCGAAGCGGAGCCCGCCCGCCACGACTTCAATGATGAGAGCCTGCCGTCCGTCTTCCAGTGGCTGCGCACGCCTTATCCGGAGCGGCTGTTTTCCCTGAAGGAGCGGCCGGGATATCTGCGGCTTTTCGGCCGGGAATCCCTCGGCAGTTTCTTCGAACAGACCCTCGTTGCCCGCCGCCAGACGTACTACGACTTCGAGGCCGAAACGCTGGTCGACTTCCAGCCGGACAGCATCCAGCAGACGGCGGGCCTGATCGCCTATTACGGCCGCTTCCAGTTCTTCTACGTGGCCGTGACCCATGACGAGAGCCTGGGCCGCGTACTCACCGCGCTTGCCTGCCCGGGCAATGCACCGGAGGGGGCGCTGGTGGCGCCCCTGGACGAGCCGGTGCGCCTTTCGGCAAGCGGTCCTGTCGGACTCAAGCTCAGAGTGGAGGGTCTCGCCCTGCGCTTCTGGTACCAGGTGGATGGAAGCGCCTGGCAGCGCATCGGCCCGGCATTCGACGCGACCATCCTGTCGGACGAGGCAGCGGGACGGGGGGCGCATGGCAACTTCACCGGTGCCTTTGTCGGCATGCATGCCATGGATACTTCTGGCAGGGCCTGGCCCGCGGATTTCGATTTCTTCAGCTATCGGAAACTGAGATGAGCGGCATGGGACAGTGGAAACCGCGTGTTTTAGCAAAAAGTGGGCTCTGACATTCAATTTTTTGCATTGACGTTTCCCGCAGGGCACCGCATATCTAGGTCATGCGTTTGACCCAACAGACAAACTATGCCGTGCGCGCGCTGATGTACTGCGCCGTCAATCCGGACAAGCCGAGCAAGGTAGCGGATATCGCCGCCAGCTTCGACATGTCCGAGACACACCTGTTCAAGATCATGAAGGTCCTGGTCGATGCCGATCTGATCAAGACCATCCGCGGCCGCAACGGCGGTGTCATGCTGGCCCGTCCGGCAGAGCGGATTTCGGTCGGTGAAGTGGTGCGCGCTGCGGAAGAAAGCTTCCTTCTGGCGGAATGTTTCGATTCCGGCCGCAAGGATTGCCCGCTGATCATGTCCTGCGGCTTCAACGGCCTGCTGCACGAGGCACTGGAAGCCTTCATGGAAGTGCTGGACGGCAAGTCGATCGCGGATCTCTCAGAGGACCGCTTCGGCATGCGCGACCTTCTGAAGATCGACAACACGCACACGCCGATCGCTGCCAACGCCTGAAAGGCGGCACATTCGGGATTGCCAGGGCGCCACCATCCGGTTGGCGCCTTTTTTGTTTTGCAGCCTTTGTGATTGTTTCACCGCGACAAGGACTCTGTCGCAATCCTCGCGGCTTTCGCAGGATGGAAAAGTGTTGCGTAAGCCTGGCGGGACGAGTTCGGGACGAGAAACTGTCGGTTCCGCGAAGGTCCTTTACAGGAAAAGGCCGGGCTGGCTGGCCGCTGAGGGAGAGGAGAGGGCGGTTGGCTGGCCTGGCATTTGTCACCTCCGGTTGCCCGGAGGTCCCGTCTAATCCAGAACCAGAGGACGCGATTTCCGGTTCCGTTTCGATCAGGCATTGCCTTGATAGAAAAACTTGAGTATGAGTGTCAAGTATAAAGTTGAGTTCGAAACTCATCTTTTGAGCCCGCAGACCCAACACGCCCCTGACCTGCTGAAAAGCGCATGGTCTGAAGGGGAAATTCAAAGGCCAAGGACCGATTTCGCGCCATGACACCGACCGCCAACAGCCAGAAGAATCGACTTTCTCTGGGTTCCGTCAACCGTGCCCGACAGGCGTTCGCGACCAAGCCGCGTGATGAGAAATCGGAATTCGATACCCGCGAGCTGTTCCACGGTCTGCGCCAGATCCAGATCCGGCACAACGAGGAAACCTACCGCCTGTCGATCACCAAGCAGGGCAAGCTCATTCTGACGAAATAGGATTTCATTCGGTGTCAGAACTGCGACGCATGCCGTAGGATCCGCTGAAGCCATCCCCGTCATCCCGGCCAAGCGCAGCGCGAGCCGGGACCGGTGAGCCGACGACTTAGCAATTTGTGCATCGATTCACTGGGCTCCCCGGTCCCGGATCTTCGCTGCGCTTCGTCCGGGATGACGCAATCGATTTATGTGGACTAGGCGTTCCCCTACGCCGCGAAAATCGCCACCGGCTTGCCGACACCGCGCAGGGCATGTTCGCCCATGGCGTTAAGGCCAAGCTGGAGGTCGCCGGAAAGGGCATTGCGTACCGGTTCGGTCAAAAGCAGTTCCTGTCCGAGCGGCTTGCACAGGCTTTCCACCCGGCTGGTCTCGTTGACGGCGCGGCCGATCACCGTGAAGTCGAGCCGCTCCTCGCCGCCGACATTTCCAAAAAACACTTCGCCCCGGTGAAGTCCGATGCCGATCTTCAGAGGGTGCCAGTGGACCGGATCCGGCAGCTCGGCCGGCGGGTTGATGTTGAGATCCTCGATTGCCTTGAGTGCGGTGCGCGCGGCTTTCACCGCCGCGTCTGCGGCATCGGTTTCCCCGAGCGCCTTCTGATCGAAGACCGCTAGGACGCCGTCTCCCATGAACTTCAGGATATCGCCGCCATGGGACAGGACAGCGTCGGAGATGCGGTCGAAATAGGCGTTCAGGATCGCGGTGACTTCCGGTCCGGAAAGGCGGTCGGCGAGCTGCGTGAAGCCGCGCATGTCGGACATGAACACCACCGCCTTGATCGCCTCTCCGTCGCCGCGCTTGATCAGGCCGTCGAGCACCCGCTGTCCGGCGATGGGGCCGAGATAGGTGTCGGCGACATTGCGGGCGATGCGCTGCACGATATGCCGCTCGATATGGAGGGCCAGAAGGTCTATCAGGCTGCGGATCTTGTCCTTTTCCGTCGGCAGGAACCCGCCCGGGCGCAGTGTCGCCAGCGTCATCGCATTGCGCTTTTCATGCGAGGAGCTGAGCGGCAGGGCGACATAGGTCGTATAGCCCTGATCGGCAAGCTCGCGCATCAGCGGGGCGGATCCGGCGCCTTCCTCGCTTTCCAGATCCACCTTGATGGTCTGACCCTCGTTGATGACGAGTGACAGCGGGTTGCGGGTAAAGGCTTCGGTCTTCGACGCATTGGCGTCCGCCGCCACCTCGTCGCAGAATTTGTCCTGGCTGTTCCAGACCCAGGAAAAGCCAATGACGCGCGGATGCAGCGTGCCGATATGCAGCGTCGCCCGGTCGATGCTGAGCCCGGCCGCCTTGCAGCGCCACATGAACTCTTCGAACATCAGCATGACATTGTCGATCCGCGTCGCCTCGTGAAGCAGCCAGGCATGCAACTCCTCGAAGGTAATCGCGGCCGGTGCGCAGGCCGGGCCCCGATTGGAGCGGGCGAGCAGGTAGACATGCGGCGCATAGCTGCGCGGGGCGGGATCAAGCACGGCTTTATTCATCGGAACTCCGGACCTTTGTCACGGCTATATCTCGGGCGGAGAGCGACAAAGTTCAATCCGGAAACGGATCAAGGAGGGCAGGAATCAGTTTGAAAAGCTGGCGGGAGCAAGGGACCTATCCTTCGAGACAGCGCTTCCGCGCTTCCTCAGGATGAGGGTAGAGTTTACAGCGGGCTCAAACAGCCTTTCAGCACATGACACCCTCATCCTGAGGAGCCTGGCAAGGCCAGGCGTCTCGAAGGACAGCCCACAAGCTCCGGAAATCGAACCTCGGGAGACGCCTCAGAACGCCGCCTCGACGCCGCCCATCTCCACATAGACACTCTTGATCTGGCTGTAATACTCGATCGCGGCGTGGCCGTTCTCGCGGCCGATGCCGGATTTCTTGTAGCCGCCGAAGGGCATCTCGATCGGGGTGAGGTTGTAGGTGTTGATCCAGCAGGTGCCGGCCTGCAGTTGGTCGATGACCCGGTGGGCACGCTGGATGTCCCTGGTGAAGACACCGGCCGCGAGACCGAACTCCGTGTCGTTGGCGCGCGCAATGACCTCGTCCTCGTCCGAAAAGTCGAGCACGCTCATTACCGGGCCAAAGATCTCCTCGCGGGCGATGCGCATGTCGTCGGTGACGTCCGCAAAGACTGTCGGCTGGACGAAATAGCCGTCGGGGAAACTGTCGACGGTTGCCGCGCCGCCGCCACAGACCAGCCTTGCCCCTTCGCGCTCGCCGAGCTGCATGTAGTGCATGACCTTGTCGAACTGCTGCCGGGAGACGAGCGGGCCGATGTTGGTGGCCTCGTCCAGCGGATCACCGAGGACGGCCTTGGCGGTGCGTTCTGCCAGGCGCGCCACGAAGGCTTCCTTGATGGCCGCATGCACGAAGACACGGGTGCCGTTGGAGCAGATCTGGCCGGTGGAATAGAAATTGGCGTTGATTGCGGCGGAAACCGCGTTTTCGATATCCGCGTCCTCGAAGACGATCAGCGGCGACTTGCCGCCAAGTTCCAGGGTCGTCTTCTTCAGATGTTCGCCGGCAAGCGCCGCCACCTTGGCGCCGGTCGGGACGGACCCGGTCAGCGACACCTTGGCGACCGCCGGATGGGCAACGAGTTTGGCGCCGACGTCGCCGAAACCCTGCAGCACATTGAAGACACCGGCCGGCAGGCCTGCCTCGGTGAAGGCCTCGGCCAGCTTCAGGGCGCTGAGCGGCGTGATTTCGGAAGGCTTGAAGATCATCGCATTGCCGCAGACCAGAGCGGGTGCGGATTTCCAGCAGGCAATCTGGATCGGATAGTTCCAGGCACCGATGCCGAAACAGATGCCGAGCGGCTCGCGCTTGGTAAAGGCGAAGGAACTGCCGAGATTGATGTGTTCGCCGGTCAGCGTCGCGGCGAGGCCGCCGAAATATTCAAGACAGTCCGCACCAGAGGCCGCATCGGCGATCAGCGTTTCCTGCAGCGGCTTGCCGGTGTCGAGCGTCTCCAGGATGGAGAGTTCGCGGTTCTTCTCCCGCAGGATCTCGGCAGTCCGGCGCAGCACCCTGCCACGTTCGGCAGCGGGCGTCGCCGCCCAGATCTTCTGGCCTTCTCCGGCCGCACGGATGGCTGCCGCAATGACGGCGTCATCGGCCGTCTGGATCTGCGCGATGACTTCGCCGGTGGCCGGATAAAGCGAGTCGAACGGCGTGCCGTGCTGGCTCTCCAGATATGAGCCGCCGACATAATGGGACGCTTGCGGTTGGGCACGCATGGGTGGGCTCCTGTAGCTTTCGTATCTGCTCTAAAATCCGCCGGTTATCCAGCTGCCTCAGCGCTGACTGCTTTCCCACGCCGGGTGGATCCACGGCTCCTGGTTGGAGGCAGGCAGCGGTGTCTTGCCGAGAATATGGTCCGATGCCTTTTCCCCGACCATAATCGAGGGAGCGTTCAGATTGCCATTGGTGATTTGCGGGAAGATGGAACTGTCGGCAACACGCAGGCCATCGACGCCGATCACCCGGCATTCCGGATCGACCACCGCCAGCGGATCGTCCTTGGCGCCCATGCGGCAGGTGCCGCAGGGGTGATAGGCGCTTTCCACGTGCTCGCGGATGAAGCCGTCCAGTTCCTCGTCGCTCTGGACCTTGTCGCCTGGCTGGATCTCCTTGCCGCGATAGGGCGCGAAGGCCTCCTGGGCAAAGATCTCGCGGGTAAGGCGGATACAGGTGCGGAAATCCTCCCAGTCCTCCTCGTGGGACATATAGTTGAAGAGGATCGACGGTTTTGCCTTCGGGTCGCTGGAGGTCAGCTTGATCCGGCCGCGCGACCTGGAGCGCATCGGTCCGACATGGGCCTGGAAACCGTGGCCCTCGGCCGCCGCCTGGCCGTCGTAACGAACGGCAAAGGGCAGGAAATGGTACTGGATGTCAGGGTATTTGATGCCGGGTTTGGAGCGGATGAAGGCGCAGCTCTCGAATTGGTTGGAGGCGCCGAGACCCTGCTTCAGGAACAACCACTGGGCGCCGATCAGCGCCTTGGATACGAGGTTCCAGTGCTTGTAGAGCGTGATCGGCTGGATGCAGGCCTGTTGCAGGTAAAGCTCCAGATGGTCCTGCAGGTTGGCGCCGACGCCGGGCCTGTCGGCGACGACGTCGATGCCGACGGCACTGAGATCCGCTGCCGGGCCGATGCCGGACTGCATCAGGATTTTCGGTGAATTGATGGAGGAGGCGGCAAGCACGACTTCGCGGGCGGCGCGCGCCTCGCGGATCTCGCCGCCGGTCTCGAATTCGACGCCGACGGCGCGCCTGTCCTCGATCAGGATGCGCCGCACCAGCGCGCCCTTGATCAGGGTGATGTTGCCGCGTTTCAGTGCGGGGCGGAGATAGGCATTGGCGGCGGACCAGCGGCGGCCCCGGTGGACCGTCATCTCCATGTCGCCGAAGCCTTCCTGCCGCTCGCCGTTATAGTCTTCGGTGACGCCGTAGCCGGCCTGTTCGCCGGCCGTCTTGAAAGCCTCGAAAAGCGGGTTCCACTTGGTGCCGCGCTGGACATGCAGCGGGCCGTTGGTGCCGCGCCAGCCGTCCTGGCCGCCGTGGCTGTGTTCCTGACGCTTGAAATAGGGCAGGACGTTGCGGTAGCCCCAGCCGCTGGCTCCCATTTCCTCCCAGGTGTCGAAGTCGCAGGCATGGCCGCGCACATAGACCATGCCGTTGATGGAAGACGAGCCGCCGATCACCTTGCCCCGCGGTGTCGCCAGCCGACGGCCGCCCAGATGCGGCTCCGGCTCGCTGGAATAGCCCCAGTCGTAGAGCGGCATGTTCATCGGGTAGGAGAGCGCGGCCGGCATCTGGATCAGCGGTCCGACGTCGGTGCCGCCGAATTCCAGGACCAGAACACGGTTGCGCGGATCCTCCGAAAGCCGGTAGGCCAGGGCGCATCCGGCGGAGCCGGCGCCGACGATGATGAAATCGAACTGGTCGGTCATGAAAATCTCCACCGCGGGTCAGTTCTTTGCCTGACGTGCCAGGTGCACGGCAATCTGGGTTTCGACGTAATCCTCGACCATGGCGATCGCTGCCTGGCGGTCGGTGTTGCCGTTGCGCAGCGCCTGGCGGATCCAGACGCCGTCGATCATCGACGCCGTGCCTTCCGCGACCCGGCGCGCCTCATCCTGTTGCATGAAGGCCCTGAGATTGTGCGTGAGGTTGGAGGCGAGCCTGGCGGCATAGATGTTGAGGAGGCGGCTGTTGCTGTCGGTCGTGCGCGACTGGACATAGAAGGCCAGCCAGGCGGCGATCACGGCCGGCTGGAACTGGTCGACGGCGAAGTTGCCGGCAATGATGGCGCTGATACGCTCGCGCGGGGTTTCGGCGATGGCAAGACCGTCGCGGATCGCCTGTCCGAGCACGGTCAGGAGATGGCGCATCGTGGCAGCGAGAAGCTGGTCCTTGGAGCCGAAATAATGATGCACAAGGCCGCCGGAAACACCGGCGCGCTTGGCGATCTGGGCCATGGTGACGTCGCTGTAGCCGCGCTCGTGGATGGCATCCACGGTCGCGACTATGAGGCTGCGCCGCCGCTCTTCTTCCATACCGACCTTGGGCATCTCGACCTCCTGCACTCTATCCGTCTTATTTTTAATTGATCAATCAATCAATGAAAACTTGCAAATTTTTCCCGTGGATGTTTGGATCAAGTTTGGGCAGGCTGTGGAAGGAGGAAACCGAGGGCACTAGAAACAACCCGTCACCACACGCCTTGCAAAAAACAACAAGATAATCTTTCCACAAGGAGGTATGCATATGAAAGTAGCAGCGAAACTCGCTGGGGGCCTGGCGCTTGGGCTTCTGCTGACTGGCGCCGCACTGGCAAACGATCCCGAAAGCTGCAAGACAGTCCGCTTCTCGGACGTCGGCTGGACCGATATCACCGCAACCACCGCGGCCACCTCGGTCGTTCTGGAAGCACTCGGCTATGAACCGGATGTGAAGATCCTCTCCGTGCCGGTGACCTATGCGTCGCTGAAGAACAAGGACATCGACATCTTCCTCGGCAACTGGATGCCGACGATGGAAGGCGACATCAAGGCCTACCGCGAGGACGGTTCCGTGGAAACGGTCCGGGCCAACCTGGAAGGCGCGAAATACACGCTTGCGGTGCCGGAATATACCTATGAGAAAGGCCTGAAGAACTTCGCCGATATCGCCAAGTTCAAGGACGATCTCGACGGCAAGATCTATGGCATCGAGCCGGGCAACGACGGCAACCGTCTGATCATCGACATGATCGATCAGAACATGTTCGATCTGTCCGGTTTCGAAGTGGTCGAATCCTCCGAACAGGGCATGCTGGCCCAGGTTGCCCGTGCCAACAAGCGTGAGGCGGACATCGTCTTCCTCGGTTGGGAACCGCATCCGATGAACGCCAATTTCAAGATGAAGTATCTTGACGGCGGCGACGACATCTTCGGCCCGAACTATGGCGGTGCCACGGTCTATACCAACGTGCGCGCGGGCTACGTCAAGGAATGCCCGAATGTCGGCAAGCTGCTGGAGAACCTCGAATTCTCGTTGCCGATGGAGAACGAGATCATGGGCGCGATCCTGATCGACGGCGAAGACCCGAACAAGGCGGCTGCCGCCTGGCTGAAGGAGCACCCGGCCACGTTTGAAAACTGGCTCGTCGGTGTGAAGACCATTGATGGCGGCGACAGCTTCGCGGCTGTCAAGGGAGCCCTCGGTCTCTGATCGCTGACTATCAACTGGGCGCCGGTGCGGTTCTGCCGCCCGGCGCTGCCGGTTTTCCAATAACAATAATTCCGGAGCAGGGGCGTGGACTGGCTCACAGATTACAAGTTGCCGATCGGACCTTGGGCGCGTGCCTTCGTCGACTGGCTGACCGAAAATGCCTATTGGGTGTTCGACGGCATCTCGATCGTTCTTGAAGCCCTCATCGACGGGATTCTATGGCTGCTGCAGACGCCGCATCCGCTGATCATTGTCGCGATCGCGGTGGGTATCGGTTACGCCGTTCACCGGACCTTCACCTTCGCGGCCTTTGTGGCCGTCTCCCTTCTCCTCATCATCAACCAGGGCTACTGGGAAGAGACGACCGAAACGCTGGCACTCGTCATGGCCGCCTCCGTCGTCTGCATGGTGGTTGGCGTGCCGGTCGGCGTCCTCGCAGCTCACCGGCCCCGCTTCTTCGCGGCGCTGCGGCCGGTTCTGGACCTGATGCAGACCATCCCGACCTTCGTCTATCTGATCCCGGCCCTGATCCTGTTCGGCCTTGGCATGGTGCCCGGCCTGATCGCAACGGTGATCTTCGCCATTCCGGCGCCGATCCGGCTGACCCAGCTTGGCGTTTCGTCGACCCCGACTGCGCTCATCGAGGCGGGCAAGGCCTTCGGGGCAACCAAATCGCAGCTTCTGTGGAAGATCGAACTGCCCTATGCGCTGCCGCAGATCATGGCCGGTCTTACCCAGACCATCATGCTGTCCCTGTCCATGGTGGTGATCGCGGCCCTCGTCGGTGCCGACGGTCTCGGCGTGCCGACCCTGAGGGCGCTCAACACGGTGAATATCGCCCAGGGCTTCGAGGTCGGTGTCTGCATCGTGCTGATCGCCATCGTGCTCGACCGGTTCTTCCGTGCCGAAGAGGGAGGCAAGCGATGAGCGAATTGCAAAACAATGCCGTCGTTACCTTCAAGAACGTCGATATCGTCTTCGGTGAAAAGCCGCAGACGGCCCTGCCGCTGATCGATGCCGGCAGGACGCGCCAGGAGATCCAGGCCGAAACCGGCCAGATCCTCGGCGTCGCCGGGGCCACTTTCGATATCCACGAGGGCGAGGTCATCGTGCTGATGGGCCTGTCGGGCTCCGGCAAGTCGACCCTTCTGCGTGCCGTCAACGGCCTCAACCCGGTCATTCGCGGCGAAGTGCAGGTGCATGACGGCAACCGCTACGTCAATCCGGAAACCTGTTCGGAAAACGATCTCCGGGAGCTGCGACGTCACCGCATCGGCATGGTTTTCCAGCAGTTCGGTCTCCTGCCTTGGCGCACGGTCGCGGAGAATGTTGGCTTCGGCCTGGAACTTGCCGGCATGCCGGTCAAGGAAAGGGAAGCCAAGGTCGAGGCGCAGCTCAAGCTGGTCGGCCTCACCGGCTGGGGCGAGAAATACGTGCATGAGCTCTCCGGCGGCATGCAGCAACGCGTCGGGCTCGCCCGCGCCTTTGCGACAGATGCTCCGATATTGCTGATGGACGAGCCTTTCTCGGCCCTCGATCCGCTGATCCGCGACAAGCTGCAGGACGAGCTGCTCGACCTGCAGAAGGAGCTGAACCGGACCATCATCTTCGTCAGCCACGATCTCGACGAAGCTGCCAAGATCGGCTCGCGCATCGCGATCATGGAAGGCGGACGGGTGATTCAGCTCGGCACGCCGCAGGAGATCGTCAAGACGCCGGCAACGGACTACGTGGCCGAGTTCGTCAGCCACATGAACCCGCTCAACGTGCTCAGGGCCCGCGACATCATGGTGCCACCCGGCAGCCTGGCCGGTTCGCTGGCGAACGCACCGACCTGCGATGCCGGCACCTCGATCCGGGAGGTCGCGACGCTGAAGAAATCGAGCAAGGACCCGATCGTCGTCCGGAGCGACGGCGCCATCGTCGGCGTCATCGGCGAAAAGGAACTGCTCGACTGCATGATCTAGGCGGCGCTCCTGTCGCGGTTGACCCCGCACCAATGACCTCATCCTGAGGAAGCGCGTCAGCGCTGTCTCGAAGGATGGGCGGCATATTCCCGAAGCAGCGGCCCATCCTTCGAGACGGACCTTTCGGTCCTCCTCAGGATGAGGTGTTTGGGTTTGGCGGTGTCAAAAAAAAAACGGGGCCGAAAGGCCCCGTTTTCACGTCTGCTTCTGCCGAGCGCCGCTAGAGCGCGTCGCGTCTAATCGGCATCGCTTTTCGCTGCCTGAAATCAAGGATTTCAACGCAAAAAGCGATGCATGAATTTCGTTTGAACACGACGCGCTTTGGCAGGCGGGCAAAGCGAAATCTCAGAGCAGCTCGAGCTGAGCGGCCTGCTTGCCGCGGCCGCGACGGTCGTCTTCGGCGACGAAGGAAACCTTTGCCCCTTCCACCGGCGTGCCGATGCCGGCAGCTTCAAACGCGGTGATGTGGACGAAGACGTCCTTGGAGCCGTTTTCCGGCGTGATGAAGCCGAAACCGCGGTCGTGGTTGAAGAATTTGATGGTGCCGTTCTCGCGCATGGAAGAACCTTTCCGTTGGTTGGATGCGACGCCCGTTTCCGGCCGGCGCGGATAAACGAGAAGTCAACAAGAAACGGAAAGCTTGTCATTTCAAAGCGATGCTTGATGGAGCATCGCCGAAGTCAGTCTAACCGGGTCTTTCGTCAGTCCCGTACGGCACAACGCGTACCGATGGCCGGTAATGTAGGCCCCGGCGCGGGTTCGGGCAAGTGCCAAGATTTTGCGCCCGCCAAACCGTGGCCACAAAGCCGGTAAATTCTGCAGGCCTGTAATTGCTGGTAGCCGGCAAAAGCCGTCGGAACCACAAAGTGACAGCATGTGACACCAGTCACAGAGCCTGGCCGGGGGGCAGGGTATTTTCGTCTCATGAAACGAGGCGGATGATCAGGGCCTCACCAGACAGGAAGGACGCCGTCATGTTCAGGAAATTTGCAATCACCGCTACCGCGCTGGCTGTCGTTGCCGGTGCAACGCTCACGGCACAGACGACACCCGCCGAGGCAGCCAAGGGCTGGCAGGTCGGCGTGGGGGTCGCCAGTGGTCTCGCTGCCGGCGCGATCCTCGGATCGGCGCTCTCCCAGCCGCGCTATGTCGCTCCGCCTCCGGCCTATTATCCGGCCCCGCCGGCCTACTATCCGGCTCCGGCTCCGGTTATCTATCGCCCGGCTCCGTGGTCGCCGGCCTGGTACCAGTATTGCAGCAGCAAGTACCGTTCGTTCAATCCGAACACCGGCTACTTCCTGTCCTATTCCGGACAGTACCGCTTCTGCCAGTAATTTCGTCTGACGCTGTTTTCAGCCGGGGCGCAATCGCCCGAAATGGCACTCCGGCCACTCCCTGCAAGGTGTTCCTCCCCCGCCTTGCAGGGAGTTTTTTTGCTCAGCCGCCGCCGGCCACGCGTTTGGCAGCGCGCATGGTCGTCTCGAGCTGGTTGAGAAAGCGCGAGCGGTCTTCCCTTGTGAAGCCGGGTCCGCTTTCGCGGATCTCGCCGATTTCCCGTAGATGCGTGTTCAGATCGCGCATGGCAAGGCGCATGCCGATGCCGTCCTCGCGGAAGGGTTTGCCGGTCGGGCCGATGACCAGGGCCCCCGCCTTGACGCAGCGCGCCGCCAGCGGCACGTCGGCGGTCACCACAACGTCGCCTTTCGTTGCCCGCTCCGCAATCCAGTCGTCGGCCACATCGGGCCCTTCCGGAACCACGACCCGCTCGACGAAGTCGCTCTCCGGCAGGCGCATCCAGCTGTTGGAGACGAACTTGACCGGCACCTTGTGCCGCTCTCCGACACGCAGCGCCTCGTCCTTCACCGGGCAGGCATCGGCGTCCACATAAAGAACTGTCATATTGCGGCCCTTCCTTGTCCGCCGGCGAGGTGATCCGCAAGTCCGCCGGCGGCGCGGTGCGCCATGGCGAAGCAGGCCTGCAGCAGGTATCCGCCGGTCGGAGCTTCCCAATCCAGCATTTCGCCGGCGGTAAAGACACCGGGCAGTTTCTTCAGCATCAACTGATCGTCGACTTCCTCAAGAGCAACGCCGCCTGCCGAGGAGATCGCGCGATCGATCGTGTAAGGCGCGCTTACCGGGATCGGGATTGCCTTGATGCGGCGCGCCAGGGTCTCGGGCTCATCGGGCAACGCACCCGTTTCATGGAGCAGGGCCAGCTCCAGCGGATTGAGCCGCAGCGCCTTCTTGAGAAACGTTGCGGCGGATTGCTTGCCGCGCGGACGGGAGGAGAGTTTGCGGGTGAGTTCTTCCTGCGGAAAATGCGGCCGGAGGTCCAGTTCGAGCCCCGCCTTGCCTGTTCCGTTGAGCGCTTCGCGTAGCTCAGCGGAAAGCGCATAGACGGCGCCGCCTTCAAGTCCCCTTTCGGACACAAGCGCTTCGCCCTGCACCGTCGTGCCTCGCACCGTCGTGCCCTGCAGGCTGAGGGTGATGCGTTTCAGGGGCTGGCCGGCAAAGCGTTGTTTGACATAATCGCTCCAGGGCACCTCGAAGCCGCAATTGGCCGGCTGAAAGCGATTGACGCGGATGCCATGCTTCTCAAGCAGCGGCACCCAGGCCGCATCGGAGCCGAGCTTCGGCCAACTGGCGCCGCCAAGCGAAAGCAGGACGGCGCGTGCCGAAAAGATCTTCGTTTCGCCGCTGTCAGTCGTAAGTTCCACCTGCCCGTCGGCGGACAGGCCCGTCATCGTGTGACGTGTCAGCAGGCGGACGCCGTTCTTGTCGAGCCGTCTGAGCCAGGCGCGCAACAATGGCGAAGCCTTCATAGCTTTCGGAAACACCCGGCCGCTGCTGCCGACGAAGGTTTCCTCGCCCAGATCGTGGCACCAGGTGCGCAGGGCCTCGGGCGGAAAGTCCGCGATAAGGGGCGCCAGAAAGGCTTCGGCGTCACGATAGCGCTTCAGGAAACTCCGAAGATCCTCGCTATGCGTCAGGTTCAGCCCGCCGCGGCCCGCCATCAGGAACTTGCGCGCGGGCGAGGCCATCCGGTCGGCGATCGTGACGGCATGGCCTCTTTGCGAAAAAAGGTCCGCCGCATATAGCCCGGCCGGGCCGGCACCGATTATCAGGATATCTTGTTGGAGTTCGGGCATGCGGCCTTATACGGCTGCCGTAGGTCGAAAACCACCATCGATTTAATCCCGTCGGATTGCGCAAGCATTTGTTATCAGTCTCATGAGACCATCTTCCGGAAGTTGAGGTTCCGCGAAGTTTCGCGGCATCTTCTTCGCATGAAAAGGAGCGGTTTATGGAGACCGGCACGAACCTCATCATCGTTGCCGATCCGGACAAGAACGTTCAGACGGGCTTTCAGCGCCTGTTTGGCGGCGACATGAATGTGGTCTGCTTTTCGGACTCCGAGCCGGCTCTTGCCTTTCTGAAGAAGAACCACGGCACCGCAGTGATCCTGTCCTGCTTCAACCTGCCCGGGCGCGGCGGGACTGCGTTTCTGCGCGCGGCAGAAGCCATTGTGCCTCAGGCCACGCGTGTGATGCTGACCCGGGAAAACTCCGCGGAGGCCATCAAGAAGGCGATCAACGAAGGCCACGCCTTCATGTATCTGGAAAAGCCGTGCCAATCGGCCGAGCTTGTGTCGGCAATGGAAACGGCGCTGGCCCATCACCGCCAGCTTGCCAAGGACCGGGCGCTGCTGGAGCGTACCCTCGCCGGGTCGGTCAAGCTTCTGATCGACATGCTGGCCCTCTTCCATCCGGAAGCATTCCGCCGCACCGGCGCCGTGCGCAAGCAGGCGCTGAAAATGGCCAGGCACCTAGGCATGAAAAAAACCTGGGAGCTGGAAATGGCGGTGATGCTGTCGCCGCTCGGCGAGGCGCTGTTGCCCAAGGAGATCCTCGCCCGCTACCGTGCCGCCCGCAGCCTGACGGAACAGGAGCGGGACGTCCTGGAGAGGTCGCCGGCCCAGACACGGGAACTCTTGAAGAACATTCCGCAGCTCGAAAAAGTCTCGGAATATCTCTATCTCTCCGCCCGAGGCTTCAACGGGTCCGGCTTTCCCAAGGATGGGCCGACGGGCACGGAAATCCCGCTGATCGCCCGCATTCTCAAGCTTCTGACCGACCTCTGGTACGCAAGCCCGGAAGCCGGTCCGGACGCCGCCGCCTTCGAGGCGCTCACCATCAATTGGCGCAAATACGATCCGAAGCTTCTCGAACTCGCCAAGACGGTGCTGATGGACGATATGCCGGAAGAGCGCAGGAAGCACATCGCCCAGTGCTACATCCGCTCGCTTCGACCGGGCGATATCCTGATAGACGACGCCCTCACCGAAAACAGCCACGAACTGGTGCTCGCACGTGGCCACATGCTGACCCCGACCACCATCCGCCGGCTGGAACATTTCCACCACACCGCCGGCGTGCGCCAGCCCATCCGTGTCGAACGGCACCTTGCGACGGAAGAGGTGGTGGTGGATCCGGCGTAGGCGGAGAGAAAGCGCCGACACACGAACCGTACTTGACAGTCGCTCAGTGCTTTTGCGTTTTCTCGCCGAGCTCCGCCTCATAGGCCTTGGCGACGCGCAGGAAACGGGCGTGGGCGTAATTGATGGAGAGGATGAGGCCCCACCAGCCGTACTTGCGGTATTTGCGGACGAAATAGGCCTTGAAGAAGCTCACCGGAAATTCCGTCAAGAGCCGGCTCTTCGGCAGTTTGCGGCCGCGCTCGCGCATGTCCTCCACCTGCATGCCGGAGTAGCGGTTGTACTTGCCGACCTGGAAGTCGAGCGAACGGATCGAGCGGTGGGCCATGATGCCGGAAAGATTGCCGAGCCGGGCGCCTTCCTGCGGCCGGACGGTATCGTGGACGGTGGAATCCGAAAACCGGCCCTTGCGCCGGTCGTAGAGCCGGATCTGGTGGTAGCCATAGGCCCAGGGCGCGGGAGCCGTCTCGTGAGCATACATATCGCGGATCATGATCCGCCAGCCATCGGCCTCGCGGTAGCTGCCGTCGGCAAATTTCGCCCGGATCTCGGCGGCAAGCGCCGGCGTCACCTCTTCGTCGGCGTCGAGATTTATGAGCCAGTCGTTGCGGCACTGGTCTTCGCCGTAGCGCTTCTGCGGGCCGTAGCCGCGCCAGTCGTGGTGAACGACGCGTGCGCCGAGTTTCGCTGCAAGGGCGACGGTTCCGTCGCTCGAGCCGCTGTCGACGACGATTACCTCGTCCACCCAGTCGATCACGCTCTCGATCGGCCGGGCAATGCGGTCGGCTTCGTCCTTGGCGATGATGAAAGCGGAAAGCGGCAGGCGGTCGGTCATGAAGGGTCCGGCAGATGCAAGGGGACGGCCGGGAAGGCCCGGCACGGCTGATACTGCTTGGTATTAGCCGCGCCGGGCTCTGATTTGAAGGACGAAATCAGGATGCGACACGGGCAAAGACCGCATCGAAGCCCTGCAGCTCGATCCTGTTGCCGGTAATGACACCGTCAAACCCCGGAGCTTCAAGATCGACCAGCTTGAGATCGGAAAGTGCGATGATTGCCGGTTCCGTGCCGAGGTTGAAGGCGCACAGGATGGTCTCGCCGTCGTGCGAGCGGGTGAAGACCAGCGTATCTCCCTCGCTGTCGACAAAGGTCATGTCGCCCTTTTTCAACGGTGCGTGCGCCTGACGCCAGGCATAGAAGGCGCGGTTGCGGTTGAGGATCGAACCTTCATCCTTGTCCTGCTCGGAGACGGCTTGGCCGTAATGCTCCGGCGCCACCGGCAGCCAGGGTTCGGCGTCGGAAAAACCCGCATGGGCGTTGTTCCGGATCCAGGGCATCGGCGTGCGGCAGCCGTCGCGGCCCTTGTATTCGGGCCAGAACCGGATGCCGTAAGGGTCCTGCAGCTTCTCGAAAGGCACGTCCGCCTGGGTCAGGCCGAGTTCCTCGCCCTGATAGAGACAGGGTGTGCCGCGGATCGACGCGCAAAGCGCGGTTTCGAGCGGTGCGAACCGGGCAAGATCCAGGCCTTCGCCCCAGCGGCTGGCGACACGCTTGACGTCGTGGTTGGAGAGCGCCCAACTGGCCCAGCCGGAGCCGATGCCGGCATTCATCTCCTCGATGATCCGGCGGATATAGGGGGCAGAATGCTGCGGCGTCAGCAGGTCGAAGCTGTAGGCCATGTGGATACGCTTGCCCGCTTCCGTATAGGAGGCGGTCAGTTCCACGGCCTGGCCGTCGGCGCCGATCTCGCCGACCGAGGTGGTGCCGGGATACATGTCCATCAGCGCCCGCAGCTTTTCCAGGAAGAGGAGGTTTTCCGGCCGGGTCTTGTCGTAGAGATGATCCTGAAAGCCGTAAGGGTTGGTCGGATCGACCGTCGACGGCATTTCCGCGGCGCTGAGCGGCGGGTTGTCGCGCAGCTCCACGTCGTGGAAATAGAAGTTCACCGTGTCGAGGCGGAAACCGTCGACGCCGCGGTCGAGCCAGAACTTCGCCGCACCGAGGACCGCGTCCTGGACTTCCGCGTTGTGGAAGTTGAGGTCCGGCTGGCTGGTGAGGAAATTGTGCATGTAATACTGGCAGCGGCGGCTGTCCCACTCCCAGGCGGGGCCGCCGAAGATCGACAGCCAGTTGGTCGGCACGGTGCCGTCCGGCTTGGCATCGGCCCAGACGAACCAGTCGGCCTTGGCGTTGTCCCGGGACGACCGGCTCTCCTTGAACCAGGGATGCTGGTCGGACGTGTGCGAGATGACGAGGTCGATGATCACCTTCAGGCCGCGCTCGTGGGCCGCCTTTAGCATGCGGTCGAAATCGGCCAGCGTGCCGAACATCGGGTCGACATCTTCATAATCGGAGACGTCGTAGCCGAAATCGGCCATCGGCGAGGTGAAGAAGGGCGACAGCCAGATGGCGTCGACGCCGAGCGAGGCGAT
>ENA-ORCZ01000364-ORCZ01000364.1-marine-metagenome-genome-assembly--contig:-NODE-364-length-22463-cov-4.026445_pt1 | contig 22463 bp, 16 predicted proteins | sample MGYA00237785_ERZ508519 | MGnify/ENA primary metagenome ERZ508519 (study PRJEB26189, sample SAMN06268790) | marine metagenome | isolation source: Bioluminescent Bay, La Paraguera, Puerto Rico | place...
GGCGATTGCAGACGTTCTGAAGTCCCATGACGATGTCGACACGTTCGAGGCCGAAAGCGCTCGTATCCGGCTGACGGTGAAGCATCCGGACCGGCTTTTCAACGAAGAGGAACGTTCGCGCCAGCCATCAACCTTCTCCGTGGTTCGCGCACTGAAGGACATGTTTGCCTGCGACGACGACCAGCTCGGTCTCTATGGGACGTTCGGCTACGATGTCGCATTCCAGTTCGAACCGATCGAGCTGAAACTGAAGCGGCCCGAGGACCAGCGCGACGTCGTGCTGTTCCTGCCCGACGAGATCCTGATCGTCGACCATCACGGCAAGCGCGCCTATGTGCTGGAATATGATTTCGTCGTCGGCGGCCGCACAACCAAGGGCATGGCACGAACCGGCGAAAACCGTCCCTACACCCCGGCAAATAGGAATCCCGGCCGAGGTGACCATGAACCCGGCGAATATGCCAGGCTCGTCGAGAAGGCCAAGGACTATTTCCGCCGCGGCGACCTCTTCGAGACCGTCCCGGGCCAGACCTTCTACGAGCCCTGCGCCAATCCACCCTCGGCCGTTTCCCGGCGCCTCGCGCAAATCAATCCCTCGCCCTATTCCTTCTTCTTCAACCTCGGCAACCAGGAATATCTCGTCGGCGCTTCGCCTGAAATGTATGTGCGCGTCAGCGGCGGCCGACGCGTGGAGACCTGCCCGATTTCCGGCACGATCCGCCGCGGCAAGAACGCCATCGAGGACGAAGCGCAGATCCGCAAGCTCCTGAACTCGGCCAAGGACGAGGCGGAGCTCACCATGTGCTCCGACGTCGACCGCAACGACAAGAGCCGTGTCTGCGTGCCGGGTTCGGTCAAGGTCATCGGCCGGCGCCAGATCGAGATGTATTCGCGTCTGATCCACACGGTGGATCATATCGAGGGCGTCCTCAGGGAAGACATGGACGCGCTGGACGCGTTTCTGTCGCACACCTGGGCCGTCACTGTGACCGGAGCACCGAAACGCTGGGCGATGCAGTTCATCGAGGACAATGAAAAGTCCCCCCGCGCCTGGTATGGCGGCGCCATCGGCGCCGTGCTCTTCAACGGCGACATGAACACCGGTCTGACGCTGCGTACCGTGCGCATCAAGGACGGAACGGCGCAGATCCGCGCCGGCGCGACACTGCTCTATGACAGCGTGCCGGAGGACGAGGAAGCCGAAACGGAGCTGAAAGCCGAAGCCATGCGCGCAGCCGTGCGCGAGGCGGGCCTCGCGACCAAGGCACTGGAAAAGAGCGAAGACAGGAAACCGGGCAAAGGCCTGAAGATCCTGCTCGTCGACCACGAAGACAGTTTCGTTCACACGCTCGCGAATTATTTCCGCCAGACCGGCGCCGATGTCGTTACCTACCGCACGCCGGTAGCCGATCATGTCTTTCACGATGTCAATCCGGACCTGGTGGTGCTGTCACCCGGGCCCGGCAACCCGAAGGATTTCGACTGTGCAGCGACGATCGGCCGGGCCCGCTCCCGAGCCCTGCCAATCTTCGGCGTCTGCCTCGGTTTGCAGGCTTTGAGCGAATATTTTGGCGCGGAACTCGGCCAGCTCGATATCCCGATGCACGGAAAGCCCTCGCCGATTTCAGTTTCCGGCAATTCGCTGCTCTTCGAAGGTCTCAACGCGCCGGTGATTGTCGGACGCTATCATTCGCTCTACGCCAAGCGCGACACGCTCCCGGCGGATATCCGTGTGACAGCCGAGACCGAAGACGGCGTCGTCATGGCCATCGAACACGAGAAGGAAGCCATAGCGGCGGTACAGTTCCATCCGGAATCCATCATGTCGCTGGATCAGGACGCAGGCCACAAGATCATCGAGAACGTGGTCACCCGGCTGCTCCATACCAAAGAGATGGCCGAAGCCATCTAGCGCTCTGACGCACCGTTTGTGGCGCGGAAAAGACGTCCTCCCCGGGCGTCTTTTTTCGTTTCGATCCGACGAATAGCCGCCTGTCAGCACGAGAGCGCGCGAACACATTCGGACAATGATGGTTCCCCTGCAACCCGCGACAAATTTCTAAAAACTTTGTGACCGTTCGGCGCGGAACGAGCGACAGCGACGGGCATTTTCCCTCCGACCGCCCCAAAGGCAGGCCCCGACAAGTGGCCACGCCTGTTGTTGTCGTCAACAAGCAAAGGAGAGAACCAATGCTTACCCTGAAAAAAACCGTTGCGCCGCTGATGGGCGCGTTCATCGCTTCCACGGCTCTAGTGGGCTTCGCACAGGCTGACGACCCCTGTGGGAGCGACGGCAGCGGTGATGAACCGATCGTCGCCTGTCCTGACGCAAATGTCGAAGCTGACGTCGAAGCCTCTGTCGAGACGCCCAATGCAATGGTTGGCGACCTTGACGGCGACAAGCCGCTGACGGCCGATCAGCAGGTCGAAGGCCAGGTCGAGACCCATGCTTCGACCAGGTCGGACCTGGACGGCGGCAAACCGACCAACCAGCCGGTCTTCGACCAAACCGACGGCAACGACTCCTAAGCCGTTCCGAAAATGAGCCGCGCCACTTGGGCGCGGCTTTTTCTCCGCAAGAGCGACTGCCCCCGGCATAGAACTGCTTACTCGTCATTTTTGTCACGGCTATTTACCGGGATTCAGTGTATTGCTGCAGGCAATATATTGAAGGAGTTTGCCCTTGCACATATTGCTTGCAGCCCTCGGCATTCTGGCCGCTGCGGCCTTCTGGATTTATCGCGCCCGCCGAATTGCCGATAACACACGCGTTGTGCTCGACACCGCACAGGATGTGAAAGCCGCGGCTCGAAGGTTCGGCTTCAGAACCCGAGCAAACCAGCATCCGGTCGACGGCGTTGACGATCCCAGGGTCTCCGGCGCGGCGCTGCTTGTGCTCGTGGCGGAGACGGACGGAGGAATTTCAAGAGCGGAACAGGATGCGATTCTGGAAGAACTTCAGTCGATATTCGGCATGTCCGCCGCAGACGCGGAAGACCTCTTCCTGTTCGCCAAATGGCTTGCCAGCCGGAGCACCAATCCCGACGATATGATCCGCAGACTGATCAAGCGCACGGTCAACCTTGGTGGCCGGGATGTATTGCCCGACATGATTCACATGGTGCGTGCCGTGGGCATGGCCGATACCGGGACGATGACCGACGACACCACACATATTATTGAAAAACTGAAACAACTTAGTGCCTGAGCGGCATTGACGACGCAGCGTCATCGCAAGATAGAATTTACTCCTGACATCCTAGATGTTCTGATACGTTTTAACTCACGAACACTCTGCGTCCAAAAGAAAGTTGATTAACAGATCGCGACGGAGTTCTATTGATTTGCGCAGCCGGATTTGGACGGTCTTCGCAGGTTGAAAGTATACTCAAGCAACCTGCAAAGACGGTTGTTGGTGCTGCCTGTGTTTGAGTGCAGTGTACTCCAACGACCGTGATTAGGTCGGCCGCCAAAACGGTCAGCCACAAAATAGAACAGCATGTTTCCGTGCAATCAGAACCGATTGTGCGGTTGCTGATCCAGGGAGAGATAATTGGCGGCAATGCCCAACCGAAACAGACAGCGGAGACGCCGGTTGCGATTGCAAGCCCGCGCGTTTTCGCTGGCCGCCGCGCTATTTGCCTTGTTCTTCGGATCCGCTCCCGCGATCACCGGGGAACCGAAGCCGCTTCGCAACACCGTTGTGGGCCTCGGCAACTGCCCGCCCTGGAACCCTCAGTCCGTCGAAGTCTGCCGGCACAGCGTGGAAAAGGTGATGACCGCGCTCGCCGCACGCATCGACGCAGGACCGGACCGGCAGCATCTGCTCGTGAACGAAGGCGCCAGCGCCACCGCGCTCAAGCTCAAGGCAAAGGAACTGGCACATCAATTGGGGCCTGACGACCGACTGATCATCTATGCAAACTTGCCCGTCAGTCTGACGGAGACCGCCAACCCCGACGAAGCCTCGAGCTATGCAATCCAGCTTTGGGCCAGCGCCAGACCCGTATCGACGGTAGAGGCCATCGCCGAGGGAACCTGGATGTCCGCCTCTGCCTTTGCGGCGCTGGTTCACGCGATACCGGCGGGGGAAGTCATACTGGTGATCGACACCAACTATCCCCATGCGATCGATCTCGGCCTTCTTACCGGTCACGCGGTCGATCACAAGGACCGTCCGGAAGCTCTTGTGGTTTCATCAGGCGCCGGCCAGGTGGCCAATTACTCAGCGGACCGGACCATCTCGCTTTTTGCCAAACACCTGGCAGTCGCCCTCGGGGAGAGCGAGGGCATGCTTCTTGACGTCATGACGGCAGCCGTCAACGGCACCCGTCAGGCGGCTATCCCGATCTGCGCCGACCTGAAGGAGAAGCGCGATCCGTCGCAGGCAGACCCGGCGGATTGTGCCCAGGTGCCGGAGATCCATGACCCGGAATCTCTCTTGAGAAGTACTGTGTTGACCCCGCTGACAGAGGCCAACCTCAACTGACGCCGGTGCGTCAGCACATTTATCCGGACAGGGATTTGCTGCCGGACGTTTCGAAGGACGGCGACCGCCCGAATTTCAGCTGGTCGAGCGCCTCGCCCACTTCCGCAGGAATGGTTCGCATGAGCCTGGCGGTCGGCTCCGGTCTGCCGATCAGATAGCCCTGTGCCTCGTGACAGCCGCGCTGCGCGAGCAGACAAAGCTTTTCCGTCTCCTCTACCCCTTCCGCAACAACGCGCATGTTGAGCGCCTTTCCCAGTCGCACCACAGTCTCGATGATCGCCAGCGACCCGTAATTGTCACAGGCTTGCGAGACGAATGAACGGTCGATCTTGATACAGTCGAAGGGAAAGCGGTTGAGATAGCTGAGCGAAGAATAACCGACGCCGAAGTCATCCAGGGCGATCTTGACGCCGATCTCCTTCAGCCGGTTCAAGACGGTCAGCGCCCTGGCATCGTCCTCAATCAGCGTGTTTTCCGTGATTTCAAGCTCGATCCGGCCCGCCGGAACCCTGGAGGCCTCGATGGCGCGTTTGACATCGTCCACGAAGTCCTTGTCCCGGAACTGCACCGGACTGACATTGAGGCTGATATTGGCGTGTTGGATCGTATCGGACGCGATCCGCAAGGCTTCGGCCAGCACAAATTTGCCGATGGCGACGATCTGTCCCGAAGCCTCGGCGACGGGAATGAAGTCATTCGGACTGATCAGGCCGCGCTCGGGATGGTTCCACCGGATCAACGCCTCATAGGCGACGATGCGTGCGCAGGACAGGCTCATCCGCGGCTGGAAATAGAGCTCGAACTGACCATCCGAAAGGGCCGTGTTCAGATCCTTTTCCAGTGCCCGGCGCCGGCGGACCTCATCCCCCATGCCCGGCTGAAACAGACAGTAGGTGTGTCGGCCGCGGTTCTTGGCGTTGTAAAGCGCTATATCAGCGTTGGAAATGACCTGGTCCTCATCGTCTGCCCCGGTCACCAAAGCGACACCGATACTGGCGCCCGGTTTCAGGATCAGGCCGTGTCCGCAATCAATCGGTTCGGAAAGGATCTGCACCAGACGCAGTGCCGTGTCTTCTGCCTGGTTGGTGAACTGTATGCCGTTCTGGACGATGGCGAATTCGTCGCCACCAAGGCGGGACACGGTGTCACCCGCCCGGCTTGCCTGGCGCAGACGCTCTGCCGTGACCCGGATCACGGTATCGCCAACCGGATGGCCATGCAGATCGTTGATGTCCTTGAAGCGGTCGAGATCGATCAGCAGCAATGCGGCGGAACGGCCAAAGTCCCGGCACTTGCCGATGGTCTGTTTCAGCTCTGCATTGAAGACGGCCCGGTTCGGCAGATCGGTAAGCGGATCGTGCTGTGCGAGGTGCAGGATCTGGGCTTCTGCCTTCTTGCGCTCACGCAGGTCTACAAGAGCGGACACACGGGTCGGAATGCCGCGATAGGAGATCACCCTCGTGCGGATCTCCACCGGCACCCGCTCTCCGGAACGACTGACCAGTGTCACCTCACGCGGTTCCTTCTCCGCCTTGATCAGATGCTCCTCAAGCGTGCCGGCGAGCTTGTTGTCGACGAACTCGTAGAGACCGCGCATCTCCAGCTCGTCGATGCCATAGCCGATGAGTTCCTCGAAGGTCCGGTTGCCGTCGAGGATCCGCCCGTCCACCGAAATGACGATGGCATCGAAAGTGGCATTGGCGAGCGCGGAAAGGCGTTCCGCTTCTTCGCGGCTGCGCCTTGCGTCGGCGGCACGACTAAGGGCCTTTTCCTCGTTCTGGACCGTGTCCATCAGCGCGTTGAAGAGCCGCGTCAGGCGTTCTGAATCGTCACCCCTGGAGACTTCGAGCCGCATGGAGAGATCCGCCTTGCCGGCGATCAGCCGGTCGAGGGCATCCTCGACGTGGCCAATGCCGAGCCGGGTGCCGTGTTCGGCTTCGTTCATACCGAGATCCTCGCTGGCAGCGTCGAGCCGCAGCGGCTGGATGCGGTTCAAGACGCCGAGCAACAGCCAGCCCGCGCCGAAAGACCAGACGAAACAGGCTGCGGCCCCGGTGAGTTGCACCAGGAACTGCGGCAGGTGGGCGCCGAGCGGCAGCCGATCGGCCGGCGCCAGCAACGCCAGTCCCAATGTACCGGCGACACCCGCAAATCCGTGCACGCCTATTGCGCCGACCGGATCGTCGATCCTCAGTACCCGCTCCAAAAAAAACGACCCGATCACGGCAACCGCCCCGCCGGCCGCACCGATGACAAGGGCGCCGGAAGGTGTGAGCACATGGCAGCCGGCCGTGACCGCCACCAGCCCGCCGAGCAGGCCCGAGATGGAGTTTTCCGGCAGAATGACCTTGTCCATGTAGCGGCCGAGCAGATAGCCGGCCGCTGTGCCGCTTGCTGCGGCCACTACCGTATTGGCGAGGATCATCGGCACCTGCCAGGACGCTGCGAGCGTCGAGCCGCCGTTGAAACCGAGCCAGCCGACGAACAGGACCAGCGCGCCGGACGTGGCGAGGACGGAACTGTGACCCTGGATTCGAAATGCCCGTCCATCGGGACCGAACCGGCCCTTGCGCGCACCGAGAATGGTACAGGCCGCGAGGGCAATCCAGGCCCCGGTGCCGTGGACAACCGTCGAGCCGGCAAAATCGACAAAGCCTGCGTTTGCCAGAATTGCCGTTGCATCAGAAAACAGCGCATTGCCCCAGGCCCAGTGGGCAAAGACCGGGTAGATCAGCCCGGCCGTCAGGACAGAGCACCAGATGTAGGACGAGAGCCGCATGCGTTCGGCGACGGCACCGGAAATGATCGTCGCGGCGGTGCCGCAGAACATGACCTGAAAGGCAAATATGGTCAGCTCCCAGGAATCGAGGTCGGATAGTCCGAAGAGACGCGTGTCGAAGCCTGCAAACCAGCCTCCCCCGGCCCCGAAGGCCAGCGAAAAGCCGAAGCAGGCGAAGATCAGTACGGAGACAGCGAGATCGAGAAGGTTCTTCTGGGCGACGTTGATGGAATTCTTGGAGCGGACAAGGCCAGCCTCAAGCAGCATGAAGCCGACCTGCATGAACAGTACAAGGCCCGCGGCAACGAGCACCCAGACCATGTCCAGGCTTTTCTGGATAGACTGCAGTTCCGCCACCCCGGCCGCCGCGGCCGGCCCGCACAGGACCGAACCGGCACCGCAGAACACGGCTACGCAAATCACCGCACGCCTGATCATGTCTCTGCCCCGTCAATAGAAAACAGAGGCATGATTTGACCGACAAGTTAATGCCGTATTGCAAATTTTTTCAGGTCTTACCCCGAAGAAAATCTGCATATTTCTTCGGCACGCGATTTATCTGGATAATCACCCGAAGTTGATCATCAAGCCTCTGAAATTAATAATGAATTCTGCAAATCAGTTATTCTGATGCCGCAGAAGACATCAATATTCCGTCGCGGAATATGCCCAAAATTGGTTCACTCTAATAATCTGAAAACGCTGAGGAAATCCGAATCATCCAACCGGTTCTGTTGCCGTTTGGATGTTTGAAATGCCTGCGGGAGCACATGTCGGAGCCGTATGGAAGGATGAGTCACCGGCGACTTCGGCTTCCGCACGCCGGATCATGGGCTGTCCCAGCAGCCTGGCAGCAAGCCAGGACCAGTCTTCCGGATTGACACTCACAAGGTTTGAAACGCGCTCGGGCGCAATCGGGATGACCTGCCCATCCTGCTCCTCGGCGACCGCGAAGCGGAAGACATAGCCCGGGGTCATGCCCATACGCAGATCCGAAACCACAATCCGGTTGTCCACCAGGTCGGAACGATAGAATCCGCGGCTGAACCATTCCAGCTTCTCAAAGGCCTCTGTCGCTGAAGCGCAGGCTGTCAGCTCCGGGTGGCGGGGATGCGAATAGATCTCTGCGGCCGTCGGCTCGTCCAGCAGCGAGACATAGAGGTTGTCGTAGCGGTCTTCGTGCAGCCCGATCACCTTCCACAGCAGGATGTTGAACGGAGCTGCGATGGCATGGACCTTGTCCGGCCGCTCGCCATTTGCCGCAAACAGCTCTCCGGCGCGCGCCTCCACGGCACGCTGAACGGCAACACTGAGCCCCAGATAACCGGACGAAACGACAAGGGCCGCCATTGTCCAGAGACCGAAACGCCTGGTCCACGAACTTCGGAAAAGGGCCCAGACAACGACTGCCAACAGCGGCAAGGTATAGAGCGGATCAATAATGAAGACGGAGCCGACACCGACGGGATCCGGATAGAACGGCCAGAATATACGCGTCCCGTAGACTGTCATCGCATCGATGCCGGCATGGGTGGAAAGGCACAGGAAAACCGTGAGCCATGTCAGCCAGCGATGGTCCTTCAGTCCCTTGAACAGCCTCAGCAGCCCCTCGCCGAGGATGGGTGTTGCCAGGGCATGCACGAAGATCGAGTGGGTCCAACCGCGGTGAAAGACAAAGCTGTCGACCGGATCATCGAACGGAAGGAAGACATCGAGATCCGGCAAGGTGCCGAGCACCCCACCGACCAGCGCCGCCTTGCGGGGCCCGAGCTTCTTGCCGAGAAATGCGGTGGAAACGGCGGCACCGAGAACGAATTGGGTCAGGGAATCCATGAAGCTCTGCAGGGCGAGTGGCTGGTGTCGTGCGTCTGGTGTCTGTCTGGGCATGTGTACCCGAACGAGACCGAAGACAAGTGAGATCAGCAAAAAAGGCGGGTCGGAGCCCGCCTTTCAGCAATTCAGCGCGCAAAAAGGATCAATCCACTTCCCGGACAGCGCCCTTGGAGGCACTGGTGGTCAATTTGGCGTAGGCGCGCAGCGCCGTCGAGACCTTGCGCTTGCGTTTTTCACCCGGCTTCCAGGCGGCATCGCCCCTGGCCTCCATCGCCGCACGGCGTGCGGCAAGATCGGCGTCGGAAACATCCACCTTCAGGACCCGGTTCGGAATATCGATCACGATAAGATCGCCTTCCTCGACCAGGCCGATGGCGCCGCCCTCGGCCGCTTCCGGCGAGATATGGCCGATCGAGAGGCCCGAGGAGCCACCCGAAAAGCGGCCGTCGGTGATGAGCGCGCAGGCCTTGCCCAGCCCCTTGGACTTCAGGTAGCTGGTCGGGTAGAGCATTTCCTGCATGCCCGGACCGCCACGCGGCCCTTCGTAACGGATCAGCACCACGTCGCCTTCCCTGACCTTGTTGGTGAGGATGGCGGAAACGGCGCTGTCCTGGCTTTCGAAGATGCGGGCCGGGCCGGAGAATTTCAGGATGCTCTCATCGACGCCCGCTGTCTTCACCACGCAACCGTCCTCGGCAATGTTGCCGTAAAGAACGGCGAGGCCGCCGTCCTTGCTGTAGGCATGCGCCGCCTCACGGATGACACCTTTCTGCCGGTCGAGGTCCAGTTCGTCCCAGCGGCGCTCCTGGCTGAAGGCGACCTGGGTCGGTACGCCGCCGGGCGCTGCGCGGAAGAAATTGTGCACGCTGTCCGAATTGGTCTGGCGGATGTCCCAGCGCGACAGGGCCTCCTTCATCGAAGCGGAATGAACCGTCGGCACGTCCGAATGCAGCAGCCCTGCCCGGTCGAGTTCCCCGAGGATCCCCATGATGCCGCCGGCGCGGTGGACGTCTTCCATATGGATGTTCTCGACCGCCGGCGCGACCTTGCACAGTACCGGCACCGTCTTGGAAAGGCGGTCGATATCATCGATGGTGAAGCCGACCTCGCCTTCATAGGACGCCGCCAGCAGATGCAGGATCGTGTTGGTGGAGCCGCCCATGGAAATATCGAGGCTCATGGCGTTCTCGAACGCCTTGAAGCTGGCGATGTTGCGCGGCAGCACACTTTCGTCGTCCTGCTCGTAATAGCGTTTGGCAAGGTCCACGATCAGATGGCCGGCTTCGACGAAAAGACGCTCGCGGTCGGCATGGGTGGCCAGTGTGGAACCGTTGCCCGGCAGCGCCAGACCGAGCGCTTCGGTCAGGCAGTTCATGGAATTGGCGGTGAACATGCCGGAACAGGAACCGCAGGTCGGACAGGCATTCTGTTCCATGGTCAGGACGTCGGCTTCAGACATGCGGTCGTCTGCGGCCGCGACCATGGCATCGATCAGGTCGATCGATTTCTCCACGCCGTTTTCCAGAACCACCTTGCCGGCTTCCATCGGGCCGCCGGAAACGAAGACAACCGGAATGTTCAGCCGCATCGCAGCGTTCAGCATGCCCGGGGTGATCTTGTCGCAGTTGGAAATACAGACCAGCGCGTCGGCACAGTGGCCGTTGACCATGTATTCGACCGCGTCGGAAATCACCTCGCGGGACGGCAGCGAATAGAGCATGCCGTCATGACCCATGGCGATACCGTCGTCGACGGCGATGGTGTTGAATTCCTTGGCGACACCGCCGGCTTTCTCCACTTCGCGGGCGACCAACTGGCCGAGGTCTTTCAGATGCACGTGGCCTGGCACGAACTGGGTGAAGGAATTGGAAATCGCGATGATCGGCTTGCCGAAATCGTCATCCTTCATGCCGGTGGCACGCCACAGGCCGCGTGCGCCGGCCATGTTGCGGCCGTGGGTGGAGGTTCTTGAACGATACGGAGGCATTTTGATCTCTTCCCTCAGTTTAGGGTATCGGCTGCGGCTAGCGCGCCGGAGCGGGTTTTCCCGCCAGTTTGCGTCTCACTACTGGTTTGGCAGTTTTTTGCCATCAAGAAAAGGCCGGATCGAGGCAAAACCGTACGCTCGGGTACGATTGAGCAAGCCAATCTTCGGTCAGGGTTGAAAAACCCTGTCAGGATCGGCGTGCGGCTCCCGGCGTTCACCCCGTGATCCGCTTGAAGGCGCGGCAGAAACAGCCGGACGAGATGCTCCCGTCTTTGCCTCAAAACAGAAAGCCGGTGCAGGCGAATGACCTGCACCGGCTGTCCTTCAGACCGTCCTGGAAGGGGTCGATGTCGGACGGCCTGAATCCGACCCCCGATTATTCGGCCGCAATCACCGCTTCCGCGAGTGTCGGGTAGTCCGTATAGCCCTTTTCGCCGCCGCCGTAGAGCGTGTCCGTATCGAGCGGGTTCAGTACGGTGTCCTGTTCGAGACGCGTGACCAGATCCGGGTTGGCGATGAAGGGCCGGCCGAAGGCGACCAGATCGATTGTCCCGCTTTCCACTGCCTCGATTGCTGTTGTGCGGTCATAGCCGTTGTTGCCCATGCGGGCACCGTCGAAGAGCGCGTAGAGCGCATCCAGATCGCCGCCTTTCGGAATGTCGCGCGGACCGCCGGTCTGTCCTTCGACCAGATGCAGATAGGCAAGGCCGTAGGTGTTGAGCAACTTGATCGCGTGCGAGAAGGTCGCCTGCGGATTGCTGTCAGCGATGTCGTTGGCGTTGGAGAACGGGCTCAGGCGCACCCCGACGCGGTCACCGCCCCACACACCGGTCACGGCGTCCATGACTTCCTTCAGGAGTCGCGTCCGGTTCTCAATGGAGCCGCCGTAGGCATCCTCGCGCTTGTTGGAACCGTCGCGAAGAAACTGGTCGATCAGGTAGCCGTTGGCAGCATGGATCTCGATCCCGTCGAAACCGGCCTTTTTCGCGTTCTCTGCCGCCTTTCTGTAATCTTCGACGATGCCGGGGATCTCGCTGACGTCAAGGGCGCGCGGGGTCGGCGTTTCGACAAAACGGGCGCCGTCGAAGGTCTTGGACCTGGCGGCAATCGCCGACGGTGCGACCGGGTCGATGCCGCCGGGCTGCAGCACGGGATGGGAAATCCGGCCCACATGCCACAACTGGATGACGACCCGGCCGCCCTTGGCGTGGACCGCATCGGTGACCTTTTTCCAACCCCTGACCTGCGCGTCGGAATAGATGCCAGGGGTCCAGGCATACCCTTTGCCTTGCGGCGAAATCTGGGAAGCTTCGGTAATGATCAGGCCTGCACCGGCCCGCTGCTCGTAATATTTCACGGTCAGGTCATGCGGCGCATCGTCTTCGGCCCTCGCCCGGTTGCGGGTAAGCGGCGCCATGACAATGCGGTTCTTCAACTCGATGGCGCCAGCCCTTGCGGGCTCGAACAGCTTGGCTTTCGACATGGTGACTTCCTTTCGTCTGTCTGAATGACGGTTTTTTTGGACTAATCAGTCCATAATTGTGCGTCAGAAGGGACGGGCAATCGTGGACTTGAAGGAGCGAGTTCAGGGCGAGAGCACGGCTTTCGCCTGTTGCAGAGTTCTGGCAATACGTTCTGCGGGCACGCCCGCCTTGCGCAACGCCAGGGTTCCGATGGCGAGCGACGAATAGGCGCTGGCCTTGTCCCGCACAGCGTCCGGATTGTCCGGATCGATGGCGCGGGCAAAGAGGTCCTCGATGCTTTCCAGGTGACGGCGGCCGATTGCGGCAACCTTGTCGTCATGTGGGGCCAGTTCGGTAATACAATTGATCAGAAGACAGCCCTTCGGACCGCCTTTCGGATCGGAGAGGGCCTGCATCATCGCTTCCACCGCATCTCCTTTCGCAGTCTCCGCAACCTCGTTGAGGCCGCGGATGCCGTTTCTGGAGTAATGCTCGAGCGCGCGCAGGAACAGGGTCTGCTTGCAGTCGAACGTGGCGTAGAAACTGGACCGGCTCAGCCCCATCGCCTTGGTTAGGTCGTCAAGCGACGTCGCCTCGAACCCCTTCTGCCAGAACACCAGCATCGCCGCTTCCAGAGCAGCGGCCTCATCGAAGCTGCGCGGTCTTCCGGGTCCGGTGCTGCGCCTTGCGGCAGGCGCGATCTGGGTGGTCGTTTCGCTCATGCACCCTGATATGGACTATGCAGTCCAGAATGCAAGGGCGGCGGGCTTGTTTCTGGACCGATCGTTTCAGATCACAGGCCGAGGCAAGCCATCCCCTCGCCTCCTACATCCGGCAGGAACCGGAATAGGCGTCGCCGACATCGTCGAAGACCCGAGCGGTCGCTTCCATTTCATAGAGGCGGCTGGTGCGGCGAACGCCTTCGACTAGGTAGAAGTCCTGAATGGGGAACTGGTTGGAATTGAAGCGGAAGTCGCCGCGGACACTCTCGAAGGGCGCCGCGCTGATGGCGGACAGGAGCGCTTCCTGTTCCTTGATGCCGCCCGTCAGTTCCAGCGCGAAATGAATCAGCTTGGCGGCATCGTAAGCCTGCGCCGCGTAAATCGACGGTGCGTATTTGTAGGCGCGGCTGAAATCGCGCACGAAGCGCTTGTTGGCCGGATTGTCGAGATTGGGAGCCCATTGCGAGGCGGAGAAAAGTCCTTCTGCCTTCTCGGCCGTATAGGGCAATGTCACCGCATTGACCGTGTTGGCCGAAAGGAATGGAATGAGGCCCTTGAAGCCGGAAGTGTGAAACTGATTGACCAGTTCCACACCCATGCCGCCCGGCATGATTGAATAGATCGCATCCGGCTCCAGTTCGTCGATCTGCTTGAACTCCTCGGAAAAATCCGTTTGACCGAGTTTCGGGAACAGCTCCCTCGCGATCTGGCCCTTGAAGTGGCGGCGGAAAGCGGCGACGGAATCCCGGGCAGCTTCATAGTCCGGCGCAATGGTTACGACCTGCTGATATCCCTTCAGGCTGGCATAGCGGCCCATGGTCTCGTGGACCTGGTCGTCCTGGGAGGCGGTGGAAAAGAAGTAGCGGCTGCAATTGCGTCCGGCGATGGGCGCGGGACCGGAATGGGTGCCGATGAACAATGTTCTGGAGCGTACGATCGGATCGTGCACGGCGAGCATGATCTTTGAGAAATTGACGCCGACGATGATGTCGACGCCGTTTTCATTGACCAGCTTCGTCGCCTGTTGCACGGCATAATCCGGATCGAGCCTGTCATCGACCACAATGACGTTGGTCGGCAGGCCGCCAAGAGCACCGTTGGACTGCTTCAAGGCCAGCATGAAACCGTCGCGCATGTGTTCGCCATAAACGGCCGCGGGTCCGGATAGCGTCGCCATCAGGCCAATCTTCAGTTCCGGCACATCCTGCGCGCCGGCCGCGTGACCAGTCAGAAGCACGCCAGCGGCAAGACTTGCCGCCAAGCCGGCCTTCAGGCGCGCCTGTCGTGGAAGAATGTTTGAAATCCAGCGTTTCATAGTTGCATTGCCCGTTTGTTTCGGGGGCTGACGGCGGTTTTCCGGGGCTCGCCGCGCGGCCCTTCGGCTGATCCGCAGGCTCTTTGCTTTTAGTGTGGCAGAGACTCGTTAGGCTTTTGCAAACGGCGGCGACTTTGCCGCCAACTGCGGTTTCTCCCGTCACATTTGCTGAAAAATTCCCCAGTGCCGCCGCAATCCGGCCCGCGTGGCGACGCATTAACGAAGATTAATGCCCCGGTATCTTGAAAAGGCAACCGCTCCGAGCGTGCCCGAACCGCAAAACCAGGAGGGCCACATGTTTCCAGTACCCGCGCCAGCCGCTGCTTGCGACCATCTCGAAGGCAACGAACCGGACAATGCACCGAACAAGAACGAGCTGAAGCTCGTCTCCATCAACTATTTTGACGGTCCCCGCGTAAAAGACGCCTCGTCCGCTGGGGAGGTAGAGGCGAAGGCTGAAGCCAAGACCTCCGACGACGACAGATCGCCCTCCGAGATCAAGCCGGAGGCCGACGCAGAGGCGGAAGTTGCGTGCGACGCCAGATCGCCTCTTGAGACCGAAGAGACGACTGATCCAGAGTCAAAAGTTGCGGGCGATGCCGGTGTTTCTTCCGGAACGGAAGCGGAGCCTGAGCCGGAGGCAGAGGCAGAGGCCGACGCTGAGGTGGAGGCAGAGGCCGAGGCTGGGGAGGAGACGCAAGACGAAGCTGCGCCCCGAACCGAAGCCTCGCAAATGTCGAGCGAAATCGACCCGAGTTCGCTTGCCGCCCGCATCCTGCAGATGCATGCCGCGTCCGGCGAACTGGAGCAAAGGCAACCGGCGCGAAGGCCGCAGCTGGTCGGAACGGCCGAGGATGCAGCATTCGACATTCCCGGTGTCCTCCAGCGCCCGTCTCCCTTCCGCAGGTCAACCGGACTTGATCCAGTTCCCGTGCCCGCACCAAAATCCGCCGCCAGGGTATCCGCACGGCTGCGCAGCGGACCAAGCTTTGGTGCTCTGGTCGCCAGCACGCTTCTCATTGTCGCCGTCGGCTCGGGGGCGGTCCTGTTCGGGCTTACGGATCTCTTGGCCGGGAATCCGGCGCAGGATGAGATCGCACAAGACAGGTTCGTATCGACGCAGAGGATTGCGGCGGAACCAACTATCGCAAGTCTTATCGCCGAAAGCGATGCCGAGGCGCTCGGCCGAAGCAACCTGACAAGCGCCCCGGCGGCCAGCCCCGAACAGATCGCCAGGGCAAAGGACCGGATACGCGAGGCCTTCGCCGCCGGCGGCAGGGCTTCCGCACTGCCGGGCGATCCGGCAGGTCCGGCAAGTGCCGCTGCCGTCGATCCCGAAGAGGCCAAGATCCAGGCCCGGCTGATACCGGCCGAGTCCGACCCGGTGCCGGCGGGCGCCTCGCAAATCTCCTCCCCGCCACTCGCGAGTGCCGATGCTTTGCCGGCCGCCGGGGACGCAGAGCCCCTCCAGCCGGGCCTGGAGCCTGAGACCGCCCTCGCCGCCGGAACAGCGGACAACGACAAGGCGCAGGGACTTGCCGCCGGTACAGACAGTCTCTCCGATACGGGCAAGATCCTCGTGGCGGTCAATCTGAGGCAGTCGCAGGAAAAGGATGCGCCGGTGATTGCGGTCGTTCCGGCCAATTCCGCCGTGAGCGTCGGCGAGTGCGGCTCGTGGTGGTGCGAAGTCGTCTATGAGGGCAAGCGAGGCTTCGTCGGACAAAAATACGTCGAGCGCTAATAACAGCCTTCGCGAAATCGCCGCCGGGTAGCGCCTTGTTAAGCGCGATGCGGTAAACTTCTTGTCGTTGCTCTTCCGCCCGGCCACCATACCGTGCGGAGGAGCGTCCTGGCTCTGTCCCGGGGCACCGACAGGAGACCGACCATGCTCGATCAAACTTTTTCGCGTTTTACCTTGATCCTGATCGCTCTCGCCTTTTCAGGTCTCGCGGCCCGGGCCGACGGCACCGACTGCGTCATCTATGCGACCGATTATGCCAATGCGCGCATGGGCAGCGGCGATGTCGTCGGCGATGCGGTCTCGGGCGGCATGGCAGGTGCGGTTGCGGGCGGCGCATGGAGCGGCCCCTCCGGCGCCTATCGTGGTGCCAGGGCCGGCGGCGCGCTCGGTGTGCTAGACAATATGGGTTCCCTGCCCGGCGGATGGCAGGCACTGTATGACATGGCCTACCAGATGTGCCAGCAGCAGACCTCGGGCGTGAATGCTCCGTACTACCAGTCTCCCGGCGTCGGGACGTCCTCGTCCGACTGCCGCTCTTCCGCCAGCGTGCACGCCCCGCTGAAACGCACGCCCGACGGTGGGGTCATGGTGAGCTCGGATTTCGGCAACTGCCGCTAGCATCGTCCCTCGCCTGTCACAATCGCTTCATGGTCTTTCAATGAGCGGCGGGATCTGCCCGTGACCGGTTGACCTTGCGGCCGAAGCACAGTCAATTAGGGCGATTTTATCGGCTCCGGCCGCCGTTGTGCCAACCACAGGATTTTAGATGACCCGCCGTTTCCCGTCTGCTCCAGCTTTTGCCTTCGCCGCTATTGCAGGTCTCTGGCTTGCCGCTTCGCCAGCCCTTGCTCAACAATGCGGCGGCGATTTCCGGCAGTTTCTGGCCGGTGTCAAGCAGGAAGCGATCGCAAAAGGGCTCTCGCCCCAGGCAGCGGACCAGACTCTCGCCGGGGCGCAAATCGACAGCAAGGTCCTGTCCCGCGACCGGGCGCAGGGCGTCTTCAAGATGGCCTTCCTGGATTTCTCCAAGCGCGTCATTTCCGGTTACCGGATGAAGAACGGCGCGGCCAACATGCAAAAATACGCCAGTGTGTTTCAACGCACGGAATCCGAATACGGCGTTCCCGCACCGGTCATCACCGCCTTCTGGGCCCTGGAGACCGACTTTGGCGCCGTGCAGGGCGACTTCAATACGGTCAACGCCCTGGCGACGCTTGCACATGATTGCCGGCGGCCGGAGCTGTTTCGTCCGCAGCTGATCGCAGCCATCGAAATGGTCCAGCACGGTGACCTTGATCCGCGGACGACCACCGGCGCCTGGGCGGGCGAGATCGGCATGGTGCAGATGCTGCCGGAGGACATCATCAAGTTCGGCCGCGACGGTGACGGCGACGGCCACGTGAAACTGAAGGAGAGTGCGGCCGATGCGATCCTCACAGCCGGCGCCTTCATTCAAAACCTCGGCTGGCACCGCGGCGAACCGTGGCTGCAGGAAGTGAGCGTGCCGCAAAACCTGGCCTGGGCTGAGACCGGCCTCGGCAAGACGAAGACCGGCGCGGAGTGGGCAGCACTTGGCGTCCAGCCACGCTGGGGCCAGATTTCCGGCAACCTGCCCGCCTCCCTGCTGCTGCCGCAGGGACGCAAGGGGCCGGCGTTCCTCGCCTATCCCAACTTCAATATCTACCTGGAATGGAACCAGTCCTTCGTCTACACGACGACAGCTGCCTATTTTGCAACCCGTCTTGCAGGCGCACCGGTTTATGCCGAGGGCAATCCGGACCCCGGACTCAACGATGCCCAGATGAAGCAGCTGCAGTCGAAACTCTCCGCCATGGGGTATGATGTCGGCGAGATCGACGGCATTCTGGGCTCCGGTACCCGCAATGCCGTGCAACAGATCCAGCAGAAGCTGGGCCTGCCGGCGGATGCCTGGCCGACACCGGCGCTGCTCAACCAGCTTTAACGCCTGCGGTATGGATTTCGGCGGGGACGCGATGCTCCGCCGGCATGGTCGCAATCAGCATGTTGCAGCGGGCGGCTGGCCTTATGGCACCTCCCCCTTCGCAATTGATTCTTCAAACCCGCCTCTGTCGGCTCGGACCTTGTCGAGGGTTTCCTTCATTGCGTGATCAGCGGAGTTGTATTTTCCGCTCCACAGGATGATCTCAGCCAGTACGGGGCCGAGGTCGCGCCCTTTCGGGGTCAGCTCATAGACGAAGCTACGCCAATTTTCCTGATCGCGCCGTTTGGTAATCAGGCCCTTCTCCTCGAGATGCCTTAGGCGCTGAGCGAGTATATTGGTCGATATTCCCTCCCAGCCCTCCAGCAGTTCTCCATAGGTTCGCGCTCCCTTCAGGGCCATGTCCCTGATGATGAGAAGCGTCCACTGATCGCCGAAAATGTCGAGCGCAAAAGCGATCGGACACCCTGAATCGTAATTCTGCTTTTTCCCGTTCATGCGAAAAATCTAATTTCTCTACTTGCATTTTACAAGTCAAAGACGCACATACAATCAACTTGCAAAACGCAAGTGGATAGGAGCTTTTGATGCAGGAAGACGATACTCCCCGATTCAATGACGCAAACGCACTGACCCGCCGCACCGTGCTGGCGGCAACGGCAGCCGCCGCAGGCACGATCGCCGTCCCGACCATTCTCAAAGCCAAGGAAAGCACCACCATGGAACCCAAAGCATTCGTTTATACGGAAGTCGCCATCTCGGTCCCGTTCGACCAGGCACCCTGGGCGAAGATCAACGAGGCAATCAAGGAACAGCCGGGTTTCCTGAACAAGACGTGGCTGCAGGGACACGCCAACCAGTCCCTTGGCGGTTTCTACGCTTTCGACAGCCTGGTCAACGCCCGCAAATTCGTGACCGGCTATTTCCCGACCGAGCCCCGCGCCTTCGGTGTTGCCCACAACACAAGGGTTTTCGACGCAGGGATCGTGCGCGATGCGAGCGTCGACCTCGGATCGGTCCACTACGGCACTGCCGGCACGAAAAGACCCGGGGCGTTTGTCTATACCGAATTGCAGGTATCGGTACCATTTGACGGATTTGGATGGCGCGACCGCAACGAGGCCTTGAAGCTGACGCCCGGCCTGCAGAACAAGGTCTGGCTGAGCGGAGCCGGGACGAACAGCCTTGGCGGTTTCGACGCCTTCGATACGCTCGATGATGCCCTGGACTATGCCATCAATGCATTTCCAAAGGTCGCTGCAAAATTCAACAGCGCGTTCTACACCCGCGTGTTCGATGCGAGCGTGACGGAGTTGGCCAGCCGGGACATGCGCTCGCCCTACTACCTTGGCTGATCAGAGCTGAATGAAGCACCCGGCTCCGGTCCGGGCTCCGTCCGCTGGAAACGTGTTTGCCGGCGGACGGTCCTCGGGACCTATTCCACCTTGTTCAGATCGGTGCCCGGAGCATCCTCGTTCACCGTCGCCACCCCGTCGTCTCCCAGGAGAAAGACCGCGAGAATCTTCGCCGGTTCCTCACCGGTGTTTTCGCCGCGGTGGGTGACGTTCATGGCCTCCAGAAGGCCTTCGCCGGCGCGATAGACCTTCTTGCCGAATTCTTCGTATGTGACGGTGATCTCGCCTTCGAGGATATAGGCAAAAAGCGGTGCATGATGCTGGTGCCAGGCTGTAACCTCTCCGGGCGCCATGATGATTTCGATCGCCCTGACCGACGGGTTCTGCTGTGGAAACGCGACTTTCTCACCGGCCACGGTCTCGTCGGAACTGAAGACCTCCCGGACATTGGCATAGGGCGTTTGTGCGGCAGCTTCCGCTTCATGTGCCGCCTTCGACCCCGGCTTGGCGTGGGGCTGGGACGGAGCCGGCTTGCCGCCCGGCGTGATGGATTTGTCGGCCGACAATGCTGGCGTCGCCAGGAGAGCCCCGCTCAGAACCGCGATGAATGCAAGGCTGGACAGTTTCATGGTTAGTTCCCGGTTTGGTTCTTCGAGTGACGATCCGGGCGCACCCGCAGCGCGCCTCAACCATCGACAAGTGTCGCCATTGTGCACGACCTTCCAGGGCACAACAACATTTTCACAATGACTTGAACGTCTTATCCAAGCAACGATCTGAGAGTGGGTGAGATCTCCACCTCGATCACCGTCGTGCCCTTTTGCGCGAGAGCGGATTCCAGCGCCGACTTGAAGTCGCCGGCTGACTTGACCTTCGCGGTTTTCGCACCGTAGCCGCGACCGAGCGCCTCGATGTCCAGACCGGGCAGGTCGAGACCCGGCACGTTCGGTGTCTCTTCCAGGATCGCGAATTCCTTCAGGATCGCATATTCGCTGTTGCGCATCGCCACGAAGACGACATGCGCCTTTTGCTGCACGCCGGTGTAGATGCTCTGCACCGAATACTGGAACGATCCGTCGCCGATGACCGCGATCACCGGCCGGTTGCGTCCGCTCGCCTCTTCGGCAAGGGCGAGACCCACGGCGGCCGGCATATCCCAACCAAGGCCACCGGATGCGAACGTGTAGAACATGTCCGGCTTGTCGATGGGGATCTGCCGTTCCAGTTCGATGACATTGGACGGCGATTCCTCCACCAGCACATATTCCTGTGGAGCGGTCTCCCTGATCAGGCTGTAAACCGCGTCGGGTGTCAGCGGCAGGGCATCATAATCCGGAACAGGTGCAGGATCCTTGGTATAGGGATTTTCTTTCTCAGGACGCTTGTTGATGAGCGGCTGAATGGCTTGCAGGAAGAGTTTGCTGTCGGAAACGAGACTGTCGCCGACCGGCGCCTTGGCCGCCATGTCCGGATCGTCGGTCACGTGCAGCAACCTGGTGCCTGCCGGAAGATAATCGCCCGCGACGTAAGGATAGTAGCGGAAGACGGGCGCGCCAATGACGACAACAAGATCGTGCCCCTCCAGCCGCTTGCAGATGGGGCCGATGGCCGAGGGCAGCGTGCCGGCATGCAGCCGGTGGCTTTCCGGAAACGGCGTGCGCTCGGCAAAGGGTGCCGTCAGCACCGGTGCGGAAAGCGCCTCGGCAAACGCAATACCCTCTTCCCAGGCCTCGGAACGGGCAATGTCCGAGCCGTAGACCAGCACCGGATTGGCGGCGGCATTAATGCGTTCCGCAAATTCACGGATCCGGTCCGGATCGGCTGCCGAACGCTGCGCCACGGTGCGGACCTCGGCCGGCCCCTCCATTTCCTTGTCCCAGTCGTCCAGCGGCAGCGACAGGAACACGGGCCCGCTCGGCTGCTGGATCGCAGCCGCGTAGGCGCGCATGAAGGCCGCCGGAACATCCTGCGCCCGGGCGGGCTCATAACTCCACTTCACCCAGGGCTGGGGCAGCAGCGTCGCATTGATATTCGTCAGAAGCGGCTCCAGCAGCAGCATGTCCCGTGTCTGCTGGCCGGCGGTCAGGATTAGCGGCGTCTTGTTCTGATAGGCTGTCAGGATGCACCCCATCGCATTGCCGAGTCCTGCGCCCGTATGCACGTTTACAATCACCGGCTTGCGCAGCCCCTGCGCCAGGCCGTCCGCGATGCCGACGACGCTTGCCTCCTGAAGGGACAGCACGTAGCGAAAGTCATCCGGAAAGTTTTTAAGGAACGTCTCTTCAGTGGAACCTGGATTGCCGACGATAGTCGTCAGGTCGAGATTGCGAAGCAAATCAATTGTAACGTCTTTGACTGTCGGCATAATATCCTCCACACGCCCCCGGGAAATTGGACCGGCGACCTTAAAACGACTAATCTTACCCCATGCTTCAGAAACTCCCCCAATGAAGACTTATCCGCCACTTCCGCACGAAACAAGTGAAGAAAGGTTCATCTACGTTAACCTGTCAGACATCCAGCGCCTGCCCCGGCCTGGGAAGCTTCAGCCTGGACACGGCGCTTCCAAGGGCAGCGGAGAATGTCTCGGAGCTCTGGTCGATGATCGGGAAGGAACCGAAATGGCAGGGCACAATGGTTTCGAAATCGAAGAACCGGGTGCAGGCGAGCGCCGCCACCTTGCCGCCCATCGTGAAGCGGTCGCCGATCGGCACCAGTCCGATCTTCGGTTTATAGATCTCGTTGATCAGCGCCATGTCGGAGAAGATATCCGTGTCGCCCATGTGGTAGAGCACTTTTTCGCCCGGCGCTTCGATTAT
>ENA-ORCZ01000365-ORCZ01000365.1-marine-metagenome-genome-assembly--contig:-NODE-365-length-22453-cov-2.684975_pt1 | contig 22453 bp, 26 predicted proteins | sample MGYA00237785_ERZ508519 | MGnify/ENA primary metagenome ERZ508519 (study PRJEB26189, sample SAMN06268790) | marine metagenome | isolation source: Bioluminescent Bay, La Paraguera, Puerto Rico | place...
AGATCTGGGCTGCCGCCGGAACCCCCAATGCCGTCTTCCGCCTGACGCCGGCCGAACTGGTGGCGCTTACCGGCGGCCGGGTCGCGGCCTGTAAGAAGTAGCGGCGTGTAGGAGCGGAGGCGGATTCGCCGGGGGGCAGCCTTCCCATCGCCACCCGCCGCTCCTAAATTGTAGGGTAAGAGGGGCGTGAGAACCGACATAGGAGGTCCGTCATGGTCAAGAAACCCGGCGCCAAGAAAGCCACTGGCAAGAAAGCCTCTGCGAAAAAAGCCGCCGCCGACACCTCTGGCGCCGACACCTTTCGCGCCGACCCTGCCGCGCAGATCATCGCCACCGCCTTCGACATGGCGCTGGATCAGGGCTGGTCCGATCTTTCCCTGGCCGAGATCGCCGAGGCCGCCGGGCTGCCCCTCTCCAGGGTCTATGCCGTGTTTCCCTCGAAACAGGCGATTCTCGACGGGTTCTCGCGACAGATCGATGCGGCCATGCTGGCCGAGGGGGTCGAAGACCTGGACCTGCCGGCCCGCGATCGCCTCTTCGATATGATCATGCGGCGCTTCGATGCCCTTCAGCCGCAGAAGGAGGCGCTCGCCGTCATTCTGCAGGACCAACTCCGCGATCCTCTGGCCGCCTGCTGCGGCCTGGATCGCCTCGGCCGCTCCATGTCCGCGACGCTGGAGGCGGCCGGCTTCTCCACCACGGGCTGCCGCGGGCTGCTGCGCATCAAGGGGCTGTCGGCTCTCTACCTGTCGACCCTGCGCGTCTGGCTGCGCGATGACAGCGAAGACATGGCCCGGACCATGGCCCACCTGGACAAGCAGCTCAGTCGGATCGACTCCCTGATGGGCCGCCTCTCGCGCCGGCACCACCACGGCCACCGCCCGGGGCCGGCCCCAGCCTAGATCGGATTCACAGGGTTGCCCCTAAGCCCCTGGGGCTTGCCTTCGGCGATTCCAGCCAGCCCTGATCTTCTCCAGGCGACGTCATAGGGTATTAGCGCCCAATCCGCCGGGCCCTGGCGCTTGGAGCCGGTGGCCTCCGGGCACGGGAAAGCCAGTCCGCCGGCCGCGTCCGGAAGTTGCGTGCCCTCGGGGCGCCAAGTCCTTCTCATGGTTAATTATTTTCGCACCTGCACTCGTTGATCCCCGCGATGTCCAGGCTTTCTGCAGTTTTCATTTATTGTGCAGTGCAAAAAAATCCTTGACCGCTTACGAACACCGGCCTATATCAGCGTCACTCAAGATTTTTGTGCGATGCAACATAACGCGGGGCGACCCGCCAGGGATAGGAGCCCAAATCATGGCTGTTTCCGGTAACCCTTTTCTGAGCGGTGAGTTTCCGAAGTTCGATTTCACCGCTTTCATGGACCCCAGCAAGCTCGCTGAGCAGTGGGAAAAGTTCGACATCACCAAGGCGGCTGACCAGTTCAAGGTGCCGGGCCTCGATGCGCAGGCGCTGGTCGAGTACCAGAAGCGCAACCTCGAAGCCGTTGCCTCGGCAAACAAGATCGCCCTGGAGGGCGCCCAGGCGGTGATCCGCCGTCAGGCCGAGATCCTGCGCCAGTCTGTCGAAGAGGCCTCCAAGGCTCTCTCCGAGCTGAACGCCGCCGGCACGCCGCAGGACAAGTTCGTCAAGCAGGCCGAGCTGGCCAAGGACGCCTACGAGAGCGCCGTCGCCAACCTGCGTGAGCTGACCGAGATGGCCAGCAAGTCCAACGGCGAGGCCGCCGAGCTGCTGTCCAGCCGCGTGAGCGAGAGCTTCGGCGAGTTCACCAGCGAGATCAAGAAGACCGCGAAGAAGAAGTAAGCGAGCTTTTTCGCGGGAGCTATTTCCTCCGAAGAGTACCCTGATACTTGCCTTCAAGGGCCGTCCTCCGGGACGGCCCTTTTCCTTTGCGCGTCTTCCCGGGCACCGGGGACTTAACAAATTGTGCTATCGCTCTATTTTTCGAGGTTGATACCCGGGAACAACCACCCCAAGAACGAGGGAGAGCGGAAATGAGGCAAGCAGTGAGGCTTTCGGTTCTGACTAAGGCAGCGGTAGTGGTGGCGGCCCTGCTGCCCGCGACGGCAATGGCGGGCGAGAAGATCATCTACACTGTCGAAGGCGGCAACTACGAGGGCTACAGCGCCAAGGCGCAAGGGGTCTCAAAGGGCCTCGTGCTGGTCATTCACGACTGGGACGGCCTGACCGACTACGAGGAAAAGCGCGCCGACATGTTGGCGGAGATGGGGTATGACGCCTTCGCCGTCGACCTCTACGGCCAAGGCAATCGCCCAGTGGAAACCGGCGCGAAGAAGGCGGAGACGGCCAAGCTCTACAATGACCGCGAGACCATGCGAGGGCTGATTCTCGGCGGCCTGGCCGAGGCCCGCAAGCTGAGCAGCGCACCGGCCGTGGTCATGGGTTATTGCTTCGGCGGCGCGGCCACGCTGGAGCTGGCGCGCTCCGGCAAGGCCAACAACGTTGTCGGCTACGCTACTTTTCACGGCGGTCTCTCCACCCCTGAGGGCCAGAGCTACCCCGCCGACACCCCGCCGCTGCTGATCGCGCACGGCGGCGCGGACACGGCCATTTCGATGGACGACGTGGCCGCCCTGTCGAAGGAACTCGAAGCCGGCGGTATCCCCTACGAGATCCAGGTGTACTCCGGCGCGCCGCACGCCTTCACGGTCTTCGGCTCCGACCGTTACCGAGAGGTCGCCGACAGGCAGTCCTGGAGCGCCTTCCAGGACTTTCTCGCCACGACCCTGAAAGGTGGCTGAGTAGGCCCCCTTCACCCTCCCCTCTCCGCGACGGGGAGGGTGAAGGGCCAGTGCCTTGCCCGCCGCTTTAGAAGATGCCTGCTTCCAGGCCGGCGGCCATGGCGAGGCCGAGGTCGCGGCAGTCGTCGACGAAGCTCTCCTGCCAGTCGCCGCGGCAGATCAGCGGCGCCTGCACCTGGCGCCACCTGAGGCCAGTCGCGATGCTCTCCACCGCGCGGCGCGTGCCCGTGCCGTCATGGCCGGCGCGGATATAGAGCGCGTAGGGCAGGGCCTCCGTCCGCTCGATAACGCCGTAGTAAGTGCGGTCGAAGAAGTCTTTCAGCGCGCCGCTCATGTAGCCCAGGTTCTCGGTGGTGCCGAGGACGATGCCGTCCGCGGCCAACACCTCCGCCGGGCCGGCCTCGAAGGGCGTGAGGGCGATCACGTCGACGCCGTCGATCTCCTCGGACCGAGCGCCGGCCACCACGGCGTCGCGCAGGCGCCGGGTGTTTTCTGAGGGAACGTGGGCCACGACCAGCAGGCGCTTGCCCATCACCGGCGCTCAGGCAGATAGTCGCTTGCAGAGGGCGCGGATGTAGCGGTGGTCGCTGTCGGTGAACTCGCCGGCGGCGATGTCGGCCTTGTAGTCCTCCAGTTCCTGTCGGAATTCCTCGGAGTTGTCGGCCTTGCCAAGCAGCTTGTCGATCAAAGCCAGGCTTTCGGCGTTCCGGGCCGACGCGTCGGCCGGCAGTTCCTCGAGATTGCCCAGGTCACCCAGATCGTAGCCGCCGGCCGCTTCGCTGTCGCTGCCAATGGCAGGCTGCAGCAGGGCTGACCAGTCGGTCTCCGCGGCTTTCACCTTGGTGTCCAGCACGCGGGCGGCGGCCAGGGCCTCCTCGTCATTTTCGCTGCCCAGGGTCTCCAGCAGGGAGATCAGTTCGTCGCGATCCAAGCGGCCGGTCATCTTGTGCCTCGTTCCATAGTGCGAATCCGTTCGGCGCACTTTAGCGAACCTGCCCTTGGCTGGGCAAACGCGGCGGGGGCCGGCTCGGATTGAGCGCTCAGGCGGCTGCGCTGAGAGAAGGGGCCTTGCTGTCGGCCGTGACGGTGCTGTCCTCGATCAATGCCTTGTGGAGGGCGCGGATGCAGGCATCGTGGTCGCCGTCCTCGACAATCACCTGCATGTCGACCTTGCGCATCAGGTCGTTGAAGCCCAGCGGCTCGATCCCGGCCTCGGCCAGCGCCCCCAGAACGCGGGCGCCCAGGGCCGGCAGGCGCAGGTCGCGGCCGATGATGGAGACCACCGCCACGTTGCGCGAGGAGATGGAGGCTGCGGGAAAGCGCTCGTTGAGGTCCTGCTCGACCCGCTTCACCGCCTTGGCGGACCCCTTCAGGAAATGGGTGATCGAATTGGCGTTGGAGGTCTTGGTGACGATGCGGGCCTTGTGGCGCTTCAGGGTCTCGAGGATCGCGGCGTCGTAACCCTTCACGCCCACCATGTCCTGCTCGAAGAACTCGAAGGCATAGACGTTCTTCAGTCCGGAGATCATCTCGACAGCGGGGGCTGTGGCCTCCAGGTCGCCGCGGATCACCGCGCCGGGGTCCTCCGGCTCGAAGGTGTTCATGATTCGCAGCGGGATGCAGGCCTGGCGCAGGCCCTTGGCCGCACTGGGGTGGATCGCCTCCATGCCCATGTTGGAGAGCTGGTCGGCGACATCGTAGTTCGTCTCGGCGATCTGGCGCACCGCCTCTGTACCGACCAGTTTCGGATCGGCGGAGGAGAGGTGGAACTCCTTGTGGATGATGGCCTCGCGCGCGCCGCTGGCCACGGCAATCGTCGAGAAGGTGATCTCGCTGTAGCCACGGCCATAGAGGCCTACCAGACCCTCCTCGCATTGCGCGTAGCCGGTCACGATGGGCAGCTGCCGCGACAGGTCGATGGTGTCGAAGGCTTCGGCGATGCGTTGCTGCAGGGTCTTGGTCTCGCTCTCGCGCCAGCCGGTCAGGTCGACGAAGACGGCGTTCACGCCTTCGCGGCGCAGACGCAGGGCGAGGTTGTGGGCGCTCTGTGCCTCGCCGATGCCGCTGAGCATCTCGCGCACCGTCAGCAGGTGCTCCGGCAGTTTGAAGTGGCCGAAGGAGCAGAGGCGCCGCAGGTCCATCAGGCAGCTCCGCACGCCCTCGACGCGTTCTTCCACGAAACGGTCCGCCAGGGCAAGGTCGCTGGGGTCGTCCAGGACCTCCCGGTTTTTCTCGCGCATGGCGGCGCCGGCCCTGGTCAGGGCGTCGCCCCAGGCCCACTCGTTCTCGGCACCGGCATAGAGCGCGTAGACGCCAGGTTCGCCGGTCTTCTTGTGCTCCAGCAACAGGTCAGTCATGCCGCCGTAGGCGGAGACCACGAAGACGCGGTTGTAGAGGTCTGCGCCCTCTCTGTTGCCGATGACGATGTTGCCCAGCACGGTCTCGATCGCCGACATCGAGGTGCCGCCGATCTTCTGAACCGTGTGGGCCGCGTATTCGGGCGCGGCGTTGTCATCGCCGTTCTGGTTGTCCGAGCGTTGTCGAAGCACTGCCTGTGTCACTGTCGCCTCTTTACCTGACTGAACCTTACGTCACCTGACTGATAGAGCTGCAGCTCCTGAGCTCAGGCCGCGTCGTCCTCCAGCGCATAGGCGCCGTCGGGCCCGTGCACTTCCTTGCCGGTCACCGGCGGGTTGAAACAGCAGGCCATGACCATCTCGGTCTTGCCGCGCAGAATGTGCTTGTCGTGCTGATCCAGGGCGTACATCACGCCCGGTCGGATCTCGTGGACCTCGCCAGTGGTGCAGTCCTCGATCGAGCCCTCGCCGGAGATGCAGTACACCGACTCGAAGTGGTTCTTGTAGTGCAGGTGCAGTTCGGCGCCTTCGAAGATGGTGGTGATGTGAAAGCTGAAACCCATCTCGTCGCCCTTCAGCAGCAGACGCACGCTTTCCCAGCCCTCAGCCGTCACCCGGCGGTCGCTGTTCCTGGCTTCCTTGTAATCGCGGACAATCATTTCTTCTTACTCCTGATGAACTAAGCGGCGGCAGCCGAACGGTGCGTTTCCTCGAAGGCCTCGGCCAGCATGTCGAGCCCGGCATCGAGCTGTTCCGGCTTGATGGTGAGCGGCGCCAGGACCTTCACCACCTCGTCGTGGGCGCCCGAGGTTTCGATGATCAGGCCGCGCTCGAAGGCGGCGGCGCAGATCGCCGAGGCGGTCTCGCCGTCGCCCACGTCGATGCCGCGGAACATGCCGCGCCCTTTGATGCTGTAACCGTGCTTGTCGGCGATTTCCGTCAGACGCCGGGCCAGGTGGTCGCCCTTTCCGCTGACCATCTTGGCAAAGCTGTCGCCCCGCCAGAACTTCTCCAGCGCCACCTTGGCGGTGATGAAGGCGTGGTTGTTGCCCCGGAAGGTAGCGTTGTGCTCGGCGGGCCCCCAGACGTCGTGTGACGGCTTCAGCATCACCATGGCGAAGGGCAGGCCCATGCCGGACAGGGACTTCGCCAGGGTGACGATGTCCGGGGAAATGCCCATCTCCTCGAAGGAGAAGAAGCTGCCGGTGCGCCCGCAACCGGCCTGGATGTCGTCGACGATCAGCAGGCTGCCGTGCTTGCGCGCGAGCTTTTCCAGCCGGCGCATGAAGTCGGCGGAGGCGACGTTGAGGCCGCCTTCGCCCTGCACGGTCTCGATGATGAAGGCCGCTGGCGGCGCCATGCCGCTGGAGGGATCGTCCAGCATCTGTTCCAGCATTGCCAGGCCATCTGCGCCGTTGTCCAGGTAGCCGTCGTAGGGCACGCGGGTCACGCCCTCCAGGGGAACGCCGGCGCCCCCGCGGTGGTAGCCGTTGCCGGTCGCCGCCAGCGCACCCAGGGTCACACCATGAAAGCCATTGGTGAAGGCCACGACCTGCTGCCGGCCGGTCACCTTACGCGCCAACTTCAGCGCCGCCTCGACAGCGTTGGCGCCGGTCGGGCCGGTGAATTGCAGGCGGTAGTCCATGCCGCGCGGCTTCAGGATGATCTCCTCGAAGGCCTCGATGAAAGCCGCCTTGGCGTCGGTGTACATGTCCAGGCCATGCGTCACACCGTCGCGCAGGATATAGTCGACCAGCGCCAGCTTCATGTCCGGATCATTGTGGCCGTAGTTCAGCGTCGAACAGCCCGCAAGGAAATCGATGTAGCGCCGGCCGTCCTCGGCCACGAGTTCGGCGCCTTGGGCGCGGTCGAAGACAGTGGGAAAGCTGCGGCAGTAGCTGCGGATTTCGGATTCTCTGCGGGTAAAGACGTCGACAGCCGAGGTCATGGCGGAGCCTCTTTCGTAGTGGGGGAAGCGGTGAATTTTAAGGGAAACCGAAGCTCTTAAGCGACGCGGCGCAGGTCCCCGCGATCGGTGGACCGGTTCCCCCGGAAGGGGCCGATCTCGACCAAGTGCTCGGTTGCATGGGCGCCACCGAAGTGGGCCTCGCGCTCGAAGTGCGCGTCGTCGGCCAGGGGAGCGTCCAGGTCGTCGGCGATGGCGCTGAACAGGGCCCAGGAGGCCTTGTTGTCGCGCGTAATCGTGCTGTGGATGTGGCGCACGTCGCGACACTCCGGACGCGCAAGCAGCTCGTGCACGAGCTTCTTGGCGACCCCTCGGCCACGGGCGTCCGGGTGAACCGCGACCTGCCAGACGAAAAGCGTATCCGGGGCGTCTGGCGGCAGGTAGCCGGAGATCCAGCCGACCGGAGCGACTTTTCCATCGGGCCCGATCAGCTCGGCGAGGGCACAGGTCCCGGCGAAGTGCGAGCACTGCAGAAGATTGCAGTACATGGAGTTGTCGTCGAGCTTCTCGATGCTCTTGATCAAGGACCACACTTCTGCGCCGTCGGCCTTCGAGGGCCTGCGAAGACGCAGGGTCTGTTCCTTGCTGTGTTTCAGTGAATCAAGGACGTTCTTCAGTTGCATCGTTCCGGTGTCTCCAGGCCGCAAAGTGGCCAGATAATTTGATCATCAAACTAAATTGTCAACCGTTAAGGCTGGGTAAAGTTCATCGGTAGAGTGCTGATTTAGCAGACAAAGACCGGATTCGAGCGAAATTCTGCGACAAAGAGGTATTCGTATGAATTTTACGTTTCAAACTATTTTTCAACTGAGCTGAAAGAATGTTTAGTAGGAAGAACTAAAACGGAGCTTGGCCCGATTCGGAGCGCACCTTAGGATCGAGTTCTCTTAGGACCGGTTTTCATCAGTCGGGGACCCCTTGGCCGAGACCACGCCACGCTCGCAGCAGGCATTGACGGCGATGCGCCAGATCCTGCGCGCGACCGACAACTTCGCGCGGAAGCTTTCCCGCGAGACCGGGCTGACGGCGTCACAGCTTCTGCTGCTGCAGGTGCTGGACGAGAAGGGGGAGACCACGGCCGGGCAGATCGCCGCCCACATGGGCATCACCCAGGCAACCACCACCAGCCTGCTCCACAAGCTGGAAAGTCGAGAGCTGGTTCATCGACAGCGCGGCGACACCGATCGGCGCCAGGTCTGGCTTTCGCTGACCGACGCGGGCCGGGCCAAGCTGGCCGCCGCGCCGGACGGGCTGCAGGAGAATTTCCGCGAGCGCTTCGAGAACCTGGAGTCCTGGGAGCAGGCGATGCTCGTCGCCGCACTGGAGCGGGTCGCCGCTCTGCTCGATGCGGAGAGCCTGGACGCCGCGCCGGTGCTCGATGTCGGCGCCATCGATCGCGAGCAGCATTGAGTAGCCGCCGTATGGGGCACGCCCTCAGCGGCTGACCACCACCATCTTCTCGATCACGTCGTCCATCTCCCGGTTGTCGACCAGGATGTGGAGGGCCTCCAGGGTCGGCAGCAGGTTGCTTTGCTTGCCGACGCGGATCACCGGGTTCTTGCCGGGGATCAGCATGGTCCGTTCGCCGAAGTTGAGGCGCAGGTAGAGCGTGCCGTTCTCTTCGAACCACCAGGGATCCGGCCGCTTGTAGGTCATCTGCTTGACGGTCTCGCCGTCCTGGGTGACGTATTCGTGGCTCGGATAGGTGTAGTCCCGGTCGCGTGCCAGGCCGAGCTGGTGGGCCAGGCCTTCGAGGAAGATGCGGCGCAGGTCTTCCATGCGGCGGTTGACCAGCTTCTTGCGCCGCGCCGGGTTGTCGGTGCGTGGCGCCCGCGCCGGGACGACGAAGTCGAGTTCTTCACGGGTAAAGGAAATTGGGTGCCTCCAGGCGCTCGGTGCGCCGGCAGTGGACAGTCTGGTGAACAGGGAGCCGGACCCTAGCCGACCTCTCGCTATTTGTCAAAAAGCGACGCCGTGTCGTTTTTACGATAAATTAATATTGGTTCCGCTGGGGAATAACGCCCGGTGTTTCGCCTGGGTTCCCGCTGTCTATCGATGGAACATCGCTTGCCGGGAGAGGCTGCCGGCGAAACCCCGGACCCACTGTGCAAGGATTTCTCGAGGCATTCCGGCGCCTCTGGCCATGCCTGGCGCCTTGCCGGGTGGTTTGCCGGGGTGATAGCTTCGCCGCGGACTAACGTGACGCGTTCAAGATGGACGCGGTAAGTCGGGCCCAAATCAGGATGGAGAGGGGAAGTTTCGACCATGGCGACGCGCCCGCAGATCAGCTTTGAGGACTTCGAGAAGGTCGATGTGCGGGTGGGCACCATCGTCGATGCGCAGCCCTTTCCCGAGGCCCGCCGTCCGGCGATCAAACTCTGGGTCGACCTGGGCGAGGAGATCGGCGTGAAGAAGTCTTCGGCGCAGATCACCGTGCATTATGACCCGGAGCACCTGGTCGGCAAGCAGGTCGCCGCCGTGGTGAATTTCCCACCGCGCCAGATCGGCAAGTTCATGTCGGAGATCCTGGTGCTGGGCTTTCCCGACGGCGAGGGTGAGGTGGTGCTGGTGACCTCCGATCAGCCTGTGCCCAATGGCGGACGCCTCTACTAAGCGCTTTCCCCGAACATCCCCGATATGAAAAGGCCGCCCGAAGGCGACCCTTTGCACGTCTGATTCAGTTCCTGATCCGGCGGATCAGGTGATGTTGAAGCGTTGCAGGACGTCGGCCAGATCGTCGCCGAACTGGGCGCCGCGGCGGATCAGACCGACGTTCATCGGCAGCGACTTGAGGTCCGGATGGTCCGGATCCAGGCTGGTCAGCAGCGCCACCGGAATGGATTTCGTCGCAGGCATCGCCGCCAGGGCGCAGGCCAGATCGACGCCGCTCATGCGCGGCATGACCTGGGAGGTGATCACCATGTCGGGCTTGGTCTCGAGAATCAGCTCAAGCGCTTCGATGGGGTTCAGTACCGTGGCCACGCGGTAGCCGCAGGCGGCCAACTCGCGGCCGACGACCTTCGCGGCGGAGCGCTGCGGGATGATCAAGGTCACGTCCTTGTCGATCACCGTCACGTCTTCCACGTTGAAGGTGTTCTGCTGCGGCAGCTCGCGCAGCACAGCGGCGACGTCGTCCACGTTGACGGACTCGCCGTCGAGAACGGCGGAGATCCGGTCGGCGAAGGCGATCAGGTCGTCGGCGTGCTTGTCGTCGACAGCATCCAGCTCGTTCAGGTATTCGTCCAGGCGATGGGTCAAGGGGCCGAAGCCGACCAGGTTCACCGCGCGGGCCTTCATGCGCAAGTTGGCCGATTCCATCGCCAGGGCCTTGGCGGCTTCCTTGGGATTGAGGACGCCGTTCTTCACCTGCTGGACGCGCAGCTCCAAGTTGCTGACGAGATCGCGTGCCTCGTCCAGGACCTCGCTCTCAAGCTGGGAATCGACTTCCTCTTCCGACATCAACCCACGCGTGGTGGCCATCACCTTAACTCCATTGCCTGCATTAGCGGTGACCTGACAGCGGTCAGCGGCGGCAGCTTAAGGGCTAAGGGTTAAGGCTGTATAAATGCGAATTGAACTTCAGGTTGTGGCGACGAGGCGTTTTTTTGGAAGGCGCGATTAGACCGGAACCGTCTGAACGTGTGGATCCGATGTATCTCAATAGTGTAGAGCAGGCTCACAGGGCTGGTGGATCGCCTTCGGCGATTCCAGCCAGCCCTGATCTGCTCTAGACCGGCAGCCAGATCCGGGCCCGAAGGCCTCCGCCGGGGGCGGCCTCAAGGACGACATCGCCGCCATGGCTGCGGGCCACGTCACGGGCGATGGTCAGGCCGAGGCCGATGCCGCCGGTTGCCGGATTGCGGGACTGTTCCAGGCGGTAGAACGGCTTGAAGACGTCCTCGTGGCGGTCGGGCGGAATGCCGGGGCCGTCGTCGTCGACGGTGACCTCCACCAGGCTCTTGCGCCGACCCGCCCTGACCGCGACATGCTTGCCGTGGCGCTGGGCATTCGCGATCAGATTGGTCAGGCAGCGGCGCATGCCGTCGCGGCGCAGCGGCAGCACGATGTCCTGTTCCACATGCAGGTCGACGGCACGCCCGTCGCGGGTCATCTGGTCGACGACATCGCGCAGCAGCCCGCCCAGGTCGGTCGGCGCCGGCGTTTCCTGGCCCTCGCCACGAGCGAAGGCGAGATAGCCTTCCACCATGTGCTCCATCTCCGCGACGTCCGACTGCAGGTTCTTCACATCGGGGGCGTCACCCAGCATCTCCAATTGCAGTTTCATGCGTGTCAACGGTGTGCGGAGGTCGTGACTCACTCCGGCCAGCATCTCGGTGCGCTGCTGGATCTGGCGTTTGATGCGCTCGCGCATGTTGATGAAAGCTGCCGCCGCCTGGCGGACTTCCGTCGCACCTTCCGGCTTGAAGTCGCGCACTTCCTGCCCCTTGCCGAAGCTCTCGGCGGCTCGGGCCAGGCGACGGATCGGTTTCACCTGATTGCGCATAAAGATGACGGCGATGCCGAACAACAGGATCGAACTGCCGATGGTCCAGAAGATGAAGATGTAGGTGGTTGAGGAGAACAGCCGCTCGTCGGTGACCAGCACGCGCAGTACGCCATCGGGCAGGCGCACCAGGATCTCGACCCGGTCGGTGATGGAGCGCGCGTTGACGAAAAAGGGATGACGCACCCGCTCGCGCAGGGCATCCACGAGCCGCGCCTCCACCACGCCGCGCACTTCCTGCTGCTCGGCGTTGGGCAGTTCCGCGTCTTCGCTGAGGGTCAACTGCAGCTGCATGGTCGTGCGGGCCAGCTGGAAAATGCGCCGCCGGTCCATCTCGGTCTGGCTGCGCGCCAGCAGGGTGATCACCGCGGCCACGTCGCCTGCCAGTCCCTGGGCGAGGCGCTTGGTGATCGTGTCGTAGTGCCGGTCGTAGAACACCCAGGTGGAGATCACCTGCAGCAGGATCAGCGGAGTGATGATGATCAGGACCGAACGACCGAGCAGCGAGCGCGGCAGGAAGCGCCGGACCGGCCCGGGGCCGCCTTGCGGGTAGAGCGGATTTGGCGGAGGGCTGCTCATGACGCCTGGCTGTCCTGCGGCACGGTGGCGGTCCATCAGTCAGGCATCAGGACGTAGCCGGTGCCGCGCACCGTTTGCAGGTAGCGCGGAAACTTGGGATCCGCCTCGATCTTGCGGCGCAGGCGGGTGACCTGGACGTCGATGGTGCGGGCGTTGCCGCTGATCATGCTCTCTTCGCCCAGGTCGTCGCGGCTGATCGGCTCGCCCGCGCGCCGCGCCAGTGCCTTCAGAAGAGAGGCCTCGGCGGTTGTCAGGCGCACGTAGCTGCCCGCCTTGGTCAATTCTTCGCGCTCCAGGTCGAAGCAGAAGTCGCCGAAGGTGATCTTGGTCTCTTCGGCGGCGGCCGGCGGCGGTACGCGGCGTAGGATGGCGTTGATGCGCAGGACCAGTTCGCGCGGCTCGAAGGGCTTGGGCAGGTAGTCGTCGGCGCCGCACTCAAAGCCGGCGATGCGGTTCTCGGTCTCGTTCATGGCGGTGAGCAGCAGGATCGGCACGCTGCTTTCACGGCGCAGGGTCTCGGTCAGCTGCAGGCCGGTTTCGCCGGGCATCATGATGTCGAGCACCAGCAGATCGAAGGCGATGGAGGCGAGCTTGGCCCGTGCGTCGGCGGCATCCACCGCGGTGGTGACGCGAAACCCCTGTTCGTTGAGATAGCGCTGCAGCAGATCGCGCAGGCGCGTATCGTCGTCGATCACCAGGATGTGCGGCTGCTCGTTCAGGGGGCTCTCCGGCGGTTTCCCGTTGGTCGGGCCGGAGTATAGGCGCCGCGCGGGCGGCCCGCGAGGGTTTAAAGAGGGGCCGGCGGCCTGGCAAAGTGCCCTAGCGGCGCGCCGCCGATTTCAGCGGTGTCTTACCCGGGGTGGGTTTCCCGGCGCCCTCCGGTCGTTCGAAGCGGCCGCGGTCGGCCTCATCGATGATGTTCATGAGGACGGTACGGAAGCCCTCCACCGCCTCGGCTCCGGCGGTGCGGTAGGCCCGGGCGATGCGGATGCGCTGCTGCTCGGTCAGCTTGTTCTCCAGCTCGCGGCCCTTGTCGGTCAGCTCCAGCAGGCGCTGGCGGCGGTCGCGCAGACCTGGGCGCTGGGTGATGAAGCCCTCGCGCACCAGCTGGCCGAGGACGCGCGAGAGGGACTGCTTGGTGATGCGCAGGATGGCCAGCAGCTCGGAGACGGTGATCCCGGGGTGACGGCCGACGAAGTAGATCACCCGGTGGTGGGCCCGTCCGAAGCCGTAGTCGGCCAGGATCTGGTCCGGCTCGCCGGTGAAGTCGCGGTAGGCGAAGAACAGCAGTTCCATCGCCTGGCGCAGTTCCTCCTCGCGCAGGAAGAGGGGATTGGGACCGCCTTTTACGTCAGCCATGTTGACATATCTACCTAATCTTGTTACATATGGCCAGCAAGATTTGATCGAAAGTATCAAATCGGAACTATCAACGGAAAAAAATCTCTGATTGGTTAGTGTTACTGACTGATCTGCCGAGACGAGCAGGCGCTTCCGGGGAGTGGGGCCGGGCCGGCCAGGCCGCCCGGAGACCGCACCCCCCGACAGGGGACCACACCCGGCAAGGGGATTGGCAAACAAGCTTTTTAGGGACGAAGCGAGAGATGTCCATACTTCCTTTCGACGACCGTGACGGCGTCATCTGGTACAATGGTGAATTGATGCCCTGGCGCGATGCCAAGCTGCACGTTCTCAGCCACGGCCTGCACTACGCGAGCTGCGTCTTCGAGGGCGAGCGTTCCTACGCGGGGCGGATCTTCAAGATGGAGGAGCATCATGACCGGTTGCTCAACTCCGGCAGGGTCCTGGGCTTCAAGGTGCCCTACAGCCGCGAGGAAATCGACGCCGCGGCCATGGCGGTGCTGGAGGCCAACGGCATCACAGACGGCTACGTCCGCCCGGTGGCCTGGCGCGGCAGCGAGATGATGGCGGTGTCCGCCCAGCAGACGAAGATCCATGTCGCCGTCGCCGCCTGGCAGTGGCCGGCCTACTTCAGCCCGGAAGCGCGCATGAAGGGCATCCGCATGGCTTTCGGCGAGTGGAAGCGCCCCTCACCGGAGACCGCGCCCTGCCATTCCAAGGCGGCCGGCCTCTACATGATCTGCACCATGTCCAAGCACGCGGCCGAGGCCAAGGGTTACGCCGACGCCCTGATGCTCGATTACCGCGGCTTGATCGCGGAGGCGACCGGTGCCAACGTATTCCTGGTCCAGGACGGCAAGCTCCACACGCCGACGCCGGACTGCTTCCTGGACGGCATCACCCGTCGCACGGTGATCGATCTGGCCAGGCGCCGCGGCTACGAGGTCATCGAGCGGGCGATCAAGCCGGAAGAACTGGCCCAGACCCAGGAAGTTTTTCTTACGGGTACGGCCGTGGAGGTGACCCCGGTGGCCGAGATCGGTGAGTACAAGTTCCAGGCGGGCGAGATCACCCGTAACCTGATGAACGATTACGACGCCCTGGTGCGCAAGCACGCAGCGGCCAGCGCCGCCTAGCGCCGCTCACATCGGTCTGAGAAGAGACCGGGCGGCGCGGAAGGAGGCGCCGTCCGGTTTTCTTTTTGAGACCGCGTTTTGAAGAGATTGGAGACTGCGAGATGTCCCGTGCCTTCGTGAAGGAAGACGACGCCGGAACCCCGGAAGAAAAAGTCGATCTGCCGATCAGCGAACACCCCAACTTCGTGACGCCGGCGGGCCTTCAGATGCTGAAGGACAAGGTCGCCGAGTACGAGGCGGAACTGGCCGAGCTGAAGACCCATAACGCCGAGCTGGCCAGCCAGTCGCATCTGCCGCGCGTCGAGCAGGAAGTGCGCTACTGGGAGGAGCGTCTGCGCACGGCGATCCTGGTCGATCCCGCCAAGCAGCCGCGCGACAAGGTCGCCTTCGGCGCTGTGGTCACTGTGGAGGACGACGACGGCCAGAAGCACGACTACCAGATCGTCGGCGAGGACGAGGCCGAGCCGCAGAACGGCAAGGTCTCCTACGTCTCGCCGCTGGCCCGCGCCCTCGACGGCGCCGCCGTCGGCGACAGCATCACCTGGAAGCGCCCCGCCGGCGACCAGGAACTGGAAGTGACGGCGATCAGGTACGAGGGGTAGGGGGAAGGCAGCCTAGGGTGCGTGTCGCCAGACTTTTGTGATACTCCGATACGAACTCGCGTGAGCAGCGATGGATTCCTAATCCTCGAAGCACACTATTCCTGAATGAGTTCAACCAATCGATCGACCGTTTCGAGCACGGTGTCGGTCTGGAGGTCGCAGTATGAAATACCGCGGACCCGCCATCGCTGACGAATAGTCGTCGCCGGTATGCTGTTGCCGAAAGCAGTGACCATTTCCTGGATTTCGAGCAATAGCACCCTAAGCTCTCCCAAGGCAGCACTGTCTTGAGCGATTTCGTCAATGCCAAGGTCGACTACCCCAGGCGCATGGCGGTAGCTTGTGTTTTCCCAACGAAGCTTGAAAGCCTGCAACGCTGAATAGGATTGGTCGCAACGATCGAGGGATTCGAGCATCATCCGCGCCAACAGGAGCAAAATGCCGTCTTCGAAGGTATCGTGTTTGTCGCCAGCGACTTGAACTGAGTGCCCCATTTTGAGCCTGTTAGATGATCTTCAGCGGCTATAACTCGACTAAGCCCTCAGCACAGAAAAACAATACTGTTGTTACGGAGTCGCAAAGATTGCTCTGCAGGCGAAGCCTTCCGACAACCTAGATGACTCACTCCGCCGCGTCGGTGTCTTTCTTCACCCAGCGGGCGGCGGCGGCATCGTCACTGTCGCGGGCGTCGACCCACTGGGCGCCCTCTTCGGTTTCTTCCAGCTTCCAGAAGGGCGCCTTGGTCTTCAGCCAGTCCATGAGGAACTCGCAGGCCTCGAAGGCGGCCTGGCGGTGGGCCGAGGCGGCGGCGACCATGACGATCTGGTCGCCGGGCTCCAGGCGGCCGAAGCGGTGGATGACCAGGCTCGCTTCCAGCGGCCAGCGTTCCAGCGCTTCCGCCTCGATCTCGGCCAGCATCTTTTCGGTCATGGCCGGATAGTGCTCCAGCGTCATGGCGGAGATCTCAGAATCGCCGGCGAGATCGCGCACCAGGCCGACGAAGACGGCGAGGCCGCCGATGGCATGGTTGCCCGCGGTGAGCTTGGCCAGCTCCTGGCCGACGTCGAAGTCTTCCGCCTGCACCCGGATCGCCATTATGTTTCCCCGCTTTCGGGAAGTGCGGTGCCAGCCCGCGCCCCCTCCCGGCCACCCAACGCCAGTATCCTATGGGTGGCCGGGAGGGGGAGCGGGCCGGTGCCGAAAGTCGAGCGCAGCGAGAGCAAGAGTCAGCCCCCCGTCACCGGCGGGAAGAGGGCGACCTCGTCGTCGGGGCCGATGGGATCGCCGGGCTTGGCGTAGGTCTGGTTCACCGCCACGCGGATGGCGCCGCGGTCGGACAGGGCGTCGGCGAAGTTGGGGCCACGGCCTTCCAGCCAGGTCAAGAGCTCGCCCACGGTGGCGACGCCTTCGGGCGGGGTCACGTCCTCCTCGGCCATGCCGGTCTTGGTCTTGAGCCAGGCGAAATACAGCAGTTTCACGAGGGTCTTCTTCCTAAGGTCTTCCTATTGCGCCACTTCGCTGAAGGGCAGGAATTCCACCATCGCGCCGGCCTCCAGGCGGGTCAAGTCCTCGGGCAGCTCGATAAGGCCGTCGGCGGCGACCAGGGAGGAGAGGATGCCGGCGCCCTCGCGCGGGAACTTCTCGGCGGTGAGGCCGCCAGAAGTGTCTTCTACAAGGCGTGCGCGGACCCACTCGCGGCGGTCCTTCTTCTTCTTGTGGTCGAAGCCGGCGCGCACCTTGAAGGTATGCGGCGGGGCGTCCCTGCCGCCCATCAGGCGCAGGATCAGCGGGCGCACGATGGTCAGGAAGGTGACCACCACAGCGACCGGATTGCCGGGCAGGCCGACGAAGGGCACTGGGCCGACCTGGCCCAGCGCGATGGGCCGGCCCGGCTTCACCGCCAGGCGCCAGAGGTGCAGCTTGCCGAGCGCCTCCACGGCGTCCTTCACGTGGTCCTCTTCGCCCACGGAGACTCCGCCCGAGGTGACGAGCAGGTCGTGCTTGCCTTCGGCCTCTTCGAGCGCCTTCCGAACCACGTCCAGGCGGTCGGGCAGGATGCCCAGGTCGTCGACCTCGCAGCCGAGGCCGGTCAGCAAGGCGTGGATGGTGTAGCGGTTGGAATCGTAGATCGCGCCGGGCGCCAGGTCGCTGCCCGGCTCGCGCAGCTCGTCGCCGGTGGAGAAGAGCCCGACCTTCAGGCGCGTCGAGACAAGTACCTCGCGGCGACCGACGGCGGCGGCCTGGCCAACGTCCTGCGGGCGCAGTTTCTGGCCCCTGGGCAGCACCACGTCGCCCTCCGCCACGTCCTCGCCGGCCTTGCGGGCGTTGGAGCCCTTCTTGATGCCGGGGCGGATGACGACCTGATCGCCGTCCTGCTCGCAGTCCTCCTGCATCATCACCGTGTCCGGGCCATCCGGCAGCCGCGCTCCAGTGAAAATGCGGATGGCCGTGCCGCGGCGTGCCTCCGGCAGGTCCATCTGGCCGGCGGTGACCCGGCCGACGACCGGCAGGCGGGTGTCGTTGTCCGGGTCGAGGTCGGCATGGAACACGGCATAGCCGTCGACGGCGGAGTTGGGGGCCGGCGGGATGTTCACCGGCGAGACGATGTCCTCGGCCAGGATGCGGCCCAGTGCGGCGTGGAGTGGCACGGCCTCGCTTCTGGTGACAGGCGTGATGGTCTCGGCCAGCAGCCTGCGCGCCTCATCGACCCGCATGAGGCGGCCGCCGTGGGCGAAGCAGTCGTCGCTGAGCTGGGCCATTACTCGGCGGCGCCTTCTTGCGCCCGCTCGGCCCCGACCTTTGATGTGAGGCCGCAGTGGGCGATGATGAAGTCGGCGATGGTCTCGACGTCGTTCAGGTCCAGGCGCGGCACCGGCAGACCGGGCAGATCCTCGTCGGCGGCCACCGCGACCACTCGGGGGTCGTCGGGTTGGATCAGCGGCTTGCCGTGGGACGGGCGATGGATCTCGATCTTTTCGTGGCCCTCGGCCTTCCAGCCCTCAATGATGAGGAGGTCGACCTGGGTCATGTGCTGCATGAGGCTCAGGCTGTCGGGCTCGGCCTCCTCGCGCAGCTCGTGCATCAGCGCCCAGCGCCTGCCCGAGCCGATCATCACCTCGGTGGCGCCGGCGGCGCGGTGCTCGTAGGAGTCTTTGCCCGGCTTGTCCACGTCGAAGGCGTGGTGGGCGTGCTTCATGGTCGAGACCTTGAGGCCGCGGCGGACCAGGGCAGGAATCAGCTGGACGATCAGCGTGGTCTTGCCGCTGCCGCTCCAGCCGGCCAGGCCGATGACCTTCATGCCCTTTTCACTCATTCTCCGGCGTTCTCCTGGCCCACCATATGCTTCACCCCGCGCGAGAGGTAGTCGTAGCCGGTGACCGCGGTCAGCACGCCGGCGATCCAGATGCCGACCTCGCCGATCAATTGCACCGGCAGGACGCCGGGTCCGGCGTCGCCGACGATGAGGAAGCCCAGGGCCAGCATCTGGATGCCGGTCTTCCACTTGGCCATCTTGGTCACGGGCACCGAAATCTTGATCTCGGCCAGGTATTCCCGCAGGCCGGAGACCAGAATCTCGCGGGCCAGGATGATGATGGCCGGGATGACCACCAAGCCGGCGATCTGCTGGGTGGCGACCAGCATGACAATCAGCGAAGCAACCAGCAGCTTGTCGGCGATGGGGTCGAGAAAGCGGCCCAGCGGCGAGATCTGGTTCATGTGGCGGGCCAGTTAGCAGTCAAAGTAGTCGGTCACGCAGGCCAGGACATAGCCGGCGAAGGCGACCCAGCGGTAGAGCGGCGTGTCGACGTAGATCAGCGCCAGCAGCAGCGGGATGGCCGCGATTCGCGACAGGGTCAGAATGTTCGGCAGGCTGGTCAGCATGACCGCGGTTCTTCCTCCTGAAGAAGGCTCCGTCTCCGGACTCTTTGTAGCACAGGCGCTTGCGCCGACCCAGAGTCCAGGCTGCCCGGAGGGGGTGAAGAATCGCCTAAGAATTGATCGGGACGGCGGATCAGCCGGCGCGGTGGAAATGGTCGTAGATCTTGCGCGCGACGGTCTTGGAGATGCCTTCGACCGCCTCCAGGTCGGCCAGGCCCGCCCGGGCCACGGCGGCGGCGGCGCCGAAGTGCAGCAGCAGGGCCTTCTTGCGACGGGCGCCGATGCCCGGCACCTCGTCCAGCACCGAGCGCAGACGCGCCTTGGTGCGCCCGGCCCGGTGGGTGCCGATCGCGAAGCGGTGGGCCTCGTCGCGCAGGCGCTGAATGAAGTAGAGCGCAGGGTCGCGCGGCTGCAGCATGAAGGAGGGCCTTCCTGGCAGGAAGATGCGCTCGCGCCCGGCGTCGCGGTCCGGCCCCTTGGCGATGGCGGCGATCGGCAAGTCACCGAGGCCCAGATCGGCCAGGACTTCCGTCCCCACGGTCAGCTGGCCCTGGCCGCCATCCAGCAGCACCAGGTCCGGCCACTGCTCGCCGCTGCGCTCCGGGTCCTCCTTCAGGGCGCGCTGGAAGCGCCGGGTCAGCACCTCGCGCATCATGGCGTAGTCATCGCCGGCCTCGGTCTCGGGATCCTTGATCTTGAACTTGCGGTAGGCGTTCTTGCGGAAGCCCTCGGGGCCTGCGACGATCATGCAGCCGTAGGGCTCACTGCCCTGGGTATGGCTGTTGTCGTAGACCTCGATGCGCTCGGGCGTGCCTTCCAGGCCGAAAATCTCCGCCATCTGCTCCAGCAGCTTGCGCTGGCTGCTGCTCTCGGCCAGCCGCCGGCCCAGCGCCTCGCGGGCGTTGTGCAGGGCGTTGTCGACCAGTTTCTTCTTGGCGCCGCGCTGCGGGCGGGTCAGTTCCACCTTCACCTCGGCCTTGGTGGTCAGAGCCTCGGCGATCAGGTCCTGCTCCTCCAGGTCATGGCTCAGCAGAATCAGGCGGGGCACCGGCTTGTTGTCGTAGAACTGGGCGACGAAGGCGCCCAGCACTTCCTCGATCGGCTGGGCCTTGTCGTGGCTGGGAAAATACGCGCGGTTGCCGTAATTACGCCCGGCGCGGAAGAAGAAGACCTGGATGCAGATCTGGCCACCCTGTTCCTCGGCGGCGATAACGTCGGCATTGTCCACGCCGGCGATGTTGATGTCCTGGCGGGCCTGAATCTGGGCGAGGGCGCGGATACGGTCGCGAAAAACGGCGGCACCTTCGAAATCCAGGCGTTCGGCGGCGTCCTCCATCTTGGCGGCGAGCTGCTGCTGCACCTCCTGCGAATTGCCGGTCAGGAACTTGCGCGCCTGGGTCACCAGGTCCAGGTAGTCGGGTGCCGAGATACGGTCGACGCAGGGCGCGGAGCAGCGCTTGATCTGGTACATCAGGCAGGGTCGGGTGCGCGCGGAGAAAACCGCGTCGCTGCAGGAGCGCAGCAGGAAAGCGCGCTCCAGCGCCGTGATGGTGCGATTCACCGCGCCGGCCGAGGCGAAGGGGCCGAAGTAGTCGCCCTCGCGGGTGTGGGCGCCACGGTGCTTGGTGATCTGCGGGATGGCGTGGTCGCCCGTCAAAAGAATGTAAGGGAACGACTTGTCGTCGCGCAGCAGCACATTGTAGCGCGGCATGAGGCGCTTGATGAGGTTGCTTTCCAGCAGCAGGGCCTCAACCTCGGTATGGGTCTCGACCACCTCCATGGCCACGGTCTCGGCGACCATGCGCTGCAGGCGCCGCGGCAGCTTGGCGATCTGGGTGTAGTTGGTCACCCGGCGCTTCAGGTTGCGCGCCTTGCCGACATAGAGCGCGTCGCCTTTACGGTTGAGCATGCGGTAGACGCCGGGACTGGCCGAGAGGGTCTTCACCGTGTCGGCGATCACCGTCACACCGCGCGCCAAGCCTTCGCCCAGCGTGCTGGTATCCGGGCCGGACTCTAGGTTCTCCCCGTCCTCGCCTGCGACGATGAACGGCTCGGCAGGATCCTCCTCCATGCCCATGGCCGAGCGCTTGCCCCCGTCAGAGGGGTCCCTGGAAGAGCGTCCCAGAGAAACGCGTCCCCCGGAAGCTTGGCCGGGGGAAAGGCGCCCGGCCTGATTGCTCTGGGTGGCGCGGCGTTTGGGAGGCTTGCTCATTGGCAGGGGAGATTCTCGGACTGAAGGTGACGGTCTGGGGCAGACCGATTATCGCTCTTCGGACCTGCCCTTGTGTAGGATCAGCTGTGTAGGGTCAGTCGTTTAAGGTCCTGTCTGACCGCGGCGGTCAGGACCCGGCGGCAGCGGTGCCGGGATGGAGGCAGATGGCGCTCCGCGGCGTCGTGATTCTATCCACCAATTCTGTGGATAAATCTGTGGTTATCCACCCCCCTCGACAAGCGGCCCTTAGGGAATTCTACATTTTTGTTAACCTGCCTACATTTTAGGCAGAAGTTATTAACATATTGATATTTTGTACAAAATTCCAAGTCAAGAATAAAGTTAACCAACTCGTCGCAAAATTGTAATCGACTGGAAGGCGATTTGGAGTCCCACCGCCCCCCTGTGCAAAACTCCCTCATTCCAAGATCGGATTGGCTTCTCCTGCAAGGGCTTAGCTGCAACACCCGGGATTCAGCCGGTACTACGCCTGCGTGTGATTTCGACGCCTATGCCACCGATGTCGGCGTAGCGGTCGAGCTTCTCGATTCGGACTTTTGTCTCGCTGACCGGGGGGAAACCGAAGCAGACATCCGAGAGCTCTTCGGCCAGCGTCTCGAGCAGCCGGAAGGTCGTCTCCAGGCAGTGGTTACGCACCGCCTTGGCCAGGCTGCCATAGTTCACCACCTCGTTGATGTTGTCACGGCTGGGCGGCGGATAGTCGACGGTCAGCTCGATGTTGATGCGAAGACGCTGGCGCCGGGCCCGTTCCTCCTCGCTGACGCCGATGCTGCAGGAGAGGGTCAGGTCACGGATCAGGATGCGCTGTGACAGTACCTCGGACTTGACGCGTTCGCCGTCGGGGCGGGGCGGGGTGGTGGGCATCTAAACTCTCGTATTAGCGGGCCCTCTGGGTGGGCCGGCCGCAGTGCCATGCTGACCGAGGGCCATCCTAAGGCCGCGTGGCCATCGCCTCAACTGCCAGGGCGCCCGTGCCCGAGCCAATTGCGGGAGCGGCGCTGCCCGGCCGATCGAGCGCGCCGATTCTGGCTGGCTTGTGGGGATCGAACTGGATCCCGATGAAGGCCAGG
>ENA-ORCZ01000366-ORCZ01000366.1-marine-metagenome-genome-assembly--contig:-NODE-366-length-22398-cov-3.745038_pt1 | contig 22398 bp, 20 predicted proteins | sample MGYA00237785_ERZ508519 | MGnify/ENA primary metagenome ERZ508519 (study PRJEB26189, sample SAMN06268790) | marine metagenome | isolation source: Bioluminescent Bay, La Paraguera, Puerto Rico | place...
ATCTGCATCGGGTACCTTTGCAGAATTCAGCAATGGTGCCGATCCGGTCGCGCTTGGTGCGGGCATGACGCCCGAAACCGCGTCGCAAAGTTTGACGCGCTATTTGTCAGCGCCGGAATTTGCCGCTCTTGATGCGGTCCGCAATGGTCGGGCGCATAGCATCTGGCATAATTTCTATAATTCGCCGTTTAACATTGTTGCGCTTGAGGCCTTTGCCAAATGGACTCATCCGGAGATTTTCAACGACATTGATCCGATGGAAACCTTGACCGAGATTTATGCGCGATGGCTGCCATTTGAATTGAATGGCACCTATGCCGCAAGTGTTGGGGGCGTTCAATGAGTGCGATTGGCAATACGCTCTATCAACAGTTTGGTGCCATTCGTCGGTGGCGACTTTTGATGGTTTCGGCAATGGCGGTCGGGGTGCTGGTCATGCTGTGCCTTGACCTTTGGGCCGGTCCGGCCGGGCTGGCGTTTTCTGATATCGTCACGGGGTTGATTGATCCGCAACAGCTTGAGCTTCGTCATCGCATCATTTTGTGGGATGTGCGCCTGCCCGATGCCCTTATTGCATTGGCGGTGGGCGCGGCCCTTGGTCTTGCCGGGGTTGAAACCCAAACCATCCTTGATAACCCGCTGGCCAGCCCGTTTACGCTTGGTGTGTCATCGGCGGCTGTTCTGGGGGCCAGTCTGGCGATTGTCGTGGTGCCGGTTGTCCCATTCTTTGCCGAGGCGGCAGTTTTACCGATGATGGCGTTGCTGTTTGCGTTGGGATCGGGGGTGCTGATCCTGATGATTGTGCGATGGAGCAACGGGGCGCGTGAAACCGTGGTGTTGTTTGGTATAGCGCTTGTCTTCTTGTGCAATGCCCTGACGGCTGGCCTGCAATATATCGCCAGTGCCGAGGCGGTTCAGCAGATTGTCTTCTGGACGATTGGTAACCTGACACGCGCGGGCTGGCCCGAAGTTGCCATGGTCGGTGCGTGCTTTGTGTGTGTCCTGCCGTTCTCGTTACGTCATGTTTGGGTCATGACGCTTTTGCGCGGGGGGGAGGCACATGCACGCAGCATGGGGATCAATGTCGCACGTTTGCGTCTTTGGGTGATCTTGCGGGTCTCGCTTCTTGCTGCTTTTGCCGTGTGCTTTGTCGGGGCAATCGGCTTTATCGGATTGGTCGGGCCGCATATCGCGCGGTTGATGCTGGGCGAGGATCACCGGATGTTGGTGCCCGGATCGGCGTTGTGCGGAGCATTGATTCTGTCCTGTGCGTCGTTTCTGTCAAAGGCGCTGATACCTGGTGTGATCATTCCGGTCGGTATCTTGACGGCCGTGGTCGGGGTGCCGGTCTTTCTTGGTTTGCTGTCGGGGCGGAGGCGCATGGCATGACCCGGTTTACAGCACGCGGAATCTCCGCGTTTTACGGGCGCAAGCATGTGCTTGACCGGGTTGATCTCCCCAATTTAACGGATAATCAGGTTTTGGGACTTCTGGGCCCAAACGCATCGGGAAAGTCGACCTTGATGCGCTGTCTGTCTGGTGAAAAGGCAACCGAAGGCAAGATTACCATTGATGGCACATCACGTTCGGAAATGGGCCATGATGGGTGGCACCATCGGTTGGCCTCAATGCCGCAAACTCCACCGAATCCATCCGCGCTTTTGCCGACTGAACTGATGTGGAGTACGGCGCGCGCGCTTGGTTTTGATATTTCCGATCAGGAACTGGGGTGTCAGATCGAAGACATCTTCAAAAGACTGGGGCTGGCAGAGGTTGCCCTGTCACCGCTTCACACCCTGTCGGGGGGCAAGCGCCAGTTGGTCGGGTTGGCCCTGGCATTGATGCGCGATCCTGATGTTCTGCTTCTGGACGAGCCGACATCGGCCCTTGATCTGCATTGGCGCATGGTGGTGCTTGATCTGGTACGTGAACGCTTGGCAGAGCGCGGTGGGGTCGTGATTGCAGCCCTGCATGATCTTGATCTGGCGGCACGCTATTGCGACCGGATTGTGCTTTTGCATCGGGGCAAAATCATCGCATCCGGAACACCGTCAGAGGTTTTGACGCCAGCCAACCTTGCACGTGTTTATCGCGTTGAAACCCGCGTTACCTCCGATGAGGACGGACGACCGATTGTGCATGTCATCCGCCCGTTGCGTGATTTTGAACCGGCTTAGGGCCGGGGCTTTGGTCAGAGCCTACTAGCCGGTTCTAAGGACTTGTGCCTCATGCAGGCGGCGATAGGCCCCATCCCGGGCAAGCAGGGCGTCGTGGCTGCCCTGTTCGGCGATGCCGTCCTGCGTGATGACAACAATGCGATCCGCATTGCGAATGGTGGCAAGGCGGTGTGCGATCACAAGGGTCGTGCGCCCCTTGGCCAGGTCATCAAGCGATTGCTGAATGGCGCGTTCTGTTTCGGTATCAAGTGCTGATGTCGCTTCATCCAAAATCAGGATCGGCGGGTTTTTCAGGAAAATACGGGCAATCGCCACGCGTTGCTTTTGCCCGCCCGATAGCTTGACACCGCGTTCACCAATAATCGTGTCAAGGCCTGCTGGCAGGCTTGCGATCAGATCATCAAGACGCGCACTTTTCGCCGCACCAAGGATTTCTTCTTCGCTGGCATCGAGGCGGCCATAGGCGATGTTATCGCGCAATGTTCCAGCAAACAGGAAGACGTCCTGCTGCACGATGCCGATCTGGCTGCGCAGGCATTTCATCGTCATGTCGCGAATATCAGTGCCATCAATGGTGATGTGGCCATTATCGACGTCGTAAAAGCGCGGAACCAGGGAACATAGTGTGGTTTTTCCGGCACCGGATGGCCCGACAAAGGCGACGGTTTCGCCAGCCTCAATCGTGATGTTGATGTCATCAAGAATGGTACGGTCCGGGCTATAGCCGAAAGTGACGTTTTCAATGGCAAGATTGCCGGACAGGACAAGATCATCGCGGGCAGTTGGCCGGTCGACGATATCGGGTTCCGTGTTCATCAGTTCCTGATAGTTGCGAAAACCGGCAATGCCCTTGGGATAGGTTTCAACAACGGCGGCGATCTTTTCAAGCGGCTGGTAGAAGACGTTGACCAACAGAAGGAAACCGACAAATCCACCGATGCTGAGCCCGCCATTGACCACGTAATAGGTTCCGGCGATCAGGATGACGACCTGAACAATACGCATGCCAAGATAATTGATCGCAAGGCTGATCGCCATAATTGCGTAGGCTTGCAATTTGACGGTACGATATTGCTCGTTATCACGATGAAACAGGGCGCGTTCGTGGTCTTCGTTGGCGAATGCACGGACCACACGCACACCGCCGACATTTTCCTCGATCCGGGCATTGAAGGCCCGCACACGGCCAAACTGGCTTTGCCAGTTGCGCGTCATGTCGCCGCCAAACCGCACGACAAGCCACATCACCAGTGGTGCGATCGTCATGGCAATCAGGGCCAGCGGGGTGTGGACGGCAAACATTAGGATCAGCGCCCCGACAAAGGTCATGACGGCGACAAACAGGTCTTCGGGCCCATGATGGGCGACTTCGCCGATTTCTTCGAGATCCTTGGTCACGCGGGCAACGAGGTGACCGGTTTTCTGGTTGTCGTAAAAGCGAAAGGACAGTTTTTGCAAATGATCGAATGCACGGCGGCGCATTTCGGTTTCAATTGTGATGCCCAGCACATGCCCCCAATAGGTGACAACCGCCATCAGGCCGGTATTGATCAGGTATACAATCAACAGGCCAAGGGCGGCCAGCAGGATCAGTGTCCAGTCCTGTTTCGGCAGCAAGCTATCGACAAAACCGGCGACGGCAATGGGAAAGCCCAAAGAAAGAAGACCCGACAAAACAGCGCACCCGAAATCAAGCAGGAACAACCGTTTGTGCGGAAGATAATAGGAAAAGAACTCTTTGAGCATCACGTGCATTCCAACAATAACCGACATCGTTATTCATATAGGAATGCTTATTAGTTGCATAGTTTTAGTCTGCGCAATTCACGCGAAAATTACAGTTATTTTTCAAAGGTTCCTTTGCACGTTTATGCGAACCCAACCTCAATCAATTCGGCTTGATCACCCGGACCGGTGTGCCGCTCTGCCAGGCCAAAATGGCCTCGACCGTCTGGCCGTAGAACACGTTCCAGGTGTTGCGGGTGACATAGCCAAGATGGGGGCTCAGCAACAGGCCATCACAATGGCGCAGGGGATGGGATACCGGCAGTGGTTCCTTGTCGTAAACATCTAGTGCCGCACCGGCAATCTCGCCGCTGTTGAGCGCATCAATCAAGGCAGTATCATCAATGATCGGACCGCGTGATGTGTTGATCAGATAGGCGGTTGGCTTCATCTGTTTGAACTCATTCGTGCCGATCAGTCCATGGGTGCGATCAGACAGGCGTTGATGGATGGTGACGAAATCCGACGCGCGCAGCAAATCCTCCTTGGTCGCCATATGGGTCACGCCCAATTCTTCGCAGCGGTCCTGCGTCAGGTTGGCGCTCCAGGCGCAGACATGCATGTCAAAGGCGTGCGCCATTTTTGCGACCTTTGCACCCAATCGTCCAAGCCCGATAATTCCCAAAGTCGACCCTGCAAGATCCTGACCGATCCCGACTTGCCAGCCGCCGGCGCGCATCGATGCGTTTTCCGCGATGAGATTGCGCGCGAGTGCCAGCATCAGCGCAAAGGTCAGTTCGGGCGTTGCCGTGGATGGGGACTCTGTGCCGCAAACCGTGATGCCCAGTTCACTTGCGGTTGCGACATCAATGGCGTCATTGCGTTTGCCGGTGGTCACGATCAGCCGCAGGTTAGGAAGGGCGCGCAAAATGTCGCCCGTCAGAGCTGTGCGTTCACGCATGACACACAGGACGTCAAATGGCTCAAGGCGGCTGATCAGATCGCCTGTATTGCAAACATGATCGTTAAATACGGTGATCTCGCCGTGATTTTGGACGTCTGTCCAGTCGGCCGACTGCAGGGCGATGTTTTGATAGTCATCAAGAATGGCAATACGCATCTGGGCTGTGTTTCCAATGGGTCAGGGCTGGGGTATGTCGCGTCAGGCCGCGATATGAAGGGCAAGAAATTCGGCTGTGCGGGCATGCGCAACTTCGGCGGCCGCTTCGACATAGGCGGACGGACGTGCTTCGTTGGCAAAGGCATGACCGGCTTCATACATATGCACTTCCATGCCGGGCAGGGCCGCCTTGGCGTCTTCGATCATCTCCACCGGGACGTGACCATCAGACAGGCCGAAATGTGCCAGAAATGGCGTGTGCAGCGGCTTATCAAGATATTGGTCGATACGCGTGGCATAAAATGAAACACCTGCCGCGATATCAAGACATTGGGCGCTGCGCAGCGCCAATCCACCGCCCCAGCAAAAGCCGATCACGCCTACCTTGCCGCCATTGGCAGACAGAGCGCGGGCGGCGGCATCGATGTCGGTCAGGGTGTTTGGAAGCTCGGACGCCATCATCAGCGCACGCGCCCGATCAAAATCGTTGAAGTCAACAACCGCACCACGCTCCACCCGGTCAAACAAGGCAGGGATGGCAACCTCGTAACCCAGGGCTGCATATTTGAGCGCAACCCCCTTGAGCTGTTTGGTGACGCCAAAGATTTCCTGCAGGATTACAATCGCGCCGCGTCTTGTACCGACCGGTGGTTCAAACCAGCAATCAAGCTTGTGCCCGTCGGCTGCGGTAAGGGTCTCCATCATGTCCTGTCGTTTCCTTTCTCGGCGCAGTGGTCTTTTCGGTGATGATATCGAATTGCGGGGCGAGAACAATCACCATGGTCACTGCGGATAATGTATCCTCAATTGGCTTGCCCTTTGGGATCATGATGTGACATCACTAAGGTATGAGGAATAAATCGTTCTTTTTGCAGGACTTGGCTTGGTCCAGGACGCAGAAAGAACCCGCATGACGATATCAGGAGAGAGAATTCATGAAGCTTTTGCGCTATGGCCCGGTCGGGGCGGAGAAACCGGGGCTTTGTGATGCGGATGGTGTAATCCGCGATCTTTCCAGCGTGATTGATGATCTTGATCCAACCACGATTTCCGATGAAACCTTTGCACGTATTGCCGCCCTTGATCCAGAAAGCCTGCCGGTCGTGTCGGGTGATCCGCGCATTGGCGCCTGCGTCGGGCGGCCGGGAAAATTTATCTGCATCGGTTTGAACTATTCTGACCATGCGCAAGAAGCCGGCATGGAACTGCCGCCAGAACCGATCATTTTCCTTAAGGCAACTTCGGCCGTTTGTGGCCCGAATGACACGATCGAAATTCCACGCGGCTCGACCAAAACCGATTGGGAAGTCGAACTGGGCGTGGTGATTGGCAAGCAAACCAAATATGTCGACGAGGCCGATGCGCTTGATCATGTCGCAGGTTACTGCCTGATCAATGATGTTTCCGAGCGCGCGTTTCAGCTCGAACATTCCGGCCAGTGGGTAAAGGGCAAAAGTGCCGATACCTTCGGCCCGATTGGTCCGTGGCTTGTCACCCGCGATCAGGTTGCCGATCCACAGAACCTCTCCATGTGGCTCGATGTGAACGGCAAGCGTTATCAGGATGGTAGCACGAAAACCATGGCCTATGGTGTTGCATTCGTCGTCAGCTATCTGTCGCGTTTCATGAGCCTGCAACCCGGTGACATCATCTCGACCGGCACCCCGCCGGGTGTGGGTATGGGGCAAAACCCGCCGGTGTACCTCAAACCCGGTGACGTGATGGAGCTGGGAATCGATGGTTTGGGCGCGCAGCGTCAGGAAGTGGTGCAGGGTTAGGCAACGCTGCCATGCAAATATCGGGATGCAGCAATCCAGATCACATCACAGCAATGTGATCTGGATTGCATTCCTTTGTTAAATAACAGTTTTCTAAGGTGGCCTGCATTTTTTGGCGGACCATCGCGCGAATTTTTCAGAAAATTTCACTCATAGACTTGCGACTTGCCCGATTCAGGACATTTTTGTCAGGACAAAGTGTGTTGACGTTGTTTTACGAAGTGAATTAAATGACTTTAAGTCATTATTGTTCGTTTTTAAGCAATGTAAAATGCGTGTCCAAGGGGTATGGGGATACCGTGCGCATAAAGCGCCCTTAAAGGATTGGTAATGCACATGTCTAATCTGGCAGTCAAAGTGACCGGGGCTTGGCCGGTTACCGGCAGTAATATGGATGTTCCGGCAAATGAGCTCATCTGTTCGGCTCAGACATCAAAGGCAGAGTATGGTGTCGACAGCTTCGCGTTTGCAGATATCTATTTGCGTGGAGCGCCATGCTTTCTCAAGGGGATGATGCTGCAAGCCCGTGGCGAAGACGTCAAGGGCACCCTGCGCAAACCCGATGCTGGTGTGCTGGCATTTGAAAATGGTGCCTGCGAGCTTACGGCAACACAGATGTTTCTGACGGTTGCAATGTCGGCAGCCGATGAAGCAGGCCTTGCCGATATGCAGGCTTACTTCGAGGAAAAGCTGCGCACCCTGTCGCCGCAAACCAATATCGAGATTGAATGGCGAAATAAGTGACCATTTGTCATTTGTTGGATTTCAAAAAGCCCGTTCAGAATTGAACGGGCTTTTGTTTTAATTGGTTTGTCTAGCCCGGCTGTCCTGCAAACATAAAAAAGCATTTTTGCCGGTCTGGATGGTGTAGAGCAGTCGGGACTGATGCGCTTGTTCCCCTATGGTTTGAAATCTGGTGTGTATTCCTGCCATTCATCCATCAGCATATCCGGTGTTGCGTGCTTTGCTCGAGATTCAAGAGTGTCTAATCCCGGGACTAGTTGGATGCCTTTAGCAGTATCAATTGCGATGACAGGGAACGTCTTTCCCGCCTTCGCAGCTTTGACAGCAAAGCAAGTCTCACTAAGCCAATGTGCAAAAGGGGACCCCCAGCAGAAAACTGGCAAATTAAGAAGCTTGCCTTCAATAATTGGTTTCCCGTTCATCACCTTCCCCCAAACTATATTTGCCATTTCATTCATCATAGTGACTTCCGTGATATTGAAGGCCGAGGCAAACCATATTCCTGAGGGGCTAAAGCATGTTTCATCACGCGACCAAACGGCGCGCTTGTGCGGAAAGTGGTCCTGGATTTCCAAGCCTTTGGGCAGTGCTGGGATAGTTTGACTGGAATTGTCCATAGTTGATCTCGTTCGACTTCTCGGGATTAACGTTTGCTCGCCTTACGAAAACTCACTGCACAATAAACCGCTCACGAGCCCCGCGCACAACCCGCGTTATATGCTCGACAATGGCCGCGACACTTCGCGTGTCCTTGGTGTCCGGGTGTTGGAGCATCCAGTAATTGCGGGTGAAGCGGATTTCAGGCAGCAGGCGGACGAGGTCGGGAATGCCTTCGGTGGCGTAGTCGTGCAGGATGCCGATGCCGTATCCGTTGCGCACGGCCTCCATCTGGGCCACCACACTGCCGCATTCAAATCGGCGTTTCATCAGCTTGCCAAGGCGGGCGGCGTAATCCAGTGCGCGGCTGTAAATCAGGTCTTCGATATGGGTGACAAACAGGCGGTCTGTCAGATCGGCCTCGGTTTTGACCGCGCCAAAACGTTCGATGTAGGATTTGCTGGCATAGACGCTCAGTGTGTAGTCGGTGAGTTTACTGATCACCAGGCGCCCTTGCTTGGGTCGATCCAGCGTAATCGCGATATCGGCTTCGCGTTGCGATAGCGAGAATGTCCTTGGCAGCGGGACAAGCTGGATCACAAGATCCGGGTGATTGGACGCAAAGTGAGCCAACTCACTTGCCAGAAAATAGTTGCCCAATCCATCGGGGACGCCGACGCGGACGGTGCCGCTGATGAGCTCAGATTGGTTCGAAACGGCGGTGCCCGCCCGCAGGAAGGCCGATTCAGCGGCCTCTGCCGCCTGCATGAGTTCCTGTCCAGCCGGGGTCAGGTCCGAACCGGTGGTGCGCCGTTCGATCAGTTTGGTACCGAGTTCCTTTTCAAGGGCGGTCAGTTGACGGCCCACCGTTGCGTGGTTGAGGCCAAGCTGCCGGGCAGCGGCAAGGATCTGACCTTGGCGGGCAACAGCCAGAAAGATGCGGAAGCGATCCCAATCCATGATGGGTGTGATCCTGTCATGACTTTAATTTTTGCACATCGAATTTGCGGAAATGATAATTGATGTGCATCCCTGTGCATAGTCATAATGGGTGCAGGTTATTAAGGGGGAAGACCCCCACTTATATTAAGATCGTCCCACTGATCATCAGGTTTATCGGGAGAAACCCAATGGCAACCCAACTTACCCATTACATCAACGGCAAACGCGTTGCCGGCAACTCCGGCCGTTCGGCGCCGGTTTTCAATCCGGCAACAGGCGCACAGAGTGCGACGGTTGATCTGGCATCCAAGGCCGAGGTCCGCGCCGCTATTGAATCCGCGTCCGCCGTTGCCGCCGAATGGGCCGCAACCACGCCGCTGCGCCGTGCGCGTATCCTCAACAAATTCCTTGGTATCCTTGAAGAGCGTTCTGAAGAACTTGCTGCTGCGATTACCGCAGAGCATGGCAAGGTTCTGTCCGATGCGCTTGGTGAAGTCACCCGCGGGATCGAGGTTGTTGAGTTTGCCACTGGCGCGCCGCAGCTTTTGAAGGGTGAGTTCACCGAAAATGTCGGTACCAAGGTTGATAGCCATTCTATCCGTCAGCCGCTGGGCATCGTTGCCGGTATCACGCCGTTCAACTTCCCGGCCATGGTGCCGATGTGGATGTTCCCGGTCGCCCTTGCGTGCGGTAACTGCTTCATCCTGAAACCGTCCGAACGCGATCCGTCCGCGTCCCTTCTGCTGGCCGAATGGCTGACCGAAGCCGGTCTTCCGGATGGTGTGTTCAACGTTGTTCAGGGCGACAAGGAAGCGGTGGATGCGCTTTTGTTTGATCCGGATGTTTCGGCCATCAGCTTTGTCGGCTCCACCCCGATTGCCAAATACATCTATGAAACTGCGACCGCGCAGGGCAAGCGTTGCCAGGCGCTTGGTGGCGCGAAAAACCACATGATCATCATGCCCGATGCCGATATGGATCAGGCGGTAGATGCCCTGATGGGGGCTGCTTACGGTTCGGCTGGCGAACGTTGCATGGCAATCTCGGTTGCTGTTCCGGTCGGCAAGGAAACGGCCGATACCCTGATTGAAAAACTGGTCCCGCGCATCAATGAATTGCGCGTGGCACCGGGGATTGATCCTGCGGCCGAAATGGGCCCGCTTGTGACCGCGGCCCACCGTGACAAGGTTGTTGGCTATATCAACAAGGGTGTTGAAGAAGGTGCCAAGCTGGTGGTTGATGGCCGTGACATCAAACTGCAGGGCTATGAAGACGGCTACTTTGTCGGTGGCACCCTGTTTGATGACGTCACCCCGGATATGTCGATCTACAAGGAAGAGATCTTTGGCCCGGTTCTGTCGGTTGTGCGTACCGATGATTTCGAAACCGCTGCCAACCTTGTTGATGATCATGAATATGGCAATGGGACTGCGATCTTCACCCGCGATGGTGATACCGCCCGTGAATTTGCTGCGCGCACCCAGACCGGCATGGTAGGCATCAACGTGCCGATCCCGGTCCCGATGGCCTTCCATTCGTTTGGTGGCTGGAAAGCATCGCTGTTTGGCGACCATCATATGCATGGCCCGGAAGGTGTGCGGTTCTATACCAAGCTTAAAACCATCACCACGCGCTGGCCGACCGGCATTCGCAAGGGTGCTGAGTTCGTCATGCCGACCATGAAATAAGCATTGCGATCATCGCAATACCGAAGGGCGCGCAAGGATTGCTTTGCGCGCCCTTCTTGTGTCTGAGGGGCTTGGTCTTAGCTGCCAAAGGATGCCGGTTTGGCGGGCTTGATGGCTTCCATGATGGTGCCGGGGATGAAAACGCGGAAGGTTGCCCCGCGCCCGGCCGGACTTTCGGCCCATATCTTGCCCTGACAATGTTCGACAACATGCTTGGCAATCGCAAGGCCAAGACCTGAACCGGAGGGCTTTGGTTTGTCATCGGCGTATTTGCCGCCGCGCGAAAACTTGTCAAAGATGATTTCAAGCTCGTTCGGGGCAACGCCCTTGCCGTTATCGGTGATCGAAACCAGATAGCCGCCATCCATGGCTTCCCCGCGCACCGATACTTCGGGGTGATCGGGGGCAGAGAACTTGGCAGCGTTCGAGAGCAGATTGATGAAGACCTGCGTCAGGCGATCGCGGTCAACATGCAACAGGGCCGAATTGCGCGAATATTCCTTGGTCAGAACAACACCCTTGGCATCAAACAGCCCTTTGACAGCATCGATGCTTTCATCAAGTACCGTGCGCGGATCGACTTCGACCGCGCGCCAATCGGAATGACCGGCTTCAAGGCGGGCAAGGTCAAGATGATCATCAATCAGGCGGGTCAGGCGTTCGCTTTCGCGGACGATGATTTCAAGGAAGTGATCGGATTGTTTCGGGTCCAGGTTCGGGGAGTCGACCAGAATTTCCGAAAACGACCGGATCGAGGTCAGCGGCGTTCTGAACTCGTGGCTGACCATGGTCAGGAATTCATCCTTGAGCCGGTCCAGTTCCTTGAGCCGTTCGTTGGCCGCACGCAGTTCGGCAGCAGCTTTTTCAAGTTCGCGCGATTTGGTTTCAAGGCGCTGGGAATATTCGATGACGTGCGAGGTTTCTTCCAAAATCTCAAGCACTTCATCAAGGCTGACCATTTCGCCCTTGGCGACCGATGACACCATCACACGGGCCGATGCCGCCCCGATGGAGCCCGCCAGAAGCCGTTCGGTAAAGGCAATCATGTCGGCGTCGGCTTCGCCCTTGCCGCGCCAGGATGGATCAATGCTTTGATCAAACTGGCGGAACGACTGATAGGCGCGATCCCGGCCCAAAAACCGTTCGACCAGTTCATACAAATCATTGGCCGAGGCCGATGACCGCCAGATCACGGTATCCTGCCCCTTGCGGGAAAAGGCATCAACAAACAGGGTGGCCTGAATACGTTCAAGCGCGCTTGGCTCGGTAAATAGACTGATCAGGACATAGGCCGCGGTATTGAGTGAAATCGACCAGATCAGCGCATGGGTCAGCGGTGCGAAATCCGTCAGACCAAACAGGCTTTCGGGGCGCAACCACGGATGACCAAACGCACCATTCAGAATAAGCGACGGATCCATCCAGCCACTATCGGCAAGCGATGGCAGCAACAGGGTATAGCCCCAAACCGCAAAGCCGATGGTGAGTGCCACCTGCGCGCCGGTGCGCGTGCCGCCCTTCCAGTAAAGCCCGCCAATCATGATCGGGATGAACTGGGCAATCGCGGCAAAGGAAATCAGGCCGATTTCGGCCAGCGCATCACTGGCCCCGGCGGACCGGTAATAGGCAAAGCCCATAAACACTACGACAACGATGGAGGCACGCCGAATAAAGATCAAAAGCCCGGTCAGATCATCGCGCTCGGTCAGACGCAGCGGACGAATACGCAAAAGCGCGGGCACAATCAGGTCGTTACATACCATGGTGGAAAGGGCAATGGTCGCAACAATCACCATGCTGGTGCTGGCAGATAACCCTCCGACATAGGCCAAAAGCGCCAATAACGACTGGTCTTCAAAGAGTGGCACTGAAATCACAAAGAAGTCCGGATCTGACCAGACGGGCAGCGCCCCAAGCCCGGCCAGCGCAATCGGCAGAACAAACAGGTTCATCGCCAAAAGATACAGCGGAAAGGCCCAGCTTGCCGTGGCGAGGTGACGTTCATCGACATTTTCAACAATGATCACCTGAAACTGCCGTGGCAGGCACAGGATGGCCGCCATCGAAAGCATCATAAGCGTCAGCCAGCGCGAACTGCCCCCTTCGGGCAGCATCAAAAGCTTTGCCGTATCGGCATTTTCGGCCGATTGCGCAAACAGGTCGCCAAGCCCGTCATACATCACGAATGAAACAAAGAAGCCAACGGCCAGCAGGGCAAACAGCTTGACCAGACTTTCAAAGGCGATGGCCGCCACCATGCCTTCGTGATGTTCATCGGCATCAATAAATCGCGTGCCAAACAAAATACCAAACAGGGTCAGCCCAACCGCGGCCCAAAACCCACTATCGGAAAAGATGCTGACCGTTTCACGAACCGGTTCGACCATGCCAAATTCCCAGCCGGTCAGCACGGTGTAACTGGTTGCAATCGCCTTGAGCTGAAGTGCGATATAGGGCGTGGTACCGATCACCGCGATCAGGGTCACAAGGACAGAAAGCTGGGTGCTTTTGCCATAGCGTGACGAGATAAAGTCGGCGATCGAGGTAATGCGATGGGCCTTGGAAATGCGCAGCATCTTGCGCAGCAAAAACCACCATCCCAAAAAGATCACGGTCGGACCCAGATAGATCGTCAGATACTCAAGCCCGTTGCGCGCAGCCGTACCAACCGCGCCATAAAACGTCCATGACGTGCAATATACCGCAATGGACAGGGTATAGACCGTCGGGTTGCGGACCCAGGAATGGCCATCACGTGCACGTTTGTCGCCCCACCATGCAATCGCATAAAGCAGGCCGACATAAATCAGCGAAACAAGGATGACCAGTTCCGAGGACAGCATCGGCTATTTCCTCTCGATCTGGGCGGCACTGCGCAGTGCGCGGGTCAGAACGGCACACAGCACAATCAAAATCGCCCATCCGACAAAGAAATAGACAAACAGGATCGGCAGGCCAAGGATCGTGCCATCAAGCGAAAACATGCCCACAATCGGCGGCAGCCAGATGAACAGGGCCACCAGCATCAGAACAAGCGCACGTTCGGTAAGTTTGCGTGGCGGTGTGATGGGGGCCTCCTGCCAGTTGATGCGGAACGCGGGCCGCGTTTCAGTTTGCGGCGCGTTCCAGCAGGGCCTTGACCCGGGACACAACATCACGCGTGGAAAACGGCTTGGTGACGAAATCATCAACACCAAGTTCAAGCCCCTTGCGGCGATCCACTTCGCGGGTTTTGGCGGTCAGCATCATGATGGGCATTTGTCGGGTGTTGGGGTCGTTACGCGCTGCGCGCACGACTTCAAACCCGTCGCAAACAGGCATCATGACATCAAGTAAAACCATGTCCGGAATATCGCGCGCAATCATCGAAATCGCCGTACGGCCATCCGTTGCGACACTGACGTCATAGCCTTCCTTCTCCATCAGAAAGCTGAGTGATTCGACAATGGTTTCCTCGTCTTCGGCAATCAAGACCTTTGGTCTCTCATTCAAGGACGTTCTCCCCGATTTTTTGGATTTTTATATTCCCAATCCTAACGACTTACGGGCTGAATGATAATGCTACTTTGGGGTGGTATAGATAAGACGTTGCTTGAAAGCCCTCATCAGATCATTTTTTGGCGGTTTTCGGCGTGCCATCGGCCATTTCATAGGCGCGTTGTGCACAATCATCGCGCGGGCACTGGCGGCATGAAATCCCGACCGGCACCGCCGATTCAGGACGATCAAGCGATAATCGGTCGCCATAAACCACATCATTTGAAAAGGCGGTGTCGCAACCGATCATCACCGAATGAACCGAGCGCGGCACACCATATCCCCCGGCCCCGGACCGCAAGGCACGCGCAACAAACAGAAATTCACTGCCATCGGGCAGGCGGACAAATTGCGGAATGACGCGTTCGGGCGCGGTATAGGCTTCGTGCACGACCCAGCGCGGGCAGGCCCCGCCATAACGCGGCAATTGCAGGCCGGATGCCGAGAACCGTTTGGAAATGTTCCCGGCAATATCGGTCCGCACCAGATGGAAGGGAATGCCTTCTGCCCCCGGACGGCGCAACGTTGTCAGACGGTGGCAGATTTGCTCCCAACTGGCGGCATAGCGTTGCTGAAGCAGTTCGATGTCATGGCGCATGCCACGCGCATCATCCAAAAACAGGTCATAGGGAAACAACAGCGCCGCAGCGCTATATGAAATCAGGGCTTCAAACGCACGTGCGCGTCCTGCTGGACTTCCGATCTGTGCCTGATCAAGGATTTCATTGATCGGGTCGGCGGCCTCAAGACGGCAAATGGCCCGTGCTGCCTGAAAACGGGCCGAGGTAATCGGAAGGGCACGCGAAATGCGCAACGTATTGTTCTTGGCATCCCACTGATAGCCGCTTGTCAGGAAGTCTTCAGACGGGCGGCGTTCGATCCGGGTGTTGTGGGTATCTTCCAGATAATTGATCAGATCGGTCAGATAAAGCCCGCCATCAGGATCAATCACCGGGCGCATCTTGTTGGCGTGGTCTTCAAGGGCAGGGAAGTGGTTGGCATTGTCATACAGCAGATCATCAACTTCCTCGGCCGGGCTGGCGGCGGGGCGTCCGGCCTCGCCGCGTTCAAGGAAGTTGAAAATTTCGGTCGCGGATTCTGCGAGGCGCTGGGATTCGCGCACAAGTGTCGCGTTAAAGCGTGCGCGCTGATCGCGTGACAGATCATCATAATCATCGAAAATCTCGGCCACTGTGCGGATGGAGGTAATCCGGGTCAGGATCGAATGGCTGGCCTCGGTCAGGAACGGGTCATGGCTGAGCCGCTCAGAAAGCGCGTCAATATCATCAAGACCACTGCGATAGGCCCGATACAGTGACAAGAACGCGGTAATCATGCCCGGAGAGGCCGCAATCATGGCGGGGAATTCGCGGCTTTCGACCGGGGTGGTGCGAAAGACCGGGTCTGATGCAACTTCGGCCAGATCCGAAAGCAACCGGCTTTCCTCGGAACCCGATAACGTATGCGGATGAATATCGAGTGCCTCGGCGATCCGCATCAACAAACCGCCCCCGATCGATCGGCGGTTATGTTCGATCAGATTAAGATAGGACGCCGAGATACCCGCAGCCTTCGCCAGGGCATTCTGGGTCATCCCGATGTCTTTTCGTCGTCCGCGAATGCGGTGTCCGATGGGGGCCTGACGCGCCATACTAAAGTCTTACCTGTTGACAGAATTTACTAATTTTCACAAAGCTCATCTATATATTTACAAAAAAACCGTTTTATATCAACTAGGTGTTGATTCATTTTCAAATGCTCCTCATTGTTTTGTCAGGTCGATAAAAAAACGAACCAAAAAACAGGCCTCAGATTTCTCTGAAACAGATCCCAAGACATTGGGGAGGAAAACCATGTCGGAGACTAAGCTTATCGGAAATGTATCTCGTCGTACGATCCTGAAGGGATCCGCGGCAACCACGGGTGCAGCCCTCATCGGCGGCACTTTCCCGATGCATTTCATCAAGAACGCGCACGCCCAGACCTTCCGGGGTGATCCGGGCAGTGCTGCCAGCGTCAAACTCGGTTTCAACGTGCCGCAGACCGGTCCGTATGCCGATGAGGGTGCTGACGAATTGCGTGCCTATCAGCTTGCGGTCAAGCACATCAACGGCGAAGGCGACGGCGGTATGCTCAATACCATCAAGCCGCTTGAGCTCAAGGGTAACGGCATCCTCGGCAAGAAGGTCGAGTTCGTGACCGGTGATACCCAGACCAAGTCCGATGCTGCGCGTGCTTCTGCCAAGCGTATGATTGAAAAAGACAATGTGGCGATGGTCACCGGTGGTTCGTCCTCTGGTGTGGCAATTGCCGTGCAGGGTCTTTGCCAGGAAATGGGCGTCATCTTCATGGCGGGCCTGACCCACTCGAACGACACCACCGGTAAAGACAAAAAGCGTTATGGCTTCCGCCACTTCTTCAACGCTTACATGTCCGGTCAGGCGATCGCGCCGGTTCTGCTCGACGAGTATGGCGCAGAACGCCGCGCCTATCACCTGACGGCCGATTACACCTGGGGCTGGACCCAGGAAGAATCGATCAAGGCCGCAACCGAAAACATCGGTTGGGAAACCGTCAACACGGTTCGTACCCCGGTTGGTGCGGGTGACTTCTCCCAGTACATCACCCCGGTTCTGAACTCTGGCGCAGATGTCCTGATCCTGAACCACTATGGTAAGGACATGGTCAACTCCCTGACCCAGGCCGTTCAGTTCGGTCTGCGTGACAAGCAGGTGAATGGCAAGAACTTCGAAATCGTTGTTCCGCTCTATTCCCGCCTGATGGCACAGGGTGCTGGCGAAGCTGCAAAAGGTATCCTTGGGACCACCAACTGGCACTGGTCGCTTCAGGATGCCGGTTCGCAGGCCTTCGTGAAATCGTTCGGTCAGGAATACGGCTTCCCGCCGTCCCAGGCTGCACATACCTGCTACGTCCAGACGCTGCTTTATGCAAACGCCTGCGAAATGGCCGGTACTTTCGCGCCTTGGGAAGTCATCAAGCAACTCGAAGGCTTCGAGTTCGATGGCGCGGGCAATGGCCCGACCCTGTACCGTGCAGAAGACCATCAGTGCTTCAAGGATGTTCTGGTCGTGCGTGGTAAAGAAAACCCGCAGTCCAACTTCGACCTTCTTGAAGTCGTCAAGGAAGTGCCGCGGTCACAGGTCGAGTATCCGGCCGACATGTTCGGCGGTGAACTGGGTCCGTATCAAGTCTGATGCACCCAAATTGATGCAAGCAGGGCCGGCCATCTCCCAATGGTCGGCCCGTTTGCCCTCTGGCCTCGGCCTGTACGACTTTTGACTAAGTCCCTTACGAATACGCGGCGGATATCTGATGGACGCTATATTTCTTCAAATCCTGAATGGTCTGGACAAGGGCGGTGCCTATGCACTGATTGCGCTTGGCCTGACCCTGGTGTTTGGCACGCTTGGCGTGGTGAACTTCGCGCATGGTGCCATCTTCATGATGGGCGCATTTTGCGCGGTAACTCTCGAAAAACTTTTGACCCTTTCGGTCAAGGTCAAGGATGAGTCGGTTACCTTCTTTGACGCCTACAAGGAAACGCCTTACCTCGAACTGTGGTTTGGCGATACCGGGACGGCGATCATTGACTGGTCGGTACCGTTATCAATCATTCTGGCAATACCGGTGATGTTGCTCATCGGCATTGTCATGGAACGCTCCCTCATCCGGCATTTCTACAAGCGTCCTCACGCCGAACAGATTCTTGTGACCTTTGGTCTGGCCATCGTGCTTCAGGAACTGGTCAAGGCCGCCTTTGGCGCAAACCCGATCCCGCAAGGGGCACCTGATATTGTTGCGGGTTCTGCGGCCGTCGGTGCGATCTTTGGTCTGGGCGAAGCGGTGGTTTATCCGTGGTGGCGTCTGATTTATCTGGCGTTCTCGCTGATCACCATTGGTCTTGTGTTCTCGTTCCTGCATTTCACCACCTACGGGATGGTGGTGCGCGCCGGGATGGCCGACCGCGAAACGGTCGAACTTCTGGGCATCAATATTGAACGTCGCTTTACGATTGTGTTTGGCATCGCGGCCGTGGTCGCGGGTCTGGCAGGCGTGATGTACACGCCGGTTCTGCCCCCGGATTACCATCTGGGCATGGACTTCCTGGTGCTGTCATTTGTCGTGGTTGTTGTGGGTGGCATGGGCTCCTTGCCCGGTGCGGTGGCCGCTGGCTTCCTGCTGGGGATATTGCAGTCCTTCTCGTCCATGACCGAGGTAAAAGACATCTTCCCGGGCATTGACCAGATCATCATCTACCTTGTTGCCGTCGTCATTCTGCTGACCCGTCCGCGTGGTCTGCTGGGACGCCGGGGCGTGATGGAGAGCTAATAATGTCAAATACAAAAATCGTCTCGCCCAAGAAAGATATGATCTTTATGGCCATCCTGTCGGTCGTGGTTCTGACCATGCCGATCTGGTTGCAACCCTTCGGGGCGGCCTATCCTGACCTGATGCAGAAGTTCATGATCTTTGGCATCTTTGCCATCGGCTATAACATCCTGTTTGGTCTGACCGGCTATCTGTCCTTTGGTCACGCAGCCTTCCTGGGTGTGGGGTCCTACACGGCCGTCTGGTCGTTCAAGCTGCTGTCGATGAACGTTATTCCGGCCATGATCTTTGGCACTGTTCTCTCGGGGCTGTTTGCGCTCGCGATCGGCTTTGTGTCCTTGCGTCGTTCGGGGATTTACTTCTCGATCCTGACACTGGCCTTTGCACAGATGTCCTATAACCTCGCCTATTCGGTTCTGACCCCGATCACCAATGGTGAAACCGGTCTTCAGCTTGAACAGGCCGACCCGCGTGTGCTGGATCGGATGTCGGGCATCGTCGATGACGGATCGCTTCCGACCCCGAACCTGTTCGGGATCGAGGGGATCGGTTATTCGGGCTTCTATATCTGTGCCGCCCTGATGCTGATTTCGTTCTTCATTTACTTGCGCATCTTCCGCTCGCCGTTCGGGCTTAAGCTGCGCGCGATCAAGTCTAACCAGAACCGCATGGGCTATACCGGGTTCAGCACACGCCCCTATCTGATGACCGCCTTTGTCATCTCGGGCATGTATGCCGGTCTTGCCGGTTCGCTTCTGGCGGTGACCGATCCGCTGGCCGGGGCTGAGCGCATGCAATGGACCGCATCGGGCGAGGTCGTTCTGATCACGATCCTTGGCGGTGTTGGTACGCTGATTGGTCCGCTTCTGGGCGCTGGTATCATCAAGTATTTCGAGAACATCTTCTCGGCCTTTAACGATACCGTGCTGCTCAATGCGTTTTCCTTCCTGCCCGATTGGCTGGCCCATCCGGTGGCATCCGTGGTTGGTCTGTTTGTCGGCGAAGGTTGGCACCTGACCCTTGGTCTTGTCTTCATGCTGATCGTGATCTTCCTGCCCGGTGGCATCATGGAAGGTATCACGCGCCTGACGCGCTTGGTTACCAAACGTGACAAGGCCGAGCCGAAGTCCGAAGCCCACGAAACCAAAGAAAAAGAACAAACATCGGCGGGGGAGGTCTGATCCATGTCCGAATACATTCTTGACGTCACCGACGTCGACAAGAACTTTGGCGGTCTGCAGGCGCTTTCCGATATCAACCTTCGGGTCAAGGAAGGCACCGTGCACGCGATCATCGGGCCAAACGGTGCGGGCAAATCGACATTGCTGAACGTGATTGTCGGACGTCTGGCACCAAGCCGCGGTCGTGTGTTGCTTGGCGATCAGGTTCTGACCGGCAAGGAACCGCACGAGATCAACCAGCTTGGTGTCGCGCGTGTTTTCCAGACGCCGGAAATCTTCCCGGAACTGTCGCTTTTGCAAAACGTGATGGTTCCGGCCTTTGCCAAGCGTGAAGGCATTTTCAAGATGAACTTCCTCAGCAGCCTGTTTGCGGAAAAAGAAGTCCGCGAACATGCCGAACACCTTCTTGAAGATGTCGGTTTGCTTCAGCACAAGGATCATCTTGCCGGTTCGATGTCGCGTGGTGACAAACGTCGTCTTGAACTGGCGATGTGCCTTGGCCAGCAGCCGAAACTGTTCCTGCTTGATGAACCGACTGCCGGCATGTCGCGCCATGACACCAACCGCACGATTGATCTGCTCAAACGGATCAAGGAACGCGGCATGACCAAGGTGATCATTGAACACGACATGCATGTTGTCTTCAGTCTGGCTGATCGCATCAGCGTCTTGGCCCAGGGTGCCATCATTTGTGAAGGCACGCCGGAAGAAGTACGTAACGACCCACGGGTCAAGGAAGCCTACCTCGGAGGGGAAACGGTATGAACGCTTTGCCAAAACAGGAACCCGTCCGTAAACAGGGTGGAGATCCGGCGTTTTTCTCGGTCTATGACATCCACGCCTATTACGGCGAAAGCTATATCGTTCAGGGGCTGTCTTTTGACGTCCGCGAAGGCGAAATTCTGGCCCTTCTCGGGCGTAACGGCGCGGGCAAGACATCAACGCTCCGCACGCTCGCGCGCATGGGCGACCCGGAACTCAAGCACGGTGAAATCTGGCTTGATCACCAGCCACTGCACGAAATGAAGGCATGGCAGGCCGCCCGTCTGGGTCTGCAACTTGTGCCCGAAGATCGGCGCATCATTCCGGGCATGACGGTTCAGCAGAACCTTGAACTGGCCCAGATTGCCGAGCCGCATGGCTGGTCGATCCAGCGCATCTACGAACTGTTCCCGCGTCTTGGCGAAAGGGCGGAACAGGAAGCCATCACCCTTTCGGGTGGCGAACAACAGATGCTGGCGATTGGCCGTGCGCTCGCGCGCGACATCAAGCTTTTGCTGCTTGATGAACCGTATGAAGGTCTGGCACCGGTCATTGTCCAGGAAATTGAAAAGACGCTGCAAAACGTCAAGAAGCTTGGCATTACGACGATTATTGTCGAGCAAAATGCAATTGCAGCCCTGAAACTGGCCGACCGCGCGATTATCATGGATAGCGGCGAGATCGTCTTTGACGGCACCGCGCAGGCTGTTCTGGATAACGAGGAACTGCGCGATCAGTACCTTGCCATCTAGCTTCTGAAACAGGGGGGCGTCACCGAAGCTTTTTGTAAGGGGGTTTCGGGACAGGTAAGGCCGTGCCCTCGGGGCGCGGCCTTTTCCCTTTTTATGGCTCAAAGATCCCGATCGACGGCAAGCCCTTCAAAGTCTTTCAGCACATTAAGCACAATCGATGTCTTCACATGCTGGACCGAGTCATGGGGTAAAAGCACCTCATTGACGAAATGCGAAAGTGCGGCCAGATCCTTGGTCGCGACCTTAAGGTGATAATCCATCTCCCCGGTCAGCGAGAATGCCTCAAGCACCTCGGGCAAATCGGCAAGCAGCCGGGCAAACCGTTTGGCATTGTCGCGGTTATGGGTGGCAAGCGTCACCGAAATCACCACCAGCAACCCCATACCCATCTTTTGCCGGTCTATATCGGCCCGGTATCCGCGAATGACCTTGTCGTCTTCAAGCCGCGCTCGGCGGCGCGAACATTGTGACGCCGAAAGGCCGATGCGTTCAGACAAATCATTGTTTGTCAGACGGCCATCCTTTTGCAGTTCCGCCAGCAGTTTAAGGTCCAGTCGGTCCAGTTGCATATTTCACGCGCCAAATGATTGTTTAATGCATGATGTATGCAAAGAATTCCGAAAATCAAGCGTAAATGCACGCACCTTGCAGGCGGTTTGGCGCACGATTGGGGCATAACAAGAATTCGAATAATTCCAATCATTCGAATGCACCAATCAAAGGAGACTTCCGATGGGTCCGTTCCCGCATGACGCCCCGCGTGCCACCATTAGCGATGAAAACCCGGCCGGGACCGACGGGTTCGAGTTTGTCGAATTCGCCCATGAGGACGCCGACAAGCTTGAAACCCTGTTTACCCGCATGGGCTATAGCCCGGTTGCCAAACACAAGACCAAAAACATCACCGTCTGGCGTCAGGGCGATATCAACTACATCCTCAATGCCGAGCCATCCTCGCATGGCATGAAGTTCGTTGAGAAACATGGCCCCTGCGCACCGTCGATGGCATGGCGCGTGGTTGATGCCAAACATGCCTTTGATCATG
>ENA-ORCZ01000367-ORCZ01000367.1-marine-metagenome-genome-assembly--contig:-NODE-367-length-22375-cov-4.049960_pt1 | contig 22375 bp, 20 predicted proteins | sample MGYA00237785_ERZ508519 | MGnify/ENA primary metagenome ERZ508519 (study PRJEB26189, sample SAMN06268790) | marine metagenome | isolation source: Bioluminescent Bay, La Paraguera, Puerto Rico | place...
CGCAGACAGTGCCGCTTCCGCAGGATCTTTCGCCTTTGTCGGATTTGCCATTTAGGGTCGCCTCACATCCGTACTCATTACACACCGGTATCATGCCAGCTGCTGACGCAGCTTCTTACAGTTATCTACCGGATGCGTCCTCGTTGCGGCGGCTGCCCGCCTGACAGCACCGCAAAACCCGTTCGTGGAGGAGGGCCGCCGCTGACCGACCGCGAACTTTCCGTTCGACGGTTCACTCCCCACCTTGCCGCATCAGCAACTGTAATGGCACAATCTCTCCTAACGAACAAGAAACAGCAATAGCGTGAGTCACTTAGGGGGCGGTCTGAATGCCGGAATCGAAGCATCCTGACGCTGGGGGAGACGCCGGAAAGGGCGTCGGCATCGCCGCGCTTAAAACGGGAAATCTGACCGCGCCGCAAAAGCGCTGGTTGCAGAAAGGTCTTGGTCAGCCGGGTGGAAAGCTGCCGCTGTTCGACGACAACGGCAAGGAAATTCCGGCCCGAACGATCCGTGCCTGCATCGATGCAGGCTGGGCAGAGCCTTGGTTTTCCAACCCAATCAAGCCTGACTGGCTGGTCTGCAAGCTGACGCCCGCCGCCATCGAGGCGCTTTCCGCAAGTCAAAAAGCTGAAAAAAGTTAACGGCGAATCAGATCCCTAAAATTTTAGCGATTCAATAAATTGGCGGATTTGCAAGGTCTTTTTTAATCGTGTTTCGTAACCTGCGTTAAATCACATTAACCATGAATGCAATTTTTTGGGGACATGGTCGTCAGGTGCAGGTTTGAGCGACCGGTTTAACCGGGTGTTTGGGCTTCTCCCGCACACTGATCGCCAGGAACAGCTTGCGGCGGGTGCCGCCGGTCAGGCTGAACGTTCAGTGGAGCACCTTCATGGCCCCTTCTTCCATGGCCCGTATTGCCGGCCGCGCCGGCCCGGAGGCCCCGATCGACCTGGTGGCGCTGGCCACCAACACTCTCGGAAACCGGGATCTGGAAGTCCAGGTCCTGCATCTCTTCAAGTCCCAGTCCACCGCGACGGTGGAACGTCTTGCCCGGGAAACGGATGCCGCCGTCCGGCTCGACCTGGTGCATACGCTCAAAGGTTCGGCCCGCGCCATCGGCGCTGACCGTGTTGCCATGGTCTGCGAGACCCTGGAGGGGCGGATGCGGATGTCTGCGAATGCGGCGACGGAAAGTCTGGTTGCCGCGGTCGACGAGGCCAACGGCTACATCCACGATCTGCTGGAAGGCTAAGGCGCCGATACGGCCACCTGTCCGGAAAGAGGCAGATTGCCGCGCGGAAACGGCACGGTCCTTGACCTTTTGTTTGAAATCTTTATGTCGGTTCAGCTGAGATACGCAATTGAAGGCTTGGACGCGACTTATGCCGAAGATCATATATGTAACCGCCGACGGAGACCGGACCGAAGTTGAGGCTCTTGAAGGCTCCACCGTGATGGAAAACGCCATCAAGAACATGGTCCAGGGCATTGAGGCTGAATGCGGCGGCGCCTGCGCCTGCGCCACCTGCCACGTCTATGTCGACGACGAATGGGCCGGCAAGACCGGGTCGCCCGAGCCGATGGAAGAGGACATGCTGGACTTCGCCTATGATGTAAAGCCGACCTCGCGCCTGTCCTGTCAGATCAAGTTGACCTCGGACCTCGACGGTCTGGTTGTCCATATTCCCGAGCGGCAGGCCTGATCGGAGCCTGCACGGCACAAACAAAAAGCCCGCCGGATGCGTCCGGCGGGCTTTTTGTTTGGCAAGGCGACGATCATTCCGCCGGCTGGGCCACGGGCTTTCGGAACCAGAAGTCGACTTCGCGGCCCTCTTCCGGATTGCTCGGGATGAGTGTTGCCAGAAACAGGCTGACAAGGGCCATGGCCGCGCCCGACAAAAAGACCGCGGCCGGGGAGATCAGCCAGACCAGGCCGAAGAGGACGGGAATGAAGACGGCGGCAATGTGGTTGATCGTGAAGGCGACACCGGCCGTCGGGGCAATGTCTGCCGGATCGGCGATCTTCTGAAAATAGGTCTTGATGGCGATGGCGATCGCAAAGAAGGCGTGATCGATCACATAGAGGCTGGCCGCCAGCGTCGCGTTTGTGACGAAGGCATAGCAAACGAACACCCCGATCAGACCGACATATTCCAGGATCAGGGCCTTGCGCTCGCCGAAGCGGACGATCAGCTGGCCGATCTTCGGTGCAAGCACCATGTTGAAGGCGCCGTTCAGCAGGAACAGTCCGGCCACCTCGTGCACGTCATAGCCGAAGCGTTCCACCATCAGGAAGCCGGCGAAGACCGTGAAGATCTGGCGCCGGGCGCCGGCCATGAAGGTGAGGGCGTAATAGAGCCAGTAGCGCTTGCGCAGGATCAGCTTCTTGTGTTGCGGAACGCCTTCCCGGAAATGCGGGTAGGCCAGGATCAGGAAAACCAGCACGACGAGCGTCAAGCCGCCGGCGATCGCGAACACAACGGTGAAGGACAGCTCGAACATCTTCCAGGCCGCGAAGATGACGCCATAGGCGATGAGCTGGGCAAACGCACCGACGGCGAGGATCTTGCCCATGCTGGCGGCGGCCGTTGCCTTGGGCAGCCACTGGAGCGACAGCGATTGTGCCATCGTCTCGTAATAATGGAAGCCGATCGACATGATCAGCGTCGTGACATAAAAGCCGATGGCCGTCGGGAAATAACCCGTCACCGCGACGCCGATGCCGAGCAGCAACAGCGACAGATAAGCCAGCGTCTGCTCGCGCATTACCAGCAGCAGATAAACCGCGAGGAAACTCAGGAAGCCCGGGATCTCGCGGATCGACTGCTGGATGCCGATCTCGCGGCCCGTGAAGTCGAGCTCCTGAACGGCAAAATTGTTCATCAGGTTCCACCAGGCAGCAAAGGACAGCTGCATGGCGCCTGCCATGATCATCAGGAGTACAACGGGCGACCGCCAGCCGGCGGTCTCGCTCGGGTGTGCGTTCTGGGTGAAGTAAGTCATTCCGTAGCCGTAGAAAAGAGAAACATCCGACAGCGCTGTGAGATGCTATTACCGCCAAACGAGGGTTGCGTGTTAGCGCTGTTTTGTCATCAGATGTTTCCGATCTGCCAAATTCGTGTTGTCCGGATCTCTTCCGCTCGCAGCGATGTGACAATGAGGCGGATCTTCAAGTCTCATGAAACGGCTGCGGGGTGAACTCGGCTGGCCGAAGGCCGAACCTGCCGCCGGCCTTCCGCATCTCGCGGGTCGTCGGCCGGCCGCTCGAGGAGCTCTTCGTTCCAGATGAGGACTGAGCATATCGCGTCGGAAAGGCACCGATGGGCCCTGTGAAATTTGCAGGCAAAGGTATACGATCCGCGCCATGAGCATTCATCCCGAGCTTGCCGAGTTTCCGAGGGAAGCGGTCGCCGCACCGATCATCGGATATGCGCGCACGCAGCCGCAGGGCCGCAACAACGGCTGGCACGCGCATGACGCGGCGCAGCTGTTTCATGTGGTGCGGGGATCCATTGCCATCGATACGGAAATGGGCACCTATTTCGTGCCGCCGGAGCGGGCGGTCTGGCTGCCGCCACGGGTCGGCCACCAGACCCGCTATCTGACCGATACCGAGCTGCGCTATATCTATGTCCAGTACGAACACGCCAAGGATCTTCCGCAGACACCCCAGGTGATGCAGGTGACCACGCTGCTCAGGGCGCTGATCCTGGAATTCATGTCCTATCCGCGTTCCGAGACCGACAGGGGCCCGGCCGCCCGGATCGCCGCGGTCATCCTGGACCAGCTGAAAATGCTGCCCGCAGCGCCCTTGCAACTTCCGATGCCCCAGGAAGCTCGACTTCGGGACCTGTGCGAAGGCGTCGTGCGCTGTCCCGCGCACATTCCCTCGCTCACCGAGGCGGCCGAGCGCTGCGCCACGTCCGTCAGGTCTTTCGAGCGGCGGATCAAGGCGGAAACGGGCCTCAGTTACCGCACCTGGTGCCGTCAGGTGAAGCTGTTCCGGGCGCTGGAGCTGCTCGCCTCCGGACGCAGCGTCTCGGATGTCTCGCACAAGCTCGGCTATGAGGGGCCAAGTGCATTCGTGGCGACTTTCCGGAAGGCCTTCGGGGTGACGCCCGGACGTTATTTCGGTGGCACGGACGCCGATTGATCCTTGTCATGGCGTGACGTTTTCTGACGGTCCAAAAGGTAACAGCTACCTTTTTGGGGAGACCGCGATGTTCAAGAAAATCCTCGTACCCGTCGATCCGGCGGAGACCGGCTTTGCCGAAAGCGCCCTGGCGAAAGCGGCGCAATTTGCCCGCGACTACGGCGCCAAGATCCATCTGATGGCGGTCTGCCCGGAAGTGCAGAGCTTCGTCGCCAGCCAGTTGCCCGACGGCTGGCAGAAGCGCGAGATCGCGGAGACCGGGGTCATCCTCGACAAGATCGCCGCCGGCCTCGACGTGCCGGAAGGAACCGTCGACCAGACCGTGCGCATGGGCTCCGTCTATCACGAGGTGATCGAGGAGGCCGAGCGTGCCGGATGCGATCTCGTGCTGATGACCTCGCACAAGCCGGGCCTGTCGACCTATTTCATCGGCTCCAATGCCGCCCATATCGTGCGCCACGCACCTTGCTCCGTCATGGTGCTGCGCGGTTGAGGGAGCACAGTCATTCCTTCCGCGTCAGCAGCATGGCAACAGCGGCATAGCGGAAGGGGTAGAGGCCTGTATCGGCCTTGAGCAGCTCTTCGGCACGGGCATAGATCCGGTTAAGGAGATCCTCTCGTCCGGCATCGGCCGGAAGGGCCGCCCGCAGCACGGCTTCCGTGAAAGCCCGGAAAAAGTTGACGTAGTCGCGGGCATAGCGCTCGAGATCGCCGTCCGCCTTGAATTGCTCGACGAACGGAACTGCGATCTCGTAATCCATCGCCCTGTCGAGCGTAAATAGCCCGGCCGCACCATAAGCCTCGTTGGAGACCGGTCCGGTGAGTTCGTCGAGGTCGCGCATGTAGACAGGCTGGTAGTAGCGGTCATAGACCTCGCGGCTGATCTCGCCTGCCTCGACAAAGTCGAGAACCGCATCATTCAGCAGGTCGTAGAGGCCGTCGCAAGTCCGCGCCGGGCCTTTCGAACCGAACACTTCCATCAATAGTTTTCCGCCTTTGACGAGTTCCTTTGAACGGACGCGCAGGAAGCGGGCAATGTCATGCTTGGCCTGTTCGGAAAACGTGTTCCGGTCTTCCTCCGCCACATAGCCGTTGGCCCGGACTGCGCTTGGTCCGTTGGGAAGGATATAACCCGGCAGCCTTTCGACAGGACGGCAGGACAGGAAGCCGATGGCGTTGAAGGTGGTGGCAAGATGGATGCTCTCCGGCGGGCAGAGCTGATCGAACATCGAGCCGCCGATTGCCGAAGAGAAGACCCGGCCAGATCCGAAAATGGTAGTTCCGTCGGGGCGCAGGCTCCGGAAAAGGTCCGAGAAATCATTGGTCGGCAGGTCCGAATGGATTGTCTGGACCGGCCGCGGCGAGCGTGTCAGCAGTGCGGGAAGGGCGTGTTTCATCACCGCGATGGAATTGCGGCCCTCCGAGCAGCCGTAATCTGCCAGACCGATCGGACCGGCTCCGTCGATCGGCAGTGTGGCGACCGCCTCATCAATCAGGGGCAGAACGGTCTCGATGGCGCTCCATTGGGCGGCAGAATTGGTGTTGTAGAAGCCGCCGCCGGTCATGCCGGTCGTGGTGGCATGGGTAATGGGTTGAGGGCAGGGGCGGTCAGGCTCTGATGTTTGTGTCATGAGGTCCCTTCCAGCTCCCGTCTCCTCGGTGGAATTACCGCGCCAGTTCCTTCATCGCCTCGGTGAGACCTTCCACTGTCATCGGGAACATGCGGCCGTCCATCAGCTCGTTCAGCATCTGGATCGAATGGGTGTAGTGCCAGTGTTCCGGACGGACCGGATTGAGCCAGACCGCGTTCTTGTAGAGCCCGGTGATGCGCTGCATCCAGGCGGCGCCCGCTTCCTCGTTCCAGTGCTCCACGGATCCGCCGGGATAGGCAATCTCGTAAGGGCTCATGGAGGCATCGCCGACGAAGATGATCTTGTAGTCGGCCGGATACTTGTGCAGCACGTCCATGGTGGCGAGGCGCTCGGTATGGCGCCGCCGGTTCTCTTTCCAGACGTACTCGTAGAGGCAGTTGTGGAAGTAGAAATGCTCCATCACCTTGAATTCGGAACGGGCGGCTGAAAACAGCTCCTCGCAGACGCGGATGTGGTCGTCCATCGAGCCGCCGATGTCGAAGAAGAGCAGCACCTTGACCGCATTGTGCCTTTCCGGACGCATCTTGATGTCGAGCAGGCCCTTGTGGGCGGTTGCGCGGATTGTGTTGTCGAGATCGAGTTCCTCGGCCGCGCCGGTACGGGCAAAGTTCCGTAGCCGTTTGAGAGCCACCTGGATGTTGCGGGTGCCGAGCAACTGGGTGTCGTCGAGATCCTTGAACTCGCGCTTGTCCCAGACCTTCACCGCGCGCCGGTGCCGGCTTTCCTGCTGGCCGATGCGAACGCCTTCGGGATTGTAGCCGTAGGCGCCGAAGGGGGAGGTGCCTGCCGTCCCGATCCACTTGTTGCCGCCCTGGTGGCGCTTTTGCTGTTCCTTGAGCCTCTCGCGCAGGGTTTCCATAAGCTTCTCGAAGCCGCCAAGGGCTTCGATCTGCGCTTTTTCCTCGTCCGTCAGATGCTTTTCCGCAAGCCGGCGCAGCCATTCCTCCGGGATCTCCGTCGTCGGCACCTCGCTCATGAGATCGAGGCCCTTGAAGACATGGCCGAAGACCCGGTCGAACTTGTCGAGATTGCTCTCGTCCTTCACCAGCGACAGGCGGGCGAGATAGTAGAAATCCTCGACGCTCTTCTCCGCCAGGTCCTTGTCGAGCGCTTCCATCAGCGTCAGGTACTCGCGCAGGGAGACCGGAATGCCGGCGGATTTCAGTTCGGTGAAGAAGGTTATGAACATGGGCGCAAGGTAGCCGCGCCGGCACTGGCTGTCGAGATGACAATCAAAGCGTTGCCCGTTGCCGCGAAGACCAATCCGCCGAGGAGGGGAACGGCCGCAGACCGTTGCTCGCCGGGTTGAGATAATGATCGCGCGAACGCGCAGCAGGTCGGCAGGATCTGTTTGAACCTGGAGCCGACGGGTCGGCCGGATGCGTTCCCGATGGCCAGGAACCTCGCGCCGCGCAAGTCGTCATCCGTTTGTTGTTCTTTTAACCGGCAAGTTCGTTCTTGCCGGGGCGGGGGAAACGACGGTGACGACAGCTGTTTGGTCTGCGTCTCGAAACCGCAAATCCTTGCCGGAAGTTGCGGCTGAATTTCGATGACAAGACTTGCGTATTCAATGGGTTATTTGTTCCCGTCTGTTTCCTGCCTTTTGGCCAGAGAGACCAATTCGCCCATGAAGTCGGAGACCGACGGGCCGCGGGAGGCGACGAAAGGGGCAGGGCGGCAGACGGCGATGGCGGCAATGCCGATGCGAGCGGTCAGCAGACCGTTGACCACACCCTCGCCAAGCCGTGCCGACAGACGGGCCGCGAGGCCATGGCCCAGCACCTGAGAGGCGAGACTGTCGCCGGCAGCCATGCCGCCGGTTACCGCCAGATGCGCCAGCACCTGCCTTGCGAGACGGAAAAAACCGAGCGTGCCCGGCCGGCCGCCATAAAGGGCGGAGAGGCGGCGGATGGTTCTGAGGTTCTCGAAGAGGACAGCCAGCAGATCGACAAGGGCGCGTGGGCTGACGGCGGTGACGATGGAGACGCGCTTGGCGCTGTTCATCACGATCCGCCGGGCTTCAAGGTCCAGGGGAGCGAGGAGGTCACGCTCGGCGAGCTTCACGAGGTCCCGGCCGTCGATGACCTCGCGCATGTGTCCGGCAAGAACCTTGCGGCCATGGGCCGTTTCCGGCCGATCGCGGTAGAGAGCCACAAGGTCCTTCAGGCCGGCGGTCGCCGCCCTGGCATCGTCGGCTTCAGCGGCAACCGCAAGCCGGTCGCGCAGTTCGTCGATCCTGCCAAGGCGCATCAGGGCGGCAAGCTCACGCACGGCAAGTCCAAGGAGGCCCAGAGCCGCGAGCATCGCGAGAGCCACGCCCAGCCAGCCGAGCCAGTCTGTCCGGGCAAAGAGATCGCGGATCAGGCTGTCGACGGCAAGGCCAATGGCGAGGGACACCAGCCCCGACAAGCCGATCGTCAGCCACTTTCCGAAACGGAAGCCTGTCTTGGGCGTGCTTGCGGCGCGGGGCAAGCGAGGTTCCTCCTCCTCCTGGAACGCCTGGGTGATCAGCGCTTCGTCCGCGGCGGGCTGGCGGGTGTCGTCGTCGGTGAGCCGCACCCTGGCATCGTCCAGGCGAAAGGCCGCCGGTTTACGGGTCGTCGGGATCTCGGGTCCGGTCATGCCAGGCGGTCTCCGATCAGGAATTCGAGGGCGCGGTCGAGGCGGATATGCGGCAGCGACAGGGTCAGGCCTTCCGCGGTCCGGTCAAGCTCGGGCGGTCGGAACTTCAGGAATTGCAGGTCCGCCTGAGCAGCTTGAAGAGTTGGTCGAGCCGCTTCAGAGATCGATTCAGCTTGTGCGAAAAGTGATTCAGGATCGTTCGGCAAGTCCCCGGGAAACATTGCGATTTCGGTTTGGCCATCATAGGTGTCGCCATTCAGTCGCTCGCCCGGTAGCGGCGTGCCGAGGATGGCCGGAAGTTCCGCGCCGCGATGTTTGACGGTGGCTTCCCGCGTTGCGCGCACCGCCGCCATGGCGAGGACCTCCACCTCCGCACCCTTGAAACGGGCACGTTCCTCGGCGCGGGCAACGAGCCGTTTCAGGATCGCCTCCAGGCGGTCATGGTCCGAGCGGTGCAAATGGTCGGCCTTGGTGGCGGCGAACAGGATCCGGTCGATGCGGCGGGAGAGGATCGACGACAGCCAGCTGCGCCGGCCCGGACGAAATGCACCGAGCACTTCGGCGAGCGCGATCTCCAGATCCGCCATTGCATGCGGACCGGCGTTGAGGGCATGCAGCACATCCACGAGCACGATCTGGCGGTCGAGCCGCGCAAAGTGATCGCGGAAAAACGGGCGCACCACATGCGTCTTGTAGGCCTCGTACCGCCTCTCCATCATCGCGCGCAAGGTGCCTGTGCGGGCAGCCGGACTGTCGGCCGCGATATCGAGCGGAGCGAAGGTGAGGGCCGGGGATCCGTCCAGATCGCCCGGCATCAGGAAACGCCCGGGCGGCAGCATGGAAAGCGCGTGGGCATCAGCACGGCAGGCGGCAAGATAGGTCTTGAAGGCGCCTGCAAGTTCCTGCGCCGCCTGTTCGCTTTCCGGTGCGTCCGGATCGATCCCGGCGATGGCCTGCAGAAAGGGTGCGGCGATGGCGGACCGGTTTGCGGCGCGTGCCCGCTGCATTGCCTCGGCAGAAAACGTTGCATAGTCCTTGGCCAGGAGCGGCAGGTCCAGAAGCCATTCGCCCGGGTAATCGATCAGGTCGAGATGCAGTCGGCCGGGACCGAGCTTGCGGTAGAAATAAGAGGCGCTTTCATAGTCGATCGTCAGGCGCAGCTCTGAGACCTGCCGGGTCGATTGAGGCCAGACCCGCTCGTTGACCAGCGCACGCACATGCGCCTCGTAATCGAAGCGCGGGACGGCATCGTCCGGCTGCGGCTGCAGCCTTGCGCCGGTCATGCGGTGCCCGGCCGCGGCGGCAAAGAGCGGCAGGCGACCGCCATGAACGAGATTGTGCACCAGGGCCGTCAGAAACACGGTCTTGCCTGCTCGTGCGAGGCCCGTCACGCCAAGACGCACGCTCGGCACGGCAAGATCGCTGGCCGTATCGGCAAGATTGGCCAGTGCCAGCCGGGTCTCTTCTGTAAGCGCTGTCAGTCGGTTCACGCAATGCCTCCAGCGCGTTCATGTAAGCGCGGGGGCGGCAAAGCGCAATCAGACCCCATGAGGTAGAGGTATTTCAGCCGAGGTCGTCCTTCAGGTCCCGAGGCTTCACGAACCGTTCCAGATGTCCGGTGCCGGGCTGAAGCTCGGACCAGTCGACGATATCGAAATCAACCACCGCCAGCGCGGCGGTCGGGAATTTTTCCTGCAGATCCGCCATGGCATCGGCAGCGCTTGTGCCGGCCAGAGTTCGCGCTGTGTCTTCCGTCGCCGGATTGTGGCCGATGACCATCAGGTTCTGCGCCCGTCCGCCGAACCTGCGGATAATACCGAGATAATCGTCCTCGCTCTGGTGGTAGAGATCGGACACCAGGTGGATCTGGGCTTCCTGCGGCAGGTGCGGGAGCAGGCGCGCCAGCGTCTCCCGTGTCCTTTGGGCCGTGGAACACAGGATCTGGTTCGGAAGCAGGCCCTGTTCCTTCATGTAGACGGACATCCGGATCGCAGCTGCCTTGCCACGGCTGTTCAGCGGGCGGTCGATATCGGCCAGATTGGCGTCGCCCCAGTCGGACTTGGCGTGTCGGAAAAGCAATAGCCGCATGTGGTTTCCAGGATCTCCTGTTGGCTGCCGGACGGGAACCCGGCAGATCTTGATACCGGGATCAGTTCTGGCTGGCGAGCGCCTGGGTGAAGGCGCTGACAGCGGGGCCGACCTCGATTTCCTGCGTCGGCAGGGTATAGGACAGCCACAATGTATAGTCAGCGGTAGCGCCGGAGAAATACCAAAGCGTCTCGCACAGGCTCGTGGGCGTCCAGTTCCGGGTGCGGAAGGAAATGCCGGTGGCGGCGGCGCCGGTCAGCTTGAGCGGCTCGAATCCTGCGGCCTTGTAGGAGCGGGAAAAGGTCAAGGCTTCGCGGCGTCCGGTTCCCTGAAGATGCTTGCGCAGCACGGCCGTGATGCCGTCGCGGCCGGTATAGATGCAGCCGGCCTGGCTGACGGCATCGCCTTCCATAACCTTGATCCGGTAAAAGGCTCCGATCGTGTCCGGGCAGCGCAGGCCGGTGAAGTGGCGCAGCCCTCCGACATCGCTCTGCCAGCCCGCCTCCTGCTCGGGCGGCACCTGGGCGAGGGCCGCCGCCACGGCGCCGCTCAACAGCACTCCGATGAGCAGCGGCAGACTGAAAGAATGGCGAAGTCGCAACAGCGGCTGTCTCCCGTCAGGTTCAGGTTCGCTCCCGCCGCGACATGAAGGCGAGGCGTTCGAACAGATGGACGTCCTGCTCGTTCTTCAACAGCGCGCCATGCAGGGGCGGGATCAGTTTGGAGCTATCTTGTTGACGAAGGGTTTCGGCGTCGATGTCCTCGTTCAACAACAGCTTGATCCAGTCGATCAACTCCGAAGTCGACGGCTTCTTCTTGAGGCCCGGCACATCGCGCACGTCGTAGAACAGCCGCAGCGCCTCCGACAGCAGGCGCTGCTTGATACCAGGGAAATGAACCTCGACGATTTCCGTCATCGTGTCGGCATCGGGAAACTTGATGAAATGGAAGAAGCACCGGCGCAGGAACGCGTCCGGCAGGTCCTTCTCGTTGTTGGAAGTGATGATCACGACCGGGCGCTGGCGGGCCCGGACCGTCTCGCCGGTCTCGTAGACATGAAACTCCATGCGGTCGAGTTCCAGGAGCAGATCGTTCGGGAATTCGATATCGGCCTTGTCGATCTCGTCGATGAGCAGAACCGGCCGTTGCGGCGCGTCGAAGGCCTCCCAGAGCTTGCCCTTGCGGATGTAATTGTTGATGTCCTTCACCCGCTCGTCGCCAAGCTGGCTGTCGCGCAGGCGCGAGACGGCGTCATATTCGTATAGACCCTGCTGGGCCTTGGTGGTGGATTTCACATGCCATTCGATCAGGGGCGCCTTCAGCGCGGCTGCCACCTGCGCGGCGAGGACAGTCTTGCCAGTCCCCGGTTCCCCCTTGATCAGAAGCGGGCGCTCCAGGGCGACAGCGGCATTCACCGCGACCCGGAGGTCCTCCGTGGCGATATAGCTTTCAGTTCCTTCAAAGCGCATGTGGCGGTCCGTCTCCTGTCATTCGGGCGCAAGTTGGCAGGCCCTGCGCGCCGGTGCAAGCCCGTAAAAAGCGGGACAGGCATCGTACGGCAATTATGAACAGTCCCGCCGGTTTCAAGCGGAAGATTTTGCCTGTTGTGTCGCTCTTTGCCGGGCGGAATATCCTGTCTCTGAAGATGTGTTCTTTCTAAGTATCTGCAAACAAACATAAAAAAGCATCGGCGTAAAACTGGCACGGCCTTTGCGGAGCAGGACTGATTTTGGGCGCAAGCCCGCGTCGCAGTGCCCGATCTATCAAGAGGACCAAAAATGGGTATTTATGGGGCTATCAACTCGGCTGTCTCCGGACTTGCTGCGCAGGCCACGGCGCTGGAAAACATTTCCGGTAACGTCGCGAACTCGCAGACGACCGGCTACAAGCGTCTCGACACGACCTTCTCCGACCTGGTGTCCGGTGGTGGGGCCAAACAGGCTCAGCAGGTTTCCGGTACGACCTTTGCAACATCGCGTGCCACCAACACGGTGCAGGGCGACATCAAGTCCGTCGACGTCGATACCTACATGGCCATCAACGGTCCGGGTTATTTCGTCGTGACCAAGGCATCGGACGTTGTCGACGGTTCGACCACCTTCGCGGACGAGACCTACTATACGCGCGCCGGCGATTTCGAGCGCGACAAGGAAGGTTACCTGATCAACAGCTCCGGTTATTACCTGCAGGGCTTCCCGCTGGATCCCGATACCGGCAACCCGATCGGCGACAATCCGTCGGTCATCCAGATCGAGAACCAGCCGCTGCCGGCCTCGGCAACCACGGGGATCGACTATCAGGCCAACCTGCCGCGGGTCCCCGATACCGCAGATTATGACGGATCCGACGAGTCGACCGCGCTGCTGAACGCATCCGTCGGTGCAGGCAACGTTGCTGTTGCCGACGAGACGGACTTCATCAACAGCTCCATTTCCGGTGGCTCGATCACGATCTACAACGAGAACGGCACCGCGATGAACGTCGAGGTCCGCTATGCCAAGACCGCGAATTCCGATGCCGGCCCCCCTGTCGTAAACGACACATGGACCATGTATATCGGCACAGGCGGTGATGCCACCAACGCCTGGTACGATGTTGGCGACATCGAATTTGACGGCAGCGGTGCGATGACGAACATGACCGCCGGTTCAATCGGTACGGTCAACGGCTCCGGCGATGGCTTTACGCTCGCATCGCTGACCATCGGCAGCACGACCGCTACCAACTTGGAAATCTCCTTCGCTGACGGTTCTCTGACCCAGTATTCCGATCCGGACGGCACCGCCAGCTCCGTGGCCCTTGACCAGGACGGCTTTGCTGCCGGTGAGCTGACCGGTGTTGCTGTGGATGCATCGGGCCGCGTCATTGCCAGCTATTCGAACAACCAGCAGCGTCCGGTCTACCAGATCCCGCTTGCGACTTTCCAGGCCGAGCAGGATCTTCGGCGCGTCGACGGGGCGGCGTTTGCGGCGACTGCCGGATCCGGCGACGCGGATCTTTCCGGCGGGGGGCAGATCCTCGCCAAGAAGCTGGAACTCTCCAACGCCGATATCGCGGACGAGTTTTCCAAGCTGATCATCACCCAGCAGGCCTATTCGGCAAACTCGAGGATTGTCACGTCCGCGGACGAGATGCTCGACGATGCCCTGAACATGGTCCGGTAACGACCTTCGGACCGGCGGGACCTGACCCGCCGGTCCGACTGGCCAAGTCGCGTTTCACGAAGGAGAAGCCGCCATGGGTCTGACGAGCGCCCTCAACACCGCGGTTTTCGGAATCACCTACAATCAGCGTCAGCTGGACGTCACCGCGTCCAATATCGCGAACGCGGACACGGCCGGCTATTCGAAGAAAACGATCTCGGCGAACGTCTATTTCGACGGGCTGGGCAAGGTTGCGGGGATGAACGCGACCGAGATTCGGCGCGTGGTCAACGAGCAGATCCAGGCCGATTATTTCAACTCGCTCGCCGACACGAACTATTCCCGCCAGATTGCCGATTATACCGACCGACTGGACGACATGTTCGGCACGATCGACGACAAGAGCTCGCTCTCCGCGCTCGCCGGAAACCTGTCTTCCGCACTTTCGAACCTGGTGAACGACCCGGGCAGCTATGCGGCCCAGAAGGAAGTTGTCGCAGCTGCCGATGCCTTCGCGCGGGAAATCAGCTCCACCTATACGCAGATCGCGGATCTGCGCCAGGAAACGGACTACATCCTTTCGCAGCAGACCAGCACGGTCAACAACCTGCTCGCAGGCATCGACGATATAGACGAAGCCATCAAGGATGCCGCCCAGGCAGGTGTTTCGACTGCCGACATGGAAGACGAGCGCGACCGGCTCATCGAGCAGCTTTCCGGCTATCTCGATATCGAGGTCACCAAGGGTACGAACGATTCCATCACCATCCGGACCGCCAACGGCAATCAACTCTATACCGATGGCCAGGCATCGACGCTGAGTTTCGATGCCACCAACATGCTGCAGCCAGGACAGGCCGGTAATTCGGTGATGGTGACCACGCCGGGTGGTACCACCTTCGACCTGATCGCATCGTCCAAATCCGGCGCCATGGTCGCGATGGCCGAATTGCGCGACGATATCCTCGTCGAGGCGCTGACCCAGCTCGACACGATTGCGGCGGAAGCATCGCTCGCCTTTTCGAACGTCACGGTCGACAGCACGGCGGCCACGGTCGGTCTCGACAGCGGGTTCGATCTCGATGTGTCCGCACTCCAGCCCGGCAACACGATCACGCTGGAATACACGGATGCCGGCGGCATCGCACAGTCCGTCACGCTGGTGGCTGTGAGCGACCCGTCGCTGCTGCCCCTGGACAACTCCGCGACCGCCAACCCGAACGACACGGTCTTCGGCATAGACATCTCCAGCGGTGTCCCGGCGACCTATATCACCAACATAACCGCCGCGCTTGCGGGCACCGGGCTGCTGGTCAGCAACGACGGGTCCGACAATCTCCGGGTGCTGGGCGACAACACGGCGCCGACAAGCGTGGAAAGCCTGAGCGCAAACGTTACGGTCACCGGGCATGCCGACCAGGGTCTTGGCCTTGCCATCTTCGTCGACCAGCGGGCGGGAACAGATCTCTTCACCGACGCGCTTGAGGATGGCGGCCAGCGGGTCGGATACGCGGCCGGTATCCGGGTCAATCCCCATCTCCTGGCCGACAGCGCCCTTCTGGTAAATTACCAGACGACCCCGACGGCAAACACCGCCAACGACCCGGCGAGAGCGCAATTCCTTGCCGAGGCGTTCAACTCGGGAACCGGTTACTACGATCCGTCGAGCGGCATCGGCAGTTCCTCCACCCCATTCCGGGGCTCGGTGATCGATTTCGTCAACCAGACTGTTGCCTATCAGGGCAACCAGGCCGAAGACGCCGCGACCTATGCGGAGTCCAAGGAAGCCCTGACGACCAACCTCGCCATTCGCTACGAGGAAAGCTACGCGGTCGATCTTGATGCGGAACTTGCCTTCATGGTCCAGCTTGAGAATGCCTATGCGGCCAATGCCCGTGTCATGCAAGCCATCAAGGAGCTCTTCGAAGAGCTCCTGAACATCGTATAGGGGGCGTCATGACTGTCTCTTCCATCACCACATCCCGGACCTATCTGACGCGGCAGCTCGGCGAACTAAACGACCTTCTGGCGGACAAGACGACCCAGCTCGCCCGCGGCAAGGTCGGCACCACCTATGGCGACGTCGGCGACCGGCGGCTCCTTGATATCCAGCTGACCCAGAAGGTCAGCATGATCGAGAGCTACCAGCAGACGATCACGATCTCCAACCTGCATCTGCAGACGATGACCATGTCGCTGGAGCGGCTGGAGGATATTCGCCAGGACAGCAAGTCCGCACTCGATACCAACGATTTCATTCTGCAAAGCGATGGCCAGACCCAGACCCAGTCCCGGGCCAAGCTGCTGCTCAACGAAGCGCTGAACATCCTCAACACCGAGATCGCCGGATTTTATGTCTTCGGAGGCACGGATGCCGTGCAGGATCCGGTGGCAAAGATCGACGCGATCCTGGACGGGGCCGGCGGGCTCGACGGTCTGAGAACCGTGATGAGCGAATACCAGCAGGCAAATCTCGGCGCCGGCGAAACGGGGCGGACGACGACCTCTGCCCTTGTGACGAACTATGCCGGGGCCGTTCCGACGGATTCCACTTTCACCATCTCCGAAGACGGCGCACATGATTTCGGTTTCGATATCTCGGCCGTCACCTCGACGCTGAGCAACGTCGCCGTAACGGGACCGGCCGGCACCGACCCGGACAGCTTCGACGTGCAGTTCACCGGACAGCCCGAACTCGGCGAGAAGATCACCGTCGAATTCTCTCTGCCTCCCGATCACACCGAAACGATTTCCATCGCCTTCACGGCGGCAAACACCAACGAGGAGGAGGGGACATTCGCGATCGGGGCGGATCTGGAGGAAACCGCGCAGAACCTGCGCGACGCCCTGGAAGCGGAAATCCAGCAGCAGGCGCAAACCACGCTGAAGGCAAAATCGGACGAGTGGGCGGCGGAAGAGTTCTTCAGCACCTATAATGGCGAGGAACCGCAGCGTGTGGACGGCCCGCCCTTCGATTCAGCGACCGCACTTGTCGGCGGCGGATCGACGACGCTCGCCTGGTATTCCGGCCGCAACACCACGACAACCGATCCGCGGACGGACAAGAATGCCGTGATCGACAGCAATCTGAATGTCAGCTACGGCGTCAGGGCCAATGAAACGCCGCTCAGGGAACTCGTGCAGTCGCTCGCGGCATTCGTCGCAGCGGATTTTTCCGGCGGTACGACAACGGACGAGGAATATTACAACGTCCTGTCGACGAACCTCAGGCAGTCCCTGCAGCCTGCAGGGGTCGATCAGTCGGGTATCGTCGATATTGCAACGGATATCGCGATCACCCACAGGACCGTGTCGCTGACCGGCGAAAGGCATGTGCAGTCGAAAAGCACCTTCGAAGGCACAATCACCGAAATCGAGGGGATCGACCAGGACCGGATTGCCGCGGAGATCCTGCAATTGCAGACGAATATCGAGGTTTCCTACAGGGCGTCGTCGATTGTCTTCAATCTGACCCTGTCGGACTACCTGTGAGGAGTGCGGGTAGCCCGCACCTGATCGGCATCGCTTTTCACTGCCTGAAGTCAAGGACTTCAACACAAAAAGCGATACGTGATTTTCCCGTTGAACGCGGCGCGCAATAACGCAGCCCGACAGCTCGGGGCCGGCAGGGCAGTTTTTACCGGCACGACCTTTCCGGTGAACTCCAAAACCAGAAGACCGGCCGCTTTCACGGCCGGTCTTCTTACGTTTGAAGTCTAGTCCGGTTGTCAGGTCAGGAGCGAAGCCCCTCGGCAATCGACCGGTTGATACTGATGAGGGTGTCGAGCTTGTTGACGTCGTCAGTCGAGATGATCGTCATCGTCTGCTTGAAAACGAACATTCCAAGCGTCGCGATATTGTTCTTGATCTCCTGCGGCAACTGGCTCTCCGGGCTCGTTGCCGAGGTTACCAGGATCGTCCAGAGCTTGCGATTATAGACCAGGGCGTCGTCTTTTTCCGCGAGCGAAGCTTCGGTCCATTCATCCTTGATCAGCTGCAGCCGGGCTGCAGCTTTCATCAGCAGATTCGCTTCCAGCTCCCTCGGTGACACTGCCGCCACCTGGCTTGTCTTCTGGTAAGCCTGCGCTGCCTGCTTGTACATGACTGATCAGCGTCCCTTCGTACTCGATGAGCTTTCGTGCTTCTTTCAGTGCTTTATAGAAGGCGCCGGTTAGTATGGCGTTACTAATCCTGGTAACAAAAGGGATTGTACTCGGCGCGGCCTTCACGATGTCGTTGACAAGGATAAAGTAACTCTCCTGTATCTTCTCCATGTCAGTCGACAGATACATCAGCTGAACGGCCAGATAGACCCGTTTTGCTGGCGTATCCGCTGTGGCCGGCGTGAGAATGTCCTTTTCTCGCAGAATGGGAGCCTGGCCTTCGATAAATAGGCGGGTGCGCTGATTGTCATTGGTGATGACACTTTCCCCAATGATAATCCGCTCGCCCGGTTTCAGCTCGACCTTGAGCGCCATTCCGTGACCTCCACGCATAAGTATCGCTGTGAAACGTTAACGAAACCGTTAACGGTTGTCGCAGATACCTTAATGATAAATGCCGCCGGTGTTAACCGAACAGGCTCAGAACGCTCTGATCCGCCTGGTTGGCCAGGGACAAAGCCGTGGAAGAGAGCTGCTGGCGTGTCTGCAGGGCCAACATGTTCGCGCCTTCCTCGTTCATGTCCGCAATGGTCAGGTGACCGGCACCGACTTCGAGCGTGTTGATCAGATTCTGGGTGAAATCGGTCCGGATTTCCACAGTGGAGAGTGCCGTACCCATGGCCCTCGCCGCGGATCTCAGCTCGTCCAGTGCGGCGTTGATGGCCTGCAGGGTTCGGTCGATATCGGTGTCGGACTTGAACTCCGAGGCTGCGGCGGCGAGGGACACGGTGCCGGATGTCGTGCCGAGCGTCAGCCTGTTGAAGTCGGTATTGCTGCTGGAAATATCGAAGGACACTTCACCGATCAGGCTGATGCTGCCGCCGGAGAAGGTGGCGTCGAGACCCTTGACGTTATTGATGAAGGTTACGAGGTCGCTGACCGTGGTTTCTTCGTCGATTTCGATCGAGGCCGGTTCGAAACCGTTGCCGTCGGTAATGGTGATGGTGTCGCCGGCCCGGAAGCCACCGGACGTGATCAGCGTCGCCGTGGCGCTGAGGGGAGTGACGGTCAGCGTGCTCGTCGTGCCGCCGGTGTCGCCGCCGTCCGTCGCCACGCCGCCACCCGTGGCGTCTTTCGAAATGTACAGAGAGTTATTGAGACCCGAGGTGATCGTGATCGAATCGGTCGCCTCGTCGAACGAAGCATGGACACCGCTCAGATCATTGAGCGCATCGACATAGTCCTGAACGGTCGTGATATCGGTCCCGACGGTGAGGTTGGTCGTGCCTGAGGAATCCGTAATGCTGATGACGTTGCCGTTCGCCCAATCGGCAAGATCCGTCAGGTTCGACGAAGCCTGCAGACCGGACAGGCTCAGCGTCGTGACTCCACCGTAGAGATTGAAGGAAGACGTGCCGGTGCCGCCCGCATCCAGGTCGTCGAGGTTGAGGCCGTCGTCAAGCGAGGCGTCGGTGAAGTCGACCGGATTGACCGTCAGGTTCGAGGTGCTGTCCTCGTTGAAGATGACTTCCAGTTCGTTGCCGGCGCCTGCCAGTAGGTTCTTGCCCTTGTAGCTGGAGTCGCGGGCCATATCCTCGATCTGCTGGAGGATGTCGTTGTACTGGCTCGTGAACTGCTTGCGTTCGTATTCGCTGGAGGTCTGCAGAGCCTGGTTGGCGATCGCCTTTGCCGATTCCACCAGCTTGGTGATCGAGGTGATGCCCTTGTCGGCGGCCTTGATGGTCTGGACCGCCTGGCCCATGTTGTCGAGAAGATTGGCAAGATCGCTCGCCCGGTCGTTCAGCGACTGTGCGGTGAAGTAGGAATTGGGATTGTCGAGCGCCGTATTGACCTTCAGGCCCGTCGCCAGGCGGGTCTGCGTGATCGACTGCAAATCCGCCGTCTGTTTCAGCGACAGGAGATTGTCCCGGACAGCACTGGAGAGAACAATATCAGGCATCAGACTTCACCGCTTTTCTCAAGTTCAGGTCTCGCCGGAACCACACACAATTGTCTCAAGTCGTGTCGGCACCTTTGACGAAAATCTAAATGGAAAGTTAATCACTGATGCACTGATTAACGTCCTGTAAATAAAAGTTACCAAAAGCTTTCTTTTAAGTTTCTGATTTTTCAGGAAAAAATATCCGGCGCCGCGACAGTGGCAGCATCCGAAAAGGAAAACGGCGGACCGGTGGTCCGCCGTTTGCGCGTCTTTGAAGGTGAGTCGCGTCTCCGACTGATTCCCCTTGAATTAGAAGAGGGATAGCACCGTCTGGTCCGCCTGTGAGGCGAAGGACAGCGAGGTCGAAGCAAGCTGCTGGCGGGTCTGGAGGGCCAGAAGGTTCGCACCTTCCTCGTTGGTGTCCGCCAGGGTCAGAAGACCTGCACCTTCCTGCAGAGTATTGATCATCGTCTTGGTGTAATCTTGACGGATCTCAACTGTCGACAGGTTGGTACCGAATTCGGAGGCCTGGGAGCGCAGGTTGGACAGCGCGTTGTTCAACCTGTCCACAATCCGGCTGATATCGTTGTCCGTTGCAAAGCCCGAGTCTTCCAGCGCATCGATCGTTACGCCGTCGGTGTCGGCGGTGTAGGCGTCTGCGTTGAAATCGCCGTTGCTGCTCGTCAGCGCGAGATCGGTATCGCTTTCCATGGCGATACGGCCGGTCGTCGAGTTGAAGCTCGCGGAGACGCCACGGAAGTCATTGATGAAATTGACCAGGTCATCAACGGTGGAGTCTTCGTCGACTTCGTAGGACCCCAGTTCATAGCCGTTCCCGTCCGTCAGCGTCAGCGTGTCGCCGGCAGCGAAGGAGCCCGTGGTTACCAGCGATGTGGTCGCGGCGGTCACGGTGGCAGAGGTGAGGGTCGTCAGGGTCGCGGTGCCGGAGCCGGCGCTGCCCGTGTTCTGGATGAGCAGATCGTCGTTGGAGACGATGCTCAATTCGCCCGAGCCTTCGTCGAATTCGGCACGAACGCCGGCAATGCCGTCGATTGTGTCGATGAGATCCTGCACGGTCGTGCCGGCGGTGACGTCAAGCGTCACACCGATGGAGGCCGTGGTGGAGACGACGTTGGTGTAGAAAACGAGGCTGTCGCCCGACTTGATGTCGATTGCGTCAGAAAGCAGGGAGCTCGAGTTCAGAGCCTGGCCGCCGACCGTTTCTTCAAGCGTGAACGAGGACGTGCCGCCTTCGAGCTGGAAGGACGTCGCGCCGCCCTGGCCTTCTGCCAGGTCAGACAGGTTCAGGCCGGTCGAGAGGGAGGTTTCGGTGTAATCGACAGCTTCGATGGTCAGCTTCGACGTTGCGTCTTCGTTGAAGATGGTGGTCAGGTCGTTGCCGTCGCCTGCCAGCAGGTTCTTGCCCTTGTAGGAACTGTCCTTCGCGACATCCTCGATCTGTTCGAGAAGCGCGTTGTATTGTTCGGCAAAGGTCTTGCGTTCGTACTGGCTCTGGGTCTGCAGCGCCTGGTTGGCTTTTGCCTTCGCGGATTCAACAAGATCCGTGATGGTCTGAATGCCCTTGTCGGCTGCCTTGATGGTCTGCAGGGACTGGCCCATGTCGTCCAGCAGGGTGCTGAGATCGTTTGCACGGGAATTCAGGCCGGAGGCGGTGAAGAAGCTGTTCGGATTGTCCAGCGCGGAATTCACCTTGAGGCCGGTTGCCAGCTTGTTCTGGACGCCGGACATCAGATCAGCGGTGGACTGGAGAGTGAGGAGGTTCTGCCGCACGGCGGCGGACAAGGTAATGTCCCTCATGTGATTTATCCCTTTCCTGGGTCAAAATTTCATCTGCTCGTCCTGAGCAGGTTGGGACCGATCATTATCAGTTAACCTTAATCAATGGTTAAACGCCGCAAAAATAGGGTTACCCAACCGTTAACGGCTATGTCTGACGTGATAGAATTCGCAGGGAGTTAGCCCAAGGCCGGTCTATCCCGCGTTCAGAATCCTGCCAGTGTCGGATTTGCGGGTAGGGGGCAGTCAACCATTTGAAAATGGGGGAATCCGCCATTTTCCGGCCTTGCAGGCGCGGAACGGTAATGACGGGCAAAAAAAATCGACCAGCGCTTCAAAAAGTCCGATCAGAAAAGACGCAAGACCAAACCGGAACGGCACTCGGTGCCTGGCAAAAAGACAAAAAGAAAGGCGAGCCGTGGCCCGCCTTTCCGGATTTGCGATCGTCGTTCGGCTTAGAAGAGCCGCAGAACGTTCTGGTCGGCCTGTGCCGCGAAGGACAGCGAGGTCGAAGCCAGGCTCTGGCGGGTCTGCAGGGCCAGGAGGTTTGCACCTTCCTCGTTGGTATCGGCCAGCGTCAGCTTGCCTGCACCTTCTTCCAGCGTATTGATCAGGCTCTTGGTGAAATCCTGACGGTTTTCAACGATGGAGAGGTTGGTACCGAACTCGGAGGCCTGGGTCCGCAGCGTGGACAGTGCCGTGTTGAGTCGGTCGACCGTACGGCTGATCGCGCTGTCTGTTGCAAAGCCGGAGTCGGACAGCGCCGCAATCGAAACACCGTCGGTGTCGGCGGTGTAGTCGTCTGCGTTGAAGTCCGCATTGTCACTGGCAAGCGTCAGATCGGTATCGCTTTCCATGGCGATACGGCC
>ENA-ORCZ01000368-ORCZ01000368.1-marine-metagenome-genome-assembly--contig:-NODE-368-length-22279-cov-4.018962_pt1 | contig 22279 bp, 20 predicted proteins | sample MGYA00237785_ERZ508519 | MGnify/ENA primary metagenome ERZ508519 (study PRJEB26189, sample SAMN06268790) | marine metagenome | isolation source: Bioluminescent Bay, La Paraguera, Puerto Rico | place...
AGCCCATGCAGCAAAAAGGCAATCGCCAGCAACACGGTCAGGGTGATAAGCCCGCCTTCCGGCATGAAGGCCAGCCAGCCACCAATCAACGCGAAGACGAGGCCCTGAATGATATCAAGGCTTCGTCGCGTCGGGGTATCGGCGTTCCAGGCAGCATAAAAATGGCCAAACGCCCCGATCAGAAACAGCCAACCAATCACGGTTTTAAAGGCAACGGTCGTGACAAACGGAAAGGCCACCGCCAGCACGCCAAGCACAAGCATGATGATACCGACATTGCGCAACCTCTTGCGGCTTTTATCAAGAAGTCCGCGCATTTCCGGCGTACCGTCATTTACGATCAAGGTCATGGTGATGTGCTCCTGACTGCTGTGGATCGCGGCAATATCAACCTGAAATTGCTGCAAATTATAGCCCATCTAACGCCTGTCGAATAGGACAAGTTCCCGAGGGGCTGATCTTACTCGCAGGCCTTTGCCGCCATGATCAGGCGTTCTGCCACCGCACGCACAGCCGGGCGTTGATCATAGGCCGGCTGTACCAAAAAGGTCGCAAGCGGGCTTCGAACCGGTGCGAAAGGCAGCATGATCAGGTCGTGATTTTCAATTGCCGTGCGCGCAAACGGCAAGCGCGCCAAAATCACACCAAGCCCCGCATCCGCCGCAGACAGCCCGACACTGTAATCTTCAAACCGGCGATCTGATGGCTTGGGCCGATATTTCACGCCATACTCGGCCAACCAGTGCCGCCACCCGGTGGCGTCGCTGTCATTTAAAAGCGGAAGGTTGGCAATTGCATCTGCATCAAGGCTGTGCGGATCGCGCCCATCCAGAAGCTTGGGCGAAATCAGCGGCACCAGATCATCGGCAAACAGCAAGCTTGGTTTGGTGCCCGGCCATTGTCCCTTGCCGCAACGAATGGCGATGTCCGTCTGCCCACCATCGAAATCGGCCAGCCGTTCGGTAATTTCAAGCTCAAGCCGCACATTCAGATCACGCTCGATCTCGGGCACGAGTTCAAGAAACCAGATCCGGGCATAGGATGGCAGCAAACTGATTTTGATCACATCCGGTCCACGGCGTTGCCGCCATGGCTGTGCGCCTTGCGATAAAAGATCAATCGCCGCCTGTGTCTCGCGTAAAAACCGTTGTCCATCCGGGGTCGGACGCACCCCGCGGCCATAGCGTTCAAACAAGTCATAGCCAAGCCATTGTTCGACCTGCGCGACATGGCGGCTGATCACGCTATGCGTCACACCCATTTCACTGGCGGCGGCCGAAAAGGATCCGTTGCGCGCCGCGGCCATCACCGCGGGCAACAGCGCAAGGGGCGGAAGGGAAAGGTCATTGCTGTGCACCATATGCACATCTGATCCCCAAGCTATGCTCTATGTCAACATTCTTGATCGCGATATCAACAAGACAGAAGACAAATTCATTCGCATAGAACGAGGGGAATGCTGATGTTCTCACAAGCCACTTTGGGCCTTGCCTGTGCCCTGATTACGGTTCTGTCCTGGGCGGCCGCCTTTCCGCTGATCGGGGTTGCGCTTTCTGGGCTTGATCCCCTGCCCCTTGCCGCGGTGCGCTTTGCACTGGCCGCCTGCCCGGCTGTGATCTGGTTGGCGATCAAACGCCCGGAAATGCCCAAGCTGGTTGATCTTGCAAGGCTTGGATTGGGCGGCGCACTTGGCATCAGCATCTATAACTGGCTGCTTAATACCGGGCAGCAGACGGTATCACCGGGGGCGGCAAGCTTTATCATCAATACATTGCCGATCTGGACGGCAATGCTCGCCACGGTCTTTTTGCGCGACCGGTTCGGGATTGGTGCCTGGATTGCCACAGCAGTGAGTTTTTCCGGCGTGGTCCTGATCGCTGTTGGTCAACCGGGCCCGATGCGTTTTGGCAATGGCAGCTCTTTGATCTTGCTGGCATCCATGCTGTCAGCAACCTATTTCGTTCTGGTGCGTGGCGTCATTGCGCGCTACGGCCCGGCCACCTGCACTTGCTGGACGCTGATTACCGGTGCGCTTTGGCTAACCCCGTGGTTACCCGACGGGATGGCCCAAATCAGTGTGGCTTCGGTTTCGGTGATTTCGGCGGTGTTGTTCCTTGGCCTTGTTTCCGCATCGCTTGGCTATGCCACCTGGAGCATTGCAATCGGCCATTTCGGCCCGGCATCGGCGGCAAACTTTTTGTATCTGGTGCCGCCCATTGCGGTTGCGCTTGCATGGACTCTAAGCGGGATTGCGCCTGATATCCTGACCCTGATCGGCGGCATGGTGGCGATAACCGGTGTGGTTATGTTGCGCATTTCCATGGCAAGATTGGCGCGTAAGGCAACCGCCTAATCAAGGGTGTGCCGGGCCGGGCCCGGCATATCAGAACGATTATAAAGAAAAACTGATAACTGGTTCACAATTCGATGCTTTGACATGGGGGTTTCAAGGGTCTATCAAATTCCAGACCTTATCCAATCTGGATGGAAACCCGTGTATTTCACACCGCTCAACAGCTTGGTTGCAAGACGCACCCTGTCACTTTGTGTGGCGTGGTTGTTGCTGGTCAACGCGCTGTTTTTCGGGTTCATGCACGCGCCTGTCGCCCTTGAAACCGTGCCGACGTCGAACACGGAAGTTTCCCAGACCTATGTCCCGCTGATTATCTGTACCGCAAATGGCATCAAAACCATTTCGGTTCCGGCCGACCTTGCCGAGGATGGCACCCCCAATCCGCACAGTTCCAACGCGTTTGATGGCTTCCAGTGCGCAAGCTGTGGCCTTGGTAACCATGTCGTCGGCATGCCGGTAGAACCTGAATTGCCGCAGATCCATCGCATCCGGCTGTCCAACAAGGTCACTGCCCTTCACATTACGGCACGTCTGCACGATTTCTGCCCGATTGCCGCATCCCCGCGCGCACCGCCGGTCGCCATCTGACCGGATTTCCAAGCACTGTCTTTCAGGGCCTTGATGGCGATTTTACGCTACAACTGCATCTGAACGACGTGGTTCTATCCGATCGTCATCCCATGCTAGCCGGCAAAACCGGCAACTTCCGGGGACATCCCGGTTCACAGACTGGTGTCGATACGCGACGGCTTTGCCGCGTATCTGAAAATTTGCCAATGGGAGATCCCCATGAACAAAGACGACGCCTTGCATGTATTGGAAAAACTTGCTGAACCCGCCGCTTTGACATTGCCATCCGATGCCAGCATCGGACATCACAGTCAGGATCACACCTATATCTACATCGTGGAATCCGGGTTGGCACTGCGCTGTAAATATACCGAACAGGGCGAAAGACAGGTCTGCCGTGTCTATCGTCCCGGCGATCCGATCGGTCTTGAAATGCTGGCCGTGACCGATCCGGCACTGGTGATTGAAACCATCGCGCCCTCGGTGATCAAGCGCATCCCGATCCAGCGCATTCGTCTTGCCCAGCAAAATGATCCGCGCACACAGGCCGCCGTGACGTCGCTTCTGGCAAGCGAGGTCATGGATGGTCAGCAGCTTAAGATCAGTTTTGGTACCGGGTCGGCGATGCGCCGGATTTGCCGGTTTCTGCTGTGGTCGGCGCATAATGATCTGGTGTCGCTGCCCAACCGTGAAAAGCTTGGCAATATCGTTGCAACCACGACTGAAACGGCCAGTCGCATGATCGCCAATCTTCGCCGTGAGGGCGCAATTGTGCGCAACCCGCGCATGCCATCGACCATGCGGATTGATCGCGACAAGCTGTGCAAGGTTGCAGGCGACCCGCAACAGCAATCTGCGGCATAAGAAGCCTTTAAAAGGCTAAACCAACAAACGCACCGGGATACCGTTCCGGTGCGTTTTCTTTTGCGACAAAGATTGGTGCTGATTATGACCTGGTGGGCTAAGAACCGGGTTGGGCAACCGGGAAACGCGCGGGTGAGGTCAGATTTGCCTTAAGCAGGCTTTCCATGTCGGTCGCACTGATCGGCTTGCTGAAATAGAAGCCCTGAACTTCGTCGACACCCTCGGACGCGATATGTTCAAGCTGGGTTTCGGTTTCAATGCCTTCGACATTGACCGCCATGCCAAAGGACCGCGCCAGGAACACCACCGCACGCACAATCGCGGCATTACCATCGGAACTGTCGATATCAATGATAAACGACCGGTCGATCTTGATCTTGTCGACCGGGAAACGTTTGAGATAGGCCAGCGACGAATAGCCGGTACCGAAATCATCAATGGCAATCCGGATCCCTTGATTTCGCAGGATACCAAGCGTGATGGCCGCTTCGCGCGGATTGTCCATCACCGCCCCCTCGGTCACTTCGAACTGCAACTGATGGGGGTCAAGTGCGGTGCGCGACAGAATTTCACCCACACTTTCAATCAGGTCCTCATGCCGGGCCAGTTCAAGTGGCGAAAGATTGACCGAAATGGTCAGTTCGCCATAGCCCGCATCGCGCCATGCCTTGGTCTGATGGCAGGCACGGTTCAGCACCCATTTGCCGATATCGGCAATGATGCCCATGCGTTCGGCCACCGGGATGAAATCAACCGGGCTGACCGGACCGCGTGACGGGCTGAACCAGCGGACCAGTGCTTCCATGCCGATGATGCGATGACCGACGATATCAATGATCGGCTGATAGAAAAGCTCCAGCTCGTCATTTTCAATCGCGTGGCTCAGATCGCGTTCCATCGCCTTGCGTTCCTGAACCTCGACCTGAAGTTTCGGCTCAAAGAAGTGATAGCGATTGCGTCCTTCGGCCTTGGAACAATAAAGGGCCAAGTCCGCATTGCGCAGCAAGTCCTTTTCATCGCGACCATCCTGCGGATACATGCAAATCCCGACCGAGGTCGAGGCCTGCACTTCATTGCCATCCAGCATGAAACGTTCGGAAATGCGTTCGATCAGGCGCTGGGCGACAAAGGTCACTTCCTCGACCGAGCCCGGCTCGTGGATCAGAACCGCAAATTCATCACCGCCAAGACGCGCGACCACATCCTCATTGCGCAGGCAAACCCGCATGCGTTCGCCAACACCCTGCAAAAGCAGATCACCAATCGGATGGCCGAGCGTATCGTTGATGTCCTTGAAGTTATCAAGATCAAACATCATCAGGACAAAGTGGCAACGTTCGCGTTTGCTGCGCGCAACTGCCGCCGCCAGCCGTTCCTGGAACAGGGTCCGGTTCGGAAGCCCGGTCAACCCGTCATGATGGGCAAGGAACTGAATGCGCGCTTCGCTGCGTTTGCGATCGGTAATATCGGTGATCGACCCGTCAATCAGGGTCGGACGCCCCTTCTCATCGCGGACAAGACGGGCATTTTCCTCGACCCAGATGATTTTGCCGTCTTCGCGGCGCATCTCGGTCTCAAACCCCTGCACAATCCCGTCGCGCAGCAACCGGCCGATAAACCGCAACCGATTGACCGGGTTCAGATAATGAAACGCCCAGTCATGTTCCTTGGCAATCAGGCTTTCGACCGCGTCATAGCCCAGAATGGATGCAAAGGCCGGGTTGGCCGACAGGATCGGGCCAAGCGGAATGCTCTGAAACAGGCCTTCTGCCGAGTTTTCGAAAATGCCACGGAATTTTTCCTCGGCATGGCGGAGTGCGCGTTCGACCGACAGTTTTTCTGTCACGTCCTGACCGATACAGATCACACCGGCAACATCGCCATCTTCGCCGAAGTGCGCGCGCGCATTCCACTGCAACAGGCGGGTTTCACCGTCCCTGCGTTTGAAGGACAGGACCTCGTCCTTGATGATTTCGCCCGATAGCAAACGGCGCACCGCCATGCGGACCCGTGCTCGATCCTCTTCAACCAGCAAAAAGTCAAAGAAGTTCTGGCCTGCGGCCTCCATCCAGGAATAGCCAAATGTCCATTCGCATTCGCGGTTATATTCCAGAATGCGCCCCTCGGCATCGAGGAACAGGATGACGCTACCCGCCGTCTGAACCAAGGCGCGATAGCGCTCCTGACGTCGACGCAGGTCATATTCGGCCTGACGGTTCTTGGTGATGTCGGTGATGGTAACGCTATACCCCAGCAGCATTCCACCTTCGCCACGAATTTCGGTGGCATTCACCCGCACCCAGATCTGGCTGCCATCGGCCCGGCGCATTTCAATATCGCGGGCCTGAACACCCTTGCCGGATGCAAGATCACGACGCAGCTGAATGCGGTCGCTGTCGCTGGCATAAAAGGTTTCCGGATGGCGAAAATAGGCCTGGGTCACTTCGCGCACGGAATCATAATTGAACAGTGACGCGGTTTCTTCATTCACATTGGTGATCGTGCCTTCGGCATTCAGCTCGATAATCCCGTGCACCGCGTGTTCAAGCGCGCGGCGATAGCTTTCCTCGCGCGTGCGCTCCTGACCAAACAGCACCAGACAGCCCGAATTTTCCAGCGTGATATATTGCCACTGGAAGAACCGCTGCCCGTAATGGACAGTGCGCGGACTGTCGGTATCAAATTGCGGACCGTCGTCACTGACCAGCGGGCGCTGGTCGCTTGGATGCATCAGATCAAGTGGGGATGACATTCCCATTTCAAGGGCAAGCTGCTCTGCCGCGCAATTGGCGCTGCGCAGGCGACCGTTGGTTTCCACCAGCAGAACCGGTTGCGGTGAAATCAGCGATCCGATGCCCGATGAAACAGTGGCTTCAATGGTTGTAAAGCGGATATAGGTGCGCCGACCGATGCTCAGCTTCCAGCCGAACAACACACATGCAGAGTCCCGGAACCCGCATTCGATATAATGGTAGCCGCCAATATCAAGAAGTCGTCCCGAAAGCTCGGCGAGCGGTTTCGAAAGACCTTCAACTGCGTCCGGAGAAACCCATTCGCCGACCTGTACACTCTCGTCATAGGCTTCGCGCCATGCTGAATTTACGAGCAGTCGTCCTTCGTCTGGATCATATGCTCCAGACGGTAAACACAGGTGGCTGATCAACGCCGTCAACATACCGACGGAATCGATTGCGTTGATGTCTCCCATAGCGGCTTTATTCGTCATGTTTGTTGTCGCTGCGCGACCATAACTGCTACCCCATGCAGTGCAAAGCCAAATTTTCCCCGACGAGAGCCACCAACCCCAATCATTTTGCTTGTATTTTTGTAGCGGCTTCATTTTTTGTTCTTTTGGTCGCGCATGCCGCCTTTTCACGGCTTTCAACGCCCGCGCGACCGGTACCGACAGAATGAACGCGATTTCACTACGTAATCCTTAAAATCCTTGAAAATTCATCGGTTAACTGTTGCCCGTGGAAGTTTATCGGCATACCATCGCTCCGCTCGGTGGTTTTCACACTTTCCGGATCTCAACGTCAAAGTCCGGATAAAAGCGTTTCAGGGAACCATCCTCGATAAGGAGTAACCAACGTGATTTCGCATCAGGACGCCTTGATCTACACAATGGTTATGGTATCGGCCGCCGATAACGATATCACCGACGCCGAACTTTCCGCGATGGGCCGCCGGGTCCGTTATCTTCCGATTTTTGCCGGATTTGACAATGATGGCGTCACCAGTGTTGCGCGCGATTGCGCCAAGCTGCTTGGTGAAGAAGACGGCATGGACCGCACGCTGGATATGATCCGCGATGCCCTGCCGCGCAAACTGCGCGAAACCGCGTATGTCTTCGCCTGTGAAATCGTCCTGTCCGACAGCGAAATCAGCCAGGAAGAACTCCGCATTCTTGAATTGCTTCGCCACCGGCTTGATATTGACCGGTTGGTGGGATCGGCCATCGAACGCGCCATGGCAGCGCGCTATGTCCGGCCCGGTGATTTTTGATGTTTGCAACGATGGCCGCGGCACCTTGCCAGCACGGCCTCGTTGAATGAAAAACGGTTAATTCAGCATTCCAACTTTGTGTTGGGCCTGTCTGATCGAATTTGTGGAACCCAAAGCGCATTTTGGGCGTTACGCCCTGAAATTGCTGCTCTTGGTCATCCACAGTGGGACAGGACCCAGCCAACAAAACTTGCCGGTTTCGGGCCAATGGGCGCGGACCGTTTTTGCGTCGCCAACTCAGATATAGCTACCGTCACACAAAGGGATCGCCGTCATGACCGCTCTTTCCGGGGAAAACATCGCCTTTATCGGACTTGGATTGATGGGGCGTCCGATGGCGCTCAATCTTGAAAAGGCCGGTGCCGTCCTGACCGTCAATACCCGCAATCCCGAAACACTCAACGCCTTCGAAGACCTTGGCATTGCAACTGCCGGCACCCCCGCCGATGCCGCGGCCGAGGCCGACATCGTCATCATCTGTGTTGCCAACACGCCCGCACTTGAAAACGTGCTTCTGGGCGAAGACGGCATTATTGACGGCCTGGAAGAAGGCACCATCGTCATCGACATGGGCACAACGTCGGTCGAAGCCACACGGCGCTTTGCCGATGTGGTCGAAGAAGCCGGCGGCACATGGATTGATGCCCCGGTTTCCGGCGGCACCCACGGGGCTGAGAACGGCACCCTTTCCATCATGGTCGGTGCATCGCCCGAAGATTTCGAACGCGCCCATCGGGTGTTTGACGTCCTTGGTTCGCGCGTGACTCATGTCGGCGATGTCGGTTCCGGCCAGATTGCCAAGGCAGCCAATCAGATGATTGTCGGCATCACCATTGGTGCGGTCGCCGAAGCCTTTTCCATGGCCGATGAAGCCGGTGTCGATCTTGATAAACTGCGCTCGGCGCTGACCGGTGGCTTTGCCGATTCTGCGATCTTGCAAAAGCACGGCGAACGCATGATCGAACGCAATTTCGAACCGGGCGGCAAGGTCGTCACCCAGCGCAAGGACCTGTTCCAGGCGCTTGAATTTTCCGAAGGCGAACTGGGCGTCGAACTGCCCATCACCCGTCTTGCCATGGAACTTTATGACGAATTGATCGACATGGGTCATGGCGATCTCGATCATTCAGCATTGATCAAAGTCTATGAAGAAGACTGATGCCGATCATGTCGAACTGGGCGCGGCCAGGACGGTGGCTGTTGCGGGCATGGTAACTAAGCCGCCCAATTGATCAGACAACACAGATTAGGCAACAAGATCAGGCAACAATGCCCGGCTTGTGACTGCCGATCCGATACAGATAAAGGTGGTCTGATCCGGTTTTCATCGGCACTTCGCCAAACGCCTGCCAGCCGGGAATAGCAAAGGCACGTGATATCAAAATGCCACCATTTACCATGCGCCGATCGAGCACATCCCCAACATCGCCCATCACCCTTGGGTCAAGAAAACACACCACAACGTCGCCCGGATCGCGATCAAGGGTTTTAAAATCGCCCCGGATGAAATCAAGGTTGGGCCGTGCGGCCAAAACCGCCCGCATCCTGCTGATGGCATAGGGGATTGGTGAAAGCTCGATACCGGTCACTTTGACGTCCGGCCTCGCCCGCGCAATCGCAAGTACCAAATCCCCCCAGCCAGATCCGAAATCCGTCACGGCTTTGGTATCGCCCGGGATATAGGCGATGATTTCGTCGGCTGCCTTGGCCGATGTCGGCATCGGAACGGCCTTTAGACGGATTGCATAACCCGCAATCAGCGCCAAAATAACTCCGACAAGGGCCAGTACGGATAAATCAGTCATCAATCATCCAGATATGTTAGGGTCCGTGCCGCGCAGTGGTGCCACAGGCGTGCGCGTACCGCAAGTCACCGCACACACAGCCAACTGAACACATTTGCAGAAGATACCGGAATGAGCCACGAAGAAACCGACAACCGCATAACCGAGCTTGAAATACAGCTTGCCCACATGGAAACCGTCGTCACCGACCTGTCCGACATGATCAAAAAGCAGTGGGATCGTATTGATCTGCTTGAACGTCAGAACAAATTAATGTCGTCTGATATTAAACGCATGATCGATTTCCTGCGTACAGCCCCCGAAGACGATGCACCACCGCCACATTATTGATCGCATGTTTGATGCGTGCAGATGAAAGGCCGATTTGACTAACCTTTATCTCGACATACCGACCTTTGACGACTTCGGAAAGGTCCTTGATGGCACGGTGTATCATGCCCTTCCTGATGACTGGTGGGTTGGCACATCCGACGTCATTGGATCGACCAAGGCGGTTGAGGCTGGTCGATACAAGGACGTCAACATGGTCGGTGCGTCGGTGATTTGTGCAGTCAGCAATGTGCTTGGCCATTCAGATTATCCGTTTCTGTTTGGTGGCGACGGCGCAAGTTTCGCGTGCCCACCGGATCAGATTGACGCTGTGCGCGATGCGATGGCCGCCACAGCCACATGGGCCCATGAAACACTGGATCTTGAATTGCGGGTCGGGCTGGTTCGGATTGGCGACATCCGCGCCACCGGTCGCAATGTGCGCGTTGCCCGCTATGCGGTTTCAAAGCCGGTTTCCTATGCCATGTTCAACGGGCGCGGCCTGCAATGGGCCGAAGACCAGATGAAACAGGGCCATAACCTGATTACACCGGCACCACAGGGCACCCGCCCCGATTTAACCGGATTGTCTTGCCGCTGGTCCCCGATCCGTGCCGAGGACTCTGATGTTATCTTGTCACTCATTGTCGCCCCGCGCGATAACCAGGACCGGTTTGATGAAACGGTGCGTACCCTGTTTGCCATTCTTGATGACAGCCCGCGCAAAAGCAGCCCGATCCCCGAAAACGGGCCAGGTGTCGCCTTCCCGCCGCCCGGAATGCATCTTGAGGCAGAGGCCACCAAACACAAGGAAGGCGGTTATATCAAGGCCTGGCTCAAGGCGCTTTACATCGCGCTGATCGCGGCCATTCTGATGAAAACCGGCTGGACACTGGGCAATTTCAATCCACGGCGCTATCGCGATTACACCGGCTACAATACCGATTTTCGCAAGTTTGGCGATGGCCTGTGGATGACGGTGAATTGCAGTTTGACCCGTGCCGAGGAAGTCGAGGCCCTTTTGCATGCGGCAGAACTGCAAGGCGACATTCATTTTGGCACCCATCGCCAACGCAGCGCGATCATGACCTGCATCGTGCCCTCCATCACAAGCGATGCGCATTTCCATTTTCTTGATGGTGGCGAAGGCGGATATACCGCAGCAGCCACGGCGTTCAAGGCAAAAAGAAAACGCGATCAGGCCATTGGCACATCCCCCTTCAATGCATGAAACGCATCGATTGTGACGATACAATAGATTTCTTGCATGACCATGGATTATCCCTGACACTTCCCTGATCCCGGACGGATCAGGACAGCCCCATGGACACCCGCGAGCTTGAAACCCTTATCGCCGTTGCAGACGCGCAATCCTTTCACGGTGCCGCTGATCGCCTTGGCCTGACCCAGCCTGCCGTCACCCGCCGCATTCAGCGCCTTGAAGAACGCATTGGCAAAAGCCTGTTTGACCGGGCGACCAAGCCCCTGCAACCAACCATCGCCGGGCACCGGGCGCTTACCGAGGCACGCGATTTATTGCGCCGCCTTGAAGGTTTCAGTGACTCGGTTCTCGGCAACACCAAACGCCACGGCCCGTTCCGACTGGGCGTAAGCCACGGGGCCGCCCCGCTTTTGGCCGCCCAAGAACTCCGTTCCCTGCATCAGACCTTCCCGGATATGTCGCTTTCGATCAAAAGCGGCTGGTCAGCCGAACTTCTTCCGCTTCTGCGGCGGGGTGAAATTGATGCCATGCTGTCGCTTGACGGGCCAAACGGCATTGTTGGCGGGGTGCAAAGCCGCGATCTGCCTGCAAGCTTGTCGCCCCAGACTCTGCTGGATGACGAAATCGTTGCCATCGGCCCGAAATCATCCCGTCCCCATCCGACCACCATCGCCGAACTTGCCAAAAACCCGATGATCCTGATGCCCGAAGGCTGCACCTTCCGCGCGCTTGGCAATGCATGGGCGCATAAAAACGGGGTCGAATTCACCTCGGTGCTTGAGGTCTCCGCCCTTGAATTGCAAATCGAAATGGTCGCCGCCGGGGCCGGTTACGGGATCATGGCACGTCGGTTTTGCCTGCACAGCCCGGCCGCAAACCGGATCAAGATCCTGGATATTCCCGGCATGAACTGGGGCATGGCAATCACCCTGATCCGTCGTGCATCAAGCTCTGATCTTGACGATATTATCGACAAGGTTGGCGAACTGGTAATTAATGCGGGCAAAGCATCCGATAACCCCCATGCAGAAATATTATCAGCATCATAATTCGAATGAATTGGACGCATAGCGCCACCGCGTTCAAAATCGCCACCAAACAATAATCCCTCTCGGAGGAACATCTATGAGCCCCACTCAAAGTTCGCCCCACAGCCCCACACGCATGACCATCATGCGGGCGAAAAAATGGTTTCCGTGGCTGGTTCTGCTTTCGGGCTGCCTTGTGTTGTCACTGAACCTTGGTGTGCGTCAGTCGCTTGGCCTGTTTATCCCCGATATGCTCAATGATACTGGCTGGAATGCGGCCACCTTTGGTCTGGCCTTTGCCATTCAAAACCTGATGTGGGGTATTTCCGCCCCGTTCGCTGGTGCCATTGCGGACCGTTTTGGCACGACCCGGACCCTGATTGGCGGCGGCATCGTTTATGCACTTGGGCTTTATCTGATGGGGACCTCCACCTCCCCCGGCGAGCTTTACCTCACCGCAGGTTTCCTGATCGGTACCGGTGTTGGCATCACGAGTTTTCCGGTGGTGCTTGCCGCCATCAGCCGTGTTTTCGCCGCAGAAAAACGCAGCTTCGCCCTTGGTCTGGCCTCTGCAGGCGGGTCAATTGGTCAGCTGGTGATGGCACCGACCACCCAGGCGCTTAACAGCTCTCTTGGTTATGTCGCAGCCCTTGTTATTCTGGCGGGCATTTCGATGCTGATCATCCCGGCCGCCTTTGCCATGACTGGCAAGGCCGAAGGCAACAGTCCAACCGCCCCCCCCGATCTGGGGCCGCAGGGCTTGGCCGCCGCGTTTCACGAGGCCCGCAAGCATCGCGGTTTTGCCCTGCTGAATGCCGGTTTTTTCGTGTGCGGCTTTCATATTGCCGTCATCGCAACCCACCTTCCGACCTTTACCGAACTGTGTGGATTACCCCGTTCGGTCGCCGCCGAAGGTCTGGCCCTGATCGGTCTGTTCAATATTATCGGAACACTCACCGCCGGTTGGGCGGGCGGCAGATGGCGCAAGAAATACGGCCTGTCGTTTATTTACGGCATGCGTGCGGTGGTGATTGTGATCTTTATCTTCTCGCCCAAAACGTCTGAAACCATCTTGCTGTTTTCGGCATCGATGGGCGCACTTTGGCTTTCGACCGTACCACTGACCAGCGGCCTGATCGCGCAGGTCTTTGGCCCGCGCTATATGGCGACCCTGTTTGGTATCGTGATGCTCAGCCATCAAATCGGTGCGTTCTTCGGCGCCTGGATGGGCGGGATTGTCTATGACCTGACCGGTAATTTCGATGCCGTCTGGTGGGCATCGGTTGCGCTTGGCGTCTTTGCCGCACTAGTGCATATGCCGATTGATGACAGGGAACTGCGCGCCACGGCCAAGGCATAGCACACACCTGCCTCACCATCATAAAGCAGCGCCTGGCACCAACCCGGCGCTGCTTTTTTATTGGCCTTTTCGCTCTGACCAAGTTGGGTTACAACCCGGTCATGGACAGACCGATTTACATCACCCCCGAAGGGTTAGACGCCCTTAAATCCGAACTCGACCACCTTTGGAAAAAGGAGCGGCCCGAAGTCGTCGCCGTTGTCCATTGGGCAGCGGGCAATGGCGACCGTTCGGAAAACGGGGATTACATCTATGGCAAAAAGCGCCTGCGCGAAATTGACCGGCGTGTTCGATACCTGCGCAAACGGATCGAAGATGCCGTGGTTGTCCGCGCAGAAGAACAACCAGATCACCAGCACATTTTCTTTGGCGCACAGGTCACCTACGTCAACGCACGTGATGAAGAAAAAACCATCCGCATCGTTGGCGAGGACGAGGCAGATAGCCTCAATGGCAAGATCAGCTGGATCTCCCCGGTCGCCCGCGCATTAATGAAATCGGGTGTCGGCGATGTCGTCACGGTCCGCACACCTGCGGGCGAGGATGAGCTGGAAGTGCTGGAAATCAGTTATCCGGGCTCACCGTAAAAACCCGAAACAACGCTCCCATCAAGCATTTTGATCCTCGCCAACGCAGGCTTCAGTTTCAGATCACTTGCAAGGCAATCTTGCCCTGAATATGCCCCTTGGCTGCACGTTCATGCGCCGCGCGGGTATCCGCCAGATCATATGTGCCATCAAGCACAACGCGAATGCTTCCATTTTCAAGCAATTCGGCCAGTTCGCCAAGCTGCTTGCCGTTTGATCGCACCTGCGTTGTCGAGACAGTCACCCCCAGCTTTTCAGCCTCGCCCCCATCAACAAAGCCAAGTGGATAGATAGGGAAAAGCGCACCACCACGTTTCAAGACCTTCAGAAACCGGCCTGTTTGTGGACCGCCAACGGTATCAATCACAAGATCAATGTCCGAAACCGCGTCCTCGGCCCGCGTTTTGGTATAATCAATAAACTGATCTGCCCCAAGATCGCGTAAAAGATCTTCGTGACGGCCCGACGCCACTGCAATCACCTTTGCCCCCCGAAGTTTGGCCAATTGCACGGCGAAATGACCCACTCCACCAGCCGCACCATTGATCAAAACCGTTTTGCCCTCCAGCGCCACCGGATGGTGTTGGTTGGGCTGCAACGGGTTGGGCGCATTATGATCGGGCGATATCATGAACTGCCACGCCGTCAGCAATGACATCGGCGCAGCCGCTGCATGCAGATGGTCGATATTGCCGGGTTTTCGGGCAATATGGTCTGCAGGAACACTGACATATTGGGCATACCCACAGCTGTCACCGGCAAGACCTTCCGGGAAGCGGACCATGGCATAGACTTCGTCGTCGACGGCAAATCCGCAATCCTCATTCGCAACGTCTACGACAACCCCGGAAATATCGGTTCCGGGAATGACAGGATAGGCAATTGGCGGCTGCCATTCCGGGGGCAACATTTTATACCCTTCGCGCAGATACCAGTCCGGCGGGTTCAGCCCCACAGCATGCACCCGAACAAGTACCTCGCCATCTTTCACTTCGGGAATTTCGACATCTTCATAAACAAGCACTTCCGGACCACCGGGCTTGTGCAGTCTGATAGCCTTCATCGTTTCGGTCATCATAGTTCTCCTGTGACATAACATGATGACAGGCGATATATTTACCCAGCTCCAAGTTGACAATCAGACCTGATGTCGCTTTAGTAATGCCATGATGGAACAAATTGGACTGGAACGTCTGACAGGTTTGATTGCGTTTGCCCGGGCCGGTGCGCTGGGCAGCTACACCGCTGCGGCCAGATCACTTTCAATTTCACCATCCGCTGTCAGCAAAAGTGTGCAACGCCTTGAGAATCATCTGGGGGTTTCGCTTTTCACCCGGACCACACGGTCACTGAAACTGACACCCGAAGGTCAGGATCTTCATGAACGTGCGATCAGGCTGCTGCGCGAGATGGAAGATATCGAACAGGCCGCAATGAAGGCTCGCTCCGAGCCATCGGGAACATTACGCATTTCTGCCCCTATGACGATCGGGCTGCATGTCATCGCCCCTGCGTTACCGGCATTCCGCAGCCAATATCCCAATGTCCGGATCGACCTTCGCATGAGCGACCAAATCGTCGACATCATCGAACAGGGCATTGATATTGCTGTTCGCATTGGCGAACTCGAAGATTCACGCCTGATTTCACGCCAGTTGGCACCTCACAAGCTTTGTGCCTTTGCCTCGCCTGACTATCTGGCACGACGTGGCACGCCGCGCCATCCCGATGACTTAAAGCAGCACGATACCGTCAGCCTGCGCTATCAAAGCACCGGGCGGATGTTCAATTGGCCATTCCGGATCGGTGGAAAAATCGTTGAAGTCATCCCGGATGCGGGACTTGTCGTAGACGCAAGTGACGCACTCGTCGCGGCGCTTGCCGCAGATGGCGGTATCGGGATTAGCGCAACCTTTATCGCCGCCCCATATGTCGAACGCGGTGAACTGGTACCGGTTCTGTCGGATTTCGCGGTCGAACGCCACAAGATCACGGCCCTTTGGCCCGAAAGCCGGCGCGCCAACCCCGCCTTGCGGGCCTTTATTCCGTTTTTGCAAAAGGCCTTTCAGGACCGGATGCAACCCGTGATCTGACCCAGCCTACATCCGGCTTTTAACCCTGCGCGTCGGCTCGGCGACCTGCGGGTCATCGGGCCAGTAATGCTTGGGATAGCGGCCCTTCATCTCGGCCTTTACCTGCGCATAGGACCCGTTCCAGAACCCGATCAGGTCACTTGTCACCTGTATCGGCCGTTGCGCCGGGCTAAGCAGATGCAAGGTCACCGCCACCTTGCCGCCCGCAATCTTTGGCGTTTCGGTCGCGCCAAACATTTCCTGCATACGCACCGGCAAAGCGGGTGTTTCACCACTATAATCAATGCGGATATTTGACCCGGTGGGCACTTGCCAATGGGTCGGGGCCAGGCGATCCATTTCCTGTCGCTGGTTCCAGTCGATCCCGGCGAGTAACGCCTCAGACAGGTTGATCTGTTTAAGCTGGCTGCGTTTGGTGATCCCGCTCAGATAGGGCGCAATCCAGTCTTCAAGCGTTTCCAGCAGGCCGTCATCGGACATATCGGGCCAATGATCGCCATCCACCCGATGCAAGAATGCCAAGCGTTCACGCAGACCGTTCGCGGCCTTGTCCCATGGTAGGCAATGCAGGCCAAGCTTGCGAATGCCCTCGATCATCGCCGCCGCAATCGCATCAGGGTCGGCTTCATCGTGTGTGGCTTTTTCTTCCAAAACCAGCGCCCCAATCCGGCGTTGCCAGCGGGCCGCCACCGCATCGCTTTGGCTATCCCAAAAGACTTCGGTGCCCTCGGTAATCTGGTCTTTGAGGTGGGTTTCAAGGGTGGCGCGGGCCACGGGTGCGGCAAGGTAAATCTTCGCTTCGCGTGCCTGCCCGTCCAGTTCGGCAACGGCGATATAGGGCTCAGATGCCAAGCTGTCACTATTGGGCAAAACACCACCGCGCGCGCCCGACAGGCGATATCGGGCATCTGTCCCCTTGCGCCGCTCCCCGATCCGGTCGGGATAGGCAAAGGCCAGCAGCAAGCCAACTTCATCGCTGTGATCGACCTTTGCACCCGCCGCTTTATCAAGCCCGGCCTTCCTGGCGGCATCGCGCAAGCGGCGGGCAAGCTGTTTGGCGGCCTCGGTGATCATTTTCGGTGCCCGGCCCTTTTGGATGGCCTCCACCCGAATGCGCAAATCCGCGCCGCGCCCGCGCATGAAATCACGATCAGACAACAACGCTGCCAACGCACAGGCGACATCCTCAAGACCAAGCTGCGCGCCACGTAACATCATATGCGCCAAGCGCGGATGGACCGGCAATCCGGCCATGGCGGTGCCCATCGGGGTAATGCGGCTCTCGCCATTCAAGGCCTCCAGCCCGCGCAAGACATCACGCGCCTGACTGATCTTGGCCGCGTCCGGCACATCCAGCCACGGCAAGGTTGTTGGATCCGAAACGCCCCAGCGCGCGAGTTCAAGCGTCAGCGGCGCCAGATCAGCCTCGGCAATTTCGGGCGCGGTAAAGGGTGCCCGCGCACGATGTCCATTTTCAGACCACAGGCGATAACACACCCCCGGCTCCAACCGCCCGGCACGGCCGCGACGTTGTTCGGCGCTGGCTTGCGATGATTTCACGGTTACCAGCCGCGTCATGCCCGATGCCGGGTCAAAGCGCGGCAGGCGTTGTAGGCCGCTATCAATCACCACCCGAATGCCATCAATGGTCAGTGACGTTTCGGCAATGGCGGTGGCCAGCACCACCTTGCGCTTGCCGTCCGGGGCGGGTTGGATCGCGATATCCTGTGCCTTGGCATCCATCGCGCCATAAAGCGGGGCGATGATGACGTCACTGCCAACCGCATCTTTGAGCGCGCTTTCAACCCGGGTGATTTCACCCTGCCCTGGCAGGAAGGCCAGGATCGATCCGCTTTCTTCCCGAAGGCCAGTTTTGATCGCGGTGGTCATTTCATTATCAATGCGGACATTGCCCCATTTATCGGGCTTGGGGGCCAAATATTTGGTGTCGACCGGATAGGCGCGACCTTCGGATGTGATCACCGGGCAATCGCCCATCAGGCGGGCAATCGGATCGCCATCAAGGGTCGCGGACATCACCACAATCCGCAGATCATCCCGCAATGCGCCTTGGGTTTCGAGTGCCAGCGCCAAGCCCAGATCAGCATCCAACGATCGTTCATGAAATTCATCAAACAGGATGGCGGCAACCCCGGAAAGCTCCGGGTCATCCTGCATCATGCGGACCAGAACACCCTCGGTCACGACCTCGATCCTGGTATCCTTGGAAACCTTGCGATCAAACCGCACGCGATAGCCCACACGCCCACCAACCGCCTCGCCGAGTAACTGCGCCATGCGTCGCGCACTGGCGCGTGCGGCCAGACGCCGCGGCTCCAGCATGATGATCTTTTGATCCCCGCGCCAGGCGCAGTCCAGCAACGCCAACGGCACCTTGGTCGTCTTGCCCGCCCCGGGCGGGGCCTGCAGCACCACATTGGTCCCGCTTTCAAGTGCGGAAACCACATCCGGCAGGACGGCATCAATTGACAGGGTGGGAAAATCTGAGATCATCGAAATTTATGGTCACACAACACGAACAGGTTCGCCATATTGCTCCAACAAGCTATCGGCAGTCAGGAGCAATATGCCCTCCGCCTTTGCTTGTGCAATCAGAATTCGATCAAACGGATCCTTATGTACCGCTGGCAGCGTATCAACGGTGATCGCATGTTCACTATGCATCGGAAGTTCCAAGTAGCCATTATCAAGCATTGCACGGCGAATAAGCCTTGGGTTTGCCTTGAAATCCTGTCGCCCCAACGCGTTCTTGATGGTGATTTCCCAGATATTGATTGGACTGAAAAGCAATTCGTTGTCGGGATTAGAAATGATCTCGCGGGCCTCAAGCGATAGCCTATCACTGTCCTTTGCGGCCCATAAGATCAGCTGGGTATCGAGCAAAAGCTTCATCAGCCGACCCCGAACATTTCTTCGATCTCGTCCTGCCCCATGCGATCAAAATCTTCTGGGATCAAGATTTTCTCGTCTTTCAAAAAGCCGATGCGTTTCGGCACGACTTGATTTTCCTGATAAGGCGACATTTGCACAACTGGCTTACCCGCCTTAGCTATGACAAGCTGCTCACCGTTCATGACGCGTGCAATAAGACGCGACAAATGTGTCTTTGCCTCATGAATGTTCACGATACCCATCGCATTCTCCTATTAGACTAAGTTAACTTAGTCTATATGATTTCTGCAAGAAAGGCGATTGGGATTTCATGAATACAATGCCCCGCTCCCCGCCTATCCGTTGCAGGGTCTTCATGCCCCGTGTCAGGCCATACAGCGTTTCCATTTCACCTTGGACCTTGGCCCGCGATGCTGCGCTGCGCGTAATATCAAAAAGCGCACGAAACGCTGGCTCGGGCAGTGCGCGCAAGGCCGCCTCGATCTCCGAACGGTTGGGATCGGGGTGGGTAAAGGAAAGAGGGTTGGTCGGATCAAAAGTCGACATGGCTTTAACTAGCAGCTTCGAACCCATGCTTTCTATCATGATTGAGAGCCCCCAGACCATCCAGGCTTGCGTCCAGCGCATGTAGTTGCGGCGATCCGTACGACCGCCTTTGGTTATCCCGGCAAAAAACAGATCGCGCGTCGGATCAAAAAGGGTGTCTGCGACCCACGCGGCCACCCGAACCGCGCCCCGAATATCACCAAACCGAACGAGAGTTCCCATTGCTTGCGCCACTGCATGGGAATCAAGATACCGCTCTTGCCCGGCAAAACTGCGCGGCAAGCCATCAGCATCAAAGCACTGATCACGGTAAAATTGCCAGCCACGGGCAATCGCATCATCAAGCCCGCTCATGCCCGACGCCCGAAACCGATCCAGAAGATCAAGAACATAACCCGTATGAAACCCGTCCACGAACTGGTGATGGGACCGCGTGCCATAGGCCCAACTGCCATCGACCTTTTGCGCGTTGATCACCCGTTCCACCGCCCGTTCGCTTTTGCCGTTTGGTCCGATCATCCGATGCAACGCAAAGGCTGCCCATAGGCTGGCATTATGAATTTCAACAGCACTGTGATCGAAATAGGCAAAATAGCCCTCGTGCCACAGCTTGTTTTCAGTGAATCCAGCGGCCTGCCGAAGCGCAGGATGATCCGTCGCCAATCCGCTTTCCATCAAAGCATCAACGACAAAACTTGTGACGATGGCATTGCTTTGATGGCGTTGGGCATGGAAAGCCCGCGCCTGCCATTCAAACGGGTATCCCCAACCACCATCCGGGTTTTGCATTTCGCGCAAACGATCCCGCATATCACAAAGCACCACGCCTTGTGCGGCCCCACCCAGCAAGGCCAGAGTCTTGGGATTGACCATCTGCGGAATGTTGGCAGCCTTGCGCAAGAAATCCGGGGCCCGCTTGATCGCCTGAAGCCATCCCAACCGCGCCAAACGAAACCGCCCAAGCCCGCTTGCCCGAAACAGTGCACTCTCAAGCCCGTCAAACGGATCGGCGCCAGCAAAACCATCATTGATCATGCGGCTCAACACACGGTCGCGGATATCAATCAGATGATCCCTATCCATGGTCAGGGCCCTCACGCGCTGCAATCCCGGCGGCGATCCCGCAACAGATCAGGTAATGCCCGTAATTTAGCGTGTTATCGGTCACCATAGTCAACATCACCGATAGCAGGATACAAATCGCAAGCCGCACATGTCGCACGGCCCAAAGCATCACGCCCCATCCAGCAAGCCAAAGCCCAGCCCCCAGAAGCCCGGTTTCAAACAGCATGCGAAAATGATCGTTATGCAAGGCGCCAAAGGACGCAAAGGATTGGTATCCGGACAGGATTTGCTCCACCGACCCAACCCCGAAACCAAGCCATTTCTGCCAGAGCGACCCGCTTTGCCAAAGCGCCCAAAAATCCTGCCAGAAGACCAACCGGCCGCTGCCGTGGGTCATAAGCAGGCGCGGCAAGTACAATAACGCCGCCCAGCCAACACCGACCACGGCTACACTTCCGACAAGCCACGTCATCGCGCGCGAAAATTGGATCATACCGACTAAATTGACCAGCATCGCCAGTACGGCAATGCGCGTCTGACTAAGTAAAACGGCGATAGCCGAAATCCCCAAAAGCATCCAATTACCCTGCCAGCGGGCAACCGAACACAGCGCAAAAAGCCCCAGAAACAAGAACGGCTGATTGAGGCGCAGTCCCTCATGCGTCATCTGAAACGAACTCGAAAGCAGCAGATAAAGCACAAGAACGGGCATCGTCACCCGTAGGCAATCACGGCTAATGACAAGCCCTGCGCAAAGTCCAACCGGCAGCATCAACAGATTGCCGATCAGACGCAGCTTTTCGATGCTTGCCCCACTTCCGGTCGCAATCACACCAATCAAGCCCGCAAAAACCAAACTGGCCGCAAGCAAGCTGGGGCCAAACCGAACCGAACGGACAAAGCAGCACAGCACCGCAATCCAAAACCCAAGCAGGATCGTCTTCGCAGCCATTCCGCCCGCCGCAATCAACCAAAGTGACGCCCCCATCACAAGGTTGCCACCGAGCACAAGCCAAATCGGCAGCAGCCGTCCCTGTCCGTCTGTACCAGCCCCTTGTCCGCCATAAATCCCAACCGAGGACCCAACACCCTTCATCGCCAGTCTCCCTGCGCAAGCCGCGCGACACGCCGCGAAAATTCGGCTAGGCTGAAGGCCCTGATTTCACAGCAGAATGGCTGACCATAATGCTCTGGCTGGCGCAAACCTGTCTGATGGCGCAGATCATTCTTGCCCCACTGTTGCTGGGCGGATTGCGACCATGGGCGCTTGCCCTTTTGGCGATCCTGACCGGTATTGGTATGCTTGCGATCTGCCTGCGCCCCGGTCCTGGGCAAATCGGCAAGCACCTGCTGTACCTTTGGATCGGGATCGCTGGGCTGATTGGTTGGGCGATCCTGCAAAGTCTGCCGATCTGGCCAATTCAAGCTTATCCGTTCAATGCGCCGCACATTGCACTCGCCCCGCATGGTTGGCTGAATATGGCGACCTATCTGATCTGGCTGGGTGGTTTTGCGAGCCTGACCGCACTTTTGGCGCGCCTCAACACCCATCTGAACAT
>ENA-ORCZ01000369-ORCZ01000369.1-marine-metagenome-genome-assembly--contig:-NODE-369-length-22274-cov-3.220165_pt1 | contig 22274 bp, 17 predicted proteins | sample MGYA00237785_ERZ508519 | MGnify/ENA primary metagenome ERZ508519 (study PRJEB26189, sample SAMN06268790) | marine metagenome | isolation source: Bioluminescent Bay, La Paraguera, Puerto Rico | place...
AGCAGCAACAGCAGGCTTTCGTACCAGCGGCTGCGCACCAGGAAGTAGCCCTGGGTGCCGGCGGCGAAGATCAGCATCTGCACATCGTGGTCGCTGAGGTTTGCCTGGGCATCGATCAGGCCGCGGGCAACGGCCTTCTCGCGGATGCGCTGGGTGTTCAGGCCGCGGCCGTCGTCGGCGACTTCGATGACGATCATCCCCGACTCGTGGTAGGCGTCCAGGCGCAGATGCCCTTCGGCCGGTTTGCCGGCGGCGAGGCGCTGATCGGCCGGCTCGATGCCGTGGTCGATGGCGTTACGCACCAGATGGGTCAGCGGGTCGGCCAGTCGATCGATCACCGCCTTGTCCAATTCGGTGTCGGCGCCCTGGATTTCCAGGCGGATGTCCTTGCCCAGCTGCTGGCTGACGTCGCGCACCACACGGTGGAAGCGGTTGAAGGTGTCGCCGATCTCGATCATGCGTAGCTTCAGCGCCGCCTCACGGATCTGTTCGACATGCAGATTGACCGTCTGCGTGCTTTCGATGCAGGCGGCGTCGCCCTTCAGCTGGGCCCGCAATTGGGCACCGGCGGCGCTGATCACCAGTTCGCCGACCAGGTTGATCAGCTCGTCGAGCTTGTGCGCCGCGACGCGGATCTGGCTGCTCTCCTGGCTGCGCTTCTCGCGCACCGTCTGTTGCTTGGCCAGCGCTGCGTTGACGCCCTGGGCCGGCACCATGCCTTGCTCCACCAGCACGCTGCCCAGCGGACGGGGCTGCTGCGCTTCGGCCGCCTGCAGGCGCAGTGCCTGGTCCAGTTCCAGCTCGGTGAGCAGGCCACTGGCGACGAGGATGCGGCCGATCTTCTGGTCGGTTTCCGGCAGGTCGTGGATCAGCTGCAGGTAATCTTCCAGCGCGGCGTTCGGCGGCAGGATGCGCAGTGTGCAGAAGTCGCGAATGAACTCGAAGACTTCCTCGATCTCGGCCTTGCCGGCCGTCGTGCACAGGTCGATCTCCATGCCCAGGTAGCAGCTTTCGGGGTCCATATCGGCCAGCGCCGGCAGCGCGTCGTCGATCACCTCGAGCTGCAGGATGTCGCCCAGCCGGCCGAGGTAGCGAAGAAAGGAGGCCGGGTCGAAACCATTGCCGAGGATCTCCGGCTGCAGGCGCAGGGAGATGTGCCAGGCCGCTTCCTGGTCGCAGCTGGCGCATTTGTCGAGGCGCCCGAAAGCCTTGCAGGCGTCGGGCTCGATCACGGTCAGCGGAATGAGCGGGCTGGCGTCATGGCCGGTCAGGGCCGCGATCAGTCCGGCATGGCGCGCTTCGTCCACGGTCAGCTCGCCGCTGTCGGCGTCGATCAGCTCGACCATCGCATTGATCTCGTCGAGGCCGCGCAGCAGCAGATCGAGCAGCACCGGCGTGAGCGCCTGCTGGCCCTCGCGGACCTTCATCAGCAGGCTTTCCAGGTGATGAGTGAAGTTCACCAGGGGCGTCAGCGAGAACAGGCCGGCCGACCCCTTCAGGGTGTGCATGGCGCGGAACAGCCCGTTGATGGCCTCCTCGTCGGTTGGCGTCTGCTCGAGCTGCAGCAGGTATTCCTCGGCCTGCTTGGCCAGGTCATGAGCTTCTTCGACGAAGCTCAGCAGGAGTTGGCTCCACTGTTGGTCATTGAGCATGGCGATCTCCGCTGGCTGCCGGCCCATGGCTGGAGAACAGCGCCTGCAGACGCAGCAGCTGGAGCAGTTCGAGCGCGCTGGCGCTTGGGTTGCAGACTTCCAGGGTGGCGTCGCTCAGACGCAGCTGGCGCTGCGCGGCGAGCAGCAGCTGAGCGCCGGCGGTATCCAGTTCGTCGAGTGCGCTGAGGTCCAGCTGCCAGTGGCCGCAGGGCTGCGCGCCGAACGCGCCCAGCAGCGCGTCGCGTGCGTCGCGCACTTCATAGATGGTCAGGCTGCCGCTCAGGACCAGGCACGTGCCGGCCTCGCTGGTCCGCTGCTCGAGTGTGAACATCTCAGCCGGCCAGTTTTTCAACGGCCGACAGCAGCTGCTGCGGCTGGAACGGTTTGACGATCCAGGCCTTGGCTCCCGCGGCCTGGCCTTCGGCTTTCTTGCCCTGCTCGCTTTCGGTGGTGAGCATGCAGATCGGCGTGAAACGGTAGGCCGGGTTGGCCTTGACCGCCTTGACCAGGCCGATGCCGTCGAGGTTGGGCATGTTCACGTCGCTGATGATCAGGTTGATCTTCTGCCCGGTGAGCTTGCTCAGTGCATCGCGGCCATCGACCGCCTCGATCACCTGGTGGCCGGCGCCGGTGAGGGTCATCTTCACCAGCTGGCGCATGGACTGCGAGTCGTCGACGATGAGAATGGTCTTGCCCATGAAAATGTCTCCTTGGCGGGGTCAGAAAAAGGTCACGTCGTCGGTCGAGGCGCTGCTGCGTTTGACGCCGTGGCGCTCTTCGTCGGTGGTGAAGCGCTGGCGCAGCTCGCGCAGCCAGCGTTGCGGGTCGAGCACGGCGCTGTCCTGACGGTCGACGGCCTCGTGCAGGCGCTGCATGTCCTGCTGCAGGTGGTCGAGCATCTGGTCGGTGCGGTCCTGGAACTGCAGGTTGACGACGATTTCTTCGATGTCCGCCTGGGTGTGGCGGGTGCCCTGCTGCAGCAGCAGCGAGGTGTCGGAGAGCTCTTCCAGGCTGGCACTCAGGCCCTGCATGACCTCTCCGGTCACTTCATCGAGGTACTGCAGGTTGCTCTGTTCGGTATTGCTCAGTTCTTCGGCGGCGCTGACCGTGGCGCTGATCGCCTGGTTGATTTCGCCGACCTTCTGGTCCATGTCCTGGCCGGTTTCGGCCGACAGCGTGGACAGCTTGCGCACTTCATCGGCGACTACCGAGAAACCGCGGCCGTAGTCGCCGGCACGGGCGGCCTCGATGGCGGCGTTGAGCGCCAGCAGGTTGGTCTGGCGGGCGATGTCCTGAACCAGCCGCGACATGTGCTGCAGTTCGCTGGCGTGCTGATTCAACTCGCCGATGGTGCCGAGCAGTTCGGCCTTGCGCTCGCTGGCGGCATGAAAGGCACCCGTCACGGTATTCAGCTGATCGCGTGCCTGACGCAGGCTGCTGGCCATGCCGTTGCCGCCGACCACCGCTTCGGAAGTGTTCAGGGTCTGCTGCAGGCGTTGCGTCATGCCGGAGAAGCGGCTGAACAGCTCGCCGATACTGCCTTGCTGCACCTGGCGCACCTGATCCACGTTGCTGCGCCAGGTTGGGACCACGGCCAGCAGCAGCGCTTCGACTGCCGAGCTGGCCGGAGCTACCGGTGCGCTTGCCGGCTCGGGGTTTGCCTGCGGCGTCGGTGCGGCCGGGCGCAGCAGCAGCGCGGCGACGGCACTGCCGAGCAGCCCAACGACGGTCATCCATGGCCAGCCAAGGCCCACGCCTGCGAGCCCTGCGGCGATTGCAATCCAAAGTGCGCTGTAGGCGATCATCTCACCCTGCCTCCCGGTTCATGTGCGGCGAACGATAGGCAGCCGGGGGCGGGGCTGGTATCGGGCAAACCCCTAGGGTGGCCTAGGGCACATGGGGGCTAAAGTTTTCCGCGAATCTGCCGGGCATCGGTCCTGAGCAACTCGGCTACGCCCGTTGGCGATCAAGCGGCGCAGTGGGTTGTCTACAGTGAGACTTGCGCAATGCGCGTCCCCTCCGCCTCATGCCGGGGGCGCCTTCGAGGAGTGACAGCATCGAATGATCCCCAATGCTGCCGATGTCGCTGCGAGTCTTCATGCCTCACGCCGTGCGCTGAGGGTGGCGCCGTGGAAGATAGTCCTCGCCTATGCCCTGGTGGCGGCGGTGTGGATCTTCGTGACGAACCTGATCATCACCGCGCTGGGCTTGCCCGAGTCGAGCTATACCCTGCGCATCGCACTGTTCGTGCTGCTCACCGCCTTGGGAATCTGGTGGTACACGCGGCGCCTGGCCGACGGGGTGATGCGTTCGCAGAAGCTGGTGGGCCGCGCCGAGAACAGCTACCGCATGCTCTTCGATCGGCATCCAGCGCCGATGTGGCTGTTCGACACGCGCACCCTGAGCATCGTCCGCGGCAATCGCCAGGCGGTGGCGGCCTACGGCTACAGCAGCGAGGAATTCGCTCAGCTGGAAATCCTCGATCTGTATGCGGGCCACGAGCGTGAGCGGCTGGAGGCGCTAGCTCAGCCGGCAACGCCGCAGCAGTTGGCCGGGTTGCGTCAGCATGTGGCGCGCGACGGCCGGGAGCTGAATGTCGAAGTGCTCTGCAGCGCGCTGGACGTCGACGAGTCGCCCTTCGCGCTGTTGATGGCGCAGGATGTCAGCGCGCATTTCCAGACCGAAACGCAGCTGGCCGGTCGTCTGGGGAAACTGGAGCTGGCGCGGCAGGTCGCCCGGGTGGGGCATTGGCAGCGGCTGCCGGGTAGCGAGCAGGTCGACTGGGCGCCGGAGATGGCTGACGTGCTCGGCGTCGCCAACGTTCGTGCGCTGAGCTGGACGGCGTTTCTCGATCACCTGCATCCGGATGATCGCTCAGCGGTCGTCGCTGCCCGTGAGCGAGCCGAGCGGCACGGCAGTCTGGCTCATGAGTTCCGTGTGCTGGGCGCCGATGGCGAGCAGCGCTGGATGTTCGAGCGCATACAGCTTCTCGGCGGCAGCCAGCGGGTGCTGTTTGGCGCGCTGATGGACGTCACCGAACTCAAGGCCGCAGACAGCAACCTGGCCGACGAGAAGCGCCGCTACGAACGCATGGTCGACGGCCTGCCCGACGGCGTGCTGATGTTGCGCCAGGGTCGCATCCACTACGCCAATGCGGCCGCGCGCCGTCTGCTGGCCGGCGATCCGCTGCAGCCGCTGAACGCCCAGCCGTTCCTCGACTTCGTCGCCGAGCATCAGCGCGCCCGCGAGGCTGCCCGGCTGGAGGCCTTGCAGCAAGGGGTTACGGGCGGCCAGCCGCAGCGCTTGCTGCTGGTATGCCGCGATGGCCGGCCGTTCGAGGCGGAGGTGACCGAAACGCTGTTGCCCGCCGAAGGCGACGCCGAGGTGCAACTGCTGATCCGCGATGTCAGTCAGGCCGAGCAGCTGCGGCGCGATCTGGAGGACGCCAACCAGCGGCTGCAGCACCTTTCGCAGCGGCTGATCGAGGTGCAGGAAATCGAGCGGCGCGAGGTGGCGCGTGACCTGCACGACGACGTCGGCCAGCACCTGACCGGCTTGAAACTGCATCTGCAGCGGCTGATCCGCCGCCAGGCTGGCGACAGCGAGTTCGAGCGCCTGTCGCAACCGCTGGTGGCCGGCGTGGATGCGGCGCTGGCCAAGGTGCGCAGCCTGTCGCTGTCGCTGCACCCGCTGCAGCTGGAAGCGCTCGGCCTGGAAGCAGCCGTGCGCTGGCACCTGCAGCATTTCCTCGAAGCCAGCGGCACGAGCTGGGAGCTGGAGGTTCGCGGCTCGACCATCGAAATCCCGCCCGGCCGGGCGGTGGCGGCATTTCGGCTGGTGCAGGAGGCGGTGAACAACGTCGCACGGCATGCACGGGCGCGCACGGTGCGCATCCTCATGGTGTGCGACGAACACGAATTGCGTCTGGAAATCCTCGACGATGGCCGCGGCTTCGATGTGCCAGACGCGCTGCAGGGCGCCCAGAGCCTGGGGCTGACCAGCATGCATGAGCGAGTCGCCTCATTCGGTGGCGACCTGCGGATTTCCAGCCTGCCGGGCATGGGGACGCGCATCACCGCGCTTCTGCCGGCGCCGAACGACTGATGAGGATGAGCTTTTGAACAAGCGTGTTGCCCTGGTAGACGATCACGCCCTGGTGCGGGCCGGTCTGCGAGCGCTGGTCGAGGATCAGCCCGGCTACGAGGTGGTCGCCGAGGGCGGCGACGGCCAGGACGTGGAGGCGATCCTGCGCCAGGCGCGTCCGGACATTCTGCTGCTGGACCTCAGCATGAAGCACATGGGCGGGCTGGATGCGCTGCGCCAATGGCACGGCCAGTATCCGCACGTGCAGGTGTTGATCCTGTCCATGCATGCCACCGCCGACTACGTGCTGGCAGCGTTGCGCCTGGGTGCCCGTGGCTATCTGCTCAAGGACGCCGCCGCGCAGGAACTGGACATGGCGCTGCAGGCGCTGTCGCGCAACGAGTCCTACCTGAGTCCGGGGATCGCGCAAACAGTGATCAGCTCGGCGATCGTCGAGGGACGCAGCCGCGACACAGGCGTGACCCCGGCGCTGACGCCGCGACAGATCGAGATCCTGCGCTTGATCGCACGTGGCGTATCAACCCGCGATATCGCCGGCGGCCTCGGGCTCAGCGTGAAAACCGTGGACACCCACCGCGCGCAGATCATGGCGCGGCTGAACCTGCACGACGTACCGTCGCTGGTGCTCTACGCGGTGCGGCAGGGGCTGATCAGCCCCGACGACTAGGGGTTTGCCTGATAGCGCGCCGGCCGCGCCGGCGCCACAGTGTGGCCTGGCCCCGGCACGCGAGATCCACCATGCATCCCCACTCCGCCGACGTGTTCGTCGACGCCTATCTGGCACGGCACGCCGGCCCCACGGCAATCGCGCAACGTCCGCTCTGGCAGGCGCCATGGCTGCTGGCTCTGGTCGCGGCTGCGGTGAGCCTGCTGGCAGGCGTGCTGTGGCGAGTACTCGATCTGCCGGCCGGGCCCGCGCTGGTGCTGCCGGGAATCGCCGTGGCTGGCGCCTTGCCGGTCTACCTCTGCGCGCGCTTGCTTGAGCAGCGAAAGCGGCTGATGCGGGCGCGCGGGGAGGTCGCCTTGCTACGCCAGCTCTGTTCGCTATGGGCCCAGTCCGAGGACGCCTGCCTGAAAGAGGTCGATGTGCACGGGCGACTGCTGGCGATGAGTGAACGCGGCCGCCAGCTGATGGATGTATGCGATTTCGATGCGCTGCGCGGTTCGGACTGGCTCGGGGTCTGGCCCGGCGAAGCCGCCGCCGCGGCGCGGGACGCCTTCGCGCGCGCCCGTGCCGGTGAGCTTGCACGCTTCTCCGGCTTTTGTCCGACGCTGTCCGGCGTTGCGAAATGGTGGGATGTACTGATCATGCCGCTGCCCGGGGCAACCGGCGCAGCATCGATGCTGGTGCTGTCCTGGGACGTCACCGAAGTGCGACAACGTACCTGCCAGCTGCAGGCCACCAACGACGAACTCACCACCTTGCTGGAGCACCTGGACGACGGTTTCTGCCGGCTCGATCGTTCGTGGCGGCTGGTGGAACTCAACGGCCGGGCGGTCGCCCTTCTGCAGCGTCCGCGCAGCGAACTGCTCGGCACCGTGCTCTGGGACCTGCTGCCGCAGGCACGTGGCGCCGAGCTGGGCGTCGCGTTGCAGGAGGTGATGGACCTGGGCATCGCTCGGCGCATCGAGACCTTTTCGCCGCAATACCAGGGCTGGTATCGCATTCATGCCTATCCGCATGCCGACGGCCTGTACCTGTTCTTCAGCGACATCAGCCGCGACGTGGCGAGCGCCCAGACCGCCCAGGCGGTGCAGGCGCGCCTGCGCCTGACCCAGCAGGTCGGGTTGTTCGGCGACTGGCAATTCGACCTGGCGAACCAACGCCTGGAGCTCTCCGATCAGGCCCTGCAGCTGCTGCGCATGCCGCCGGGCTCCGCTGCCGGCCAGGCGTTGCTGGAGCGTCTGCACCCGCAGGACCGGCTGGGGTTCGTTGCCGCCATGCTCGATCTGGCCGAGGGGCAGACCGGGTTCGATGCGTGGGTTCGTCTGAAGGGCACCGAAGCCGCGGATTGGCGCCACTTTCATTTTGCCGGCACGGTGATTCGGACCAAGGCCCACCCAGCCGGTTTGCTGGTCGGCTGCCTGCAGGATGTGACCGAGCAGCAGCGGCGCGAGGCACGTCTGGAAGATGCCGAGGCGTTTACCCGCGGGATCATCGATGCCTTGCCGCTGGCCATCGGGGTGGTCGATGGCAACGGCAGGCTGATCACCGCCAATCAGGTCTGGATGGCCGGCGGCAACGCTCCGGCTGCATTGTCCGGATGCAAGTCGCTGGATTACCTGGCGCGCTGCCGTGCGGCCACTGGCGACGGGTTCGATGCCGGTGCCAGGCTGGCAGACGGCATCGAGGCGCTGCTCGCCGGCACTGGCGATCCGTTTGTGTTCAGCTACGAGCACGGCCGTGATGGACAACGGCGCACCTACCAGAGCTCGGCCTTGCTGATGAGTACACTGACCCGGCAGGTGCTGGTCATGCACGAGCTTCTTCCGGTGCGCCAGCCAGTGGCGATGGCTTGATTCCAGCCTGAATGGCTGTTTTGCCCTTGCGTGCACAGCGCGGGCAAGCGCGCTTCATGCCGGTGCGTTCTTCGGTCGCGTGTCTGGCCGGCGCTACCGTTCGTCTGTTAGCTTCGAGAACAAGAACTTCGCGTAGGACGCGACGGAGTGAAAGCTTGAAACGCAAGGCAGGACTTCTGGCGGCTCTCATCCTCGCGCTAACACTGGTGCCGATGTGGGCCTTTGTTCTGGACGAGATCAAGCATCAGCGCCGCGTGACGGTGGATGCTGCACGCAACGATGCGATGAACCTGGCAACGGCATTCGAAGCGCATGTGCACAGTGTGATCAGGCTGATGGATATCGTGCTGCTGGACATGCGTGAAGACGTGAGTGAACACGCCGATTTTCAACGCTACGTGCGTGAAGAGCTGCAAACCTACGGCAGCTTCGTCACGCAGCTGGCGGTGATAGACAAGAATGGCCTGTTGACCTTTTCGAACCTTGCGTCATCGACCAAACCTATGGACCTGAGCGATCGCGAGCATTTTCGCGTCCACCGAGACAACCCATACGAAGACCGATTGTTCATCAGCAAGCCGGTACTGGGCAGGGTTTCAAAGCAGTGGACCATTCAGTTCACCCGGCCCATCCAGCAGAACGGCGAATTTGCCGGTGTGCTGGTGCTTTCCGTGCCCACCAGCTTCTTCGCCGACTATTACCAGCAGATCAACGTAGGCCCGAACGGGACCATCGCACTAGTAGGCATCGACCGCAGCCTGCGCGCCATCGCCTCGGGAACTCCAATTCCGGGCCGTTACGGTCGCTTCAAGGTTCCGGAAGACCGGCCTTATTTCGATCCGAAGGCGCCGGCGCACGGCTACTACGAGGGCGTGAGTTCGATTGACGGACAATACCGTCTGGGCGCTTATCGGCGCCTCCCTGACGAAGGCGTGGTGGTGGTCGTGTTGCTGGCGCCGAAGGACTTCATGGCTGCGTTCCATGAACGCAAGGAGTTGCTGATCGCCTCGGCAGGCATCATTTCATTGCTGCTGTCGGCGGTCGCCTTGCTGGTGTTCGTGCTGAGCAACCGGTATTTCCAGAGTACCGACCGGCTGCGACAGGCTCATGATCAGCTGACACTGTTGGCCAACACCGATGTACTGACCGGCGTCAGCAGCCGCCGCGCCTTTCTTGCCAGCCTCGAAGCGGAGATCGCCCGGGCGCATCGCCATAAGCAATGCCTGAGCCTGCTGATGCTCGATATCGATCACTTCAAGCGGGTCAACGACGTCTATGGCCACCCCATCGGCGATGCGGTCCTCCAGCAGTTCACCAGCACCTGTGCCGGCATGCTGAGAGGGCATGACCTGTTCGGCCGCCTTGGCGGCGAGGAATTCGCCATCGCGCTGCCGCACACCGATATCGAGGGGGCGCAGAGCGTCGGCGAAAAGATTCGCGTCGCCATCGCGCAGACGCCTATTCCGACCTCCGCCGGCCCGATTGCGATCACCGTCAGCATTGGTCTGGCCCAGCTGGAGGCGGGGCAAGTCGAGGTCGAGCAGTTGATTGCCCGCGCTGATGGCGCGCTCTATCAGGCCAAGCGCGACGGGCGCAACCAGGTCTGTGCTGCAAGTCGGGCGCCGGATGGATGTTCCGACGGCATGCGCAAGCCGGCCGCCGCTGCGGCTGATCCTCTGTGAGAGGCGCGAACGCGCTGGCCGCCCGGGCCAGCGTATAGGTGCTCGTTCGGGCGCCGCAGAACCGTCCAGACGGTGGCGCCGGGTAGGAGAGCCGAGCAGTGCCCGGCTCACCGGCACCTAGACAGCCGTCAGCGTACCCCTTCGAGCTGCTTGCGCTTGGCCCGTCGCGCCAGCATGTTCAGCACCTCGATGCCCGCCGAGAACGCCATGGCGGCATAGACGTAGCCTTTCGGCACGTGGGCGCCGAAGCCTTCCGCGATCAGGGTCATGCCGATCATCAGCAGGAACCCCAGGGCCAGCATGACCACTGTCGGGTTGTCGTTGATGAACTTGGCGAGCGGGTTGGCCGCCACCAGCATCACGGTCACCGCAACGATTACCGCGACCACCATGATGGCCACATGGTCGGTCATGCCGACGGCGGTGATGATGCTGTCGATGGAAAACACCAGGTCCAGCAGCAGGATCTGTGCGATTGCCGAGCCGAAGCCCATGGTGACCGCGTTGCCGACCGACTTGCCCTCGAACATGTCGCCGCCCGGCGTCGGGTCCATGCTGTGGTGGATTTCCTTGGTCGCCTTCCACAGCAGGAACAGGCCGCCGGCGATCAGGATCATGTCCTTCCAGGAGAAGGCATGGCCGAACGCCTCGAAGACCGGCTCGGTCAACTGGACGATCCAGGCCACGGTCCCCAGCAAGCCCAGGCGCATGATCAGGGCCAGGCCGATGCCGATGCGTCTGGCTCGTTCGCGGTGCTGCTCCGGCAGCTTGTTGGTCAGGATCGAAATGAAGATCAGGTTATCGATGCCGAGTACCACCTCCATGGTGATCAGCGTGGCCAGGGCCACCCAGGTGGTGGGTTCGGAAAAAAGCTGGATGAGCGATTCCATCGGAAATCTCGGGTTGGTGGCAGGCAGCCTCCGCGCGCAGCTGCACGGGGCGGCGAATCTTAGCGATAACGCTGTTCGCAGCGATGCAGATTGAGAGGCTGATTTGTATCAAGTCGTTCCCGACTTGGGAGCCGACAGACTGCGGCGGCGAGCGCCGAGGGACCGGGACGTAGCAGAGGAAAGCGTGCCGAATTGCAGGCATTAAAAAGCCGGCTTGTGGCCGGCTTTCAGGGGGTGGCGTTGGCTTATTTTTGGTAAGCCGCAACCGCCTTGGTGATTGCGGCGCGGGCGGCGTCGGCGCCTTCCCAGCCTTCGACCTTGACCCACTTGCCCTTCTCGAGATCCTTGTAGTTCTCGAAGAAGTGCTTGATCTGCTCGATCAGCAGTGGCGGCAGGTCGGTGTATTCCTTCACGTCCTTGTACAGCTGGGTCAGCTTGTCGTGCGGGACGGCGATCAGCTTGGCGTCACCGCCGGCTTCGTCGGTCATGTTCAGCACGCCCACCGGACGGCAGCGGATGACCGAACCCGGGGCAACCGGATAGGGGGTCACGACCAGCACGTCGAGGGGGTCGCCGTCGTCGGCCAGGGTGTGCGGGATGAAACCGTAGTTGGCCGGGTAGAACATCGGGGTGGCCATGAAGCGGTCGACGAACAGGCAGTCGGTGTCGTGATCGATTTCGTACTTGATCGGCGCGTGGTTGGCCGGGATCTCGATGGCGACGTAGATGTCGTTCGGCAGGTCTTTGCCAGCCGGGACTTTGCTGTAGCTCATGAACGATGGGCTCCTGATCGGCCAGCGCGGCCTGGGGGCGGAAAAAAGTGGGCGCGATTATAGGCGCAATGTCGCGTGCAATGCACGCCGGCTTCGACGCGCCCGGGCTACGCAGGTTCCCGGTAGGCAGGGTGTTCGGCCTGCAGGCGTTGCAGGCGCGCCAGCGGGTCCTGCCGGTAGAACTCCGCCAGCTGCGCATAGACCTCGGGAAAGGCCTGCTGCAGCACGTCCGGTGCGCTGAAGAAGTACTCGCTGGTAACGGCGAAGAACTCTGCCGGATTCTCGGCGGCGTAGGGGTCGATCGGCGTCTCGGCATCCGGGTCGGCGTCGAGCGTGCGATCGAGCTGGTCGTAGGCCCGCTGCATGGCGCTGGCCCAGGCGTCGATGCGCATCTGCCGGTGCAGCGGCGGCAAGCCGTTGGCATCGCCGTTGAGCATGTCCAGCTTGTGCGCCAGCTCGTGGATCACCAGGTTGTAGGCTTCCCAGCCGCCACTCTGCTGCACGCCAGGCCAGGCCAGGATCACCGGACCCTGCAACCAGGCTTCGCCGCTGTGCTCGGCGTCCCATTCATGCTCGACGCCGGCAGCGTCGCGGTGCTTCTGCGGGCTGAGGAAGTCGTCGGGGTAGATGACGATCTCGTGAAAGCCGCGATACCAGCCGAGATCGGCCAGGTGCAGCAGGGGCAACTGCGCCTGTAGTGCCAGGCGCAGGCGGTCCTGGGGTTGCAGCTCGACGCCCGCCAGCGGTGTCAGGCGCTTGTCGTGCAGGAACAGCACGGCGCGCTCACGCAGCCGATCCAGCTCGTCATCGCTCAGGCCATCGAGTATCGGCAGGCTATCGAGTACCTGTTGCCACAGCTCAGGCGCGACCGGGTTGCGGGCAAGGATGCGTTTGCGCTGCCAGGCGCGGAAGGACCACATGGCGGAGGCTCCAGCGAAGTGGGCGCCCACATTAAGCGTGGCTGCAGGATGCGACAAGCAGTGAAGTACCGTCGGTCGGTGCGTCATGGGACTGTCAAGCGGGGCGGCTACATCAGGAGAACCACTCACTTGCAAGGAGACCTCGAGATGACCGCACCGGATCAGAAACGCCGTCAGCTGCTGCAGGGCATCGGCGCCGGCATCGCCCTGCCGGCCCTGGGCATTGCGCCCGCCATCATCGCCGCGCCGCGGGCGCGCCCGCAGATGCTCGACGGTGTGCAGTCCGGCGACGTGACGGACGGCCGCGCATTGATCTGGAGCCGCTGCGACAGGCCCGGGCGACTGGTCGTCGAGTGGGATACGCGCAGCCGTTTCGGCAATCCGCGGCGCATGCTGTCGTCCATCACCGATGCCGGTCAGGACTTCACCGCCCGCGTCGATCTGCGCGGGCTGCCGGCGGATCAGTCGATCTTCTACCGCGCGCGCTTCGAGGACGCCCGCAGCGGCGTGCTCAGCGAGCCCTGGTTCGGCCACCTGCGCAGCGCACCGACGCGCCCGCGCAATATCCGTTTCGTCTGGGGTGGCGATACCTGCGGCCAGGGCTATGGCATCAACCCGGACTTCGGCGGCATGCGCATCTACGAAAGCATGCGCATCCGGCGGCCGGACTTCTTCCTGCACAGCGGCGACGTGATCTATGCCGACGGGCCGATTCCCGCCGAAGTGACCGCCGAGGACGGCAGCATCTGGCGCAACCTGGTCACCGAAGAGAAGAGCAAGGTTGCCGAGACGCTGCACGAGTTTCGCGGCAACTACCGCTACAACCTGCTGGACGAGAACCTGCGCGCCTTCAACGCCGAGGTACCGCAGATCTGGCAGTGGGACGATCACGAAGTGACCAACAACTGGTCGCCGAGCAAGGAGCTGGACGACCGCTACCAGCAGGTGCGTGACATCGACACCCTGGTCCGCCGTGCGCGCCAGGCCTACCTGGAATACGCACCGATGCGCCTGGCCCGCGGCGACAGGCTCGGGCGCATCTACCGCAAGGTCAACTACGGGCCGCTGCTGGATGTGTTCGTGCTGGATATGCGCAGCTATCGCGGGCCCAACACCCACAACCTGCAAGCGGAGCAGGGCGCGGACACGGCGTTCCTCGGCCGCGAGCAGTTGCGCTGGCTCAAACGCGAGCTGCGCGCCTCGCGGGCGACCTGGAAAGTGATCGCCGCCGACATGCCCATCGGCCTGCATGTGCCCGATGGTCCGCGCTGGGAGGCGATCGCCAATGGCAACGACGGCGAGGCGTTGGGTCGCGAGCTGGAAATCGCCGACCTGCTGACCTTCATCCAGCGTGCGCGGGTGCGCAATACCGTCTGGCTGACGGCGGATGTGCACTACTGCGCGGCACACCACTACCACCCCAATCGCGCCGCCTATCAGCGTTTCGAGCCGTTCTGGGAGTTCGTCGCAGGACCCTTGAACGCCGGCAGCTTCGGGCCGAATCCGCTGGACGGCACCTTCGGCCCGGAGGTGGTGTTCCAGAAGGCGGCGCCTACGCCAAACAGCTCGCCGCGGGCGGGCTTTCAGTTCTTCGGCGGGGTGGAGATTGACGCGCAGAGCGGTGCGCTGGGCGTGAGCCTGCGCGACATCGACGGCGCGGTGGTGTACAGCCAGACGCTGGAGCCCTGGCAGCCGGCCTGATGCCGGCTAGCCGAGCAGGAAGTTGCCGGCGCGCGGCTGACCGTCCAGTGCCGGCACGTCGGCTTCATCCTTGAGCTGTACGCCGGAGAGCTGCCGGCGGCTGGCTTCGCGCATCAGGTAGAGCAGGCGGTGCGCGGCCAGGTTGTAGCTCAGCCCCTCGGGGCGAATGTTGGAGATGCAGTTGCGCTGCGCATCGTGCCGGCCGACCTGCGGTGCCCAGGTGAAGTACAGGCCCAGGCTGTCCGGCGAGCTGAGGCCCGGGCGTTCGCCGAGCAGGATCACCACCATGCTCGCCTTGAGGCGCTGGCCGATCTCGTCGGCCACCGCCACGCGGCCCTGTTCGACCAGCGCGACGGGACCGAGAGACCAGCCTTCGGCCCGGCATTGTTCGGCGATCTTCAGTGCCATGGGTGCCGCATGACGCTGCACGGCCAGGGCCGAGAGGCCATCGGCGATCACCAGCGCCAGGTCGCAGCCGACGTCCGCATGCTCGTCGAGCGTGGCGGCGCTGGTTTCGTCGAGGCGTCGGCCGAGGTCGGGGCGCTGCAGGTAGATCTGCCGGTCGGTGGCAGCGCTGCGCAGGTGCAGATGGCTAAGGTCATGCTTTTCCAGTTCGGCAGCCAGCGCCTCGCAGTCCAGCGGCAGGTGCACGGCATCACGGGCCTGCGCGTGGGCGAACTGGAAATCCAGTTGCGCGTCGGTGGGCAGGCTGACGCCGGCGCGGCCGAGGGCGATGCGTGCCGGGGTCAGCTGGCGCAGGTGCTGCCAGGGGTTGTCGATGGTGGGTGAGCGGTCGGGCATGGCTACCTCGGAGCGTGGCGGTCAGGCGCGTGAACAAGCGCGAGGGAGAACGCGTGGAAAAACGCGTGGAAAAGACCTGCGGTCGTTTTCCACCCTACGGGCCGCGCTGGGAGTCTCGGCGTAGGATGGAAAACCGCGCAGCGTTTTCCACCTGAGGATGGCCGAAACAGCAAGAGCAGCTTCATGCCTGCTGCTCCAGCGCCCGGCGGAAGGCTTCGGGCAGGTCACGGCCGAGCTGCAAGCGATTGCCGTCCTGGCGGAGGATCTGCATCTTCGCCAGCCATTCCTCGAATTCCGGTGCGGGCCGCAGGCCGAGCACCTGACGCACGTAGAGGGCGTCGTGGAAGGAGGTGGTCTGGTAGTTGAGCATCACGTCGTCCGAGCCCGGGATGCCCATGATGAAGTTGATGCCCGCCGTGCCGAGCAGGGTCAACAGCATGTCCATGTCGTCCTGGTCGGCTTCGGCGTGGTTGGTGTAGCAGATGTCGCAGCCCATGGGCACGCCGAGCAGCTTGCCGCAGAAGTGGTCCTCCAGCCCGGCGCGGATGATCTGCTTGCCGTTGTAGAGGTATTCCGGGCCGATGAAGCCGACCACGGTATTCACCAGCAGCGGCTTGTAGCGGCGCGCGACGGCGTAGGCGCGGGCTTCGCAGGTCTGCTGATCGACGCCGTGATGGGCGTTGGCCGACAGCGCGCTGCCTTGGCCGGTCTCGAAATACATGAGGTTGTCGCCGAGGGTGCCGCGCTTCTGCGACAGACCGGCCTCGTAGCCCTCCTGCAGCGTTGCCAGGCTGATGCCGAAGCTGGCGTTGGCCGCCTCGGTGCCGGCGATGGACTGGAACACTAGGTCCAGCGGCGCGCCGCGGTTGATCGCCTCGATGGAGGTGGTGACATGGGTGAGGATGCAACCCTGGGTCGGGATCTCGTAGCGGCTGATCACCGCGTCGAGCATTTTCAGCAGCTCGCAGATGCCGGCGGTGCTGTCGGTGGCCGGGTTGATGCCGATCACCGCGTCGCCGTTGCCGTAGAGCAGGCCGTCGAGAATGCTCGCGGCGATGCCGGCGCCGTCGTCGGTGGGATGGTTCGGCTGCAGCCGGGTGGACATGCGTCCGGCCAGGCCGATGCTGTTGCGAAAGCGGGTGACGACGCGGACCTTCTGCGCGACGAGGATCAGGTCCTGCACGCGCATGATCTTCGACACCGCGGCGACCATCTCCGGCGTCAGCCCTGGTGCGAGGGCTGTGAGCGACGACTCGTCCGCCTCCTCGCCGAGCAGCCAGTTGCGGAAATCGCCCACGGTCAGATGGCTGACCGGGGCGAAGGCGGCGGCGTCATGGCTGTCGATGATCAGCCGGGTGACTTCATCACTGTCGTAGGGGATCAGTGCTTCTTCGAGAAAACGCCTGAGCGGCACATCGGCCAGGCACATCTGCGCCGCCACGCGCTCGGCGTCGCTGCCCGCCGCGACCCCGGCGAGCAGGTCGCCGGATCGCGCCGGGCTGGCCTTGGCCATCACCTCGCGCAGATCGTCGAAGCGCCAGGTGGTGCCGCCCACGCTGTGCGAGTACGTCATGGCTGCTCTCCCTACTTGAGTGTCGCCTCGGCCTGCTCGATCGCCGCGAATTCCTCTTCCGGCGTGCCGGCCACCAGATGGTGTCGACTGTAGATCGCGAAATAGGCGATGAAGATCCCGTAGATGATCGCGGCGCCAATCACCACCCGCGGGTCGACCAGGAAGCCCGCGATGACCGCGATGCAGGCCAGTATCAGCGCCACGCCCGAGGTGACGATGCCGCCGGGTGTCCGGTACGGGCGATGCAGATCCGGCCGGCGCAGGCGCAGCACGATGTGCGAGGCCATCATCAACACGTAGGAGATGGTCGCGCCGAACACCGCGACGAGGATTAGCAGGTCACCCTCGCCAGTCAGCGAGAGGGCGAAGCCGATCACACCGGGGATCACCAGGGCCAGCACCGGCGCCTTGTTCTTGTTGGTCAGCGAGAGGTTGCGCGGCAGGTAGCCGGCCCGCGACAGGGCAAAGATCTGCCGCGAGTAGGCGAAGATGATCGAGAAGAAGCTGGCGATCAGCCCGGCCAGGCCGACCAGGTTGACGAAGCCGCTCATCCAGGTGGACGAGCCGTAGGCCGTGGTTAGCGCTTCCACCAGCGGGTTGCCGGATGCCACCAGGGTGCTGGAGCCGGCGCCGCCTGGGCCGACCAGCAAGATCAGGCCGGCGAAGGCGACCAGAATCAGCATGGCGCCGATCAGCCCGCGGGGCATGTCGCGCTGCGGGTTCTTGGTTTCCTCGGCGGCCAGCGGCACGCCTTCGACGGCGAGGAAGAACCAGATCGCGTAGGGAATCGCCGCCCAGATGCCGACATAGCCATAGGGCAGGAAGTTGCTGGCACCGGCAGCGGTGGTCGGCGCGATATCGAGCAGCTTGTCCACCGAGAAGTGCGGCACCATGGCGACGATGAACACCGCCAGGGCCAGGGCGGCGACGGCGGTGATGATGAACATCAGCTTCAGCGCCTCGCCGACGCCGAAGATATGGATGCCGATGAAGACGATGTAGAAGGCCAGATAGATCATCCAGCCGCCGATGCCGAACAGTGACTCGCAATAGGCGCCGATGAACACGGCGATCGCCGCCGGCGCGATGGCGTATTCGATGAGGATCGCCGTGCCGGTGAGAAAACCGCCCAATGGGCCGAAGGCGGTGCGGGCAAAACCGTAGCCGCCGCCCGCGGTCGGAACCATCGAGGACAGCTCGGCCAGCGAGAAGCACATGCACAGGTACATGGTCGCCATCAGCAGCGTGGCGATGAACAGCCCGCCCCAACCGCCCTGGGCGAGGCCGAAGTTCCAGCCGGCGTAGTCGCCGGAAATCACATAGGCGACGCCAAGGCCGACCAGCAGCACCCAGCCGGCGGCGCCTTTCTTCAGTTCGCGTTCCTGGAAATAACTACTGCCAACGGTTTCGAAATCGATCGCATGCTGCGGTGGCGCGGAGCGGCTGTGTTCGAGAGCCATGGGGAAATCCTCTTGGATAGGTTGGCAGTCTCTCCCTAGCAAGCGTCATGCCCCGGCACCGGAATGCAGGAATGCCGGTGTTTTGTCAGCGGATGTCGGCAGAAACGCACCTTTTGCGCGCCCCCAGCACCACGGCAGGGCTCGGCAGGTGTCTTGTTCAAGGCGCGGGCGGCAGGTGCCACCCGCGCCGGCCCATCAGAAGAAGCCCAGCGGATTGATGTCGTAGCTCACCAAGAGGTTCTTGGTCTGCTGGTAGTGGTCGAGAATCATCTTGTGGGTCTCGCGACCAACGCCAGACTTCTTGTAACCCCCGAACGCCGCGTGGGCCGGGTAGAGGTGGTAGCAGTTGGTCCAGACACGGCCGGCCTTGATCGCCCGGCCCATGCGGTAGGCGCGGTTGATGTCGCGGGTCCAGACGCCGGCGCCGAGGCCGTACTCGGTGTCGTTGGCAATGGCCAGCGCCTCGGCCTCGTCCTTGAAGGTGGTGACGCCGATCACCGGGCCGAAGATCTCCTCCTGGAACACGCGCATCTTGTTGGTGCCCTTGAGCAGGGTCGGCTGGATGTAATAGCCGGTGGCGAGCGAGCCTTCGAGCTTCTCCGCGGCACCGCCGGTGAGCACCTCGGCGCCTTCCTCGCGGGCGATGTCGAGGTAGGACATGATCTTGTCGAACTGCTGCTGGCTGGCCTGGGCGCCGACCATGGTGTCGGTGTCCAGCGGGTCGCCACGCTTGATCTGCGCGACCTTTTTCATCACCGCTTCCATGAACGGCGCGTAGATCGACTCCTGCACCAGTGCGCGGGATGGGCAGGTGCACACCTCGCCCTGGTTGAAGAAACCCAGCACCAGCCCCTCGGCGGCCTTTTCGATGAAGGCCGGTTCGGCCTGCATGATGTCTTCGAAGTAGATATTCGGGCTCTTGCCGCCCAATTCCACGGTGCTGGGAATGATGCTTTCGGCGGCGCGCTTCATGATGTGCGAGCCCACCGGAGTGGAGCCGGTGAAGGCGATCTTGGCGATGCGCTTGCTCGAGGCCAGTGCCTCGCCGGCCTCACGGCCAAAGCCGTGCACCACGTTGAGCACGCCCGGCGGCAGCAGGTCGCCGATGCATTCGAGCAGCACGTTGATGCCCAGCGGGGTCTGCTCGGCCGGTTTGAGCACCACGCAGTTGCCGGCCGCCAGCGCCGGGGCGAGCTTCCAGGCGGCCATCAGGATCGGGAAGTTCCACGGGATGATCTGCCCGACCACGCCCAGCGGCTCGTGGAAGTGATAGGCCGCGGTGTGTTCGTCGATCTCGGCGGCGGTGCCTTCCTGGGCGCGGATGCAGCCGGCGAAGTAGCGGAAGTGGTCGGCGGCCAGCGGAATGTCGGCGTTCAGCGTCTCGCGCACTGCCTTGCCGTTGTCCCAGGTCTCGGTGATGGCGAGCAGTTCCAGGTTCTGCTCGATGCGGTCGGCGATCTGCAACAGGATCAGCGAGCGCGCCTGCACGCTGGTCTTGCCCCAGGCATCGGCGGCGGCATGGGCGGCGTCCAGCGCCTTCTCGATGTCGGCGGCGTCGGAGCGCGGAAACTCGGCGATGGGCTGGCCGTTGACCGGGGAAAGGTTGGTGAAGTACTGACCGCCGGCCGGCTCGACGAACTGGCCGTTGATGTAATTGCCGTAGCGGGATTTGAAGGAAACGACAGCGCCTTCGCTGCCAGGATGGGCGTAACGCATGATGAGTCTCCGGTTCTTGTAAAGGTCGAGGTAACGGCGGTCGTTTCAGCGTAGATCAGCTTGTCGGAACCGGCGAACATGCCTTCGCGCATTTGCAGTTCCATCCGTTCCTCGTCGCGCCGGCGCACGTCAGCTTCGATTTCCAGTATGCGGTCGTGGTCGATGCCGAGTTCTTCAAGGGCGGCACGGCTGAAGGCGACACCTGATTCGAAGGTTTCGCGGATCTGGTAGTCGACCCCCATCCGCTTGAGATCGAGTGCATGGGCGCGGTCCGTCGCACGGCAGAAAAGCTTGGCGTCGGGGAAGCGGGCGCGGATGAGTTCGATCGCTTTCGCCATGACCTGGTCGTTCTCGATACACAGCGCGATCAGGACCGCGTCCTCGCCACCGGCGGCTGCAAGAACGTCGGGGCGTGTCGCATCACCATAAAACACCTTGTAGCCGAGCTTGCGGGCGTAGGCGATGCGCTCCGGCTTCATGTCGATCGCCGTGATCGTGATGTCATCGGAGGTCAGCATCTGCGCCACGACCATGCCGAAGCGTCCGAAGCCGATGACAAGCACCGTCGGGTTCGACGCGCTGAATTCCTCGATGAAATCGGTCTCCACCCCGCGTTTTTGCAGCCGTGCGGCGATCATGTCATGTCCGGCGCAGGCTAGCGGCGTAAGCAGCATCGTCAGGATGACGACGGAAATGAGCAGCATCGCGGCCGACTGGGCGAGCACACCTGCGGAAATCGCCGCGGTGAAGAGCACGAAAGCGAATTCTCCGCCCTGTGGAAGGGTGACGGCGATTTTCAGCCCATCGGAGTTGGAAGAGCCGAAGATACGGGCCAGTACCCACAGGAGCACGCCCTTTACCGTCATGACCAGAATGACGCCGAAGCCGACGAGCAGCCAGTTTTCCGCAATGAGCCGCAGGTCGAGCGCCATGCCGATGGCGATGAAGAAAAGGCCCATCAGGAGCGAGCGGAAGGGCTCGATATCCGCTTCGAGAGTATGGCGGAAACTCGACTCCGCCAGCATGACGCCCGCCAGAAACGCTCCGAGCGCCATAGACAACCCGACGGCATGCATGATGCCCGCACTTCCGAGGGCGACGAGCAGAGCCGCGGTCAGCATCACCTCGCGTGCGCGGGATGCCGCGAGGAAGGAGAAAAATGGCGTCAGCAGATATCTTCCCGAGACAATCACCGCCGCGACCGCGGCCGCCGTGATGCCGACTTCCCAGAGAACCTCGTTCGTCGTCTTCGGTCCGATCGACGGCGCGAGAATGGGGATCAGTGCCAGAAGCGGCACGATCGCCATGTCCTGCAGGAGCAATATGCCGAAGGAACGCTGGCCATAGGCTGTCGACAGTTGCCCGCGCTCCTGCAGGATCTGCAAGGCGAATGCGGTTGAGGACAGGGCGAGGCCGAAGCCTGCGATGATCGCCGGGCTGCGGGAATAGCCTGCCAGCAGCAGGATGCCGGTCAGCACCGCACCGCTCACCAGGACCTGACATGTGCCGAGCCCGAAAATGTCGCCCTTCATGCGCCAGAGGCGCGCCGGCTCAAGCTCAAGGCCGATGACGAACAGCAGCAGGACGACGCCGAGTTCGGCGACATGCAGGATTTGCTGCGGATCGCTTATGAGATCGAGCACGAAGGGGCCGATCGCGATGCCGGCCGCAAGAAAACCGACAACGGAGCCGAGGCCGAGCCGCTTGGCAAGCGGCACGGCAACGACGGCCGCAGTCAGGATGAGAATCGCTTCGTCGAAGAAGGGAGGTGCCGATTCCGTGGCCAATTCAACCTCTGAGCCTGTTCGCTTCTTCCCTGCCGAGCTTAGCGCGAACCGTGCAGGCGCTCCACCAGAGCCGCTTCGTCATGTGGCGAAAAGATTGCCCATGTCGGCAAAGGCCTTGAATTCCAGCGCGTTCCCGCTCGGGTCGAGGATGAACATCGTCGCCTGCTCGCCGGGCTCTCCCCTGAAGCGGACTTTCGGCTCGATCACCCAATGGATGTCCCGGCGGGCCTTGAGACGCTCCGCAAGCGCGTTCCAGTCATCCATGGAAAGCACCACTCCGAAGTGCGGCACGGGAACCTGGTCGCCGTCCACTGGGTTCGCGATACGCTTTTGCGCGTCCATGTCGCGGTCGAGGTGGGCGACGACCTGATGGCCGAACATGTCGAAGTCGATCCAGGTGTCGGCCTCGCGGCCCTGACCGCAGCCGATAACGTCCTTGTAGAAACTTCGCGCCGCCTCCAGGTCGTGGACCGGAAAGGCGAGGTGAAACGGGGTGAGTGCCGGCATTTCGGTCGTCCTTTTGTCGTCACAGGCCGATGACGCGGCGCATCGCATGGAAATGGGCGATCGCCTGCACCTCGAAAACCTGCATGAACTGGCGCGAGGTCTCGCGTACCACGTCATCGGGAATGATCTTCAGCGGCTTGCCTGTCGATTGCGCCAGAACCTGCTGGCGGGCGGCGCGCTCAAGGTAA
>ENA-ORCZ01000371-ORCZ01000371.1-marine-metagenome-genome-assembly--contig:-NODE-371-length-22067-cov-4.238427_pt1 | contig 22067 bp, 17 predicted proteins | sample MGYA00237785_ERZ508519 | MGnify/ENA primary metagenome ERZ508519 (study PRJEB26189, sample SAMN06268790) | marine metagenome | isolation source: Bioluminescent Bay, La Paraguera, Puerto Rico | place...
CGAGAAGTGTTTTCAAGGCAGGAACCTGCTCGGCGACCTTGCCCGGGGTGAAGTCGTCCATGCTCTTGAAGCGAAGCTGCACGCTCAGCTTGGAGTCTTCCGAGCCCGTCAGCTTGTCCTTCACGGTGAAGGACGTACCCGGTTCGATGGCTTCCATCCGCTTGCTGAAGTTGTCCATGTCGATGTCGAGCAGCTTGCGATCATCGATGTCCGGTTTTTCGACACCGGGGCTGTCGCCGGAAAGATCTGCCATGATACCCATCACGAAGGGCAACTCGACTTTCTGTTCCGCGTCAAACGGATCTTCGTAGAAAATATGGACCCTCGGAGGTCTGTTACGCTTAATAAAGCTTTGCCCGCTGTTCGATGCCATTGTACTTGCCTTTCATTTCTTTGGCCCAAGATCATAGTGGCCAATTTTAGTCAAATACTCGCGCAGCGCATTTTATCGGTTGTGTTGTCTTCTTTGTCTGCGCTTGGTCTGTTGGTTATCTATGTACTTCGATTATCGTGATTGGAAAGTGATCGCAGTCACAGGATCGCCGGTTTCAATTTTTCTTTTAAATATTGAGGACCTGTTGGCCGTTTGTGTCAAGAAAGAAGCACTGAAGAAAAGAGAGCGTTGTCGGCCCTCGCATGCGCCTATTCCTCCTCCGGGCGCAAGAACAGGTTCAAAAGGCCCGTAAAGGAACCCGAGCTCATGTTCTGTGCTTCGTCGAGCAACAGCGGTATAGGGCTCGTCGGTTCGTTGGCCGTATAGTAGCCCTTCACGGCCGCAATGCCGTTCATGGCGTCGCTGCGGCTCTCGATGACCATGACGGAGAACCCGTCAATGTCCCCGAGATCGCGGTCGTCGTTCTCGTTGAGTTCCACCAGCCGGTCGTTTGACAGTTGCAGGCCGCTTGCACCCAGCAGCAGCGCGACGTCGTCAAATCTTCGCGGCATCAGGATTTTGAGCGCATCGAGATAGGACCGGCCGACAAGGCCCCTTGCTTCGCGCACCAGGAAAAGTGCCGGATGCGACGGCTCACGGGAGGCAAAATAGTCTTCCACGGCGTCAAGGATGAGCTTGGCTTGTGCTGCATTGCGAATGTCGACCTTGGCGGCCGCACCTGGACTTGCCGTCGCGGCTTCCGCGCCGGTCTCTTCCGGCGATCCTTGTGCCGACTCGTCCGGCGCGATCCTCCCCAGACGCGTGTTGAGCTCGGTGCTCATGGTCCTCAAGAGGGCGGAAAGCTCTTCGTAGTCCGGCGGCGCCGCCTTGGCGCCGCCTTCCTTCAGTTTCTCCGTGCAGATGGCGGCAATTGCGCTCAATTCGTCCGGAAGGTCGGTCAGGTCCTTCAGGATCTCGTCGATGGTGTCCTGCTCCAGTTCGCCCGAAGTCAGTGCAGCCTCGATCGCTCCGAGCGAAATCGTGTGCTCGTCGGGACGCGGCGTCACTTCGCCCGCGGCGATCTGGATTGCGCGATAACTGATCGGGCCGCTGCGGCGTGTCTTCAACAGTGGTGCAGCCTCGAGAGGCAGTCTCACTGTCGGTCTGTTGTTCAGCGCTTCGAGAGCGCCCATGCGCTCCAGATGGCCGAAATCCGCATCGCTCGGGTGAACTTCCGGCCAGTGATTCTCCAGCAGCCTGCGGATGATGCGCACCGCATTGGCAAAGGTGTGCAATTGGCCTGCGAGCAAACCGAACTGGGCTATCATTACCAGCAGACGCAGGTCCCGAGATTGTTTCAGGAACCCGTCCATCTGCTTGAAAAGGTCGGTGAAATCGATTTCCGAACGGTCGAATTCGCCGAACCGTTCCGGCAGCAATTCCTCGCAGGAATCGAGCAGTGCGGCAAAGGCGGGTTCAGTGTCGTAAAGGTCCGGTCCGCAACCGATGCCGGGTCCGACTTCGCTGCCATAGGTTTCCGGATCGAAATTCATACTTCTACCCCACCCCAATTCCGTCCCGGTTTCAGGCCCCGGTCAGGCCATGGCAATAAACGTGTTTCCGGCCGGTTCTGCAGCCGGCCGGAAAAAATATCTGTCCCAATTATTCGTCGAACACCAGCTTGCTTTCCACGCGCCGGTTCGCGGGATCGTTGGCGTCGGCGACTTTCGGCCGCGATTCGCCATAGGCAACGGTTTTCAGCCGGTCCCGTTCGACGCCGAGGTTGACAAGGAATTGCGTCACAGCCTGCGCCCGGTCTTCGGACAGGCGCTGATTGTAGCTTTCCGAACCGACGCCGTCGGTGTGACCTTCAATCACGAAGGTCGCACTGGCGAGTTCGGGGTCGCTGATTCCCTTGGCAAATTCGCGCAGGTTTGCCTGAGCCGCAGGGCTGAGGCGGGCAGAGGCGTATTCGAAGGAAACCAGGAGGTTGAACCCGACATCGATTGCCTTGGTTTCCGGATCGACGACGAGCGTTTCTTGTGTCGTGCCGTCATTGGCCGCAGCATCGCCATTGCCGCCTTCCTGAGATACCGCCACTTGGCCGCCTTCGTCGGCACTGGCCGACGGGTTGCACTCGTCGCGGGTACCGATGCAAAGCGCGCGGGTGCCACCGGCCGGTTTCAGGGACCGGGTCTTGAGCTGTTTGAAGTGCTTGCTGACTTCGTCGGCGGAATAGGTCGCATCCTGTGCGATTGCCGTTGAGACCCAAGCGGGTGCAGCAACCATGGCAAAGGCAACCGAGCCCGCCAGCATTGCGCGATGAAGTTTGGCCCGAGCGGTCGTCGACCGGTCAGAATGGGAAAGTTTGGGGGTCACGATTTCTATCCTCCCTGTGGAGTGTTCGAATGCGTAGCCGGAACTGGCTTCAAAATGCATCGTGCCATATCGTTTGGAATATTAGTGTGGCGAAAGTCACTAAAGTGCGATTTGATGCCAGTATGTCCTTTTGTCAAAAAGAAGCAAGAGGAGAGGGGCGGACAGGCGCTGCTGAAACTGTGCACAGGATGCGAGCGTTTTATGCATTTCCGGGGCGCAGTTCGGTAAGGTGGCGAACGGCCTTCGTCGCAAAAAGGCGTGGGTTCCAAAGTATTTGCAACAACTGTGTTCTTGAGCACATTATTTTTGACGGAAACGCCATAAGTTCTGGTTCCAGGTAGCCGCTTGGTTGCCGGCCCCCTTAACGGCAGTATTTCCGAGGAGAGCTTTCGTGGCCGTAGGACAACTCAGACAAGCGAAGCGGATGGCCGAGCTGACATCGGTCTTTGGCAAGGATGAGCTTTCCGTTGTCACCATCGAGTGCGAGGAAGGCCTCAGCGAGGACTTCGAGGTCCGGCTCGAAGTCGTCAGCCAGAAAGAAGACCTGAATTTCGACCAGGCCATCGCGACCCACATGACGGTCAAGGTCGTCACGAACAACGGCGATACGCGCTATTTTGACGGTCTGCTGACAGATGCCAAATGGCTCGGTTACCGCGACGCCTATTACATCTATCGTCTGACTTTGAGGCCCTGGTTCTGGCTCCTGACGAAGAATGCCAATTGCCGCATTTTCAAGGACAAATCGGCGCCCGATATCATTTCGGAAGTGCTTGGCGAGCATGACTTTGCCGATCATCGCAAGAAACTGACGGAAAGCTACGATCCGATTCATTATTGCGTTCAGTATCGGGAGTCGGACTACGAATTCTGCTGTCGGTTGATGGAGGAATTCGGCATTTCGTATTTCTTCGAACATGACGACGGCAAACACACGATGATCCTCGCGGATGCCAAGTCGTCCTTCAGTCCGATCCAGGGAGATTCCTCCATCCCCTACATTGCGCTCGGTGGCGACAGCCAGCGCGACGAGGAGCACCTCTATCACTGGATTCCGACCCGCCAGTTCAAAACCGGCAAGTTCGCGGTCAACGACTACGACTTTGAAAAACCCAGCGCGTCCCTGGAAGCTGATCGCGATGCCGGTTCCGCCTACCGCGCGGGTTCCCTGGAGCGCTACGATTATCCGGGACGCTACACGGAAAAGGACAAGGGGTCGACTTTCAGCAAGATCCGCCTGCAGGCCGAGCAGGCCGCAGACAAGCGCATCGAAACGGCAGGCGAGGTGCCGCGCTTTTTTGCGGGCGGGCTCTTCACACTGAAGGATCACCCGCACGGACCGCAGAACAAGGAATATCTTATTGTTCGCGCCAGCCACCAGATCATCACCGAGCAGTACCGGACCGGTGGTGGCGGCGGAGCGCAGGGCGAAGCCTATACTGGTACCTATGACGTTCTGGCCTCCGATATTCCATTCCGGGCACCGGCGGTCACCCGCAAGCCACGAATTGCAGGCGCCCAGACCGCAAAAGTCGTGGGGCAAGGTGAAATCGATGTGGACGAATACGGCCAGATCATGGTCGAGTTTCACTGGGACCGCGACAAGACCCAGTCCCGGCGGGTGCGCGTGGCACAGGTGTGGTCCGGCGCCAATTGGGGCGGCATCTATATTCCGCGTGTCGGCCAGGAGGTGATCGTGCAATTCCTGGAAGGAGATCCGGATCAGCCGATTATCGTCGGAACGGTCTATAATGCGGAGAATATGCCGCCCTACAGCCTGCCCGCAGAAAAGAACAAGGCCGGCATCAAGACCAACTCGACAGTTGGCGGCGGCGGTTACAATGAGCTGGTCTTCGACGATTCCGTCGGTCAGGAGCTGATCGGCGTCCATGCCCAGAAGGACATGGAGACTGTCATCGAGAACAATGAAACGCTCCATGTCATGAATTGCCGCGAGACGCAGATCGATGTCGATCGCACGGAAACGGTCGGCAATAACACGACAGAAGACATCGGCATGAAGTGGAAGGTGACCGCCGGCACCAAGATCGAGTTCATCTGCGGAGCCAGCAAGATCACGATGACGCCAGCGTCAATCAAGATCGAGTCGGTCGCGATCGACATCAAAGCGACTGCAGCGCTGAACGCCAAAGGCACGCTGACCACTGTCAAGGGCGATGCGATGCTGACCCTGAAGGGCGGCCTCGTCATGATCAATTGATGCTTCGGTCCCGGCAATGCAACAATAAAGAGAAAACGGAGTAGAGCAGATGGGATCACGTATCCGCTTTACAAAAGCCAGACAGGTGTTCGAAACTTATCCAGAACTGTCGGAGACGGTAAACGAGCCGAAGACCGACGTCGCGCCGGACGCCTATGCGCTGGAGCTACAGGATGGCGATGCACCCTTGACGGCTTTGACTTACTTCGCCCATGTGCTGCCGAAACGGGAATCCGTATGGTGGGGCATGAACTGCGTGGCAGGACTCGATGGCGGCAAGACCGAAAACGACCGCCGGGTGTTGCAGCTCAGCGAGACTTGGGTCCGTGAGGGCGACGAGGAAGCACGTACGGCCGTTCATGCCGCAGCCGAAGCGGCAAGGGCCGACAGCGCATCGGTCTGGATCGGTTTTGCAGCCGGATGGTCCGGCGGGTCGCTGTCCCCGAATCCGGACCACCGGGTGGAAATGCCGGACGACCTGACCGCCAAGGCAGTGAACGCCGCCGTGCTTATCGCGCTCGGGAAGGTCGAGCCGGCAAGGAGACAGGAAGCCCTGAAGGCGTGCCTGGCCGCCGGATTGTCCTTCGCCGGAGGCGGAGCAATGCCTGTGGTCACTGTCGCCAGCCCGGCGCCGGCCCTGTCCTGACGCTGAAGGAGGACCGCAAGGGATGCGCATTACGCTCCAGATTGAGAATGTCGACCGGTTGGAGAACGGCGGACAGCTGTATTTCAGTTGCTCCGATCGCGGCTTCGACATTGGCCGGCACGAGCATCTGGACTGGAGCCTGCCGGACCCGAACCGGGTCATCTCCGGCAAACATTGCGAAGTGCGCTTCGAGGGCGGACAGTTCGTTCTCTATGACTGTTCGACGAATGGCACGTTTCTGAACGGCAGTCCGACACGGATGGACAAGGCGCATGCGCTGCGCGCCGGCGACAAGGTAATGATCGGCGATTACATCATCGCCGTCTCACTGGAAGGCGCGCCTGCAGGCGTCGGCGCGGGGTCGCCCGCCGCCGCACAGCACCAGCCCTGGGATGCACCGCAGTCTGCATTCGGCGCCGGCGGACCTGCCTGGCCGGCCGCAACCGCGCCGTCACCTGCCGCCCAGCCGTCCTATCCGCTCGACAATTCACCCGCAGGCCCCTGGGCCGCCGGTCAGGGCATGGAAGGCCGTCACGCGCCGCCTTCAGGGGATCCGGGGATCGGCACCCCGGCGGATGATGTCTGGAGCCAGCAGGGTCACGGCTGGGGGACGGCCGACCCGTCGCTTTACGATCCGCGGGCCCAGTATGCCGAGCGCGAAGCCGCGCGGCCCGCGCAGGCAGACCCGCTCGATCATCTGGCGGACCAGCCATTCCTGCAAAAGCCTGTGATGGGACATCCCAGCCAGGGTTTCGACGTGGGCGGGTCCGAAACGGGATCACCCTTTCCGCAGACTTCCAGCGCCGGCGCGACAACCGGCGGGGCACCGACAAACGAACCTCTTTTTCAGATGCCGGACCTGTCGTCCGCTGAAGAGACAGGCGGCAGTGCCGGGTCCCCTCCCGTCCTCAAGGCCGATCCTGCGTCCCCCTTACCCGGCGATCATGTCTGGGGTACACCGGAAGGAGACGCCGCCCCGGCCACCGCGAATCAGGAACCGACGCCACTCCCTGAAATGCCGACACTTGCCGCCGAACCGGAACCGGTTTCCGCGAGCAACGCTCCGTCTGCAGGAACCGGAGACCTCGTCGCTGCGACTCCTGTTGCCGAGCCAGGCGCATCCGTGCAACCGATGCCCGCAGCCGGGAGTATCGATTTCATCAAGGCGTTCGCGGAAGGCGCGGGCATTCCCGCGAGTGCTCTTGCGGAGAGTGATCCGGAGGCGTTCGCCCGGGAAGTCGGTGCGATCCTCCAGGGCATTACCGGAGACCTTATGGGCCTGTTGCAGGCGCGCAGTCAGGTCAAGGCGATGACGCGCAACGCCAACCGCACCTTGATCATGCGCAGCGGCAACAATGCGCTGAAATTCTCTCCGACGCCGCAAATGGCTTTGCAGACCATGTTGGCGCCGGGGGCAGAGGAAAACGGATATCTGCCGCTGCCCCAAGCCATGCGGGAAGCCTTCAAGGACATCCAGAAACACCATGTGTGGACCTATGCAGCGATGCAGAAGGCCGCCGCGCGGTTCGAAGAGAAGCTCTCGCCGAAAGCCATCGAAGATGAGGGGCAGGTCGGCAAGAGCACATTCGGCAATCACAAGGCCAAACTCTGGGACCGGCTGCAGGAACGCTGGTCGTCCCTGTCCGGGGCCTATGACGATGGCGTCGTCGGTCTCTTCACGCAGTATTTTACCGAAGGTTATGAGGAATTGACCGGTGAGGATCCGGATCAGAACACCGGCCGCATCAATTAAAGTCTTTTTGAAGTTCGAAGGGCGCGCAAGCGCCGCAGTGTTACGGGAGCAGTGCCTTAATGTCGTGGTATAGCAAGGTAGCATGGACCGAGGGCCTGTTTTTGCGCCCCCACCATCTTCAGCAGAGCGATCGCTACGCAGAGCATCTGCTGGACGAGCGGGTCCGCTTTGCCTCTCCCTATCCCTGGGGATTTTCCGAACTGGAGATCGATCAGGACGTCGGACAGCAATGCCGCTTCGCCCTGCGCTACGGCCGGGGCATCTTTGCCGACGGTACCGTCTTCAATTTCCCGGCCGACGGAACGCCGCCGCCGGCCATCGACGTGCCGGAAGATTCGGCGGGGCAGATTGTCTGGCTCGGAATTCCCGAAACGACGGTCAATGCGGTCGAAGTCGCCAATGGCCGCGACGATTCGGCGACGCGCTATCTGCAGGGCCGCGAGACCATCATCGATTCCACCTCGGCAATTCGTCAGGAGGAAGAGATCGACGTCGCGCACCCGCGGCTGATGTATTCGATCCGCGCCACCCCCCATCCGGGGCAGGTGTGCCTCCCGGTCGCAAGGATCAAGGAAATCAAGGACCGCATCGTCATCACCGACGGCACCTTTGCGCCGCCCGTGCTTGCCTGTCATGTCCACGCGGTTGTATCGGGATGGATCGATTCGGTCATCGGCTGGGTGGAGCGCAAGCTGAGCGAACTTGCGCGCTATGCCGCCGACACGTCCGCCGGCGGCGGCCTGCAGAATTTCGACTATCTGACGCTGCAGATGCTCAACAGGACCTATCCGTTGCTGATGCACCTGCGCAAATCCGCCTATGTGCATCCAGAACGGCTCTATTCCGAATTTGTACAGCTCGCCGGCGAACTGGCAACCTTTGCCACCGAGGAACGCCGCGCCCGCAATTATCCGGTCTATGACCACGACAAGCTGCATGAAGTCTTCAAACCGGTCATGGCCGACATTCAGGCCTTCCTGTCGGCCGGCTACGACCGGCGTGCGATCCGTCTGCCGCTCGAACAGCTTGCGCCCAATGCCTTCAAGTCGACGATTGTCGACCGGAACCTCTTTTCGCAGGCCACCTTCATCATCGAGGTGGCAGCCCGCAGACCACTCACCGAGATCCAGAACGAATTTCCGCGACTGTTCAAGGTCGGTCCCTTCGGCCAGATGCGGCCGATCGTCTATTCCAACCTGCCGGGCATCCCGCTGATTCACATGCCGGTGCCGCCGGCGCAGATCCGTGCCCTGACGGACCGGGTCTATTTCCGGCTGGACAAGACCACACCGCTCTGGCGCGAATTCAGTCAGGACTCGGCGATCGGGTTGCAGTTTTCCGGCAACTGGCCGGACTTGCAGCTTGAATTCTATGCCGTCCGGGAGGGCCGATGATGTCGGATAATGACGACCCCTTCGGCGTGTCGAAGCGAAAGGGCAAGACGATCGTCATGCCCAATCCGGGCGGCCGCTGGAGCGAGGATCAGTCCCAGGCAACACCGCCGCCTGCGCAGCAGCCCGGACCGCCTCCGCAGCAAGCGGGTCCTGCGCAGGCTGCGCCGCCACCGCCGCCGCGGCCAGCGGGCGGCGATCCGTGGCAGGGAGCGCCGGGAAGCGGGCGCGATCCCTATGCGCCGACACCGGCGGGCTACGCATACGGCCAGCAGCAGGCACCGGATATTCGCACACCACCCGGAGGCTACGGTCAATCGCCGCAGGGCGGTCCACCGCCAAGCCAGATTCCCGGCCAATTTCCGGGCCAGACCCCGGCAGCCGGACCTGTGCCAGGGCAGGGCGCGGGTCAACTGGCGCATGCTCCGGACATCAACCGGATCCGCGTTGCCAACCGCAATCCGATTTCCCGCGCCGCCGCGCCCCTGCTGCTGCTGCTGGGCCGCCTGCACCTGACGATGACGGATGCTCAGTTCGACCAACTGATGCGCGATGTCTATAACGCCATCAAGTCGTTTGAGAAGGATCTGCGCAACGCCGGGATCACCGACGACCAGATCCGTTCCGCCGCCTATGCGCTCTGCGCCACTTCGGACGATATCGTCCAGAACTTGCCTTCGGCCGGGCGGCATCAATGGACGCAGTATTCCATGCTAACGCAGTTCTTCGGCCAGGCCGTAGGCGGGGTGGAATTCTTCCAGCTGCTGGAACAGGCAAAACAGGATCCCGGCCGGAACTATGGCGTGCTGGAAGTGATGCATGCGTGCCTGTCGCTGGGATTCTACGGCAAGTACCGGGCGATCCAGGGTGGCCAGCAGGGTCTTGAACGCGAACGGCGGGACCTTCACGAGATCCTGCGACGTGTTCGGCCCCGACCGGGAGACGATCTGTCGCCGCATTGGCGGGGGCTGGAACTCTTGCAGAAACGGACCGGGTTCTCTGTTCCGATCTGGTCGGTCGCAGCTGTCGCCGGCGCGCTTCTCCTGGGCGGCTACGTAACCTTGATGCTGCTGTTGGCAAGCGGCGGCGAGGTGGTTGCCGGACGGGCGGCCGCGCTTTATCCGACCGGCCCCATCGAGCTTGCGCGCGAAGGTTACCAGCCGAAACCGCCTCCGGCGCCGCCACCTGCGGAGGATGCGACGCTCGACACTGTGTCCGCACAACTCTCCGGACTTGACGGCCTTGAGATCCAGCAGGCCGGCCCGGCGATCATGCTGCGCATGCGGGCGCAATTCGATGTCGCGGCCGCGACGCTCCAACCGGAGTTCAAGTTGCTTGTGGAGCAGGTCGCGCAGGCCCTGACCAATGTCGATGGGGAGATACTCGTCGTCGGCCATACCGACAGTGATCCGATCAGAAACAACCCGCGTTTTCCGACAAACTGGCACCTGTCGGTCGAACGCGCCAAATCGGTGGCGGAAGTGATGCAGACGATCCTGCAGAAACCGGGTCGCGTCCAGGTGGAGGGGCGCGGAGCGGAAGAGCCGATCGCGCCCAACACTTCGCGGGACGGCAAGGCCCTGAACAGGCGGGTCGAGGTCTTCCTGAAGCCGCCCGCCAAGGGGCTGGTGATCAACAACTGATGTCCGGGGCAACCGCAGAATAAGGCTGTATCGATGAAATTCTGGCTCGGAATAACGGCGATCGTCATCGGCATTCTTGCATTGATCGCGCTGATCTGGTTTGGCGGACCGTTTCTCGCCATTGCGGGCGTACGCCCGTTCGAACCGCTCGGGGTGCGCCTTCTGCTGGCCGCGCTGATCCTGCTGACCATCGGCGGCTGGACCGCTTACCGGATCTACAGGCGCATAGCCGCGAACCGTGCGCTGGAGAGGGAAATTCTGCAGCCGAAGGCAAGCGACGAAGACCTGCAGATTCTGTCGGAACGCATGAAGGACGCGCTCAAGACGCTGAAAACTTCCAGCGGCAATGCGCGCACCTATCTCTACGATCTGCCCTGGTACCTGATGATCGGCCCGCCGGGCGCAGGCAAGACGACGGCGCTGATGCATTCCGGGTTGAAATTCGCAGGTTCAAGAGCCAAGGGCGAGGCCCAGAAGCTGGAAGGGCTTGGCGGTACACGCTATTGCGACTGGTGGTTTGCAGAAACGGCGGTGCTGATCGATACGGCTGGCCGATATACGACGCAGGATTCGGACGCCGAACACGACCGCGAGGCCTGGCTCGGGTTTCTGAATATTCTGCGCCGGGCGCGTCCCCGCCAGCCGATCAACGGCGTCATGGTGTCGATCAGCCTGGAAGACCTGATGACGCTGCCCGAGGCGGAACTGAAACAGCATTCCGATGCGATCCGCACCCGTCTCATCGAGCTTTACAAGACCCTTAAGATCGATTTCCCGGTCTACGTGATCTTCACCAAGGCCGATACGATCGCCGGTTTCATGGAATTCTTCGGCTCCTATCCGGAGACACGGCGCAACCTTGTCTGGGGTGCAACCTTCCAGACGCGTGAGAAGACCAAGAACATGGTCGCCGAAGCGCCGGCCGAGTTCGATCTTCTGATCGAACGGCTCAACGAGGAGATGGCAGACCGGCTGCAGGAGGAGCCCGATCCGCGTGCGCGGCTGATGCTCTATGGCTTTCCGACGCAGGTTGCGGCGTTGAAGGATCGGCTGACCGGCTTCCTCAATGCAATCTTCGAACCGAGCCGCTACTATCCGAACGCGGTGCTGCGCGGTTTTTACTTTACGTCCGGAACCCAGACCGGCACGGCCATCGACCGTGTGATCGGATCCATGAGCCAGGCCTTCGGCACCGCCTATCAGGCAGCCGCACTGTCCGGGCAGGGCAAAAGCTACTTCCTGCGCGATCTTCTGACGAAGGTGATCATCGCCGAAGCCGGCTGGGTGTCGCATAACCTGCAGGCGGTTCGCATTGCCACCGCCACACGCATCGCAGCCTACGCGGCGATTATCCTCGTGACCCTTGGCCTCGGCAGCCTTTGGGGCATCAGTTACATGAACAACCGGGCGCTGATCGACGAGACCGCTGCGGCCGTCGACAGGGTACGCGCCAACGGCGAGTCGGTACTGGCCGACCGGATCGTTCGTGACGACAGTCTGCTGGAGACGGCCTATATCCTGCACATGTTGCGCGAGCTTCCGGCCGGTTACGACAGCCGCAACGATCCGACACCGATCATGGAACAGTTCGGTCTCAGCCAGCGGGAACGGCTTGAGGCGGCCGGCATCACGTCCTACCGGAGTGGCCTGGAACGGCTCTTGCGGCCGCGTTTGATCCTCAGGATCGAGGAACAGATGACCGATGTCCTCGACAACCGCACGGGCCCGGGCGGCCAGGACATCGACAAGCTGTACAACCTTGCCAAGCTCTACCGCATGGTGGCAGGCGACGCACCGGAGATCGACAAGGAGCAGATCAAGAACTCCTTCCGCGCCGACTTCCTGCTGGGTTTTCCAGGGCCACAGAACGAGGATCTGCGCAACGAGCTGAACACCCATGTCGCGGCGATGCTCGATCTCGACTTCGGAGGAAACGTCCTGACGAGCCAGCTCGACGGTGTGCTTGTCGCCGAGGTCCAGCGCGAGCTGGCCCGCGTCAGCCTTGCCGAACGCGGCTATGCCTTGCTGAAGTCGCGGGCAAACGGCCTTGCCAGCGAGGACTGGATCGCCGAGCAGCGTGGCGGTCCGGACATGGAAACCGTCTTTGAAACCCGGAACGGCGACACGCTCGACACTGTCGTGGTCGACAAGTTCTTCACCTATCCCGGCTTTCACCTGTCGGTTCTGCCGAACCTTGCGGGTATCCGCGAGGAACTGGAACGGGACAAGTGGGTCTTTGGCGATGTCGGCAAGTCCGATGCCTTTGAAGGACAGTACCAGTCCTTGCCCGGCGAGATCCTGGGTCTTTATACCCAGGATTTCATTGAGGCCTGGGACCAGGCGCTCGGCAATCTCGAATTCAAGTCGATGCGCGACGACAAGCCGCTCTATACGACCCTTCAGGCGGTGTCGGCTCCGACCTCACCGGTTGTCCAGTTGCTGGAAAGCATCCGCCGGGAAACCCTGCTGACAGAGGATATTTCCGCCGAGGGGATTGCCGGCAATCTGTCCGGCGGCAACGCAGCCGATGCGGGTTCCGAAGCGGCCCAGAAGGTATTTCAGCGTTATGTCCTGGATTCATCCGGCGGGCTTCAGCGGATCGGCCTGGAAGCCGGGCTGAAGGCACTGGCACCCGGCGGGATTTCCAATGCCCTGGGCGGCGCTGCCGGCGGAGGCGGTTCGGGAATCATTCCGGGCAAGGCCATCGAGGATCACTTCCGGCCCTATCATGTGCTGGTCGAAGGCGAAAACAGCCGCAAGATCGATGCGCTCTTGCTGAACTTCAAGAACATTCTCGACAATCTGCTGATCGTGGCCAACAACCCGCTGCAAAGCGAAACGGCCAATGCCAACGTTCAGATCCAGGCGTCGCTTCTTCGAAGCAATGCCACACGCTTTCCGACGCCTTTCGACAAGCTGATTCTGCAGGCGGCCAAGGAATTCGATGAGGAATTCAAGGAAACCTCCATCACGCAGCTCAACGAAAAGCTGAAGACGCAGGTGGTCGACGAGTGCAGGCGCATCGTCGGGCGCAACTTTCCGTTCGAAAACGGGCGCTCCGAAGTGCCGATGACCGAGTTTGCCAAGCTGTTTTCGCCGGCCGGGATCATGCAGAGCTTCTTTGACGAGAACCTCAAGCCCCTGGTCGATACCAGCACGCGGCCGTGGTCCTGGAAACCGGAAGTGTCGCAGGCGGACCGTCTTTCCAATGCGACCCTGCGACAGTTCGAAAGGGCCGACCAGATCAAGGAGGCTTTCTTCCCGACGGGGAATGCCTTCCCGTCCGTCGGACTGCAGGTGGTGCCGCGCGCGCTCTCGCAGGAGGCGACCGCCGCGAGCCTCGAGGTCAACGGCAATCTGGTGCAGGTGACCCGCGGGCCGGGTTTCAACGCGGACATCGAGCCGCTGCCGGCCAATTTCGACTGGCCCAGCAACACGGCAACGCCGCGGGTTGTTCTGGTAATCCAGCCCGATGTCCCGGGCTACCGCTCCAACCGGGAGATCCATGGCGACTGGGCATTCTACCGCTTCGTGCGCGACAACAGGGTCAGTTCCGGACAGAACAAGTTCGTGGTGCGCGAGACGCTCGGCGGACGCCAGGTTGCCTTCACCGTAACGCTGCGAACCAGCCCGAACCCCTTCTTCCTGTCTGCCGTGGGGGATTTCAGCTGCCCGACGAGCTTCTGAAATGGGCAGCGGCTATTTTGGCAAACTGCCGGCACGGGCCGATTTTGTGATCGGTGGGTGTCCGGCAGGGTTTCTCAAATTGTGGGAGCCCTTCCTGATGAAAGGGCTCTCCCAGTCGAGGCTCGATCTGAACGATGCCTGGGAGGAGGCATACATGACCATGCCGGTGTGGCGTTTCCGGCTTACGCCCGAGGGCGCCGACGGCAGTCTCAAGGACGCCGTTGCGGGAGCGCTGATGCCGAGCGTGGACAGGGTCGGCCGGGCTTTTCCGCTGACCCTGGTTGCCGGGTTTGCACCGAACAAGGGTGAGGCGGAGGCGGAAGTCGGCTGGTATGATAAGGCGGAGAACCTCCTGCGCGGAATGCTCAGCGAGGAGGCGGACTTCGGCGCCTTTCAACAGGCGGTGGATCGACTGGAAGATCCGAGAGCAATCGTCGGTGCGGCGTCTGTCGACGAAACGGCGGAATTTGAGGAACTTCCCGGAGGAGAGGAAGCGCTTCATGCCTGGTTCTGGTGCCGGGCGGGAGAAAGACAATTCGCCTTTTTCAGCCGAGGGCTTCCAGAGGCAGGCGCCTTTCGGTGGCTTATCCTGCCAGAGGTCTTCGGCACGTCGGGCATGGAAGACAATGCGGCAGGGAATACTCATGGGCGATCTCATCCGGAGGATCACCGAACATGATCGGACTACAGACTCAGGCCTTGCGTGGTTTTGCCGTCGGACTTACGCATGTCGGCAATGTCCGTGAGCACAACGAGGACACGTTTCTTGTCGATGAAGGCAAAGGTGTCTTTGCGGTCATGGACGGCGCGGGCGGCCATCGCAACGGGGCGATGGCCTCAGGCATCGTGCGAGAGGCGCTTTCAAGCATTTCCTTGCCCCGAAGCGCTGAAGACCTGCTGGAGCAGTTCGAAAGCCGGCTTATCATTGCCAAGGACCGGATCGAGCGTGCCGCAAACGGTGCCGACGGAGCGCAGATGGGCACAACCATTGCCGCACTCCTGACGTTCGGTTCAAATTTCGCCTGTCTCTGGGCGGGCGACAGCAGGGTCTACCGCATGCGCAACGGCCGACTGGAACAGTTGACCACCGACCATACCGAAGCGCAGGAACTGGTCGACCAGAATGTTCTGACAAAGGAAGAAGCAAAGAACTTCGCCCGGCGCCATGTCATCACCCGCGCGATCGGCTCCGGACTGGATCTGGAACTGGAGCTTGTCTCCGGCAATTTGCGTCAGGGCGACAGGTTCCTGCTCTGCTCGGACGGCTTGACGGGCCATCTCGATGACAGTGTGATCGGTACATTGCTGATGACAAGTGCGCCGCGAACGAGCGCGCAGAGTTTGATCAACGGTGCCCTCGGGGAGGGCGGTTCGGATAATGTGACCGTAGTGATCGTCGACATAGACGGCAATTCCGCGGCAACTGGAGTACGCTATTGATGCAGCCCGGGAACAATCTTCTTCCCCGCGGAACACGCCTCAACAATCTCTACGAGATCGAGGAGCACATTGCCGACGGTGGCATCGGCACCGTCTACCGCGCCCGGGACGTCGAAAGTGGTGACCCGGTTGCCATCAAGGTTCTGCTCGCGTCCTATTCCCGCGATCCGATGATCCTCGATCTGTTCAAGCGGGAAGCGAAGATCCTGCGCAAGTTGAAGCACGATGCGCTGACTCAATATTATGTCTTCGCCAAGGAGCCAACTCTCGGTATTTATTATCTGGCGATGGATTTCGTAAGCGGCCCATCGCTGAGCACGCGGCTTGAATCCGGCCCGTTGGAACCGGAAGCCGTTTACCGGCTGCTGAAGAGAGTGGCCGAGGCACTGCAGGCGGTGCATGACCGCGAGGTGATCCACCGGGATCTGTCGCCGGACAACATCATCCTTCAAAACGGCGACGTCGGTCAGGCCAAGATCATCGATTTCGGTATCTCGCGGGCAAATACGGGCGGGCCAACCATTATCGGCGACGGATTTGCCGGAAAAGTGAATTACGTCTCGCCGGAACAGGTCGGTATTTTCGACGCCAAGGTGACTGCCCGCAGCGATATCTATTCCCTGGGCCTGGTGATTGCCGAGGCGCTCACCGGCAAACAGATCGACATGGGCGGAACCCAGGTCCAGATCGTCGAGAAACGTCGCCGCACGCCGCCGCTCGAAGGGATAGACAACCGTTTCCGTCCGTTGTTGGAAGCAATGCTTCAGCCGGATCCGGCCAACCGGCCAGCTTCCATGCGGGAAATCGCCGAATGGACACTGGGTGCGCCTCTGGCCAGGCAGGCGCAGGACCGGACGATTATCCGGCCCTCCGGTCCTCCACCCGAACAATCGGCTCTGGACGAGCCATCCCAACCGGCCAATTGGGGCAAGCGCGTTCTGGTGGCCCTGTCGCTTCTCGGCTTTGTCGGGCTTGGGGCCGGCGGTGTCTATTTCATCGTCGGACAGTCATCTCCTCAGTTGGACAGCAAACCGGTGCTCGTTGCCCCGCCACGAGACAATGCGCCAGAGGTGCCGGTCCAGCCAACGAATGTGACGCCGGATGATCCTGTCACGCCTCCTGTCGAAAACACTGTGCCTGAGATAGAGACGCCTCCCTTGGAGACGACCGAAAAAGAACCGGAAAACGGGCCGGAGAACGAACAGGAAATCGAGCAGGGAAATATAACTCAGCCTCCGGCCATCACGCCCCCCGAAAGCCCTCCTGAGGATGTCAAACCCGAGGACAGGATCCGCAATTTCGTAGGCAGCTATCAGGCCGGCGAATGCATGTATCTGCAACCGATCGAGATTGCCAGCAACTCCGCCGTGATCGAAGGCTTCGCCTCCAGAACGCCGCCCTTCATCAGCTTTGACAGCGACTTCACCCAGTCCCAGGGCTTCGAGGCAAAGATCCAGGTCAATCTGATCAGCGATGCTCAATGCCCGGCCGTCGCATTCCTCAGGGGCACGCCCCAGGGCAGCGCAAAGACGGAACTTCGGCTGGACATGCAGCGGACGGTTGTTCCGAACGGCAGCACCATGGCTGGTCGGATCTCCGGATATGACCGTGCGACCGGCGGATTGGGACTGATCTTCGTCAACAGCAAGGGCGAGGTGATCAATCTCACGCCTTACCTGCAGTCCGACGATGGCGGCGCTGGATTCGTGGTTCCGCTTTCTTTGAAGACGCCGTCCGAGGAGACGACGCTCATCATCGCAATGGTCGGTCCGGACATCGCCTCGAGCCTGTCCAGGCGAGGCGAGAAACAGGCAGATGAATTCTTCGAGAAGCTGATGCAGGACGTCCCGGTCTTGCGGGCCACGGCGACCACGGTCAAAGTGGTGCCGTAAGCCGACTGTTCGGCTTGCCGCGGCGCGGTGCGGATAGAGCCATGAAACGCTATACGAAGCCCATCCATCTGCAGGAACTCAAGCCGCACAGGCGGGCCGACAGTTCGCTTGCCCTGATCAACGTCGTGTTTTTGCTGCTGCTGTTTCTTCTGGTCTCCGGCACCTTGCGGCCACCCTTGCCGGAAGGTTTCGACTGGGCCGAGACGGTTCAGGATTCGGGCAGCGGCAATCTTCAGGGCAGCCTGGTTCTGGACCGGGACGGGGCGGTGTGGTTTGAGGGTGAACGGCTCGACACTGCCGCGCTGCTTGCTTTTCTCGAGACGGCGGCAGAGACAGGTCCGCGCCTGGCGGTGCAGGTGGACAAGCGTGCAAGAATGGAGGCGGTCTCCGCGCTCGCTGCCCGGTTGAAGGCCAGCGGGATACGGCAGGTTACGCTTATGACCGTCGAGGCCGGCGGCTCATGAGTGTTGCGGCTTACGGTCAGGACCGGCAATGGGAAATTCCGGCGTTTGTCTGGCCCACCGTTTTGGGTCTCTCCGTCGGTCTTCATCTTGCCGTGCTGCTCCTCGGTCTGCCGTCGCAGCCCTGGCAGCCTGATGAACCACCCATACCACCGGAAACGGAACTGATCATCGAGAGCGGCGGTCTGCCGTTTGAAAATCTGCTGGCAGTGGAGGCGGAGCCCGCGACGGAAATGGTGCCCGAGGTGGCGCCCGAAGTGGCACCCATCGTCTCGCCCGTCGATCCGGTTTCACCACATTCGGCACCACCTGAGGCGACTGTCGTGGAGCCGGTCGCCGAACCTCCCTTGCAGCCTGTCGAAAACTCCGAATTCCTCCCCGACAGCGCATCGGTAGTGACGCCTGACGAAGTTGCGCCCAGCTTGCCGGATGCGGTCGAGGCCGTCGAGGTTGACGAGGTGGAGGTAGTGCCTTTGGCTTCGGCTTTGCCGTCAGCCAATGTCCCAGCGACCGCAGGTTCGGCTCCCGCCGATCCCGGTGCAATCGAACCAGTTCAGCCGGCGCAGCAATCGTCCATCGAAGAGGTGGTTCCCGTCATTTCCGTGGCACCGGTCGAGGAAACTGTTGTCGCCAGTGTTCCTTCGGAACCGGTCATATCAGCCAACCCGGAGCCAGTGGTCGCACCGGCTGTGAACGACGCGGCGCTTGCGGACGTTCCGGCTCCGGAGGAAGTGCCGGCAACTGAACCGGTTGTCACAACGGCCTCACCGGAGGCTATCCACTCCACCGAGCCGCAGATTGTCGAGGTGGCGCCAGCCACTGCCCTTCAGCCGACGGAACCGATCACGGCCGGGGAGACGGCAATCACTCCGGTCGCACCTGTCGCCCCTGCAGAAACGGATCTACCGCCTGCAAGTCCGCAGAATGTGACCCCGTCCGAGACGTTGCAGATACAGCCGGCCGATGTGATTACGCCGACGCAGAGCGAAGCAGTTGCACCTGTGGCGACGGCTGATCTTCCGTCAGTTGTACCGACCGAGCAACAGATTGCAGCCGTTCAGCCTTCGGAAACCGCACTTGAGGAAATCGCACCGAGCGCCCCTGAGGCATCCGCCGTTCCGGCAACGCCGCCTTCGGAACCGGCGGAAAATGTTCCGCCGGTCGATGTCGCCTCGATCGACCCCCTGGCCAGCGTGACCAGCTTTGTCGAGAATTACGACATTGGCGACTGTGCTCATCTTTCGGTTCTCTCTGTCGGAGCCGATACGGCGAATGTTGCCGGCTATGCCGTCAATCCGGCTCCCTTCGTGCTGTTCGACCAGCGTTTCACTGCAGAGCAAGGGTATGAGGCCAGCATCGCCCTCAACATCATCTCCCGGGACCAATGTGCCTTGCTGAATGCCCTTGGGCTTGCCGGAGGCATTGAGGCCGCGGATCTTGTGTCTCTCAGGAGCACCGTGGTCAAGAGCGGTACGCAGGTCAGTGGCGTAATCCAGCGCGACCTGCCTCTTGATAGGATTGCCGCGGCCGAACAGTCCGGTCTCGACCTCGGCGGCAAGGGCCCACCGGAGCTTTACCTCATCGACAATGACGGTCAGATCCACGACGGACGGGGCTATCTGCTGCCTGCCTCCAACCCGAGGACAGCGGGAGGCTGGAGGTTTGCCGTACCGGTGACGCTCCTTTCGGGCAGGGATGAGGAACTGGCGCTGGTGCTGGCCATCTGGAACCGCCCGGCCGCACGCCAGCCGGCCCGCTTTGGAACCCTGCCGTCCAACCGGATCGCGGCAGTCCTCGCCGAACCGGGTGTCTATTCGCTGACCGCCTTCAAGGTCTCACGCTGACGCGGGTGTTCTGATGTTCGCGGTGAAGACGCCGGTGAGCAGGACTTCGATGGCAGCACGCTCCTTTTCCAGGCGGGTTTCGAACCATGTGACGGCGACGGAGACCGGGATCGCAACCGCGAGGCCGCAGGCGGTCGTCAGCAGTGCGACCCAGATACCGCCGGCAAGGCTCGCCGGATTTGCCGACGCACCTGATTCCTGAAGTGTCTGGAACGTGTCGATCATGCCGAGCACGGTGCCGAAGAGACCCAGAAGAGGTGAAATCTGGGTGACGAGGTCCAGGGCCTTCAGCCAGCTGGTGAGGGCAAACAGCCGGTCCGCCGCCCGGGCGGAAACTTCCTCGCGCAGGCGCTCTTCCCGGATATCCCGCTCCTGGGGAGCCAACGGCTGCTGGTCCAGCATCTGAATGGCATCCATGGCGCTGCGGACCAGGGCGCCGGAAAGGGACCTGTCCTTCAGAAGGTTCTGCGAAGCTTTCGTGCGGTCGCCGCTCCGCCATTGGGCGACCGCGCGCCTTACAAGCCCATGGCGGCCGACGCGCGCGCTCGAGAACTGGAAAATCTTGGCGAGGATCACCGCGACGGCGGCAATGGAAATCCCAAGCAGGAGCAGCACCACGGGGCCGCCGAGCTCAAGCAGGGAAGGGAAGGTTTCAACCATGCGCGCGGGGGTCCTTGCCGTTGTCCCTGGGTCTGATCAATCGCCGAATTCGATCGGAGTGCGGTTGCCGAGATCAAGCAGGTCAGGGCAATAGACATCCGTGATGCTGGGCGGGACGCAATTCATCACGTCGTTGATGTGGAGCCGGGACAGGCCGTCGCAGGATTTTCCGGCCAGATCGAACTGCAGCACCTTGGTCTTGCCGGCGGAAATCCGCGAAAACTTCAGCCGCAGGAACTGGTCCACCAACCCGTCCTTGTTGAATGCCACCATTTCCAGGCCCAGCTGTTCCATCGGTCTTTCCAGGCCATTGGTGGCGATGATCGACAGGCGGCAGCCGCCGTCCGCGGTCGGCTGGAGCTGGTTGAGTTCGAGGCTTATCTTTCCGGTGACATCCTGGGCGGGGGCCGACGTAGAAATTGCGGCAAACGCAATGGCCGAAACAACACTTCTGACAAATAACCTCATTCAGTCCCCCAAGTCATACCCGGTGCCGTCGTCCTGCCGGCATATTGCTTCTGGGCTGCACGCCCTTGTCAGTCGTAGGACAGCAAGACCGTCCAGTCCTGTGCACCTTCGGTCTCGATCTGAAAGAAATCCGCTTCGATCAGGCCGCGCTGCCAGCAATTGTCTCCATCATAAAGAACGAATTTTTCCTCGCGAATGCAAAGGGTAATATCGCCGCCAAGCCGGCTTTCGCTGAAACCGTCGGCAACATGCAGGTAATAGCGCGCGTTATCGAGCGGCTCCTGAAGCACCTGCGTGCAGGCGTTCGACGTGATGGTCCACCACCCCTCGGTGCGCAATCCGTCATCGGTTTCGTAGCCGACCGCGACGTTGACGAGATCCACCGTGCCGTTGCAGACCCGCAAACCGGCCAGAGCCTCATCCGTCAAGGCAACGCAAGCGACCGCAGTGATGACGAAGCCGGCAGCAATTCCGCACAACCGCCGGCTCGCCGGTCCCGGTTTGCTGCCGCAGAGATCTGACATCGTGTTTTTCCTGTAGCCGAACTGTCTGATCACGCTAAGGAAAGCATGGAGCAGCGTCAATTTCGGAATTGAGATTGTGGGTCCGGTCGATCCGCGTCACACTCGAGATCGAACCCGAGCGCATTTCGGACAAGGCCGACGCCATGATAAAGATCCAGACACCGGTCTCCCGGCGGAGGCGCATCCCGCTGACGCCCCTGATCGATGTCATCTTCATCCTGATCATGTTCTTTCTGCTGTCCTCGACCTTCGGCATATGGCGGCCACTGGAAATCTCGCTCGGGCGGGAAACGCAAATGCCTGAGGCCGGTCAACCGCAGACAAAGTCTACCCCATCCGTTCTCATTCTCGTCCGTGCGGAAACGGAGACTGCAGGCTTGAGCGTCAATGGGGTTCACCTCAAGCTGGAGGCGTTGACAGCGGAACTGGACCGTCTCGCAGCACTCGGTGCGGAACATGCCATCCTTGTGCCGGGCAAGGGCACCGATTTCCAGCGGATTGTTCATGTTCTTGATGAGGCGCGGGCGTCCCGATTGAAGAGCGTCAGCCTGCAATTGGAGTGATGCCTCAACCCCAGAGCCTGGGACAAGCCTTCCTCTCTTTTGGCAAAACTTCGACGCCGGAGCCGCAGCCGACCCAAGCAAGACCATACGGAAAGGTCTGGCGGTAAGGAGACAGCGCGGAT
>ENA-ORCZ01000372-ORCZ01000372.1-marine-metagenome-genome-assembly--contig:-NODE-372-length-22060-cov-3.885593_pt1 | contig 22060 bp, 17 predicted proteins | sample MGYA00237785_ERZ508519 | MGnify/ENA primary metagenome ERZ508519 (study PRJEB26189, sample SAMN06268790) | marine metagenome | isolation source: Bioluminescent Bay, La Paraguera, Puerto Rico | place...
CCTGCGCCTCAAGACCCTGCTTGGCGTCAGCCTGCTGGCGGCCATCCCCGTCTCCTTTGTCGGCACCATAGGCTTCGTCGGTCTTGTCGGCCCGCACATCGCCAGGATGCTTGTTGGCGAGGACCAGCGCTTCTTTCTGCCGGCGGCCGTCATCTGTGGCGCCTTGATGCTGTCGGCAACCTCCGTTGTCTCCAAGATGATCCTGCCGGGCGCAATCCTGCCGATCGGCGTGATCACCGCCCTGGTCGGTGTGCCGTTCTTCTTTGCCCTCATCTTCGCCGACAGGAAACAGTCATGGTAACGCTGCAGCTTCAGGATCTCGGCGCACGCTACGGTGCGGCCCTGGTGGTCGAAGGTGTGACGACGCCGGTCTTTTCCGGCGGAGAACTCACGGCCGTCATCGGCCCGAACGCCGCCGGCAAATCGACGCTCTTCAAGCGCATCGCCGGCCTCATCAAGGGGCCCGGCGAAGTCGCGCTGGCCGGCACGGACTCAGCGCCGCGCGAGGCAATTCGGTATATGCCGCAGGATACCCACGCCAACGCGGTGCTGACGGTCTATGAATCGGTCCTGCTCGCGGCAAAGCAGGGCGGCGGCTGGCGGGTGAGCGACACGGAGCTTGCCGAGATCGACCGTATTCTGGCAGCGCTCCAGATCACGGACCTTGCCTTCCGCAATCTCGGAGAACTCTCCGGCGGCCAGCGTCAGCTTGTGTCCATCGCCCAAGCGCTGGTGCGCAAGCCTGAAGTTCTCTTGATGGACGAGCCGACTTCCGCGCTCGATCTCTACCGGCAGGTCGAGGTTCTGTCCTTCATGCAGGACCTTGCCCGCCGGAAGGGCATGCTGGTGCTGATCGCCCTCCACGATCTCAATCACGCCCTGCGCTTCTGCCGCCAGACCATGGTTGTGGATTCCGGACGGCTTGCAGCGGCCGGTCCTTCTTCTGAGGTGATCACGCCTGAAATGCTGCACAGGATCTACCGGGTGGAAGCCCGTGTCGAAGCCTGTTCACGCGGCCAGAGCCATGTGATCATCGACAGGTCGGCAGCCTGAAGGCAAAGACATCGGCACAGCGCCGCTAATCCTGTTCGACATCGAGACGGGCCTCTTCAGCCGGGGCCGCAAGATCAGGATTGATGTGGAGAGCAAGCCTTAGGCCTGACGCTGAGTGTCGCGCGACATTGGCGGCAATGAACGCGCCAGGCATCTTTGAATGGCATCTGAGCTGGCGGCGACGCCTTGCAGGCGTTGCCGTGCGAGCATGTTCGTACCGCCAAACGGCTGCAATCCGACGAGGAGTGCTGCGACGCTTTCCGGCGCAGTGAGAATGTCGAGTGGCCTGCGCTGGACCTGATGGATCCAATTGAGAGGGTTCAGACGCGGGCAATCTTGGACAGCCATCTCTTGAGACGGCCGTCGGTTCACGGCCAGATCAGCTTTCCTGTCTCGCCGGTCTCGCCACTACTCGTGACGCGCGTGCCCGACACTCTGGCCTTGCCGCCGGCGACCAGCGCCAGAGCCTTGGGATAGATGCTGTGCTCGACTTCGAGGACGCGCGCGGCAAGCGTATCGGCCGTATCGTTGTCCAGCACCGGCACGGCACCCTGCATGATGATCGGGCCATCGTCCATTTCCGCGGAAACGAAATGCACTGTGGCGCCATGCAGCTTCACGCCTTCTTCCAGCGCCCGCTCGTGCGTGGCAAGGCCCTTGAAGGAGGGCAGGAGTGCCGGGTGGATGTTGATCATCCTGCCCGACCAGGTGTTGACGAGAAAGGGCGTCAGGATGCGCATGAAACCGGCCAGAGCGACAAATTCGATCCCGTGGTCCTTCAGGACCGCGTCGACGGCGCGCTCGAAGGCTTCGCGGTCCCCGGCAAAATCCGTATGGTCGACAACCGCCGTCGAAATGCCGAACTCGGCTGCACGCTCCAGCCCCCTGGCATCCGGACGGTTGGAGAGAACAAGCGCGATTTCGGCCGGATAGTCGGGATTCATCGCAGCCGAAATCAGGGCGCCCATGTTGGAGCCCCGTCCTGAAATCAGGATGGCGGTCTTCCTGCGGCTCATGCCCCGAGGTCCAGGCTGCCGTCGAACAGAACCGGCGTGTCGCCCGCGGGTTCGATGCTGCCGATCCGTGTAACCGTCTCGCCTTCGCCTGCAAGCACATCGGCAACGGCGTCGGCTTCCTCTTCGGAGACGACCAGAACCATGCCGGTGCCGCAATTGAAGGTGCGCAGCATTTCCTTCTCGGCAACGCCGCCCGTGCGGGCGAGCCAGCCGAAGACGGATGGCACGGCAATCGTGGTGAGGTCGATACGGGCCGAGCAGTCCTTCGGCAGGACTCGCGGCAGGTTTTCCGGCAGGCCGCCGCCGGTGATATGGGCGAGGGCCTTGATGCCGCCGGTTGCCTTCAATGCCGCCAGCAGCGGTTTCACGTAGATCTTCGTCGGCGCCATCAGCGCCTCGCCAATCGACTTGCCTTCCGCGAATGGTGCAGCATCGGACCAGGTCATCCCGGAAAGCTCCACGATCTTGCGCACCATGGAATAGCCGTTGGAATGGACGCCGGAAGAAGCCAGCCCCAGCAGCACGTCTCCCGCGCCCACGTCCCGGCGCGGCAGGATCGACCCACGTTCGACGGCACCTACGGAAAAACCGGCAAGATCGTAGTCGCCTTCCACATACATGCCCGGCATTTCGGCCGTTTCGCCGCCGATCAGCGCAGCACCTGCCATCTTGCAGCCGTCGGCGATGCCTGCGACGACATCGGTGGCGGTCGCCACATCCAGTGCGCCGGTTGCAAAATAGTCGAGGAAGAACAGCGGTTCCGCGCCCTGGACCACCAGGTCGTTGACGCACATGGCAACGAGATCAATGCCGACAGTGCGATGCTGTCCGGTCTCGATGGCGATTTTCAGCTTTGTACCGACGCCGTCATTGGCCGCCACCAGCACAGGATCCCGGAACCCGGCCGCCTTCAGATCGAACAGACCGCCGAACCCGCCGATATCGCTGTCGGCCCCCGGCCGGGAGGTCGCCTTGACCAGCGGCTTGATGCGGTTCACCAGTTCGTTTCCGGCATCGATATCGACACCTGCATCGGCATAGGTCAGGCCGTTGGGACCGAGGGATTCGCTCATGGGGGCACTCCGGGACTGCGTGCGGTTGGCTGTGCCAGTGCGGCTTACAGTCTGCCGCCGTGGAACACAAGAGGCGAAGCAGGCCCGGCCCGTGCTTTGGATACCGATCGCGCCTGTGCCCGGAGCCGGCTAAAGAGACGCGGAAACCGCGACAACGAAAGTCACCGCGATCGCCGCCATCCCGACGGCCCAACTGAAGGAGCGGATCAAACTGAAGCCAAACCAGTAGGCAATCGAAAAGCTCAGTCGTGCCGCGAGATAGACAATAGCGGCAATCTCCGACGCCTCGGTTCCGCCTGCCGTCACAAGCAGGGCCACCATGAGCGGCAGCATCATGGCGGCGGATTCCATGTTGTTCTGCAAGGTTCGTCCCGCCCGCCCGGGGAAGCCGGTTTCCGAAAGCGGCTGCGAGCGATCGGACATGACAAACCCGACACCTCGCAGCCTCACGGTTCCGGCATGCTGGACTGCGGCGGAGAGAAAGATCAGGCAGGCAAGACCGATCAGGACAATGATTTCCATGTGTTTGGTCTCCAACGGCCGAGCATAAGCGCTCGGGTGGGAGACTGGTAGTCGTGCGAAAAAGTTCAGGCAATCGACGATTGTGTGCTATTCGTGTGCAAAATTATTCATGTGTTCGATAGGCCGGAGTAACCGATGAATGCGGGGGATCTGAAATATCTGGCGGCGCTTGCAAAAACGCGAACCTTCACCGCGGCCGCGCGACGTCTGGATACGTCTCATACGACGGTCGCCCGCAAGTTACGCCAGATTGAAAGTTATTTCGGCGCCCGGCTGGCGGAACGGGTCGGAGACGGGATCGTCCTGACGGCTGCAGGTGAAGAGGCCCTCCGCAGCGCCGGACGGATCTTCGAGGAAATGGCGGATCTCGAGCGGCGCATAGCCGGCCGGGACGCACGACTCTCTGGACAGATCTCACTGACCAGCGTCGATATTCTGGTCTGGCATTTCATGCCCGTGCTGGCGCAGTTCCGAAGCCGGTACCCGGATATTGAACTGGCGATCCGCACGAACACCGAAGTCGTCAGCCTGTCCCGGCGCGACGCGGAGGTCGCCCTGCGCCTCACCAATGACCCGGAGGGCTACCTTTTCGGTAGGGAAATCGGCCGCTTCAACTTCGCCCTTTTCGGGCATGAGAGCCTGGAGCCAGGCAGGGCGCGACTGTCTCGGTTGCCCTGGCTGGAATACAGCACCCGCGATTGCCGGGAGCGTTCGGCCGAGTGGAAGAAACGTCACGTGCCGGAGGCGGTCTGCAAGGCCTTTCTACCGACGCCTCTGATGATGCTCGGAGCGGTAAAGGCAGGTCTCGGGATCGGCGCGCTGCCGATAGAGATCGCAAGCGGCGAGCAGGGTCTCAGGCAGATGAGCGACGAGCCCTGCTTCTCGCTTGGCATCTGGCTGCTGACACCGGAGGAACTGCGGCGCACGGCACGCGTGCGGGCATTGTTCGATTGTTTCACTGCCGCACAGTCCTCTCCGCAAAGCGAATTGGCCTCTCCGCAAAGTGCACTGGACTTGACCGGAGCCGGGGTTTAAGCCCATGTCGCAGAAGACGTCACTTGCCCGCGGCGCCGATACCTAGGAGAGCCATTCATGACACTTCGCCGTCAGGTCCAGTTCTGGCTGATCTCCCTCGTGGTCCTGTGTCTGTTTCTCTATGTCTTTTCCAGCGTTCTCTTGCCGTTCGTCGCCGGCATGGCGGTCGCCTATCTGCTCGATCCCGTCTGTGACCGGCTGGAAAAACTGGGCATGGGACGGATGTGGGCAACGCTCGCAATCCTGTTCACCTTCGTGCTCATCCTGGTGCTGTTCTTCATTCTGCTTCTGCCGCTCCTCGGCAATCAGCTGGCCCTGTTCCTGGAAAAGTTTCCGGAACTCATTCGCAAGCTGCAGTCTCTGCTGTCGCAAAACCTTCCGGCGGATCTTGCCTCCGTCGCCGGGATCAAACCGGAGGATCTTCAGTCCTCGATGTCCGACCTGATCGGACAGGGCGCTTCCTTTGTCGGAAAGCTGGCGCAGTCACTGTGGAGCGGCGGGCAGGCGTTGTTGTCGATCCTCTCCCTCCTTGTCATTACCCCGGTTGTTGCCTTCTATCTGCTGCTCGACTGGGATCGAATGGTCGCCCGCATCGACGGCTGGCTGCCGCGCGATCATCTTGCGGAGATCCGCGGACTGGCACGGGAGATGGATGAGGCGGTGGCCGGCTTCGTGCGCGGACAGGTTTCCGTTTGCCTGATCCTTGGCTCCTTCTATGCGGTTGCGCTCGCCCTGGTCGGGCTCAATTTCGGCCTCCTGATCGGCATGGTGGCCGGGCTGGTCAGTTTCATTCCCTTCGTCGGCGCCGGTCTCGGGCTCATAGTTTCCGTCGGCGTCGCCTTGGTGCAATTCTGGCCCGACTGGCCGTGGATCGTCGCCGTTGTCGCGATATTCGCCGTCGGCCAGTTTCTGGAAGGCAACATCCTGCAGCCGAAGCTCGTCGGCGACAGCACGGGCCTGCATCCGGTCACGCTGATGTTCGCCCTCTTTGCCTTTGGATATCTCTTTGGATTTGTGGGCATGCTGGTGGCGGTTCCGGCGGCGGCGATGATCGGCGTGCTTGCACGCTTTGCCCTGAGGCAGTATCTGGCGAGCCCGGTTTACCAGGGCACCCGCCGCGGTGTAGCCCGTACAGAAGACCACGTGCCGGAAGAGCAAGTATAGAGTTTGGAAAATGGCGGAACCTCCGCGCCAGTTGCCGTTAGATCTGCCGCATGAAGCGGCGCTTTCCCGCGAGGACTATCTTGTGGGCGGTTCCAATCGTGCCGCTTTCGAGTTGCTTGAGCGTTGGCCCGACTGGCCGTCTCCGGTCGTCGTGCTCGCCGGCCCGGTCGGTGCCGGCAAAACTCACCTTGTGGAAGCCTTCCGGGACGAGACCGGCGCTGCGGTGATCTCTGCGCCCGATCTCGGCGAGGCTTCCGTCGAAACTCTTGTCGCGGCCCCCGCCTGCGTGATCGAGGACGCCCATCTCGGCGTCGACAACACGGTCCTGTTTCATCTCCTCAATGCGGCCCGTCAGGCGGGCAGGACCGTGCTGATCACAAGCCGGACCTGGCCGGCAAGCTGGAGGATCACCCTGCCGGATCTGCAGTCGCGCCTGCGCGCTGCCACGCCCGTGGAGATCCTGGAGCCGGACGACGACCTGTTGCGCCGGGTGCTGGTGAAACTCTTCGCCGACCGGCAGATCTCGGTTGATCAGGGCGTGGTGGACTATCTGGTGGTTCGCATGGAGCGCTCGCTTGAAGTGGCCTTGAGGGCGGTCGAGGCAATCGACCAGGAAGCGCTGGCCGGCCGCGTCAGGATCACCAAGCCGCTTGCCGGCAGGGTTCTGGAAAATGTGCATAAACGACAATAATCCCGGCCGGTGTCAAAGGACTGTCATTTGCCCGCCCGGGAGTTCATGCTAGTCACGGCCATCAAGGGTTGGGCAGCATCGTTTTCCTCTGGGAAACGGGAATGAGGGTCAGCCGCAAAAGAGGAAGATGCCATGAACGAAACGCCTGATTTTTCAGACATTCTGCCCGCATCGACCGTAACTTCTCCACCAGTCGGAACCTTTGCCGCACCGGTTCCCGAAAGTGAGCTGGCTACATCGCCGTCGCGGTTCGTCAACCGCGAACTCTCCTGGCTGCAATTTAACCTGCGGGTTCTTGAAGAAGCGATGAACCCGAACCACCCGCTGCTGGAGCGGGTCCGGTTCCTGTCGATCTCCGCGAATAACCTCGATGAATTCTTCATGGTACGCGTCGCCGGTTTGCGTGGCCAGATGCGTGCCGACGTTACCAATCTCTCCGACGACGGGCTGACGCCTTCCGAACAGTTGCAGAAGATCAGCGAGGCAGTGCGCGACCTGCAGGCCTCGCAGCAGAAGATCTGGGTCGAACTGCGGCGCGATATCGCCGAAAAGGGCATCGAGATCCTTCACGGCGCGACGCTCGGCCCGGAAGACAAGAAATGGCTGCAGGACTACTTCCTGTCCTATGTCTTCCCCGTCCTGACACCGCTTGCCATCGATCCGGCGCATCCGTTTCCCTTCATTCCGAACCTTGGCTTTTCGATCGTCTTCGAGCTTGCGCCGGTCTCCGGCGGCCGCGGCATGATTGCGCTCTTGAGGATCCCGAGTCAGGTCGACCGTTTCGTGCAGCTGCCGAACGGTGAGGACGGCGCCGCCCGTTTCATTGCAATTGAAAAAGTGGTCAGTCTCTTCATCGGCCGTCTGTTTCCGGGCTACGAGATCCGCGGCAAGGGGGCTTTCCGGGTCATCCGCGACAGCGATCTTGAAATCGAAGAAGAAGCGGAAGATCTGGTGCGCCTCTTCGAGAGCGCGCTGAAGCGCCGCCGGCGCGGCTCTGCCATCCGGCTTGAGATCCAGGAAACGACGCCTCCGGCCTTGCGTGAATTCGTCGCCGATGCGCTGAAAGTGGGCGAAAACGAAATTTTCCTCGCCAACGGCCTGCTTGCCCTCAACAATCTTTCGCAGATCGTCGATCTGGAACGGTCGGACCTGAAGTTCCAGCCCTATACGGCGCGCTTTCCCGAGCGCATCCGCGAACATGGCGGCGATTGCCTGTCGGCGATCCACCAGAAGGACATCATTGTCCATCACCCGTACGAATCCTTCGACGTCGTCGTCCAGTATCTGCGTCAGGCGGCACGTGACCCGGATGTTGTCGCGATCAAGCAGACGCTCTATCGCACCTCCAACGACAGTCCCATCGTCAAGGCACTGGCGGAGGCCGCTGAAAGCGGCAAGTCGGTGACGGCTCTGGTGGAGCTGAAGGCACGCTTCGATGAAGAGGCAAACATCAAATGGGCGCGCGACCTCGAGCGGGCGGGCGTGCAGGTGGTCTTCGGTTTCATCGAGCTGAAGACCCATTCCAAGATCTCGATGGTCATCAAGCGCGAACATGGCCAGTTGAAGACCTATTGCCACCTCGGCACAGGCAATTATCACCCGATCACCGCGCGGATCTACGAGGACCTGTCGTTCTTTACAGACGATCCGGGAATCGCGGAGGACGCGGCCAGGGTGTTCAATTTCATCACCGGCTATGCCCGGCCTGCCGAGCTCAACCACCTGATGGTTTCGCCCGTGAACCTTCGCCAGCGCATGCTGGAAATGACCGAGGCGGAGATCGAACACGCCAGAGCCGGCCGCCCGGCGCAGATCTGGTGGAAAATGAACTCGCTCGTCGACCCGGAAATCATCGACGCGCTCTATCGGGCGAGCCAGGCCGGGGTGCAAATCGATCTGGTGATCCGCGGCATCTGTTGCCTGCGTCCCGGCATCAAGGGCCTGTCGGACAATATCAGGGTCAAGTCCATCGTGGGCCGCTTTCTGGAGCATTCCCGCATTTTCTGCTTCGGCAACGGCCAAGGGCTGCCGTCTCCGGAAGCCCACGTCTATATCGGGTCAGCCGACCTGATGCCGCGCAACATCGACCGCCGAGTGGAGGTGCTGGCGCCGCTGAAGACCCCGACGGTGCACGAGCAGGTGCTCGACCAGATCATGGTTGCCAACCTGAAGGACAACCAGCAGAGCTGGCGTATTCTCCCCGACGGCAGCCATGAGCGTATCGTTCCGGCCGCGAACGAAGAGCCGTTCAATGCCCATCAGTATTTCATGACGAATCCTTCGCTTTCGGGCCGGGGCAAATCGTTGAAGAGTGACCGCCCGAAGCCGTTCCTTGAGCGGCAGCAACGAGGTTAGCATGAAGATGGAGTTCCATCCGGCACGCGGCCGGCTCAACGGGTCCGGGCCGGTTGCGGTCGTAGACATCGGTTCCAACTCTGTGCGCCTGGTGATTTACGAGCGCAAGGCCCGCACTCCGACAATGCTGTTCAACGAAAAGCTGCTTGCCGGACTCGGCAAGGGGATTGCGGCGACCGGCCGTCTTGCGGAGGATTCCGTGAAGCTGGCACTCGGTGAACTGACCCGCTTCAAGGCCTTGATCAGACACACCCAATGCAAGGAACTCTATATTGTCGCGACGGCAGCCGCACGCGATGCGGAAAACGGCCCCGATTTCGTTCGCCAGGTAGAGCACATTCTGGAAGCGCCCGTGCGCATTCTCGATGGCAGCGAGGAAGCGTACTACTCCGCTCTCGGCGTGATCGCCGGCTTCTGGCAGCCACGCGGCATCGTCGGTGACATGGGCGGCGGCAGTCTGGAGCTCGTCGAGATCGCGGAAAACTGTCCGGGTGCCGGGGCAACCTTTCCGCTCGGCGGATTGCGCCTTTCCGAAGAAGCGGGCGGCAGCATCGCCAAGGCGCAGAAGATCGCAGAAGTGGCGCTGAAAGGGTTCGAATGGCCGAAGCTGGCACCGGGTGAACGCACTTTCTATGCCGTCGGCGGTACCTGGCGCTCGCTTGGAAGGCTGCATCTGATGCAGAAGAACTATCCGTTGCACGTGATGCACAATTACGAGATCAGCGCCGATGAGGCGATTGCCTTCTGCCGAAAGATCTCCGTGCCGAACCTCGACGGCGTGGACATGGCCGATGTCGTCTCCAAGCAGAGGCGGCCGCTGGTTCCGATCGGCGCCGTCGTGCTGGAGCAGGTGCTCACCTCGATGAAGGCCGAGCGGCTGGTGTTCTCCGCCACCGGCGTTCGTGAGGGCCTGCTGCATGAAAAGCTGAGCGAGGATATGCAGGCGCATGATCCGGTTATCGAGGCCGCGCGCGAACTCTGCACCCTGCGCGCCCGCTCACCTGCGCATGCGGAGGAACTGATCGCCTGGACAGATACGTTGTTCAGGGAGGTTGGCATCGAGGAAACCGCCAACGAGACCCGTTTGAGGCACGCGGCTTGTCTCTTGTCCGATATCGGCTGGCGCGCGCATCCGGATTATCGTGGTGAGCAGAGCCTCAACATCATTTCCAACGCGTCCTTCGTCGGCTTGGACCATGCCAGCCGCGCCTATCTCGCGGCCGCCGTGTTCTATCGTCACGCTGGCCTGAGGGAAGGGGACCTCTCGCGCGTCATCCTGGAGCTTTTCACCGACCGCCTGCGTATCCGCGCCAAAGTTCTCGGCGCAACCTTGCGGGTGGCTTCGCTTCTCAGCGCCTCGATCGCCGGGCTGTTGCCGAAGGTCGGGATCTCGCGATCGGAAAAAGGTCTTCTGCTCGATCTCGGCAAGGACCTTGCCGATCTCGACGGCGAACGCCTGCGCAAGCGTGCGGCGCAGCTTGGCAAGACCATCGAAGTCGATGTCGAGGTGAGATCGGGTTAGGGGTGGATCTGGGCGACGGGAGGTTATTCCGCCGCCTGTGTTTTCTCGCTTGCGGGCTCGGGCTGCTCGAGCGCGACGATCTGCCGGTTCTGGAAGGCGAGGGCGACTTCGCCCCGCTTCAGCTTCAATGCTGTCTCGCCGAAGAGTTCCCGCCGCCAGCCTTTCATGGCTGCGACATCAGCCGCGTCGTCCGCGGCGATTTTTTCAAGATCATCGACGGTCGCGATCACCTTGGCGGCAACGCCATGCGCTTCGCTCACCAGCTTCAGCAGTACCTTGAGAAGGTCGACGGCCGCTGCAGACCCGTCCGGTGCTTGCCGACCCTTGGGGAGCTTGGGAAGTGCGCTCTTCGGCAGGGCAAGCGCACGCTTCACCGCCTTCAGGATCTCGTCGGCGGATTTGGACCGCTCGAAACCCCGCGGGATCGTGCGAAGCCTGGAGAGTGCTTCGGGGTCCTGCGGTTGCTGGGCAGCGAGTTCATAAATGGCATCGTCCTTGATGACCCGGCTGCGCGGCACATCACGCGACTGGGCTTCCTGCTCCCGCCAGGCGGCGACCTCCATCATGACCGCAAGTTCGATCGGCTTGCGCACACGAAGCTTCAGCCGCTTCCAGGCCTGGTCCGGATCGGTGCGGTAGGTGGCGACGGAGGTCAGCACCTGCATTTCGTCCTGGACCCAATGGCTGCGGTCCTGCTCGGCGAGGTTCGCCTTCAGGAACTGGTAGGCGTCGCGCAGATGCGTGACGTCGGCAAGCGCGTAGTCGAGCTGCTTGGCCGTCAGCGGCCGGCGCGCCCAGTCCGTGAAGCGCGAGGACTTGTCGATCCGGGCGCCGGTCACCTTGTAGATCAGCTGATCGTAGGAGATGGAATCGCCGAAGCCGCACACCATCGCCGCCACCTGGGTATCGAACAGGGGCGCGGGGATGAGTTCGCCGAGATGATAGATGATCTCGATGTCCTGGCGCGCGGCGTGAAATACTTTTGTCACACTGTCGTCGCGCATCAGGTCGAAAAAGGGTTGAAGGTCAAGGCCTTCGGACAGAGCGTCGACGATATAGGCCATATCCGGCCCGGCCATCTGGATCACGCAGAGCTTGGGCCAGAAGGTGGTCTCACGGAGAAATTCCGTGTCGACGGTCACATAGTCATGGGCGGCAAGCCGCTGGCACGCAGCGGCGAGATCTTTTGTTTTTGTAATCACATGCATGGTGACGCAAAGCTATACCCGAGTTCTGCCGCCTTGTCGCCACGAAATGGTAAGGTTCGAAGCCTCGGGACTTGAAAAGGCGCAATTTGTGCGCCTATGTTTGGGCGGGCGGCAGCCTCGAGAGAACAAGGGGAGACGGAATGCGCAAGATACTGGTGGTGAATTCCAAGGGCGGTTGCGGCAAGACCACGATCGCCACCAATCTTGCTGTTGCACTGGCTGCCCGGGGCGAAGATGTCGCGCTTGCCGATGCCGATCGTCAGAAGTCGAGCCTCTCCTGGGTCAAACGGCGGCCGAAAACCCTTGCTCACATTGAAGCACTCAACTGGACCAAGGAAGACGCCATTGGCGACAAGGACAAGCATCTCGACGCGATCGTGATCGACGGTCCCGGCGGATTGCGATCCGAACTCGCCAAAAACCTCATTGCGGAAGCCACGGACATAATCGTGCCGGTGCTTGCCTCCGCCTTTGACTGGGATGCGACGCTGAAATTCCTGGACGGGATCTCCGACATCAAGCGCGTGCGCAAGGGCAAGGCGGACATTCATGTCGTCGCCAATCGCATCGACAGGCGCTCGACCCAGGTTGCCGATCTTGAACAGACGCTCGCCAAGAAGGGCTATCCGCTCCTGACCCGCATTTCCGACCGGGTCCTCTATGCACGTCATGCAGCCGCCGGCACCGGAATTTTCGACCAGATCGACGGCAAGGCTCACGAGATTCGCGGTCAGTGGCATCCACTGCTGCAGGCGGTGGACACCTGAAGTCTTCGATGGTTGTCTCTTTAGGCCACCGTCGTCGAGATGGGGACGTCAAGCCTCCCGCAAGCCTTTCCCTTGACTTTCGCCCCGCAACATGGCTTGTGCAGCCGGACACGGCCTGCCTCCGGCGGGCCGTAACGATTTTCTATGCCAAGAAGAATGCCGAGGAATCAAATGCACCCCTACCGTAGTCACACGTGCGGTGATCTCCGTCTGTCCGACGAAGGCCAGACCATCCGTCTTTCCGGCTGGGTCCACCGGGTCCGAGATCATGGCGGGGTGCTGTTCATCGATCTGCGCGACCATTACGGCGTCACGCAGTGCGTGGTCGATCCGGATTCGGCCGCCTTCAAGCTGGCCGAGAGCGTGCGCTCCGAGTGGTGTATCCGCATCGATGGCAACGTGAAGCAGCGCACCCCCGAAACGGTCAACAAGGAACTTCCGACCGGCGAGGTCGAGGTCTTCATCCGCGAGATGGAGGTCCTGGGCACTGCCAAGGAACTGCCGTTGCCGGTCTTTGGTGACCTGGACTATCCGGAAGAAGTGCGCCTGAAATACCGTTTTCTGGATCTTCGCCGCGAGAAGCTTCACGACAACATGATCCTGCGTTCGAACGTGGTGCGGGACCTGCGCGACCGCATGTGGGCGATCGGCTTCAACGAGTTCCAGACGCCGATCATCACCGCGTCCTCGCCGGAAGGCGCGCGCGACTTCCTGGTGCCCTCGCGCCTGCATCCGGGCAAGTTCTATGCGCTGCCTCAGGCACCGCAGCAGTTCAAGCAGCTGCTGATGGTTTCCGGTTTCGACAAGTACTTCCAGATTGCGCCGTGTTTCCGCGACGAGGACCCCCGCGCCGACCGCTCGCCGACCGACTTCTACCAGCTCGATATGGAAATGTCCTTCGTCACCCAGCAGGACGTCTTCGACACGATCGAGCCGGTGATTGCCGGCTGCTTCGAGCGTTTCGGCGGCGGCCGGCCCGTCAACCGTACCTGGCCGCAAATCTCCTACAAGGACTCCGCTCTCTGGTACGGCACCGACAAGCCTGACCTCAGAAACCCCATCAAGATGCAGGTGGTCTCCGAGCATTTTGCCGGCTCCGGCTTTGCCATCTTCGCCAACCTGCTGCAGCAGCCGGGCACGGAAATCCGCGCCATTCCGGCGCCTAAGGGCGGCAGCCGCAAGTTCTGCGACCGCATGAACAAGTTCGCCCAGGAGCAGGGCCTCCCGGGCATGGGCTACATCTTCTGGCGCAAGGCCGAGGATGGATCGACCGAGGCCGCCGGCCCGCTTGCCAAGAACATCGGCCCGGAACGCACCGAAGCGATCCGCACCCAGCTGGGCCTGGAAGAGGGCGATGCCGCCTTCTTCCTCGGCGGCAAGCCGAAGCAGTTCGAGCCGGTGGCCGCCAAGGCGCGTGTCATCATCGGCGAGGAACTCGGCCATACGGACAAGGACCGGTTCGAATTCGCCTGGATCGTCGATTTCCCCATCTACGAGCGCGATGAGGAAACCGGCGCGATCGACTTCGAGCACAACCCGTTCTCCATGCCCCAGGGCGGCATGGAAGCGCTGGAAGGCGATCCGCTCGACGTGCGCGGCTACCAGTACGATCTGGCCTGCAACGGCCACGAACTGGTTTCCGGCGCGATCCGGAACCACAAGCCGGAAATCATGTACAAGGCCTTCGAAATCGCCGGTTACCCGAAGGAAGAAGTGGACAAGCGCTTCGGCGGCATGGTCAATGCCTTCCAGTACGGCGCCCCGCCGCACGGCGGTTGTGCGGCCGGCATCGACCGCATGGTGATGCTGTTGGCCAACGAGGCCAACATCCGCGAGGTCATGCTGTTCCCGATGAACCAGAAGGCCGAAGACCTTATGATGGGCGCGCCGAGCGAGCCGACACCGGCGCAGCTGCGCGAGCTGCATCTGCGCCTGAACCTGCCGGAAGCGTAACATAACCTTACTTGCGGCAGGACATGGAATGAGGGTACCCCTTCTGCGCAGAAGGGGCGGAGGTCGGCGGTTCCGGCCTCATTCCCGTTGGATATGTGGAATACCTTTGGAAAGGTAACGCCTCGTGCGAAATCCGTTCAAATCGAAAACCTGGACCGATCCCAATGGAACGGTCCAGCTGATCAGACGGCTGTTTAGCGAAAACTTCAGGGCCTACATCCCGCAATACCTGCTGGCCTTCATCTTCATGGCCATGATTGCAGCTACCACCGCGGCAAGCGCCTGGATCATGCGCGATGTGGTCAACCAGGTCTTCGTCGACAAGAACGAGACCATGGTCTACGTGATCGCATTCACCGTTCTCGTCATTTTCAGTCTTAAGGGTGCGGCAACCTACGGCCAGATGGTCGTTCTGTCGCGCGTCGGCAATACGATCGTCGCGGACCTTCAGCGGCGCATGTTCGATCACATGATCCGCCAGGACCAGTCCTATTTTGACAAGTATTCGCTTGCCGAGATCGGGGTGAGGGTCGGGCAGGGGGTCGGCGCCACCAGATCCACTCTTGATCTGGTTATCGTCTCGCTCGGACGTGACGTGCTGACGCTGATCGGCCTCGCGTTTGTGATGGTGTTCCAGAACCCGCTACTCAGCGTCATTGCCCTGTTTACAATGCCGCCGGCTGTCATCGGGGTTTCATTCCTGGTTCGGCGGGTCAAGGAATACGTGAAACGGCAGGTTGTCTCCTCAGCGAGGATCGGTGCGACACAGCAAGAAACTGTGCTCGGGATACGCGTCGTCAAGGCCTATGGCATGGAAGAGACGATGCGGAAACGGATGGAGAAGGGCGTCCTGGAAGTGCTGCGTCAGTCCAACAAGATTGCCTCGTTGACAGCACGCACGTCGCCACTGATGGACACGCTTGGCGGTATCGCGATCGCCCTGGTGATTTTCTACGGCGGTTATTCAGTGATCAATCTCGGACAGGATCCGGGCGCGCTGTTTTCTTTTATCACGGCTTTGCTTCTGGCTTATGACCCCGCGCGGCGGCTGGCCCGGCTTCACGTCACTTTGGGCAAGCAGATGGTCGGCCTGCGTATCATGTATGAACTTGTTGATCGCGAACCCGCTCTGGAAGATGCCGAAAACGCCGCGGACCTGGAAGTCGACACCGGCAAGGTGGAACTCAAGGATGTCGTTTTTGCCTATGGTGATAGCGCCGCACTCAACGGTGCGAGCTTCGTCGCTCAACCTGGCAAGATGACGGCGCTGGTCGGTGCGTCCGGAGCCGGCAAATCGACCGTGTTCGCCCTGCTTGAAAGACTGTACGATCCGCAATCCGGTAGTATTGAAATCGACGGCCAGAACCTGCGGGATGTCACTCAGAAATCACTGCGCCGGCAGATCGCCTATGTGAGCCAGGACGGGTTCATGTTCGATCTCAGCATCCGGGAGAACATCGCGATAGGTCGCCCGGACGCAACCCAGGAAGAAATCGAGACTGCAGCCCGAGCGGCCAACGCGCATGACTTCATTGTCGGGTTGCCCCGTGGCTATGAAACCCGCGCCGGCCAAAGCGGCAACAACCTGTCGGGCGGTCAGAAGCAGAGAATCGCGATTGCCCGGGCAATGCTTCGCGATGCCCCGATCCTGCTTCTTGACGAAGCGACGTCCGCGCTGGATGCGGAATCCGAAGCCAAGATCCAGACCGCTCTCGAAACCCTGACCAAGGGACGGACGACCCTGGTGATCGCCCATCGGCTGAGCACCGTACGCCATGCAGATCAGATTCATGTGATGGATCGGGGCCGCGTCGTCGAAAGCGGGACGCACGACGAACTGTTCGAACATGACGGGATCTATCGCCGGCTGTGCGAACTTCAGTTTCAAAGCCGCAACGAAGAAGCCGCCTGAGGATCATCAGCGACCCGACTGGTCGCAGCGACATCTCCAAGCCAAGCCAAGCCAAGTCAAAGCCCGGACCTTCGCTGTCCGGGCTTTGCTGTTTTCGGTGGTCCTACTGATTGGCCGCAATGCCGACAGAGAGGATCTGCGGGATCATCTGCGGTGCAAACATGGCCGTGCCCATGATTTGTGACAGCGGCACCGGCGCGCCCGGCGCGGCGACCAGTTCCAGCGACCCCGGAGCGTTGAGGAATTGCGTCACTGCTTCCGTGACCTGTGTCTCAAGCTGCTTGTTCTGCAACATGCCGAGCATCATCGGCAGGGTACCGGTCAGGCCGGCGACATACTGCGGTGTTTCGACACCCGATTTCTGGGCTTCCTGATCAAGGATACGCCCTGTCAGGGAATCGTCGTCCAGCCGGATCTTCGCGCTGTCGATGGTGACGTTCTGCACGATGGCCATCGCTTCTTCCGGCTTGCGCGAGGTGTCGTTTAGTTGGGTGACGACCTCGCGGGTCACGCCGCCGAGCGAAAGGGAAACCGTGAGGCTTGCCGCTTGCTTGGCATCGATTTTCAGTTCTGGAACAACCAGGGTTGCCGTCTCGGGATCCCACTTGCCGGAGCCCGCAAGATCGACGGTCAGGGTCTCGTAACCAAGATCGGTCAGCGACTTGGTTTCCTCGCTCTGGATCTGCTTGACGTCGATGGTCGCGCCGGTCACGGAGAACTGACCGGCCGTCGGCATATCGCCGTCCATTGCATCGATGGAAGAGGTTACCCGGGCAATGTCGGCTACCTTGCCTTCCTCATTCCGGATTTCAATGCTGCTTGCCTCGAAGGTCTTGTAGCCGGGGCCGACCGGTGGCGTTTCGGCCTTGAGTTCCTCCGCGGAGGGCAGCAAAACTCCGGTCACCGTCAGGTTGGCGAGCGACATGCCACCGTCATCGGCAGTGAGCTCCAGGTTCTGTAGACCGAGATTGGAAAGCTTCAACCGCCCGTCACTCTGGATTTCGCCGTCGGTGAGCGTGGTCGTCGCGATCGTGACCTTGCCGGCCTCGTCGCCGTCCTTGGTGATGACAATGTCGCTGATCGTTACGTTGCCGCCCGACCCGTCGACCGAACCATAACTTTCCACGGTGCCGTCTTCCGCATCCAGAAGCGACAGGAAGGTGTCGGCTATCTCGTTTCCTGTCGGATCGAAGGCAAGCGCCGGGCTGGCTTGAAGGGCAATCAGGCTGACGGCGGCTGCAAGGCCGGCGCCAATCCGCGGTGAACGGGAAAACATCATCGAAACTCTCCACGATAAAGAGGTGGCGCCACTGTGCGGCATGAACCGGAATGTGGCAAGGCGAAAGCCGGGCAAGCATTAGTCGCCCTCCCGGAAAGGAACGTGTCATGCATCACACTTTGTGCGGCGTTGCACGTAAATTGCTGTACGGGGAACAAATTCAGACGCCTCAGGCAGCGATCCTTTCAGGGAAACTGGCGCAGGCTTGCTCTACATCTTCGAGCGTCGGCAGACTGGCTTCGTTGCCAAGATGCTGGATCGCATGGGTGGAGGCGCCGCGCGCGAAATGAAAATGCTGGTCCCAGCTATGTTCCGGCCACTTCAGGCAGGATGCGAGATATGCCCCGTGGAATACGTCCCCGGCTCCGTTTGAATCAATGACCTTCTCCAGGGGCACAGCGAGGGCGGGCATGACCTTGTCGGGACCGCCGGCCTCGTACCAGACCATGCCGTGCTCACCGAGTGTGACTGCGCCGACCGGACAGTTCTTCGATCTCAGATAGGCAAGGGTTTCGCCGGTCGATTTGCCGAGCTGCTGGCAGAAACGTTCGGACACCACGGCTATATCGATATGATTGAGGAGTTCGTCGGTATTCTCGCGCACTGCGCCCCCGTCCAGCGAAGTCAGCACACCGAGGTTCTTGCAGGTTGCTGCATAATGCAGTGCCGCGTCCGGCATGTGACCGTCCAGATGCAGCGCCTTGAGGCCTGTCAGCGTCAGGGGCGGGAAGGGGTGCAGGTAATCGTTGTCCCTGCAGCGGACAATGGCGCGTTTGCCGCCCTTGGGCATGATGAAGGAGAGCGAGCTTTCCCGCACCTTGCGTCCGTGGACGGAAATGCCGTAGGCGGCCGCCATGTCGAGGAACATCCGGGCGAGCCAGTCATCCGCCAGGGAGCAGAGCAGGTCTGGTTTGCCGCCGAGCTTGGCACAGCAGAATGCGGCCGTTACGGCGTTGCCGCCGAAGCTGATGGCATAGTCCTGTGCGATGGCTTTTTCATCGCCCTTCGGCAGGTGGTCAGCCAGAAACGTTACGTCGATATAGGCTTGCCCGATAAACAATGCCTGCATGAAATCCTCCCGTAATCCGGCATCTTGTAGGATTCAACTAGCACGTCGACGAAGCGGTGCCTTGATCTGAATGAAACATTTTTTTCAAGGGGCGCAAAACGAAGCGTTCTGTCGAACGCGTCCGTATGCGTGGGGCGGACCTTGCGCTGATCTCCGAAGGGGCCGGATGCAGGCCGTTTGTAGTGCTATTTCAATGCCGTGAAATTGGTTTGGACCGCCAATCTTCAGTCCTTGTTTACCGAGATCAACGAAGGTCACAAGGAGATAATTCACGAACAGGCCCTCATATTGTCGTTCCGGTATTCTGGCTTTGCAAAAACGGTTCTGATCGCTCTTCTGCTGGCGGTCACTCCCTTGTTTGCGATCAATATCATTTTGAACCAGTACGCCGAACGCCGCGCCGTCATCGAGATGGAAGCCATGGGCAATGTGGCGCTCCATCGGGCCGAGGAGGCGATCACGACCACGGTCAGCCTGCTGCAGCGCCTCGACAGGGACGATGTGCAGACCTGTGATGCCCAGGACCGTGTCATTTATGAAAAGCAGATCGTCGAACATGGGATGATCGATGCCATCGGACTGGCGGATGCCGCCGGTCAGCGCATGTGCATCATTCCGGACCGGGAACTGGCGGGAAAAGTCATCCTGCCTCCTTTGCGGGAGGACGGACCGCTCGTCGGGATCGGCATGCTGGACCGCAATTACCTCGGTGCCCGCGCTGCGGTCATCAGCTGGGACCTGAAGGACAGCACACGCATATTCGCCGAAGTGACGCCGGCGGTGATCGCGATGGATCCGGGGCCTGAATACTTGCGCTCTTACCGGCGGGCGGAGTTGCGCCTTGGCAACAATCTGCTCTGGTACAGCGTCGGCGGCTACAATTCCGAAGGGAGCGGCCCGGAGGACATCGTGACGGTCGAAGTGGCGTCCGAGCAGTATCCCCTGGTTGCCACGATCACGGCGCCCGTGTCCGCCGCAGCCCAGGTGGTACAGGACCTGAAAGTCGTCGCCGCCGCTGCCTGCGGAGGCATCGCGCTCTTGTTCGTGGCGATCGGCGTCTGGCTCTCCTGGCGGCCGGAGCGCGAGGCGGACGACGAGTTCATCGCGGCCATCCGCAACGGTGAGTTCATTCCCTATTATCAGCCGGTCATGGACATCGAGAGCGGTCGTCTGCGCGGCTGCGAAGTGCTGATGCGCTGGCGCCGCCCCAACGGCATGATCGTGTCGCCGGGCCAGTTCATGGCTTATGCGGAAAACAACGGCCATATCTTCGACATGACACGGCACATGATGCGCGTCTCGTCCGAGGAAATCGGCGAACTCTACGGCGACAATCCGGACCTGAAATTGTCCATCAACCTCTTCGCGGGCCATTTCCTCGACCGCGAGATCCTTGCCGACATCCGCTCGATCTTTGAGAAATCGCGCATTTCCTTCCAGCAGATTGTGGTGGAGGTCACCGAGCGCCATCCGCTGGAGGACATGGAACTTGCGCGCAAGATCATCGCAGAACTGCAGGCGCTTGGCGTGCGCGTCGCGCTGGACGATGTCGGCACCGGCCATGGCGGCATGGCCTATCTGCAGAAGCTCGGCGTCGACATCATCAAGATCGACAAGATGTTCATCGACACGATCGGTTCGGACGACAATTCCACCACCATCGTCGACTCCATGGTCGAGCTGGCCGACAACCTCGGCATGGGCATCATCGCCGAAGGCGTCGAGATGGAAGAACAGATCGAGCGTCTGCTGGAACTCGGGGTGACGGCAGCGCAAGGGTATTTCTTTGCGGCGCCCATGCCTGCCGATGAATTCATTGAATTTGCAGCGCGTACCGAAGAAGAAGCGCGCGAACGGGCGCGTCTCGCGGCCGAAGCTGCCGCGGCAGAGCAGGCCGCAAACGAAGCGGCCATGCGCAAGAACGCGGCCGCCTGATCCTGTCCGGTTCCGGCCGCCGGAACTAGTTTCCCCCTTGGAGTTTCGCACCTCGAGCGATCTCAGGCGAATGAGCGGCCCTTCATTTTTCCGGAGACAGCCGAAAATATTCCCGTTGTCAGCAACGCGCTCCCTTGTCTGTACCGGCTGGACGGTATAAATAGGCGCTGAACAGACTGGACGGTATGGAACAGGCGGCGCCAATGACACGGTCTTCGACGAACACGAAATCGGACATTTTGAACGCTGCGCTGGAGGTCGTGCGCGCCCGTGGCGCACAGGGGTTGACCATCGATGCGGTCGCGGAGGAAAGCGGCTTTTCAAAGGGCGGTGTCCTCTACAACTTTCCGACCAAGGATGCACTGATCACCGGGATGGTGGAGTTTCTGGCGAACCAGTTCGAGGAAGAAGTCGCGGCCGCGCGGACGCGCAACCTCGGGTGTGTATCGCCGACCCTGAGCGGCATGATCGACGTTACCGAAGGCTGGTTACACGACCGGCGGGATCTCGCGCAGGCAATGCTGGCCACGAAGGCTGACCGGCCGGACCTCAGCGAACCTTTTCTGGGCGTGAAAGCCAGGCTGAAAGCCGCCATCGAAGCGGAAATGAGCGATGTGGGCACGGCATTGGCCATCTGGGCAAGCCTCGAGGGATTGCATTTTTCAGAAGCCCATTGTGTGGCGATCTTCACCAAAGACGAACGCGCGGCGATCTTTCAGGACCTGCGCAAGCGCCTGAAACAAATCTAAAGCCAGAACGGAAGACCAGATGTTGGCACTTCGCAAAGCCCCGATCGGCCGTTGGGCGGCCGTTCTATTGACGGCAGGCCTGCTCGCCGCCTGCCAGGAAGATACGGCCGATCCGGTCAAGGAAGCCGAAGCCAGGCTGAATGCCGCGCCAAGGCCTGCGAAGATCTTCAGGGTGACGGATCAGATCGGTCTCCTGGAGCGCCGCTTCGCCGGCCGCGTCGCGGCGGTCAAGACCGTGGATTTGTCGTTCCAGGTGCCGGGCAAGCTCGTGAACCTGCCTGTGCTGGAAAGCCAGCAGGTGAAGGAAGGGGACCTGATCGCCAGTCTGGACACGACCGACTATGACCGGGCTGTGCGCGAGGCAACCATCAATGCAGAGCAGGCCAAACGCGAATTGGACCGTCTTGAAACCCTGCGCGAGCGTTCGGTGATTTCCCAGTCCACCTATGACGAGCAGAAGAACAAACACGATCTGGCACTTGAGACACTCAAGGAAGCAAAGCAGAACCTCGATTATGCGACGCTGACGGCACCCTTCGACGGCGTTGTCTCGGATCGCCTGATCGACAGCTTTACCACGGTCAGTGTCGGCACGCCGGTCGTGCGCATGCATGATGTCTCCGAGGTTCAGGTCGACATCAACATCGCCGAAGCCCTGTTCGGCAGAGTGACGGAATCCGAAGTCGTTTCAATCGAAGCGCGCTTTCCTGCCTTTGGCGACAAGCTGTTTCCGTTGCAATACCGCGAGCATTCCAGC